>ERZ1049444.424-NODE-424-length-40975-cov-19.737659_pt1 | contig 40975 bp, 30 predicted proteins | sample MGYA00383101_ERZ1049444 | MGnify/ENA primary metagenome ERZ1049444 (study PRJEB29581, sample SAMEA5548371) | metagenome | biome: marine; feature: coastal; material: water | depth 50 m | study: Short-term variability in the microbial, nano- and picoplankton... | reverse complement strand
ATCATTTACCAACAAAAGATTTGCAAGCTTTAGATGCAGCACATCATATGCATCCGTTTACAGAAAATGCTGAATTAGCAAAAAAAGGTGTGAAAATTATTACTGCCGCTGATGGTGTTATGCTTACCGATTCAGATGGCAATCAAATCTTGGATGGGATGGCAGGACTTTGGTGTGTAAATATCGGTTATGGTAGAAAAGAACTAGCGGATGTTGCTTATGCTCAAATGCAACAACTACCATACTATAATACTTTTTTTCAGACTAGCCATGTGCCTGCAATATCGCTTTCAGCAAAATTAGCTGAAATATCTCCTGAAGGATTTAATCATACCTTTTTTGCCACTGGGGGCTCTGAAGCGAATGATACAAATATTAGAATGGTCAGACATTATTGGGCTGCAAAAGATAAGCCTAACAAAAAGACAATTATCAGCCGAATAAATGGATATCATGGTTCAACTATGGGTGGAGCATCACTTGGCGGCATGAAAGGCATGCATGCTCAAGGTGGGTTACCAATTGCAAACATTACATATATAGGTCAACCGGATTGGTATAATGAGGCTGGAGACCTATCTCCACAAGAATTCGGTCTTTTAAGAGCCAAAGAGTTAGAAGAGAAAATTCATGAATTGGGTGAAGAAAACGTCGCAGCATTTATTGCTGAGCCAGTTCAAGGCGCTGGTGGTGTAATAGTCCCCCCAGAATCTTATTGGCCAGAAATTCAAAGGATTTGTGATGAATATGATATACTATTAATCGCGGATGAAGTTATTTGTGGGTTTGGTCGAACAGGGCATTGGTTTGGCACTGACTACTACGGTATCCGCCCACATATAATGACAATTGCGAAAGGATTGTCCTCTGGTTATGCACCAATTGGTGGTTCTATGGTTTGCGATGAAGTTGCATCTGTAATTAATAGTGCGGGTGATTTTGCTCATGGTTATACCTATGGAGGACATCCCGTTGGGGCGGCCGTAGCATTGGAAAATCTGCGTATAATTCAAGAAGAAAATTTGATAGAAAATGCAGCTTCAGATACAATGCCATATCTTGCTGAAAAATGGCATGAATTAAGTAATCATCCTTTAATTGGTGAGGCAAATATAGTTGGGTTTATGGGGTCACTTGTGATGACACCTGATAAGACCTCTAGGTCTAAGTTTGCTGCAGATGCGGGAACAGTTGGTTTAATTGCACGTGGTCATAGTTTTGGAAATGGGCTTATCATGAGGCATGTAGGAGATCGCATGATTATTTCACCACCAATTACAATAAGTCGTTCTGAAATAGATACTTTAATTAATTTGGCATCAAAGTCTTTAGATGAAACTCTAGCGGATATAAAAGACCAAGGGCTATATAAATAGTTGTTATATTCATGGGTGCATTTTTAAGGTGTACTTATTTATGCAGCTAAACGGTGAAAATAATGACTGATTTTATGACTGAATATGATTTGTATTGTACTCAACATGGGGTGCCAGAACGAATAGATTTAATGTTATGTGATATAAATGCAGTCCTTAGAGGTAAATGGCTACCGTCATCAGAAGTATCAAAGCTTTTAGATAATCAAGTTCGGATTCCACTTTCGACTTATGCACCAAATATATTTGGATTTGAAATTCCTGAAACAGGTCTAGGTATGATCCAAGGTGATCCTGATGGTATTTTAAAGCCAATTCTAGGAACTTTGAAGCCTGTCCCTTGGGCGAAAGGTAATGTTGCTCAGTTGATGGTTGAGATGCATGAGATGAATGGTGAAATATCTGAATTATCACCTAGATTAATTCTTCAAAGGATTGTTGATAAGTTTAAGAACAAAGGATTAAATCCTGTCGTAGCTTGTGAATTAGAATTTTATATAATTAATAAACGAAAAAACGTTTCTGACCCACCAACACCACCTGAAAGAACTCCTGATGCACAGAACTACGATCTTGAAGTGTTATCTCGATCTGAAGAAATGCTACGTGCAATTCAAAAAGCATCTAAAGTTTTAGGTCTTCCAATTGATTCAATAATTGCAGAATTTGGTCCTGGTCAATTCGAAATTAACTTCCATCACACTGGCGACGTTTTGTCAGCGGCTGATACAGCTGTAATTTTTCGACGACTTGTTCGAGGGGTTGCAGATGAATACGACATGGAAGCCACATTTATGGCTAAACCATACGCAGACCATCCAGGAAATGGAATGCATTTACATACGTCAGTTCTTGATAATGAAGGTGTAAATATATTTGAATGTTCAAATGAAGAGATTGCGCCTGCACTTAGATATGCGGTTGCTGGTGTTTTGAATACAATGGAAGATTTTCAAGCTATTTTCGCACCTCATATGAATTCATATCGTAGGTTTTTCCCTGGCGGATTCGCACCCTGTGCCCCAGATTGGGGTCTTGATAATCGCAACGCTGGTATTAGATTGCCTGTAACTAAAGGGCCAGCTTCACGACTAGAGCATCGAATATCCGGTGCAGATATAAATCCATATTTAGCATTTGCGGCCATATTAGCTGGAATTTTGCATGGCATTGAAACAGAAGAAGAACCACCTTTGCCACTTGAAGATGCAAATTCGTCTCCAGCAATGCCACTAACTACTAATTGGAACCAAAGCCTAGATAATTTTGAAAATTCAGAATTTGCAAAAGCGCTTTTGGGTGAAAATTATTGTAATATTTACTCCGTATTAAGACGAAACGAAATTTCACAGATTACAACTGAAATTCCACCCATAGAATATAAAACTTATTTAAGTAGATTGTAGGAATAGATATGTCAGATAAAAAAGGTGATTTTGCATTTAAATCGAAGGATACTATGGGAATGTATCATGAAATGACTTATGGAGGAGCCTTATCTTTTTTAAGGCGAAAATATAGTCAAGATTTAAATGGTGTTGATGTAGCAGTTAGCGGAATACCTTTTGACAACGCTGTTACTTACCGCCCAGGCTGTAGGTTAGGCCCAAGAGCTATAAGACAGGCATCAGTTCAATTAGCAGAATTAGATGCATTCCCATTTGGGTTTAATTTATTTGAAAATCTTTCAATCGTAGATTATGGCGATTGTCATCTAGATCCACACCACCCAGAAACTATTGTGAAGGCCATCCAAGATCACGCATCAAAAATAATTTCTCAGGATACCAAAATGTTAACTTTTGGGGGTGACCATTTTGTTTCATACCCATTAATAAAATCACATGCAGAAAAATATGGACCTGTTACATTAATACAATTTGATGCTCACTGTGATACTTGGGAAGATACTGGTGGAATGGATCATGGTTCAATGTTTGCTAGAGCAGTTTCAGAAGGTGTAATAGATGCTTCTAAATCAACTCAGATTGGATTGAGAACATATAATAATTCTGATCATGGGTTTGAAATATTAACATCTCCTTGGGTTCATAGGAATGGTATTGATGCTGCACTTGAGGTCATTAAGAATCGTGCAGGTGATAGTCCAGTATATATTTCTTGGGATATTGATGGATTTGACCCATCATATGCTCCAGGAACAGGCACTCCAGTTGTTGGTGGGCTTGCAACGTGGCAAGGGTTAGAATTATTACGTGGCCTAGAAGGTTTGGACTTGATTGGTATGGACATCGTAGAAGTTTCCCCAGCTTATGATGTTAGTGAAATTACAGCTATTGCTGCTGCAACTATTGGTCATGATTTTTTGTGTTTGCTGGCAAAACAAAAAGGTGCAAAAGGAAATATTATTGGACGTATATAATTCTTGAAAAGCATTGTTTGTTTTGCTTTCAACAATTTTCTGGTGCAAAAGGAAAGATGTGATAGCATTTTTATAATAAATATACATGAAGAGGCCTTATGAGTAACGATGATGAAAAAAGTTGGGTAAAAGAACTTCCAAAAGCATTTAAGGCTCATAAAGGTGCACGAAAACTAGAGGAAGTAGAGAGTATTATTCCAGATATTGCTGGTATGTCTCGAGGTAAAACTATGCCGGCACATAAGTTTTCTTCAACAGGGACTACTTTCTTACCTGTATCATTATTTTATCAAACCATATCAGGAGAGTATGTGGATATGGATGATATTGAAAATCAATGGACAGAGAAAGATATTGTATTGCGTCCTGATATGTCTACGGCGGCTGCTGTCCCGTGGTCTGAAGATGCATCTGTTCAGATAATCAATAATATCGAAACTCGAGAAGGTGAAGATCTACAGATAGCACCACGTAATGTTTTAAGAAGAATAATAAGCCTTTATGAGAAAAAAGGTTGGCGCGCTGTAGTCGCTCCTGAATTAGAATTTTACTTAACTAAACCTAATACTAATCCATCAGAAGAAATACAGCCACCTGTTGGACGGACAGGGCGCATTGGAGCACGCCAGCAAGCATTTTCCATGGTTGCAGTGGATGAGTTTGGAGATGTGATTGATACAATTTACGATTATACCGAGGCACAGGGCTTAGAGATTGATACAATTATACAAGAAGGTGGTGCAGGGCAGATCGAGATTAATTTGATGCATGGAGACCCACTGGCATTAGCAGATCAAGTATTTTATTTTAAGCGAACAATACGAGAGGCAGCATTAAAACATGGTGTATTTGCTACCTTTATGGCAAAACCAATGCGGGATCAGCCGGGTTCAGCAATGCATATTCACCAATCAATTGTGGATATAAAAACAGGCCAAAATATTTTTTCAAAGGCTGATGGTTCACCAACAGATTTATTTTATAATTTTATAGGTGGCTCACAAAAGCATTTACAAAATGCAGTACCATTACTTGCGCCATATGTGAATTCATACCGTCGCTTGGCAGGTGCCTATTCTGCGCCTTCAAATTTAGAGTGGGCTGCTGATAATCGCACTACAGGGCTACGCATTCCAAATTCTGGCCCGAATGCACGTAGGGTGGAAAACCGCGTAACAGGTAGTGATGCGAACCCTTATCTCGCAATTGCTGCTAGTTTAGCTGCAGGATATTTGGGTATGCTAAATAGCACAAAGCCACGTGATGCTGTTAATGAAGAAATCTTTGAAACAGATACTGGTTTGCCGCACTCTTTGTTTGCCGCACTTACATTATTTGAGGCAGATACAGGTCTTCAAGAGGTATTAGGAACTGAATTTTGTAATTTATACCGTCAAATCAAACATGCGGAACTTATGGAATACCAACGCGAGATTTCACCTTGGGAACGCGAACATTTATTGTTGAATGCTTAAAAGATGGATTTGTTGACGGCAAACGATAAGCAAGGGAAATACCCGCCATCATATTATGCAGAGCATGCAACTCAACTTGAAAAATTTCCATGCCTTAAAAATGAAATACAAGCTGATGTTTGTGTAGTGGGTGGCGGTTTTACGGGCCTTTCTACTGCATTACATTTGGCTCAATCAGGTTATAAAGTTGCTCTTCTTGAGGCGCAACGTCTTGGCTTTGGAGCTTCGGGGAGAAATGGTGGCCAAGTCTCTGGTGGCCAACGTATGGATCAAGAGGGATTAGAAGCAATGTTGGGTGATGAACACGCCAAAGCATTGTGGGGTATTTCGCAGCAGTCAGTTGATTTGGTACGTAATTTATCTGCAGATATGGATGATTGTGGTGTTGTTGATGGTATTATTCATACAGCACACCGCAAACGTTATGTAAATGAGGAACATGCATATACTGATCATCTACGTAACAAATACGGCTATGATAAAATTCGCAATCTTAGCTGTGAAGAAACTCGTGATCTAATTAATAGCCCAGCATATTTTGGCGGCACACTTGATATGGGTGCTGGCCATATTGATCCTTTGCGATACGCTTTGGGGCTAGCTCGAAAATGCGTTGAATTAGGTGTTATGCTTTATGAACAATCTAAAGTCATAGATCTGAAATCGGGTGATCCAGCACAGATTAAAACAGAACATGGATCTGTAAGTGCAAAATTTGTTGTACTTGCATGTAATGGGTACTTGGGGCGTTTAAACAGTCGGGTTGCCGCAAGAGTTATGCCAATTAATAATTTTATAATCGCAACCGAACCTATGAGTGAGGAGGCGCAAGAGGCACTTATTAAAAATAATCATGCTGTGGCAGACAGTAAATTTGTTGTGAATTATTTTCGTTTTAGTCCTGACCGGCGTTTATTGTTTGGTGGATCTGAAAGTTATGGATATAAATTTCCTAATGATATTGCAGCGGCGGTACGTAAGCCAATGTTAGAAATTTATCCGCAATTAAAGAATACTCGCATTGATTATGCATGGGGTGGAACATTAGGTATTACGATGAATCGTATGCCACACTTTGAACGCATAGATGGTAATATTCTGTCTGCTTCAGGATATTCAGGTCACGGTGTGGCAATGGCTACTATGGGTGGAAAAATGGCTGCTGATGCAATTCGTGGGCAAGCCGAACAATTTGATTTCATGGCTTCTGTTCCAACACCCCGTTTCCCGGGGGGTGCTATGTTGAGATCACCTTTATTAGTATTAGCAATGTTGTGGTTCTCAATGCGTGATAGGTTATAATTCATATGTGGTTAAAAAAAAGCCCACCTTTAAATAAAGGTGGGCTTTTTGATTATATGATTATTTATTTATCCCGCCATAACTCTTGGCAACCAAAGAACGAGTTGTGGGAAGATGAATATTAATGCCAGTCCTAATAACTGAACCAACATAAATTGCATCATACCAATATAAATATCTTTTAGATCCCAATTAGGTACGACACCTTTTAAGAAGTAAGCTGACAAGGCCACAGGTGGACTAAGCCAAGCAGTTTGTAAATTTACAGCAACAAGAATACCAAACCAAACCATAGTATCATAACTGCTCAAACCATGAAGTTCCAAAGATTGAACTGTTGGCAATAGAATAGGGACAACGATCAATACGATTGGCACCCATTCAAGTGGCCAACCTAGTAAGAATATTAGCGCCATCACCATTAACAATATTAAGTATGGTGACATTTCAAGGCCAAGCAACATTTCTGTCATCAACTTAGGGGTTCCTAGGGCACTAAACTCGGCTCCAAAGAAATTTGAAGCTGCAACTAAGAACATAATCAGAACTGTAATTTCAAGTGCTTTCATTAAGTTATCAAAGAAACTCGAGAAAGTGAATTTTCGATATCCGATAGCCAACAAAATCGATCCAAATGCACCCATTGCAGCTGCTTCCGCAGGTGTTGCAAAACCAAGCAAAATTGAACCTAAAGCAAAAGAGATGAGAATTGTTGGAGGCATTAAGCCTGCAAAGAATTCATCCCATAGATTGGAGAAGTAAAAATCTTTCTCTGCTTCAGAACTGTAAATAATACGACCTAAGTAGGCTAAGAGTAAAATAAACGCGCCCATTACAATTGACATAATTGGCAAACTACCATCTTCACCAATATTTGCGAAAATCATATACAGATGAAACAGAACTGCGATTGGTAAAGCTAATCGAAGAATTGATAAATTTCGGTATGCTTTATATGCAATCGTTCCAATTATTATTAATGCAAAAAGTCCACCAAATGGAATAATCCCACCAAATGTTCCACCTAATCCAAGGCCGAATACACGGCAAACAGTAAGAACACCAAGACAGATTAAAGCAACTTCAGCTCCATAGAAGCGGGATGTGTCTGGTTGATCTTCCTCTGACAAGATTGGTCCTAAGTCTGGGTTTAACCAACATCGGCCAAGCGTATATAGTAAGTATAAAGATGCAAGAAGGGCACCTGGAATAAATGCACCTCGGAATAGATCAAGTGTTGATACTTCCAATACTGGGCCCATAACAATCAACATAATAGATGGTGGTATCAAGATTCCAAGTGTACCACCCGCTGTAATTGTACCTGCGGCTAATTTTGTATCATAACCAGCACGGGTCATTGTTGCACCGGCCATAATGCCCAGCATGGTCACTGACGCTCCAACTATACCTGTTGCAGCTGCAAAAATAGTAGATACAATCAAAACAGCTATAAACAAAGCTCCACGTACACGTGACATGATCATTTGGATTGACGAAAATAAGCGTTCCATTAAACCGGCAGATTCCATAACTATGCCCATCAAAACAAATAACGGTACCGCCATTAACTGATCATTTAGCATAGTGGAGTTGGTACCAAGCGTCATCAAGAAGGTTGAGAAGAAAAAGTTATAACCCCAAATACCAAAGATAAATGCCAAGAAGATCAAGGTGAATGAAATTGGGAAACCAATAAAGATCACAAACAACATTGCTCCCATCATAATAAGGCCAATTGTTGCTTTATCCAGTGATGGGCTTGCTTTCATCATTTCAGTAAATGCTGCCCCACCTGGAACTAAATCTGGTAAGAAAATTGCCAATACAAGCCATGTGAGTGCAATTAAATAAATTGGAAGTGCCATAACAAACTTACGTTCACGCTCTTTACCCATTTTATGAAAAGCGCGGAAAATCTCTGGAATACCTTGGATTAACAATAAAAACCCGCCAACTGGCATGGCTGTTCTTGCAGGCCATAACAATGGGCCCCATGCACTGTCTACTTGGTTGGTCTCGCCTGTTGAAAAGGCTTTCCACCAAAATTCAGCAGACACCCATGTGAAAAAGATCATAGCTGGAATAAAGAAAAGCAAATATAGAGAAGCGTCTACTGTTGCCTGAGTTTTCGCTGTCCAATTACGGTATAAAAAATCTGCACGTATGTGTACACCGCGCATAAGTCCATAACCTGCAGCGGCCATCCAAAGGACACCTGCAATCATCCGGCTCATATCATAAACCCATAATGTTGGGCCTAGTCCAAGGGCTTTTGCTAAATTTCCAAAGCCTGCATCAATTAGAACTGTATCAAGATTACGTGATATAACTTCGTAAACAACAACGGCAATAAGTGGTATCATCAAAAGAGCAATCATTTGACCTGCACGATAGTTGACAACGTCAATGACTGCTGTGATTGGGCGCTGCCAAGGTGTCATATCTTCTGGTGTTTCTCCAGGGGCTTCCGCACGACGTTCAGCAATCAGCTCATCGGCAATTTCCAAGTCCTCTGGAATTGGTTCTTCTGCAGCCATATCTTCTCTCCCTTTAAAATGCCGTTTATTCCGACTTCTTTTTTGAAAAAGGTCTTGTTATTGCAAAGACCCTTACCGAAAAAGAAATGCGGGGCCCTTAGGCCCCGCACTGTAAGAAGTTCTTACTTCAATGTGTCTGCGTGTGCTTTACCTAAGCTTGCATTTGATGCTTGAGCACCAGCCCAGAAAGGTACAGCTATGTCAGCAAAATCTTTTTGTGACTGCCATACTTCAGCAAAGAATGCATTTTCGTCAGCAGCAGCTTGCAAAGATTTCTTCGCAGCAGCCATGTACTCTGTGAAATAGTCAGCTGGAGTATCTTCTAAGATAACACCGTGGTTATCTGTAAGATCTTTCAGCGCCTTACCATTTTCATAGATACGGTATGACATTGACTTAGACAAAGATGCGTTTGCAGCAACTTCTAATGCTTTTTTCTCTGTATCAGATAAGCCATTGTAGAAATCACCATTTACATACATGTCAGCATTCACAACAACTTGGTGTAAACCTTGTAGGTAGTAGTGCTTAAGTACTTTTTGGAAACCAAATACTGAGTCAGGCTTTGGACAGCACCATTCAGCTGCATCAATTGTACCTTTTTCAAGTGCTGGAAGAATGTCACCACCGCCCATAGCAACAGCAGGAACGCCGATTTCAGCATAAGCAGCTCCAACCATTCCTGGAGGGGCACGGAAACGCATTTTACGGAAGTCATCCATAGAAGTAATTGGCTCTGGGAACCAACCTAAAGCTTCTGGACCAACTGGCTGTAGCATGAAGCCTTTAACATTTACGCCCATTTCTGTCCAAAGACGATCGTAAAGCTCTTTACCACCACCGTACTGGAACCATGACAAGAATGCGATGTTGTCCATGCCAACACCCGCACCCGCAACTGGAGCACCAAATAGGTTGGCAGCTACGTGCTTACCACCCCAGTAGTGTGTCCAAGCGAAACCACCTTCAACAAGACCCGCATCAACCGCGTCCATGATGTCACGTGGGCCAACAATGGCACCTGCTGGTAGAATTTCGATTTTCAATGAGCCACCAGTTAGAGCAGCAACATCTTCACCAAATTTTCCTAGCATTACTGCTTCATCAGATGTGTTTGATAGAACTGACTGAATGCGCAGAACTTTTTCCGCAAAGGCTGAAGTCGCCGTTATGGAAAGTGCAACAGCTACTGCTGTTGCTGTTTTGAGATTAAACATATGTTTTATCCTCCCTTAAGTTTTGTCCTCTTTACTTATTCCCCCCCATTTCGAAGACTTAAAAGGGGTGGTGTTTCAATTTGCCATGCATTACGCACGGCAAACCGTCTTTAGTGGTGTTTGGACATATCCATGCCCTCGACCAATCCCAACATTGGTCCTATTCCGGTTGAGATATCGAAAAAACCACGATACATCATTTCACCCGCAACATAAACCAATACAACTAAACCTAACCAAGATATCCAAGGATACTTAGCTAATAATTTCATTATTAAAGTGGCAGCAAATGCCATAAGCACGATAGCTAACCCAAGACCAAATACTAACATTTGAGTATCGCCGTTTGCTATTCCAGCAACGGCCAATACATTGTCTAAAGACATTGTAATGTCAGCAATGGTAATCGATAATAGTGCCGCAAACATAGTTTTTTGAGGTACATTACTATCTGAAAGTGTGTCGATTGTACCATCACTTGAAATAGCACCATCGGAATGACTCCCACTTCTTATTTCTTTGAATAAAGACCAGCAAACCCAAAATAGAAGTACTGACCCAAAAAATAATAGTCCTTTTACACCTAATAGATATGTAGCAATTAATGCAAAAACAATTCGTAAGACAGCAGCTATGACCATACCATAAAATATTGCTTTTTTACGTTGCTCAGTAGGCAAGCCAGCAGCTGCCATACCTATGACAAGTGCATTATCACCTGAAAGAATTAAGTCGGCTATTATTATTTGGCCAAAACCAACAACTGTGTCTAACATTACACCGCATCCTCTAATGTCATTTGTGAAACTTTCTCACCAATCATAATTGCTGGTGCGTTTGTATTGCCCGATGTTATTACAGGCATTATTGAACAATCGGCCACTCTTAGGCCGTCGACTCCATACACACGCAATCGCTCATCTACAACTGCCATTTTGTCATTTCCCATCTTGCAAGTACCAGTAGGATGATAAATCGTAACAGAAGTTTGCTTTGCCCAATTTAGAGTAGCTTCATAATCATCAAATTTCACTTCAGTGCCAGGCTGGAATTCTTCTATAATATGAGACTTAAGGGGCTCAAATTGTGCAATTTTGCGGGCAATTTGTATCCCTTTTACTATGGTCTTTTTATCAATGTCTTTGTCTAAGTAATTTGGATGGATTTTAGGATGATCTTTATGATTTGCAGAGACAAGCTCTAAGTGGCCAGTACTTTCAGGTCTCATTTGAAGAACTGAAGCTGTGAATGCGGAAAATTTATGAGTACCTTCTACAGCGTTGTTTGCGCTGAATGGCTGAATGTGAAACTGAATGTCTGGCGTTTTTAACTTATCATCAGTCTTTAAAAATGCTGTTCCTAAACTTGCAGCCATTGTCATGGGACCGGTTCTGCTTATGGCGTATTGCAATGCAATCATACCTTGTTTGAAAATGTTATTCGTTTCTATATTTATTGTAGATAAATCTGTCTTGAAAATTGGTCGTGCCTGAAGATGATCTTGGAGATTCTTACCAACACCGGGAAGATTTTTAATTACATCGATATTATGTTTTTTTAATTCTTTAGGATCACCAATTCCAGATAACATTAGTATTTGAGGTGATCCAATTGCTCCGGCAGATAATATTATTTCTTTTCGCGCTTTAAGAGTTTTTGGCATAGCGTTTTGAGTCGCATTAACAGCAGATGCTCGGCCATTTTCAATTATAATTTTTTCTACTTGAGTGTTTGTAAGTATGTGTAGGTTTTTTCTTTTTTTTGCTGGGTTAAGATAGGCAACTGCAGTTGAGCATCGACGGCCCTTGTCTGCAGTTAATTGGAAATAACCAACGCCTTCTTGGTCTTCTGCGTTATAATCGTAATTTCGCTTGTAGCCACTTTCGACAGCTGCATCGACCCATCTATCTACAACGTCTCGACTTAAGCGAGTTGGAGATACTGAGAGGGGCCCATCATGGCCTCTCAAATTACTCTTTGTGTCACCTTTCCAGGATTCAGCCTTTTTGAATAGTGGTAGGACATCATCCCATCCCCATCCTACATTACCCAAATCACGCCAATTATCAAAGTCTTGTGATTGACCTCTAACATATAACAATCCGTTTATAGAGCTACATCCACCTAAAACTCTTCCACGTGGCCATGGGATTGACCTGCCATTAATTCCTTTGTCAGCCTCAGTACTATAGCACCAATCAGTTTTGGAGTTACCCATAGTTTTAAAGTAGCCAACTGGAATATGTATCCACGGATTAGTATCTTTGCCACCAGCTTCTAATAAGGCAACAGAATACCTACCGTTTTCTGACAAACGGTTGGCAATAGCGCACCCAGCAGAGCCTGCTCCAACAATAATGTAGTCAAATTCCAATAAAAAACCTCTAAATATTAAAAAATGAGACTTTTAGTCCCGTTTTTGCTATAAAAGTATTTAAATGGTTTAAAGTGATTCGTGCAACAAGAGATTTTAATAAATGCCAAAAGAAATAAAAGAAAACAGAATTCCAAGTAATCTCAGGACACTTTTGATACTTGAAGTTATTGGAAGGTCAGACCGTGCTATGACTGCTACGGAAATAAACGATGAGATTGGGTTACCAAAGCAAACCGTTCATAGATTAGTATCAACACTTGAAAAGGAAGGCTTTTTAAGTCGTGAACCAGGGGGCAAAAGATACCGTCCAAGCCGTAGATTACGATTGATGGGTGCTGGCCTCTTACATGCGTCTCGCTTTCATATAACCCGCCATCAAGTTCTTCAGACTGTAGCATCAGCTGTTCATGAGGCTGTAAATTATGTGGTGCCGGAGGAGTCGGGGATGCATTATTTAGATAGAATAGATACAAACTGGGCTTTTCGTGTACAGCTTCCGGTTGGAACAAATGTTCCATTCCATTGCACAGCGAGTGGAAAATGTTTTTTGGCAAGCTTATCAAAATTTGCGCGTAAAAAGTTTGTTTTGGCTCTTAATTTAGAAAAACTTACTGACAAAACGTTTGTGGACGTTGACGAGTTGATGGAGGAGCTAGATCAGATCTCCAAGCAAGGATATTCAATAGATGATGAAGAATTTATGGATGGAATGCGTGCTATAGCTGTACCAGTGACAGATAATAGTGGGAGATTTGTAGCAGCCTTGGCATTTCATGGTCCCTCACAGAGGCTATCTATAGAATATTTGGTAGAACACCGTGAAGTACTATTTAATGGTTCACAAACGCTCGAACAGGGGCTTCTGTCTTAAGGATTGAGTACAATTTTCGGAGCTGCGATCTCGCCATTAAGTATCTGCTCAAAAGCATCGTTACCTTCTGAAAGTGGGCGTGTTTGATACCAATCTAAGGATCCAAAACTTCCATCAAATATTGCATGTGCAGTATCTATAAAGTCTTGTTCAGTATAAGTATAAGTGCCTATGAAACGAATTTCTTGTAGAGTAAGCCTGCGAATGTCTAAGCCACCATCACTATCGCCTAAACCAATATGTAAAATTACACTACCTGGTTTTGCTAATGCGCAAGCGTCTGTTCTACTCGAGGCAAACCCTACTGCATCAATGACAATATCGTAATTAGATAATTCGCCATGCCCTTCGGTAGGGTCATAAATATCAAACCATGTATTTGCTTGAAGAAATGCTCTTCTTTTTGCGTTTGGTTCTGCAATTTTAATTTTTTTGACACCTTTTGCCATTAATGAAAGCGCCGACCCAAGTCCAATTGCACCGCCACCTATAACAAGAGTATTTGCAGTCTGAATTTCAGTATCAAGTGCGTTAATGCCAAGTCTTACTGCGTGCCAACAAACTGCCAAAGGTTCTGTAAGGGCAGCGTCATTAAATGATATATTATCAGGTACCACTACTAAGTTTCTGCTTGGCATTGCAACCATTTCTGCAAATGCTCCCTCTCTTGGCTGCATTGATATTATCTGTCTTTTACCACAAAGGTTAGACCGATTAGATTTACATTCTTTACATTTTTGACAGGTAACTAATGGATTTATGGTTACTCGAGTGCCCTTGAGTGGACCTTCTATAACGTCACCAGCAGCTTCGTGGCCAAGGATTAATGGGGCAGGGCGGCGATCATCATGTCCCAGGTATGCGTGCATATCCGATCCACAGATACCAACCGATCGTATGGATATTAGGTTTTCATCATCTTTTAAATCTGGGTTTGGAACATCGCGATATTCCAGTGATTTTAATCCTGTATATACTAATGCTTTCATTTTGCAGTGAAACCCCCATCAACATAAAGTGTTTGACCAGTTATATATGAACTTGCATTGGAACATAAAAATTGGACTGGACCGGTTAGGTCATCCATGTTTCCATTTCTGCCTATACATGTCTGGTTTGCATTTTGATTTGCTAATGCTTCGTTAGCAAAAACAGAAGCTGTTAATTCAGTTGGAAAAAAGCCAGGAGCTATAGCATTAACCGTTATACCATCTTTGGACCAAGCTTGCGCCATTGCCCGAGTCATTTGCATTACGCCACCTTTTGCTGTGCCGTATGAAATGCCATTTTCGAAAGCACGTTCTGACTGAAGCGATGCAAAGTTTATGATACGACCCCATTTGGCCTCTTTCATTGCAGGAACCATCTGTTGGGCAAGAAAAAATGGTGCGTTTAAATTAATATCTAAGGTTTCGCTCCAGATTTTTTTTGTAACTTTATCTGCATGAATACGAGGGTTTAATCCAGCGGCATTTATAAGTATGTCAACATTACCAAAATGAGATTTTATTTTCTGGGATACGTTTTCCAATGAATCTATATCACCAAGGTCAGCTGCAACGAAACCTACACTGCCATCAGTAGTTTCAGCCCATTTTGATAAAGCCTCAGTTCTACGTGCTATAGCAATTACCTTTGCACCACTTTTGGCTAAATGGCTAGCCATTGCCTGGCCAATCCCAGAGGATGCACCTGTTACTGCAATGATTTTTCCACTAACTTCAAACATTAATTAACCTTCAGGTGTTAGGTCGAAATTCTCACCAGGAAAATATTTCGCTAAACGAATATCTGCAGTGCGAGCGTGACCTTCCATGCCTTCAAGACGTGATATGCGTGCACAGGATTCAGCAACGCGCTTAGCTCCTTCACGAGTTGACCTTTGATAAGTAACGACTTTCATATATTTGTGCACCGATAGGCCACCAGTGTAGCGTGCAGACCTCGATGTAGGTAAAACATGGTTTGGCCCTGATGATTTATCACCATAAGCAACCGTAGTTTCTTCGCCTAGGAATAGTGATCCATAACATGTTAAGCGATCTAACCACCAATCAAGATCAGAAGCCTGAACTGTGAGGTGCTCTGGAGCATAATCATCAGATGTAGCTGCCATTTCTTCTCTGTCAGAGCATACAATTACTTCTGCATAATCACGCCAAGCTGCAGTAGCATTCTCACGGTTTGTGCCTGGTAAGCTCTCAATATATCCTGGAACTAGTTCAATTACTTTTTCAGCAAGTTCTTTGCTGTCAGTAACTAACCAAACAGGAGAATTATACCCATGTTCTGCTTGTCCTACTAAATCGCATGCTACTATTTCTGGATCCGCATCAGCATCAGCTAATATAAGGCTGTCTGTTGGTCCTGCAATCATGTCTATGCCAACACGTCCAAATAGTTGGCGCTTTGCTTCAGCTACAAATTGATTTCCTGGACCCACAATAATATCAGCTTCAGGCAGGTCAAATAAACCATACGTCATTGATGCAACGCCCTGAACACCGCCAAGAGATAATATTTTATCTGCTCCAGCTAAATCAGCAGCGTATATAATTGCAGGATTTATACCTTCATCTCCATTTGGTGGAGAACATGCTGTAATATGTCCTACTCCAGCGGCTTTAGCAGTTGTAACCGTCATCATTGCTGAAGCTATGTGTGCATACCGACCACCTGGCACATAACAACCTGCTGCATTAACAGGGATTAACTTCTGACCTGTTATTAAGCCTGGATGAAGTTCCATTTCCATGTTTGACATTGTGCCCTTTTGAGCAAGTGCAAAACGCATGATATTGTCATGTGCATAATGCATATCATCACGTAATTTTTGAGGAATTTTCTCTTTAGCTTCATCAATTTCATCTCGTGTTAATATTGCATTACCTGAGTATTTATCAAATTTAGCAGAAATCTCTAATGCAACTTTTTCACGACCTTCTTCGATATCCGAAAGAATGCCACGTACAATATCCTGAGTTGAGCCTGCATCAGTTTTTGCAGTTTTTTCTGCTTTCTTTAAATATACACGAGCCATGGGTAATCCTTTATTGTGAATTTTGCCTAATATTGGCTTATAATTTCAATAAGGCATAGAGGTTTTTAAAACTTTCGGTTTTTCAAAACCTAATGTTCCAGATCTTTATGTTTTAAATTTATTAAATTACTTTTTTATCATTTGCTATTTTCATTGTGGCAACACCACTATGACCTAACTCAACCGATGCAAAAGGCCCTCCCTGGCAAACTGCACCCTGATCGTATGGATCTAACTTTGGTTCTTCGGAATAGATTTTTTCTGCAAACTGTTCAGCATTATCTTTTGGTTTAAACCCAAGATGGCTAGCCATACTATTATCAACAGTTGCACGGTCATTATTTGAAACACCATAAACAATTGAGAAACCAGTTATTTGTGTAGTGATAGATTTTTCAACAAGCTGAATTAAATCATCATAGGATAACCAAGAACCAACTGCTCTAGGATTAGATACCTGAGCACAGGATAGAATGCGCATGCAAACAGATTCTAATCCGCGTTTATCCCAATAAAGAGAAGCGAGGTCTTCAGCAAAACACTTTGCCAGTCCATAATAAGTGTCAGGCCTATGTGGCACGTTAGTACCTATAAAATCTGTTTTTTTATGCATTCCTACAGCATGAATTGAACTTGCATAAACGACACGCTTCACTCCATTTTGATGGGCTGCTTCCCAAATATTATATGCTCCAACAATATTTGCCTGTAATATTGCATCAAAGGGTGCTTCGTCACCTATTGCACCAAAATGAACTACCATGTCGGCATCTTTGAGTAGATCAATCATTGCTGACAAATCTGATAAATCTGCTCTTACATATGTTTCATTTGGGTGAAGTGTTCCAAAATTTTCAACAATGTCTGATGATACAAGTTCCTGGGCTAATTTTAATAATGGTTCTCGAAGATACGAACCTAGTCTTCCAGCGGCTCCAGTGAGTACAATTTTTTTCATTTTTTAAATCCTTTAAATCACAGCTTTTTCTATAAATGGTTCGTTATTTTCTATTCGAGTATAGCCAAATGGAGAAAGATCGAGAGTTCTATATTCACCATAAGAAATTATTTCTGCTATACCTCTACCCATTGCAGGAGATTGTTGAAATCCATGCCCAGAAAATCCGTTTACAAACAAAAAATTCTTTATGTACGAATGGGGTCCAACAATTGCGTTCTGATCAAGAGTATTGAAAGCGTAATGACCTGTCCAAGAATTTAGTAATTTGATGGATTCAAATTGTGGAATTCTGTTTGCCAGTATTGGCCAAACTTTTTCCTGCCAAATACTATGATCTTGTGTAAAATCATCATATTCAACTGCTGGGTCTACATCAGGAGGACACCCAGCTAAATAGTACTGACCTTCTGACCTCATGTGAACTCCAGACGGGTCAATAGTAAGTGGTAAATCTTGGCCAAGAGGTTTTTCAGCATCAAAAATGAATGTATACCTTTTGCGCGGTTCAACTGGTAATTGAATACCTAACATCTGTGCAGTTAAGCTAGCTCGAGGTCCTGTAGCATTGACAACTTGCCCCGCATTAATTTTTTCACCAGATTTTAGTGTTATAGTTTCGACACAGTTACCGATAGAGTTTTTTTCTATTGAGACAACTTCGTTGTTTACATATTCAACTCCGTTTTCTTTTGCAGATCTTTTCCACCAATCGAAAATTGTATTCCCATCGAAGTAACCTTCATCAATCAAATTGTGATTTGCTGCAATTATGTCATCTAGCATATAAAACGGATAATCATTTTCTATTTGATCAACTGACATATGTTTTGTGCCAGCACCGCATTTTTCTTGTATAATTTGAGCTTCTTTTAGTGTTTGTGCAAATATTGGATTATCAGCCAAATACATATATCCATATTGATGAAATGGTATTTGAGGCACACGCTCATCACCTCCCATATATTCCTGAAAGTTTTTTACAAAATTTGCCCCAAATTGTGAAATTTTTATGTTAATTTCAGCACTGAATTGTTGGCGCATGCAGCTGTTGGTGTGTGAAGTGGATGTAAATTCGTAGCTTGGATCTTTTTCTATGACTAATATTGATCCATCAAAGCCAATATTCTTCGCCAAAAACCAAGCGACTGATGATCCAAGCATCGCTCCACCAATGATTATTACATCGTAGGTATTTTTTTTTGGTTCTGATAATAATTGATTAGTGTTCATATGATTAATTGCCGTTGCTAAAGTTTATTGAGCCATCTGTTTATCTACTTGCACTTCCTCATTGATCATTGCTTGTAATTGGCGCCTAAAACGAAGTTGACCTGCATCTATTGGCAAATCAATATGTGGCGATGTTTTATTGGTCATACCTTTTTGCACTTCGTTGAGTACATTTTGATCCTCTTCAAATGCGTGTTGAACATCATCGCTCATTAATTGGGATAACTCAGGATCATTAGGACGTATGTTTCGTAATTGAAACCAATAATAACGGGTTTTACTTTCCGTAACTGGTGTCATAAAATTATAGCTATCCATTATAAATACATCTTCATGAAGTTTTCCCTCTGAGCCACCTGTTCCTGCGGGTGTAAAAATGGCTTTAATAAGTGCATTTGATGGATATCTAACTTCATAATGCTGTAATCGGTCGCAATTTCCGTTAAATTCTATTACTTTTTTGTAAAAAGGCGCTGGTTCAACATCCAACATCCAACGGTGAACAATCACACCATCATCAGTTTTCTTTACGCGTAGTGGAGCACTTTTAGTAGCTGCTTGTCCAAAGCTATCAGCATGTACCCATGCAACATGGGTTGGATCCAATAGATTATCGCACATGAGCAAATAGTTACATTCAAGTTCCATGGCATCACCCCGGTTTATTCCCCATGATGGATCATTGTAATTTTTTATCTCAAATATGTCGTGATGATCAGCTAAGGCACTATTGCCCATCCATATCCAAATTAAGCCATATTTTTCATGTATTGGGTATGAATGAACTTTTGCATTTGAAGGAATATTACCTTGCCCTGGTGCCCATACGCACTTTCCAGAACAATCAAATGTAAGGCCATGATAGCCACATTCTACTGTGTCACCTTTAATTCGACCTTTTGAAAGTGGTAATTTGCGATGTGGGCATGCATCTTCTAATGCAACAAAATCTCCAGATTGAGATTTAAAAATGCATATTTTTTGATTTAAAACTGTAATTTGTTGTAATTTATGGGTCACTTCATCTGCCCATGCTGCAACATACCATGCATTTTTTAAAAACATAAAAGTCCCCAATCTTTGAAAATAACCATAATCACTGATCAAGTTCTCAGTCTATACTAAATTTTGACCTTATATTGTTATGAATGTTAATTATGGCTTTAAATTTCATTATGGACACAAGATTACGCTATCCATATGTATTGTGAAAAATAAATTGGGGAATCTTTTTAAAAATGTGCATTGATAAACAAGAACCAATTTGGCGCCCTAGCACTCAAAGAGTCAAAAAAGCGAATGTAACAAGTTTTTGTGAATATCTACAAAAATCTGAATTGGGGAATTTTGAAGACTATGACGCATTGTGGGATTGGTCTGTTGGAAATATTGAAAATTTTTGGTCTGCTTTTTGGGATTATGGCAATATACAAGGCTCAAAGGGTGATGTTGTTTTAACCCCTTACAAAGAGATAATAAATGCAAAGTTTTTTCCAAATGGAAAAATAAATTATGCAGAAAATGTTTTAAATGCTTCAAATAATGGCCCTGCAATTATTTTTCATGATGAAGGTGGAGCACGTACTGAGTGGTCTTGGAAAGAATTGTGTAACTCAGTATCTTTACTTCAACAATCATTACGTGAAAGTGGAGTACAAAAAGGTGACAGAGTTGCAGGTATAGTACCAAACTCACCTTATACCATAGTTGCATTATTGGCTGTCTCATCCATTGGGGCAGTTTGGAGCTCATGCTCTCCAGATTTTGGTCTCAGTGCTGCACTTGACAGGATTAGTCAGATAGAACCAAAAGTTTTATTCTGTGCCGATGGATATCAATATAATGGGAAAGAAATATCTAACATAAAGATTGCGGCAGATTTAACTTCTAGAGTTCCTAGTATTCAGAAAACTATTATTTTTCCATTAAATCATGTTGAAGTAGATATATCACCAATCGGTGAAAAGGGTATTTTGTGGAGCGATTATATTGCACCTTTTGCTGTTCAAAAAATTCATTATGAAAGAGTAAACTTCAACGACCCATTGTTTATCATGTTTTCATCTGGAACTACGGGATTGCCCAAGTGTATAGTCCATTCTGTTGGTGGAACTTTACTTCAACACGTAAAAGAACACCAACTTCAGTCAGATATAAAAATGAATGATAGGTTATTATATTTTACAACCTGTGGTTGGATGATGTGGAATTGGATGGTCTCTGGATTAGCTTCAGGTGCAACTTTGGTTTTATTTGATGGATCGCCCTTTTTTCCAGATGGTAATAGATTAGCCAATATTATTTCTGAAGAAAAAGTAACGCACTTTGGGACATCAGCTAAATACTTAGATGCATGCTCAAAAGCAGATGTTAAGCCAATGAAAACTCATAATTTGACTAAATTAAGAACAATCCTGTCGACAGGTTCGCCTTTATCTGAAGTTGGCTTTGATTATGTATATAAGAATTGGAAAAAAGATGTTTGTTTATCTTCGATAGCTGGAGGGACAGATATTTTAGGATGTTTTGTTGGTGGCAGTCCAACAAGTCCAGTTTTTAAAGGTGAATGTCAAAAACGCCATTTGGCCATGAATGTTAAAGTTTATAATGATGATGGCAAAGAAATACAAAATACCCGAGGTGAATTAGTATGTGAAAGTCCACATCCGTCTATGCCCATTGGATTTTGGAATGATAAAAATAATGTAAGGTATAAATCAGCTTATTTTGAGAAATTTGAAAATGTTTGGCACCAAGGTGATTTTGTTGAATTGACGGCCAACAAAGGATTGAGATTTTTTGGACGCTCTGATGCTGTTTTGAATCCCGGCGGAGTAAGAATTGGGACAGCAGAGATTTACCGAGTTGTTGAGGCTATGGAGGAAGTAATCGAAGGTGTCGTTATTGGACAAAATATTGATGATGATCAACGTGTCGTATTATTCTTAAGAATAAAAGAAAATGTATTATTCAATGAAGCTTTTGTTAAGAAAATAAAACTAGAAATTAGAGCGAAAGCAACACCGCGACATGTACCTGCAGTGATTTTAAAAGTTGAAGATATTCCAAGAACAAAGTCCGGAAAAATTGCAGAAATTGCTGTTCGGGACACTGTGCATGGTCATAATATAAAAAATATGGCTTCACTGGCAAACCCAGAAGCAATAGAATATTTTAAGAATATCAAAGAATTGAATGTTATTTCATGAAAAACGGAAATGAATCTATTGTTATAGTGAGTGCTACCCGCACTGCAGTTGGTTCATTTTGTGGTGGGCTTGCTACAATTCCAGCCCATGATCTTGGTGCAGAGTTAATAAAAAAAGTTGCTGAGAGTGCTAATATTGATTTGAGTGAAATTGATGAAGTAATTTTGGGTCAGATTCTTACTGCTGGACAAGGCCAAAATCCTGCACGACAAGCAGCAATGAAGGCCGGTGTGCCTGAAGAGAAAACTGCTTTTTTAGTTAATCAATTATGTGGATCTGGGCTTAGAGCTGTAGCTCTTGGTGCTCAGCAATTAATCTTGGGTGATGCAGATATTATTATTGCTGGAGGGCAAGAAAGTATGTCGCAATCACATCACAGCACATTTTTAAGGTTGGGCAAAAAAATGGGTAGTATGCATATAGAAGATACGATGATTAAAGATGGTTTAAACGATGCCTTATTTGGATATCATATGGGTGTTACGGCTGAAAATATATCTAAAAAATTTAAAATATCCCGAAAAAAACAAGACGCATTTGCATTAAATTCACAACTCAAAGCTTCAAAAGCTCAACTTAATGGAAAGTTTATAGATGAAATAACTCCGATAAATATTCAATCTAAAAAAGAAAATAAAATATTTAAAAATGATGAATATATTCGAACTAATATAAATTTGCAGGCAATAGAAAAGTTACAGCCTGCATTCGATGATTTGGGGACTGTGACTGCGGCAAATTCTTCTGGCTTAAATGATGGAGCTGCAGTTGTATTATTGATGAGAGAGAAAGATGCAATCAGGCGAGGGCTGACACCGCTTGCACGAATTGCGTCGTGGGCAACAGCAGGTGTTGATCCAAAGATAATGGGGACTGGACCTATCCCAGCATCAAAAAAAGCTCTTAGCAAAGCGGGTTGGAATGTAAATGATCTTGATTTGATTGAGGCAAATGAGGCTTTTGCAGCGCAAGCCATTTCAGTCAATCAGGAAATGGGATGGAACCCCGAAAATGTTAATGTTAATGGTGGAGCAATTGCAATTGGTCATCCAGTTGGCGCATCTGGTTGTCGCGTTCTTGTAACTCTTTTACATGAAATGAAACGCCAAAACTCTTCCAAAGGATTGGCAACTTTGTGTATCGGTGGCGGAATGGGAATAGCCTTAACTGTAGAGTGCTTTTCCTAGAATATTCCTGTATTTTGAGTGCTCATTTAAAATACAAACTATCAAAAAGTGTAAATAATGCTGACACTATTAGAACGCAGAGCATTACTGTTTTAAAATTTTTACTAGAATATTTTTCAAACAATACCGATCCAGTCCAAGCCCCTAATAATATTGCGGGACTAGCCATTAAAGCATAGAAAATTGTTTGATTAGTAATAAGCCCAAATATAAAAAAACTAGTAACTGAAAGACCTATAATTGCTGCAGAAAGCATTACAATATTGGCACGAGTAATTGAGCTGCTATCGCCTCTTGCAAGTAATGCGGTAGCAAAAAAAGGGCCTGCCATACCTGTTAAGCCCTGCGAAAAACCTGATAGTGCGCCAATAATAAGATTTGCTTTGGTTGATATTAAACTTTTTATTTGTGACTGTTGAGACAACAAATATACAGAAAATAAAACAAATAATGAAATAACAATTTTTACTATATTTGGATCTATCAATATCAATAAAAAAGTACCTAAAGGAACAAATATTACAAATGTTAACAATATGGGTAGAACAGTTTTTTTCTCGAAGCTCTTTATTGCTTTTGGTAAGAGACCAATCGATACTGGTATTTCGATTAGAATTTCGATTGCTACCGCCTGGACTGGACCAAAAAGAATAGCCAAAGCTGGAACTGTTAATAAAGCTGATCCAAATCCAGTATAACCACGAATGATGCCAGAAAAATAAACAACGATTAACATAACTGCAAAGCTGAATGTAAAAAGCTGATCGAACATTATGATTTATTTTCCGTATGTAAAAAAATTCTAAAAAATAAATATATCATCATCAAGCATTTAATTTGATCATATTGAAGTTGAATATCTACAAATCTAATTTTAATTTTATAAGTGGTTTGTAATTATGTGATGAATATTGCAGATTTTAAGTTGATTTAATTTATGGTGATTCCAATGAATGAAATGTCTGCACGCCTTGGTGTTGATATTGGTGGTACTTTTACAGATGTTGTACTGGAGATTTCAGGAGTTTCCTATTCTGCAAAAGTTTTGACGACTTATATTGCTCCAGAAAATGCAATTATTGAGGGAATGGCACAGGTTTGCAGTAAAGCAAGAGTATCTCCTTCTGTCATAAAGCAAATCGTTCATGGAACAACATTAGCTACAAATGCATTGATTGAAAGGCGGGGTGCAAAAACAGCTTTGATCACAACTGAAGGTTTTAGAGATGTAATAGAAATGCGAACTGAATCTAGATTTGAACAATATGATTTAAATCTAAGTTTGCCTGAGCCATTACTACCTCGCCAAATGCGATATACAGTACCTGGAAGAATAGATGCAAATGGTAATGAATTGGTTCCGTTGGGTCGTGCAGATATTGAAAAAGTTGTCCGCAAAATCGCAGTTGCAGGATATGAAAGTGTTGCGATTGGTTTGATCCATTCATACGCTAATGACACACACGAGAAACTAGTACGTGATGTTATTTGTGAGCTAATGCCACAGACTATGATTTCATTATCCTCTGAGGTTAGTCCCCAGATGCGTGAATATGAACGATTTAATACTGTTGTCGCCAATGCTTATATCAAACCTTTGATGAAGTCTTATTTGGACCGATTGAAAGGAAAAATGAATGAAGCTGGTGCAGATTGCAATATTTTCTTAATGCATTCAGGTGGTGGTATTATTTCAATCGAAAGTGCAGCAAATTTTCCTGTGAGGTTAGTTGAATCTGGTCCAGCCGGTGGTGCAGTATTTGCAGCAAATATCGCAGAAAAATATAATTTAGATAAGGTTTTATCTTTTGATATGGGCGGAACCACCGCAAAAATTTGTCTTATTAAAGATTTTACACCAAAAACTTCGAGGGTATTTGAGGTTGCAAGAACATATCGCTTCAAAAAAGGTTCAGGCATGCCAATTTCAATACCAGTAATTGATATGGTGGAAATAGGTGCTGGTGGGGGGTCCCTTGCACAAGTGGATGCTATGAGACAAATACGAGTTGGACCAGAAAGTGCGGGATCAGAGCCAGGGCCGGCATGTTATAATAAGGGTGGTAATAAGCCTGCTGTAACTGATGCAGATCTTGTTTTAGGAAAATTAGATCCTGAAAATTTTGCTGGAGGATCAATTAAACTCAAAAAATCCTCCTCAGAAACTGTATTGCAAAATGTTTTGGGTAATTCTCTTGATATGGATGCAATAACTTCTGCTTTTGGATTGGTTGAGGTCGTAGATGAAAATATGGCAAATGCTGCTCGCGTTCATGCTGTTGAAAATGGTGAAGATCTTTCACAATACACTATGATTGCATTTGGTGGTGCTGCACCCCTGCATGCTGGCCGTTTGTGTGAAAAGCTTGGTGTAGATAGATTGCTAGTTCCTCAAGGAGCGGGTGTAGGATCTGCAATAGGGTTTTTACGAGCACCTTTTAGCTTTGAAGCTAATCGATCTGTTTACATGTCACTTTCTAATTTTAATGATAAAAAAATTAAAAATATTTTTACAGAACTTCAATTAGAAGCAACAAAATTTGTAAAGGATTGTGATCCTGTAAGTGAAATACTTTCAGAATTTAAAGTCTATATGCGTTATTCTGGTCAAGGGTGGGAAATCCCAATTGTATTAACAAAGGATCAAGCAATGATCCCTGATGTTGATACATTCAAATCACGTTTTATTGAAGATTACGTTAAGTTATTTGGCCGTGCTGTTGGCGGAATGGACATAGAAATCACAGTTTGGTCAGTAAATGCAACAACACCGCATGAAGAAGTCAAATCACTAACGGAAAATTTACACACTAAAAATACACCATTTGATGGTCAGCGTAAATTATATGATCATCAAACAGAAGATTTTAAAGTTGTTGATGTAGTATTAAGAAATAATATGATTGCAGGATCGAGTGTTGATGGGCCAATTATCATTACTGAAGATGAAACAACAATAATCGTTCCAGCAAACCGAATAGCAATTTGCCAATTAGATGGCTCTATAGATATGCGATTAAAGGTTCATAAATGAAACATTCTAATGTAGCTTATCAAGTAATGTGGAACCGGCTTATTTCAGTTGTTGAAGAGCAGGCTCAGGCACTTGTTCGCACAGCATTCTCAACTTCTGTTCGCGAAGCAGGGGATTTATCCGCCGGTGTTTATGATGTGAAAGGTCAGATGCTTGCGCAAGCAGTTACAGGGACACCCGGACATGTAAATGCTATGGCAGATGCAGTTGCTCATTTTATAAGGCGAATTGGAACAGATAACATATTTGATGGTGATATTTATATTACTAATGACCCATGGGAAGGCACAGGCCATCTGCATGATATAACAATGGTAACACCATCATTTTATAAAAAAGAACTTGTTGGTTTTTTTGCCTGTACCGCTCATATTGTCGATATTGGGGGAAGGGGATTTGGTGCTGATGCGGCCAGTATCTATGAAGAGGGTTTATACCTACCAATAATGAAATTTGCTGACCGTGGACAAGTTGATCAAACTTTATTGAAAATTGTGCGAGGAAACGTACGCGAACCTGATCAATTAGTTGGTGATATATTTGCTCTTTCAACATGCAATGAGATAGGTCATCGTCGTCTAACTGATATGATGAAAGAGTTTGGCATTTCTGATTTAATCAAAATTGCCGAATTTATTTTTGAAAATTCAAGAAGGGCTACAATTGAACGTATTGCATCATTACCAAAAAAATCTGCAAGTGGAGAATTAACGATTGATGGCTTTGAGTATCCAATTAATTTAAAAGTTAAAATAAGTATTCAAAAAGATAAAATTATATCAGATTTTACGGGGTCTTCGGGGCTAGATAAAAAAGGGATCAATTGTCCTCTTGTTTATACTAAGGCTTATGCATGCTATGCACTAAAAGTAGCAATAGCACCAGAAATACCAAACAACGCAGCTTCTTTAGCTCCTTTCGAAATAATTGCACCGGTTGATACAATAGTGAATGCTGTTCATCCTGCTCCAGTCGCATTGAGGCATATTATTGGGCACTTTGTACCTGATGCAGTTTTCAATGCATTTGATAAAATTGTGCCATCTGTTGTTCCTGCAGAGGGTGCAGGGTGCTTATGTAATTTTCAAGTTTCGCTTCGTCCGTCCACAGAGATTTCAGAGGATAAAAATGCTAAACGCTCTGAAGTGTTAACATTTAATTCCGGCGGTTCCGGCGCTAGGCCTGACCTAGATGGATTAAATGCAACAGCATTTCCATCTGGAGTTATGACAATGCCTGTAGAGGCTACAGAGCATGCAGGACCAGTTATAATTTGGAGAAAAGAATTGCGACCAGATTCAGGAGGTAATGGCAAGCAGCGTGGAGGACTGGGACAGTATATGGAAGTAGGTGCACAAGCCGGGTATGAGTTTGATTTTCAGGCAATGTTTGACCGAGTAAATTATCCTGCAATGGGTCGTCATGGGGGAGGAGCTGGCGCAGCAACTAGAATACAGCAAGATGATGGTACTTCAATGAATGGAAAAGGGAAACAATTTGTACCTAATGGGAGAAAGGTCAAAATGGCATTTCCTGGAGGTGCTGGTTACGGAATGGCAAAAGACAGGTCGCTTGATCGAGTTAAGAGAGATCTCCTACGTGGTTACATATCCATAAAGACTGCCACTGATTATTATGGACTAAGTAAAGAAGATATTGATCAAGTTCAAAAAGCTATTGTACAGGGCGAAGATTTTTAATCATAATAATAGTATAATTTAACAAGAAGGTTACTCATGGAATTAGCAAGAAATAAATTTACTCATGCAATTGCTGCTGGTGAAAAACAAGTAGGCCTTTGGGTGACACTTGCTAATCCTTTTGTTGCTGAAGTAACTGCTCATTCAGGATATGATTGGGCAGTCATTGACATGGAACATTCACCCAATGATTATTTTAGTGTGCTTGGTCAGTTGCAAGCGTTTAGTTCGAGTGGTGCTACCGCGCTTGTTCGACCAGAATGGAATGATCCAGTTATTATAAAAAGATTACTTGATTTAGGGGCTCCAGGCTTTGTATTCCCAATGATCGAGAGTGTTGAAGAAGCTCAAAAAGCAGTTTCGGCAACAAGATATCCACCAAAAGGAATTAGAGGGGTGTCTGGCTCATCAAGGGCAACAAAATTTGGTAGAATTTCTGATTATATGTCAAAAATTGAAGATGAAACTACAATAATTCTTCAGATAGAGTCTGCTGCGGCAATTAATAAAGCTGTTGAAATTGGATCAGTTGAAGGTGTGAGCGGAGTATTTTTTGGGCCATCTGATATTGCTGCTGATATTGGACTATTAGGACAACCAATGCATGAAAACGTATGGAAATTAATAAAGCCAGTAGCTCAAACATTGATCTCAAAAGGTATACCAGTAGGAACTTTAGTTTTAGATACAGATTTTGCTGCTGAACTTTTGAATGAAGGTTTTAGTTTTGTCACATGCGCTATTGACAGTGATTTGCTTGCTAAAGCATCTGATAATGCCTTAAATAATGTAAAAGACAATTTATTATAATTCAGAATGAATGTGGAGAAAATTTAAAGTGACTTTTGAGCATCCCAATAATGGTTACCAAGAAACTATTACAAATTTTTCTATTTTGTGGTGCCTGGTATTTGGGTCACTATATTTTGCATACAAAGGAATTTGGCGCCACTTTGTTTTAAGCTTGGCAATTGGTATATTCACGTTCGGCGTGTCTTGGTTCATTTATCCATTTTTTGCAAAAAATATTATTGCAACACAGTATAGAAAAAATGGTTGGTTAGAAATTTAATTTAGGCTCAGGATCCTGTTGTTAAGATAAACCGAGTTGATGAAGTATATTGGGTATTTGTTTTTTCAATTTAAAAAACCCTTTTGAAGCATATTGCCATGTATGCACATCATAGTTTTTGTAGTGTTCATTGATATAGATATCATGCTCTGCAAGATTTTTTTTAGTTTTTCTTAGTTTACTTTTAACCGCACCAACTGGAACTTTTGGTATAATTATATTCTTTGTACCTAATCTGTTAGATGTTTCTAGAATTGCATCTGTCCAATTCATGATATTTATTGCTTCTACATTTTTTAGTTTTAATCTTTGAGATGTATTCTGGACGGCACTGTTAGAAAAAGATTTCACAGCATTACAGGGGTTAATCCACTCAGGATATTTCTTTTCGAGGAATAATGGTAATATTTCCACATCTAGATCATTGATTGCAGTTGACGTTTCTGGATTACAATCTTCCTCAGTCAAAAGTAATATTGCATCTTTATCTTTGAAATAATCCAATTTTGGCAATAGCACTGTAGGATGATCAATATTTTCAGTTAATGGTTCAATATCTTCTACTAATTGCCCTGCTGGATTGAATTGACCATCTGTAAATTTTTCTATGTTGGATGCCCTTGCTGCATATGCTTTACCTTTTGTATGTAGGCCACTTACCCACCTCCAACTCAGGGTATTTGATGCAGCATCTGCATCAATTAAGTTCAACATAAAAAAATCAGCACCTAACTCCATGGGTAACTTGAGGGTAAAAACCCATATAGATGCGAACCACATTCTTACGTGATTATGTAAATAACCTGTTGATTTTAATTGTTCACACCAGAAATCAAAACACTCTATTCCTGTTTCACCATTTATGGCTGACATGTAATTTTTTTTAACAAATTTGTTATTATCTAATTTAGTGTATTCATTAATTAATTTTTCATTATGGTGCGACCAGACAGTTGGATGATGCTCAAGCCAACCTTTAAAATAGCCTCTCCAAAATACCTCTTGGATAAATTTCATGGCTGTCTGTGGATTGTGATGTTTGAGAATCTCAATTAATATCTCTTCTTCTGTAATTAACCGGCGTTTAATCCACGGAGATAATGCTGAAACAGAATTTTTTTTAATGGAAGAAAAATCAAAATTTCTTTTATTTGAGTAAATTTCACCAGCCAATGGTGCAAATTCTTTCAAGCGTTTTAACCCTGCCTCGCGAGTTGGGATAAATGTTTCATTAAATTCATCACGATGTTTTAACGAGAATTCATTTGATAAATTCATTTGATTAGAGCTCCATTAATCAATTAAATATTTAATTTCTACTTTTATGTAGTTTTAAAATTTAAAAAATGAAGAAATTTGTTCAAATAAGATTTAATACTTTATTCTATTAAATAATTTTATGTAGTGTGTCTTAATTGGGTAATGATTAATCGGATTATGTAGCCTTTTGGAGCTTATCAATGGAAAATATTTCAAATAATGATGCCATTATATATGTGCAAAGTGATGTAGATTCTGATATTGTTATTTGCGATGAGGGCTTGAGTTTCTGGGGAGGAGTTGATCCCGATACTGGTGTTATTATTGATACTCATCATCCCAATTGTGGGGAAAAACTTTCTGGTAAAATTGTACTAATGCCAACATCGCGGGGCTCTTGTAGTGGAAGTGGTGTATTATTGCAGCTTGCACAAAATGGAAATGCTCCTGCTGCACTAATATTCAGAGAAGTTGAAGATATATTAACTCTCGGGGCAATGATCGCTGAAAGACTTTTTGATAAGAATATTGCTGTCATTCGTTTAGTGCCAAAAATATATAATTTATTATCTGAAGAGAAATCTGCAAAAATTGATAATTTAAAATTACATTTTTCAAATACTATAATCAATTTATTTCAACCTGCTATAGATGAAATACACTTAAGTAATTCAGATAAAAAAATGTTAGCAGGAGTTGATGGTGAAGCCACAAAGATTGCGATGGAAGTGTTATGTTTAATGGCGGCTGCTCAAAACGCTGACAAATTAATTGATGTGTCCAAGGGTCATATTGATGGTTGTATTTTGGCGCATGATGCTAATCTCCAGTTTGCAGAAAAAATGCTTGATATGGGTGCAAATGTTATTATTCCAACTACAATTAATGCAATTTCAGTGGATAGAGAAAACTGGAAATCACAAGGTGTAGCTCCTGATCTTGGTGGGAAAGCTAGTAGGCTTGCTGATGCATATGTCAAAATGGGTGCTTATCCTACATTCACTTGCGCACCATATCTTCTTGATGAAAAACCAACCAAAGGTGAAGTTATTGGATGGTCTGAGTCTAATGCGGTTATTTACGCAAACTCTGTGATCGGAGCGCGCACTCAAAAGCACCCAGACTATTTAGATTTATTTATAGCTATGACTGGACGTACTCCACATACAGGTGTTTATTTAGAAAAAAACCGTCAGCCAGTATGTGAAATTCAAGTCGATTTACCCTCAAACTTTGATGACGCTGTCTGGCCAATGATAGGTTGGTTGGCGGGTCATAAATCACCAAATGGTATTCCAATATTAAATGGCCTTGAAGATATTTTGATAAGTAATGAAGATTTAAAAGCTTTGTGTGCCGCATTTGGCACTACTTCTGCAGCTCCAATGATACACATAAAAGGGCACACGCCAGAGAGTGAATTACAAAGTGCTAAAGATGCAAAATATACAACGATTATGCCTATTGATTTATTGAATTTGTGGCAAAATTTTAATATTGGAAATAACAAAATAGATTTAGTTGCAATTGGAAGCCCTCACGCATCAACATTTGAATGTTTAAAATTTTTAGAGTTATTAGAAGATAACAATGAAAGGGTCACTGTTCCTACTATTTTAACTGTTGGCCGAGAAACTCTTAGCAACTTAGAACATCAGGGAAGTTTAAATAAATTATCCAAATTAGGGGTCCAAGTTGTCCCTGATATTTGTTGGTGTTCTATAACTGAGCCAGTTTTCCCTCCAGAGGCGAAATCATTGGTAACTAACTCTGGTAAGTATGCTCACTATGGTGAGGGTCTCACAGGGCGGAATGTACGGTTTGGAAGTTTATCTGACTGTGCTCTAGCAGCCATGACTGGATATGTTGATGATGAATTTCCAGATTGGTTAAAAACTTAAACTAATATATGCAAATCTAACTTTAAATTAAATTCATGATATTAATTTTATTGATGACAGGGTTTAAAAAATTGTGTCTTTTGTAGTTCTAAAATAATGGAGAATCTCATGTCATTTAATTCATTAGTTGTTCGTAAGGACGATGAAGGTAAAACATCAGGGTCTGTGGAGCAAATGACTGTCGATCAGTTGCCTGCTGGCAATGTGACTGTAGCTGTTGAATACTCAACAGTTAATTATAAAGATGGGCTCTGTTTGGGATCTGGTGGCGGAATGGTGAGAAACTACCCGCATATTCCAGGTATTGATATGGCAGGTGTCGTTGAGGCGTCTGATGACCCTCGCTACACAGTTGGAGATCGGGTTGTTCTTACTGGTTGGCGATATGGCGAAATTCATTGGGGCGGATACTCACAAAAAACTAGAGTAAATGCAGATTGGCTAGTTAGTTTGCCTGATGGAATATCCACAAAACAAGCAATGGCAGTTGGAACAGCTGGCATCACGGCTATGTTTTCGGTGATGTCACTTGAAGCGCATGGTTTGAAGCCTGAGAATGGTCCAGTTTTGATAACTGGCGCAGCAGGTGGCGTTGGATCTGTAGCAAGTGCTATTTTGTCAAATATTGGTTATGAAGTTGCTGGTGTGACAGGAAGACCAGAAAGTGCGGATTATTTGAAGTCCCTTGGTGTTACTCAAATTGTTGCAAGAGAAGACATTAATGAAACCGTCAAGAGGCCGTTAGAATCTGAAATTTGGGCGGGCTGTATTGATGCTGTTGGTGGTGCAATGCTTGCGAGAGTACTGGGCCAAATGAAATACGGGGCATCAATAGCTTCTGTTGGATTGGCAGGAGGCGCTGGGTTACCTGCAACAGTCATTCCATTCTTGTTACGTGGAGTTAATATTCTTGGAATTGATAGTGTTATGAGGCCATACAATAATCGTGTTGAGGCATGGTCACGAATTGCAAATGAACTTCCTCTTGAAAAACTTGATAGTATGATCGTGGATGCAAAATTAGCAGATTTGCCGACGTTAGGAAAAGATATTCTCAAAGGAAAAGTTCAGGGGAGAGTTGTTGTTGACGTAAATGCTTAGAATACAGCAACTTGGTTTAGAATTGAAATTTAAAGTTCTACCCCGTGAATTGAATTTGTTTAGAAAATTGGAGTAAAGCATGAAACTCGATATTGAATATATCCGCAGACAGTTCCCTGCGTTTGATCAAAAGGCATTGATGGGGCAAGCTTTTTTTGAAAACGCTGGCGGATCGTATACATGCAAACCTGTAATTGATCGTTTAACGCGATATTATAATGAGCGGAAGGTTCAACCTTATGCGCCCTATGAAGCTTCAAAGCTGGCGGGTGAGGAAATGGATGAGGCTCGAGAACGTTTAGCATTAATTCTAGGCGTTAAGACTGATGAAGTGAGTTTTGGTCCGTCAACAACACAAAATACTTACGTTTTAGCTCAAGCTTTTGGTCAATATTTAGATGCTGGTGATGCGATCATTGTTACTAATCAAGATCATGAGGCAAATACAGGGCCATGGCGTCGTTTGGCTGATCGAGGAATAGAAGTTCGTGAATGGAAAATAGATAGTGAAACGGGTCATCTTGACATACAAGGTTTGAATTCCATTCTAGATGAAAAAGTAAAACTTGTATGTTTTCCACATTGCTCAAATATAGTTGGCGAAATAAATGATGTGCAGGAAATTTGTAAAGCTATCAAATCTTCTGGAGCTTATAGCTGTGTTGATGGTGTAAGTTACGCTCCGCATGGGATACCAAATGTTGGCAAATTGGGTGCAGATATCTATTTATTTTCAGCATATAAGACCTTTGGGCCCCATCAAGGGATAATGACTATTACCCGTGAACTTGGAATGAAACTTCCAAATCAGGGGCACTATTTTAACGAAAATAGTCTCTATAAACGGTTTACTCCAGCAGGCCCAGATCATGCACAAATAGCCGCAAGCGCTGGAATGGCAGATTATATAGATGATGTTTATAAGCATCATTCGAATGGTAATGAGGCTGCGCTCGGTCGTGGTGAGTTTGTTCATGACCTTTTTAGAAATCATGAAGAAAATTTACTACAGCCCTTATTAAATTATCTTAGCGCCAAAAATTCAGTAAGACTTTTGGGCCCTTCTGATGCTTCGAAAAAAGCTCCAACAGTGGCTTTAGCCTTAAAGCAAAGTCCAGAGGCCGTAGCTGGAGAGTTATCTAAGCATGGTATAATGGCGGGTGGTGGTGATTTTTATGCAGTTCGTTGCATAAAGGCACAAGGAATTGACCCCACTCATGGAGTATTACGCTTAAGTTTTGTTCATTATACAAATAAATCTGAAATTGATAAATTGATAACTGCTTTGGACAATGTGCTGTAATTTAGAAGATTATTCATTTTGTGTAATTAAGGACAGTGTCTCATGACAAAAGCCCCGGTAATTGTTTGGTTTCGACGTGATTTTAGATTGAGTGACCATGAGGCCTTATATGCGGCTTATGAAACTGGTAGGCCAATAATACCGGTATTTATTCTTGATGGAGTATTTGAGGCGTTAGGTGCGGCGCCAAGGTGGCGTTTGGGATTAGCGATAGAATATTTTAAGAAAAAATTAGAGAGCATGGGTAGTAATCTGATTTTGCGCCGAGGAAATGCTTCTGAAATTCTCCAGGAGCTTATGAATGAAACGGGCGCATTGGACGTATATTGGTCACGAGCATACGATCCAGCATCAATTCATCGAGACACAAAGGTCAAATCATCATTAAATGGAGTAAGCTTTAAGGGGCATGTTCTTTTTGAACCTTGGGTTCCAAAAACTAAAACTGGTGAAAACTTTAAAGTCTACACCCCGTTTTGGCGTCATGTAAGCTCACAACTTTGTGTTAATTCTACATTGCCAGAAATATCAAAACTGCATTCACCCAATGAGTGGCCAATATCTGATGTATTGTCAGATTGGGAATTAGGTGAGGAAATGAACAGAGGAAAGAATGTTGTTTCCAATTACGTAAACATAGGTGAAGAGGCCGCATTAAATAAATTAGATGATTTCATTGCTTTAAATATTGATGGATATAAAGTTGACCGAGATTTTCCCATGCGTAATGCGACATCTGGTTTATCTGAAAATTTAACGTATGGAGAAATTTCACCAAGACTAATCTTTAATAGCTTAAAGAATGCTTTTGTAAGAGGTGATTTAGGAGCTGAGCACTTTTTAAAAGAGCTTATTTGGCGAGAATTTGCTTATCATCTTTTATGGCACTTTCCAAAACTTGATACGCAGTGTTGGAAAGTTGAATGGGATAATTTCCCATGGAAAAATACAAATGAAGATGCAAAGGCATGGATGCAGGGGAGGACTGGCCAAAATTTCGTAGATGCGGGAATGCGCGAACTTTATACTACTGGTACAATGCATAATAGATTGAGAATGGTTGTAGGATCTTATCTTACCAAACATTTGCAAATAGATTGGCGTGTTGGATTAAAGTGGTTTGAAGATTGCTTAATAGACTGGGATCCAGCATCTAATGCGATGGGTTGGCAATGGATTGCAGGCTGTGGAGCTGATGCAGCTCCTTATTTTAGAATTTTTAATCCAAATTTACAGGCAGAAAAATTCGATAGTAATGGTCAATATCGAAAAAAATGGCTTGAAACTGATAAAGAATTACATGCGAAGGCATTTTTTGATGCAATTCCAGTTGCATGGAAATTAAGCGCTGATAAAATAATCCAAAATGAAATTGTTGATTTGTCCAAGGGCCGTAAGAACGCACTTGATGCATATGCAATTTTCAAGGAACAACAAAATTAAAACCGACTAACTTAAATCTTAGTTCAGAATTTTAGTAGGACCCTGAATAAATATGAATAAAGATGAGAATACAAATATTTACACATCCATAAAGGATCAAGCTAATTTACCACGTTATTTTAGGCGCATATTTAAAATATTACTCAACTTGAAGGTTGGTTCTGTTGAGGTAAAGTTACCTGATGAGCGAATTTTTAAAGTAGTTGGTGAAACAAATGGCTTGAATGCTCGAATTGATATTATTGATCCAGATTGTTTTGCTCGTTTAGTGAGAGATGGCGATATTGGCTTTATGGAAGCCTATATGGATGGCCAATGGTCATCACCAGATTTGCAAAGCTTTATGGATGTTACTTTTCAAAACTTTCATCAATTGGCTACAAGATTTCCAGGTGCTGGATTGGTCAAACTCTATGAAAAAATTAGGCATTGGTTGAACTCAAATAGTAAGCGTCAGGCTAAGAAAAATATTTCTTATCATTATGATTTGGGAAATGATTTTTATAAACTTTGGTTAGATGAAACAATGACGTACTCATCTGCATTATTTAAGAAGAAGAAAGAAACATTAAGTGATGCGCAAACAAATAAATATGCCCAAATGTGTGATGAAATTGGGGTCAAAGAAGGGGATAACATTCTTGAGATTGGATGTGGTTGGGGTGGCTTTGCAGAATATGCTGCAGGGCAAAGAGGTGCAAATGTAAAAGGCTTAACTATTTCTCAAGAACAGCATGATTTTGCAGTAGAGCGAATTAAAAAAGCTGGCTTAAGTGATAAGGTCGAGATTGTGATGCAAGATTATCGTGATGAAGTTAATAAATACGACGGTATTGCATCAGTAGAAATGTTTGAAGCAGTGGGTGAAAAATATTGGCCTATTTATTTTGATAAAGTTAATTCATGCTTAAAGGCAGGGGCAAAAGCAACCTTGCAAATAATTACAATTCCGGAAGATAGGTTTGATGATTATAGAAATTCAGTTGATTTCATTCAAAAATACATATTTCCAGGTGGAATGTTGCCAACAGAGGCTATCTTAAAAAATGAAATGAAAAGAGTGGGTCTGGAGTATAATAATACTATAGAGTTTAGGAAAAGCTACTCAGAAACTCTAAGGCAGTGGTTTGGAACATTTAATTCTAAGTGGCAAGATATCTCTGAGATGGGTTTCGATGATCGATTTAGAAGAATGTGGAATATCTATTTGACCAGTTGTGCTTCAGCTTTCGAATTTGACAGAACTGGCCTAATTCAAATTACAATGAGAAAGCCAAAATAGAAGCTCTAATTATGATAGGGTAGTATCGCTGGTATAGTATTTTATTAATTGCTATAACCATTTCAATTCTTTTCAAGAAGCATAATCATACGCTTTTGAGTGTTAATAAATTTACTAGGAATATTTTATGAACCGTTACTCTGATTTACCTCATGCTGTTGGTAATACACCATTAATTCGTTTGAAAAAAGCATCTGAAATTACAGGTTGTGATATCTATGGGAAGGCTGAGTTTTTAAATCCAGGACAATCAGTAAAGGATCGTGCTGCATTAAATATAATCAAAAATGCAATTCAAAGTGGTTCACTTCAACCAGGTGGAACAATTGTAGAGGGTACTGCTGGAAATACTGGAATTGGCCTTGCATTGGTTGGAAATGCAATGGGATTTAAGACTGTAATTGTAATACCTGAAACACAAAGCCAAGAGAAAAAAGACATGCTTCGGTTGGTCGGGGCAGAGCTGGTCGAAGTTCCTGCTAAGCCGTACAAAGATCCAAATAATTATGTAAAGTATTCCGCTCGATTGGCGGAAAAACTGTCTAAGACTGAGCCTAACGGCGCAATTTGGGCAAACCAGTTTGATAATGTAGCCAACAGAGATGCGCATATTATATCAACTGCACCAGAAATTTGGGAACAAACTGATGGTAAGGTTGATGGATTTATATGTGCTGTTGGATCTGGAGGTACGTTGGCTGGTGTAGCGGCGGGCCTGCGAGAAAAAAACAAAGAAATAACTATTGGTTTGGCTGACCCAGATGGTGCGGCACTCTATAACTTTTACACCAACGGTGAATTGAAGTCTGAAGGTTCTTCAATATCTGAAGGCATTGGGCAGGGACGTATAACTGCAAACCTTGAAGGATTATCAGTTGATAAAGCTTATAATATTTCTGATAATGAGGCACTACCAATCGTATTTGATCTTTTAAAAGAAGAAGGACTATGTATGGGAAGCTCAACTGGCATAAACATAGCGGGCGCTATTAGAATGGCGAAAGATATGGGTCCAGGTAAAACAATTGTGACGATATTATGTGATGTAGGAAACAGATATCAATCAAAATTGTATAATCCCGACTTTTTGGAGTCAAAAGGTTTACCAGTTCCAGATTGGTTGAAACAGCAATCTCAAAACATTCCTGCAGTATTTGAATAGGAAATAATGATCATGCTTCTAAAGAATAGATTTATACACATAATTCTAGCTTTGGTGTTTTTATTAGCCCCAATAAATGCTCATGCCCAAACAACTTTTGATATCAATGCATTCAATGCATTAGCTAGTAGGGCAGAAAAAGCTGTTTATGGGGGGCAGACATCAAATGAAGCTTTAGAAAAACTCAGAATGTCACTATCCAGTGCCCGTTCAGCTGCACTGGATGCACAAAGTTTAAGAACTGGAAGGTCAAAAATAATATCTGACCAAATTGATGCGTTGGGGCCGATACCAGAAGATTCAGATAGTGAGGCAAAGGATATTGCAGAATTACGAGTATCGCTCGCCAAACAGCTTGCAGTAGCTAAAGCACCTTTGATAGTGGCAGAGGAGGCATTTCGTAGGGCTAATGGATTAATTTCTGAAATTGATAAGACTATTAGAGAGAGATCAGCATCCGCCTTTTTGAAGCTTGGAGTGTCGCCTTTAAGTCCAAATACATGGGGCTCTACGATTTCTGATATTAAAAAATATTTTGGACAGATAAGATCAGAAGTTGTTCAATCCCTTAACAATCCAAGCTCAAAAATAATTCGATCAAATAATTTACCAGGTATAATATTCTTCGCTATCCTGGGCTTGGCTTTAATATTTCCTGCCACAAAGTGGGTTTCGCAAAATATGTCCGTAGCTAATCAAAGGCATGATGTGAAACTGAAGAAAGTTTCGTATTTAGCTTTTTCATGCTTGGTATTTATTTTGCCCCTTTCAGGGATTTGCTTCCTTATAAGGTCATTAGAAATGTTAGATATCCTCGGGTACAGAGGAGAAGCATTAACACAAGCCGTTATGGCAATGAGTGTTGCTGTTGTGGGTTCTTATTGGCTTGCTCATAACCTTTTTAAAGAAACTGGACTTACGAGAGAGTTGCTGGGAATTGCAAGTAAAAGATTAGTTGGAGCTTATTCAGTCACAATTTTAATGGGTGTAGCTTTAGGGTTATATTGGTTGATAAACAACCTGATACAGGTAGCAGATTTATCTGAGATTTCCATTGCTGTAATGGAATTCCCTTTAATTTTAATTGGAAGCTATGGCTTAATTACTTTTTCTCAAAGAGTGAAAATGTATCGTGCACGATTAATTTCAGAGAAAAGAATAACACCGATTTCTGATAGGCTATCATCTTTGGTTCTAATGTTAACCTTAGCTACGGGATTAGCAGGACCAATTTCAGCAGCTATTGGATATTCGAATATTGGATCGAAACTTGTATTTGCAACAATTTTAACATTGGCCGTAATATTTGCTTTATTTGTTATATTTACACTTATTTCATTTTTATTTTCAGAAATAATCATCAAAAAACAAAATAAAAATATTCAAGAAAGTACATCTAAAGGCAGTTTATTTAATGTCTTCCTAGCATTTATTCTAGCCTGTTGTGCAATACCACTACTAGCTCTAATTTGGGGTGCAAGAGTTGTAGATATCCAAGATGTTTGGTTAAGTTTAAAAGATGGCGTTGTGTTGGGTGATACTCGTATCTCAATCTCTGATTTTATTACTTTTGTTATTATTTTTTCCATTGGTTACACTCTGACAAGATTATTGCAGTCTGCCCTTAGACTGTCTGTGCTCCCAAATACAAAAATTGATACAGGTGCACAAAATGCATTAGTGACTGGTGTTGGGTATGTTGGTATTTTCTTTTCAGCATTGATTGCAATTACATCAATGGGTTTAGATCTATCAAGTTTGGCAATTGTTGCAGGAGCACTTTCCGTAGGTATTGGTTTTGGCCTGCAAGCTATAGTATCCAACTTTCTTTCAGGTATTATTCTGCTGGTTGAACGGCCTATTAAAGTTGGTGATTGGATACAAGTAGGAGCTTATTCTGGGTATGTAAGTAAAATTGCCGTCCGATCAACTACAATTGATACATTCGATCAGGCAAATGTAATTATCCCAAACGCTGATTTTATATCTGGCACGGTAACTAACATGACACACCTAAGTAAACGAGGGCGTGTTAAAGTTCCTGTTGGTGTAGCTTATGATAGTGATCCAGTTTTCGTAAAAGAAATATTAATGGATATTGTTTCTTCGAATGCAAATATTTTAAAATCACCAGGACCATCAGTATTTTTACTAGGGTTTGGCCCTGATAGCATTGATTTTGAAATTCGCGGTATTTTACGTGATGTGAATTCGATTACTTCAACTCGCTCAGATATAAACTTCGAGATCCTTCGTCGATTTGCACAAGAGGGAATTGAAATACCATTTGGACAGCGTGATATCACTATTAAAAATGCTGCTGAATTGGGTAAGGTATTCCAAAGTAAACCAAGAAAAAAATCCTAGATTTTTTCACTTGCTCAGCAAAGTTGTGCGGTGTAAACGCCCGTTATGGACAGGTGGCCGAGTGGTCGAAGGCGCACGCCTGGAAAGTGTGTAGGCGGGTGACCGTCTCCAGGGTTCGAATCCCTGTCTGTCCGCCATCTGCTTCCCCAGATTGCAAACTAGCCCATAATTGCGTGAATAAC
>ERZ1049444.419-NODE-419-length-41230-cov-7.493940_pt1 | contig 41230 bp, 19 predicted proteins | sample MGYA00383101_ERZ1049444 | MGnify/ENA primary metagenome ERZ1049444 (study PRJEB29581, sample SAMEA5548371) | metagenome | biome: marine; feature: coastal; material: water | depth 50 m | study: Short-term variability in the microbial, nano- and picoplankton... | reverse complement strand
CGATGCTGGGCGTACTACCGGCGGTATGGAAATGGTCTCAAGACGATGTCCGAACATGCCGTTCTCAATGCGAACTACTTGCGCCACGCGCTTCACCGCGAAGCAGAGGCAGCAGGTGTCTCGAGCATGATTGTTGACGGTGCTGAAACCGATGTTGCCAAGCACGAGTTCACCATTTCTCTCGGTCCAGCGAAGGAAGCCCATGGCATCTCTGCCATGGACGTTGCAAAAGGACTGCTCGATATGGGGTACATGGCGCCAACCGTCTACTTCCCACTCGTCGTCCCTGAATGCATGATGATTGAGCCAACGGAAACTGAAAGCAAGGAAACCCTCGATACATTTGCTGAGGATTTTGCAAAGGTGCTCCAAGTTGATGCTGAAACATTGCACAACGCTCCGATTACCACGCCAGTGCGCCGGGTTGACGAAGTCTATGCAGCTCGCAACCTCTGCTTGCGTCACCCATATGACGATGATTGATGCCAACGCGTAAATACGCTAACATGCTCCGATGACCATGGAACTCCGTGATTTTACCAAGCACGGATGGCGTCGAGTCAAACTGGAATCAAGAGCTGCCATCGCCCTCTTCCCTATGGCATGGGGTTTGCTTCCCCTTGCGTTTGGATGGCTGATGTGGTTCACCAGTGCGAGTGAAGATTTGATTCCATTTTTGGGCATAGCAGGAATGCTGTTGATCCTCTTGGGCGGGCTTGCGGGTCTGTCTTCACGGATGGGGGCTCTTGGAGCAAGCCGAGTGGGAATTGGCTTGTTTTGTGTCTGTTTTTCCATTGTTGGGTGGGCATTGGTGACTCAAGAGAGCATGCCAACGTTTGTCGCATTGCTCTTGTCCTCTTTCTCAGTTGTGGCCCTCGTCAAAGGCCTTGATGTGGTCTTCAAAGACGGTGGCTATGTGTTTGAGCGTACTTGGGGTGCGAAGGTTCGTTTACCTGTTGATTCATTGCTTGGTTGGGAGATTAAGACGACCCGGTTCAGTCAACAAGCGATGGCCAGCAAGCGGTTCAACTCCAATCAGTTTGTCACGATTTACGGACGCTTGGTCGACGGAGAACCCACCATTTGTTTCGATGTTCTTGGTTGTAAAGATAAGGCTGAGTTCCAGTCACTCAATTTCGGTATCGATCTGGAAGGTTTCAAAGAAGCAATGTCTGATGCTGAGGAATGAAACGATTTCACCCTTAAATCCAACGATTGTCGAGAGGCATCTTGATGAACCACCCGCGCCGGCATTGGTGCATGGATGTGACCATTCTCTTAGGCTCGTCTTCGGACCTGCCAATCGCCGAAAAATGTACGAAAATCCTTGACCACTTCAGTGTGAGCTACCAACTTCGTGTTGCGAGCGCACACCGTTCTCCTGTGTTCGTTGAAGAAATCATTAACCAAGCCGAAGCAGATGGCTGTCAAGTCTTCATTGCAATGGCCGGTCTTGCTGCAGCACTTCCGGGTGCAGTGGCTGCTTTGACGACAAAGCCAGTGATTGGTGTTCCATGTGGTGGACGTGTTCCTTACGATTCATTGTTGTCGATTGTTCAACTTCCACCGGGCGTCCCTGCTGCAACAGTTGGTGTCGATCGTGGGGACAACGCTGGATATTTGGCAACTCAAATCCTCGCTCTCAAGAACCCTGATTATGCTGCAGCACTCAAGCAAAACAAACTTGACCAAGTTGCCAAGGTCAAGGCACAGGATGCAGAAGTTAACGGGGGACAGTGAATGTTTGATACCTCGGAATTCATCGAGGAATCCATTGCTTCACTTCGTGAAACCATCGACGATGTAGCCATCATTGCTTGCTCTGGTGGCGTCGACTCGACGGTTGCAGCGGTGATTGCCAACCAAGCAGTTGGAAATTTGCTGCACTGTGTCTATGTCGATACAGGTTTCATGCGGAAGGGCGAAACCGAGGATATCGAAGCCCTTCTCGCGGCTCAAGGCATCAAGAACTTGGTCACTGTCAAAGCTGCTGACCGCTATTTTGAGGCGCTTGAAGGCGTCACTGAGCCAGAACACAAGCGCAAGGTGATCGGTGAACTCTTCATCCGAATCTTCGAGGATGAGCAAGAAAAAGTTGGTGCTAAGTACCTCGTACAAGGCACCATTGCACCAGACTGGATTGAATCAGGCGGCGGTGTTCGTGACACCATCAAGTCGCACCACAACGTTGGTGGGTTGCCGGAGGACATGACCCTCGAAGTGGTTGAGCCACTTCGTGATCTGTACAAGGATGAGGTGCGAGATTTGGCTCGTGCGCTTGAAATCAATGTCGCTGAGCGTCAACCGTTCCCTGGACCGGGTTTGGCTGTTCGTACACTTGGAGAACTCACGCCAGAACGTGTTGCGGTGGTCCGTGAGGCCTGCGCCATTGTCGAAGAAGAATTCGAAGCTGCTGCCGAAGCAGGTTTGATGGAAATTCCATGGCAGTACTTTGCTGCACTTCTCCCTGTGCGAAGCGTTGGCGTCCATGGCGATGTTCGTGCCTACGGCGAGACCATCGTTGTTCGTGCGGTTCAATCAATCGACGGCATGTCCGCCCGTTACTCGGAAATACCCCACGCCATTCTTCAGAAGATCAGCACTCGCATCACCAACACGGTGAAGGGTGCAGTCAACCGTGTCGTCTATGACATCACTCACAAGCCACCAGGCACAATTGAGTGGGAATGAACCTGAAAGGTTTGAATTTACGCCGATTGAGGGGTTCGAACCCTCGACCTTGGGATTAACAGTCCCACGCTCCACCAGCTAAGCTAAATCGGCAACATTGGCCAATCGCCTCCCCTTTATGACGGCTTCGGGCATGTCACTCTCACTGAATGACCTTGATGAGTCGTTCAATTGGTTGTGTCTGCGTGGAAGCAACCGTCAATGCGTTGCTTAGGTTGTCACGCTGAGCGTCGCTCATTGGCTGGTTGTGATGGAATTCAATCCATTTTTGGCCTGAACGGATGGGGTTTCCCTTGACTGCATTGAGGATGAAACCAACCGCAGGATCGATTTCGTCTTCAATGGCGAATCGACCTGCACCGTGTTCTCTCGCAATCTCTGCTAAGACCATCGAATCAATGGAATCCACCCACCCATTGCCTTGAGATTTAATTTCTGTGATGTGGTGTGCTTTTCCAAGCACATCGCTTGGTGATTGCAGGAGTTCTTTGGCGACGGATTGTGAAGCGCCTTGAGCGACACACATCTGTTGGAATTTTTCGGCAGCCCGCCCATCGTTCAATGATTCGATGATGAGTTGGCGCCCTTGTTCTTCATTCTCACACCGACCAAGCAGCCACAACAGTGCACCACCTTGCATAGCGACGAGGTTGATGGTATCTTGCGGCCCCTTTCCGTTGAGCACGTGGATGCTTTCGATGACTTCGAGTGCGTTGCCAATGTGGGTGCCAATTGGTTGGTTCATATCGGTGATTTGAGCCATGGTTCTGATGCCAAGGCCTTGGGCGACACGAACCATTGATTGAGCCAGTTCTGTGGCTTGGGACTCTGTTTTCATGAATGCGGCCTGTCCACATTTCACATCCAGTACGAGAGCCTGAAGCCCTTCTGCGGCTTTCTTAGATACAATGGATGCCGTGATGAGTGGTATGCTGTCGACCGTGTTGGTGACGTCGCGAATGGCGTAGAGCAGACCGTCTGCAGGGGCAATCGCATCGTTTTGGGCAGCGATGCAACAACCGATTTGATCCACAATATTGCTCATTTGTTCAGGTGTCAGGGCACAATTGAATCCAGGAATGGCTTCGAGTTTGTCAATCGTGCCCCCCGTGTGGCCGAGCCCTCGTCCTGCAAGCATCGGAACTTCAGCACCACAAGCAGCCAAGGCAGGAGCGAGCATCAATGACATTTTGTCGCCAACACCACCAGTGCTGTGCTTGTCAGCAATGGGTCGGGCGTCATCCCAACTTAACACGGCTCCAGAATGCATCATCCCGGTCGTGAGCGCAACGGTGTCTTCGACGCTGATTCCGTGTGTGTGGACGGCTTTCAGCCACTGCGTAATTGCTTCAATCGGAAGTGCCCTCGTCGCAACGCCATCGATAAACAATTGCAGGTCAGATTGATTCAACGGTGTTCCTGAATTGATGCTCTCACACAATCGGGCAACGAGATTGCTCATTTGTCACCCTCTGGTTCCGCTAAGCCGATTTCGACGAGGCGTTGGTGAAGGTACGCCCCCGCCGTGATGGATTGATAGTGCGCTTCGCCTCCGGTCAGTGCGACAAATTCGGGACGTGGCGTCAGGTCAATCTCGTTTCTTGGGTGGACAAACATCGGCATTGAGAACCGTCGACTCTTGGTGTCTTTTGGATTGACCACTCGGTGCGTTGTGGATCGGAACAATCCATTGGTGAGGTTTTGCAACATGTCGCCAGAATCAACGATGATGAATCGTGCATCCCCTTCAACGTTGATCCAACTGCCATCATGATCCATGACTTGCAATCCATCGGCAGTCGCCGTCACAAGGAGCGTGATGAGGTTGATGTCCTCGTGCGCAGCAGAACGAACGGCTCCCGCAGGGGCGTGATCTCCAACGGGGGGATAATGGATGATGCGCATGATGGTGTTTCCCTCTTGACTCATTTTCCCGAGCCATTCTTGGGGTTTGCCGAGGTATTGGCTGCATGCGGAAAGGATGTCTTGGGAGAGGGATTCCATTTGGTTGAACAGGCCATCGATGACTGGCTTGAATTCTGGGACTTCCTTCTCGGGCCACACATTTGCTGGATAGGTGGCTGCTTTGCCGTCCCCTGTATGCGTTCGCCCATTTTGCCAAAACTCCTTCAAGTCGGGTGCATCGTTATCTTTTGCATGTTCAACACCAAACGCAGTGTATCCACGCTGGTGCGCGATTTTTGGTTGGAGGTAGGATTGCTTGACCGCTTTTGGTAACGAAAAGAACGCATCCCCTTGGTGGTAGGCTTCCTCAATCAATTGAAGGTCAATGCCATGGTTTTCCAGCGCAAAGAATCCAATCTCCTTGAGAGAATCTCCGACTGCCTTGACAAAACGTGCTTGTTGGTTCTCACCACCTAAGCAGTCTGCGAAATCAACGGTAGGAATTTGTCGGGCCACAATCATCACTGGTTCCCAAATCACTGATTTCGGATTTTTGAGATGAGCCGAAGCATTTCGAAGTAGACCCAAATGACGGTGATCAACAATCCAAATGCAGCCCACCATTCGCCTGCTTTTGGCGAATTGTTACTGATGCCTCGCTCAATGAAGTGGAAGTCGAGAATCAGATTGAGTGACGCTACGCCAAGAATGAATAGGGTCACCAGAATTCCAAGTGGTCCAGACGAATGGAGAAACGGGACGCCGACCGTCGTGAACATGGAGAGAAGGAAGGAGATGGCATACAGTGCAAATACCGCCATCGTAAGGCTGATGATCGCCGCTTGGAAAGCGGGTGTTGCTTTGATGATTTTAGTCGACCAAAGGAAGTACATGACTCCGATAATGCAGACTGTGCCAAGGCCAGCTTGTAAGACAATTCCTGAGTATTGGCCTTCATACACAAAGGAGACTCCACCGACCACCATTCCTTGGAAGAGGGCGTAAATAATGGCCCCAGGTGCTGGGTTTTTGGGCCGTGTGAAAATCATCACAAGAGCGGTTACCAATCCTCCAGTAAAACCAACTGCTGTCATGAGGAACAGTGCGCCATAATTGCCGTTTGTACCCAATGATACGGTGAATAGCGCCGTGAGAATCGTAATACCAAATAAGACACCAATCTTCTGCATGGTGCCCTCATAGGACATGGTTTCGTAGCCCGGGATGTTGCTCCAGAAATTGTTTGACAGAACTGGGTTGCTCGTTGAAGAGACTGCTCGCATGGACAGAAGTGCCATGAGGTCCCTTGTCAATCTTGTGACGTATCAGCGTGTGCTTCGACCTGTTCTTGGTAGTATTCAACCAACTGGTCCATCGACCAACCTTGGTCGAGGTAACTACGAACCATTGCTTCATCCCATCCTGGTACGCGCTTAAGATCGGCCGGTGTGATGGCCACTTCACCAGTCGCATCACCGCTTCCTGACCCATCGAGGACAGGCGTTTGCCAGCTTTGGACATCGATTGGTTCGGTGGTCAGTGCATCATGTTGCGCAGCATCGAGTGTGATCAAGTCCTTTGCGTTCTCAGCGTCCTGTTCAATGCCACGGAGGACCAAAAATGCACCAACTGCGAGAGCCACACCTGCCAGCATAAGGGCGAGCATTAATCCAGCACCAAGACCACTTTCGTCGCCTCCGCTGGGGGTCGCTTGAGCCAACCGTTGTTCGCTCGAGCATCCTTCGACATTGACTGGAACAGCATCCAGGGTGCCGGGGCATTTGTCGGCTGAGTTGTAGACGCCGTCTCCGTCGTCATCGAGGGTTGCGTTGTCCACAGGATCGGTGGTGTTTACCAGATCTTCGATGCCACCCAAATCGCAGCCTAAAGCCGCCGATTCGTTCACGCCATCCATGTCGGCATCAGCCATGAGAAGTGCATCTCGTGGCGATACGTCTTCGACCGTTGGGTCAAGGGCGGTGGACTGTGCCCACGCCACTTCAACTCCATCGGGGATGCAATCACCATCGGTGTCTGCATTGGTTGGATGACTGCCAAAGGTGTATTCGTTCTCGTTCGAGATGCCATCGTTGTCGGCATCGTATGCCCCTTCGAGCATGTTCGGTCCAGGGAGCATTCGCTTGGTGCGGTTAAGGCCGTTCGGAACTTCCCAAACATCAGGGAGCCCATCTTGATCGGTATCCGTCACGTTGTCGAGTCGCATCCAATCGTTGAACCACGCCTCACGGTAGGGTGCTGCCACATCGGCCGAGGTCATGATGAGGCCCATTTCTCGGTTTCTGTTCACTGCAGAGTTCCCCCAGTTAATCGAGGAAACCAACACGGTCTGTTGGTCGATGATCAGTCCTTTGTTGTGGAGTTTGGTGACGTTGTCGTCTTCACCCATCACAATCGCTGAGACATCGAGTCCTTCACTGGAATTCCATACTTCGTTGAATGTGTCAACAACATCCTGCACGTCTTGGTCGAGGTATGCTCCGTTGATGATCAATCGAACGGCAACACCGTCTTCTGCCGATTGTCGGAGTGCTGTGAAAATTGGGTTCTCGCCCCAACCCCACGACCAATCCATGTCGAGGTATTGCAGGGAGAGCAGGAGTTCATCTTCTGCGCTTCCAATCAGCTCAACCAATCCATCGATGCAGTTGTCAGGGCAGGTCAACAATTCGCCGTTCACACTGGTCGTGATTGCAGTCGATCGTGGTCCGTCTACAGCTTCAGCCATTGGCATGCTCCATCCATTTGGTTCATCGGATGCGGTTGCAGTCGAGATGTGCTGTCGCAACGGCTCTTCGTCGAAGGCCATCTGTTGGAGGACGATACCAGCCAGTTCCACATTCTCAATCAGGACGCCCCAGTCGACGTTCCCACGAACGCCAGGTGCTGGCATCGAAGGAGCCTTCCAGTTTCCTGAGGAAATCCACACACTCGTGCCGTCTCGAACAGCCACCTTGCTGTGGATGTAGGCATAGGGCTCAACACCACCATCGCCGAACCAGTATGTGGTGACACCTGCGTCGACAAGTTCGCTTGCCATGCCGTATTGATTCATCATGTCGAAGTCCGACCAGAATCCCTGGGATCCTGCGTCGAGGACAACGGTCACATCGACGCCTCGACCCTGCGCGTCAATCATGGCTTGGACCAAACGTGGTTCAGAGAGTTGGTACACGTGAAGGTGGAGGCTTGTTGTGGCGCCTTCAATCCAATCAAGGACATCGAGCAGTCCATGTGTTGGGCCAATCAGTGGTGTCACGATCGATTGGCCAGAAAAGTCTTGATCTTCGCAGAATGTGCTTCCGCCAAGGCGTCCCCAACGCTCGTGCCAGTCAGCGACTTGGTCGGTGTCTGCAAGTTGTCCACATCCGTCGCCACGGTGGTAAATGATTAGATTGATACCAGAAACAGGTTCAACCAAACTGATGCCATTCCATCCATCGACATCGACAGGACCGTTGCCGTATACGACGGTGTCCGCAAGGGCGCCTAATGGGTCCATGATGTGAAGCGCTGCGCCATCGTCAGGAAGCGTTGGAGCCTCTGTGAAGCTCGAAGCAAATCCGTAAATCATTCCATCTTCATAGACGCTGAGTCCGTTTGGATCTGCTGCAAAGATGACAGCGCTGTTTGCCGGGATGGTGAGGTCTGCAAAGGTGTGAGTGGATGGGCCACCCGATGTGACGACGGTGAATGTCCAGCCGTTCAGGTAGGCAATGTTGTCACCCATGTTACTGATTTCAAAGAATTCAGTGTTCGATGAAATCGAGGTGTAGCCTTCACTCATCATGCGGGTGAATTTGACATCATCGAGTTGGGCAAACTGAGAGGCATTCGGCTCCTCGCCGCCAGGCGTTGGCCAAACGGTGTGAACCCAAGACGCCTCAGCGGTATCGCCTGGCATCATTGTCTGGCAATCGCTGACAATGCTCCATTGAACAGTTGCCATCGGCACGCCGTCCGGGTTCGAGAGGGTGAAGGAGTCGCCCAAGCCTGTGAGCATTGATTCATCCATCAAGAACACCGCACGGGCACCGGGTTGCACGAGGGTTGCGTCCCAGCCTTCCGTAGCATTCCACATGGAGTCGTATCGAATGAACCGTCGATCTTGATCGATGGTGTCAATGCGCCATCGGCTCAAGTTGAGCACATCGTCGCCAGTGTTCTTGAATTCGATCCAGTCTTCTGTTGGGTCGATGGAATCATCGTTGCAGTAAGCAAGAACTTCTGTCACACTGGCGTTGTCAGAACCTGTGTATGCAGGCCACACAGGGTTCTCCCTTCCGGGGGTTGACCATGCGGCAAGGAGCCAATCGCTCCCAGTTCCAGCTGCAGTACCGTCTGGTCCTGCGCCAGCGTGCGTGCTGTTTGGTGCCACGAGCGCCTCACCTTCCACGGTGTTGGACCAAGAGATTGTGTCAACAACCGCTCCAGTTGCGTCGACCAATCCAATCGAATCTGGCGTTGTGTGCTTGAGGTAGAAACTGCTGGTGCCGTTCAAAGCAATCAGTGCGACGGAGCCGGGTTGAATCATCGATGTTGATTGGAGAGGCATGTTATATTGGTGCAAGGTCAATGTGCGGCTCGCTGCCTGCAATTTCCAGCCGCCAACATCAATCGCTTGCTCGCCAAGATTCTTGATTTCCAACCATTCGCCGAGCGGCCATTGTTGTGAGTCGCTACCCACTCCATCAGGCATCACTTCGGTAAACATAACTTCGCCAGTGTTGTCGATTGTGCCGGGTTCAGGTTGCCCTGGCGTCATCCACGGAGCAGGTGTCCATGGGTCGGCAGGATCTTCAGCAGGAATGAGGGACACGTTGGTTCCATAGTCGGTTGTATACCAAGCAGCATCCACGATGTTCGCAACATCGTCAATCAAAAAGAGATGATTGTAGAAGTTCCACAATTCAGTACCTGTTGTGAATTCAACGATCCTTCGCTCGCCAGCATTGATGACCGTGCCAGCCTGTGTTTGGTTTGAGGTAAGGGTCGATGGATCAATCATCGTCACGTTCCCCATTCCGTCCATGATCGACCAGCCTGTGAGGTCGATATCTGCTCCACCATCGTTGAACAATTCAATCCACTCGCCGTCTGGGAATGGCGTGCCATCAGCAGAACTGTTTGACAACAATTCAGTCATTCGTACTGGGGATGTGGTTGTTACGATTTGGTCAATCGGCAATGGGTTTGGCGCATCTGGTGTCGGGTAGGATGCGATCATCATGTAGGATGAAGATGGGTCGTCGACAAGTGAGAAGCCCGGTTCGTTATCAGTCCAATACACTTGCTCAGATATGCTTCCGTTTGGCCATTTCATGTTGAGCATCTCCACTCCATTGTTGAGCATGCTTGTTCCGCCTCCGTTGACTGCAACGACTCGCGTTGCACCTGGAGCAATCGTGTAGCCAGCAGTGGTTGCATCGACGAGGTGGGATTCATTGAATGGAAGGATCTTCCCTGCTTGATCTTCGATTGACCAACCCGTCAAGTCGATGGTTGCAGTTCCGGTGTTCTTGAGTTCAACCCATTCGCCGTCAGGCCACATGCCTCCATCAAAGGAAGGCCATGCATCGGCCATCACTTCATTGATGACCAAGTCAGATGGGAACACGGTTGGTCCACCGGTGCCACTACCTGTGTTGATACCGCCGGGTGTAGGGGTGTTGGTTGCAACCCAATCATTGGTTGGGCTTGCAGCGTCCTCTTCGAGGCTGACACCAGATGGTGCGCCGCTCGAGAAGGTCCATGTTGCTTGGTCGAGGCTTGTCCCTGCGTCGTTGTAGAGCGTGATGATGTCGTTGGTGTTTGCAACGTAAAAGATCGAAGTGCTGAGTGCGTTTCGAGCGATGACCATGTATTCGTTTGGTTCAATTTCCCACGAGGATGCGTTGTTGGCATCATAGTCAACAATCGTTGTCTCGTTGAAGTACATGACTTTGGAGGCTTTGTTGGTGAAGTACCAACCAAGCACGTCAACGGTTGTGTTGCCGCTGTTGTGGATTTCGAGCCATTCCCCATTTGGCCATGCTGCGTCATCATAGCCGTTTGGATTCGGAAGGGCTTCGTTCAAACAGATATCACCTGAACACGCTGTGGATCGAGCGGAGGTTTGCTGTTCGGTCTCAGGACTTAGTTCAGTTGTTGCTACGGTTCCAACCGTCGAACAGATCAACAGAAGCGCGAGCAAAACGGGGCGGAGTTTCAACAACATAGAGTCACCTACGGGCTGACGGTATGGTCAAGGGGCATAGGGCTTACGCCTGCTTCATTTGCTCTTGAAAGAGGGCGTCTCACAAGAAACCAGCATTGTCGACAAGGTTTTGGAACATCAAAATCATGATTGGTACCAAAATGACACCCATGGCGTGTGACCGACGAATGCCGAGCCGTGGTGGCAACAAGCCAATCATTGTACCGACAATTAAGACGGACAGGCCGATGAATCCTGTGCTGACAAACACCAAGGCGCCGACGAACACAATCACGCTCATGATCATCTGTTGCAAGGGAATGGCTGCGTGAAGTCGTAGCATACCTTTGCCCACATATCGCATGATTGGCATGGCCATGAGGCCAGCAGCGAGGGTGATGGCGAGCAAGCGAATGAAATCCGCCGTTGGTTCAAGGTTGCTCCATGTGTCAACTGGATACATTGCTTTGAGCGCAAGTGTTGCACCGGACCTCGAGCGTCCAATGATGTAGAGGAAGCCAAGAACACACACAGTGACAGCTGTGTTAACGGCTGAGAGGATGGCGATGATTTCCAAATCTTGCTTTGTCTGAGGCCCTTCGACACCATCCTCAGACTCGGCCTTTGCGATTTCCAACAATTCATCATCCGTCATTTCTGTGAGACGACGGGTTTCCCAATCCATGCCGTACCCTGTTTTTCCTTGGACCTTCGCAACAACGTTGCGTCCACCCATCACGAGGACTGTGGCTTGGGATGCGGTCATTCCGGGCAGCACACCCATCGACGCTCCAGCAACACCGGACCAGAAGCACGGAACCAGCAAAGGCTTGGCAGGTGGCAAGTCCCAGTTTTCTTTCTGAGGCGGGAGATGGGAGGTCGTAGCATAAATGTCCAGCAAGTTCGCAATACCGAACAATCCGGCTAACCCGGGCAGAAGCAAACTTGCACCTGGCATGTCAATCGGAGATTTGGCGGGAAGGGACGTTGGGCCGATGATCGTCCAGCCAAACAACCCCGCAAGGAGAAAGAAAGCGGTAGCGGAAAAGAATCCTGCGAACCTCGAATCGGTTCCAAACATGCCACGGCTCAACTTCTGCAACCACGCAGGCCAATCAAGCCGGGTTGTTTCTGTGGCCAATAGCAGTGCGGAAATGACGAGCAAGATGAATGGGAGCATTGTTCGCAGTTGGTCATACCACCCAAGTTCAGGTCCGAAAGCGATGCGTGCCACAACAATGAGCGGCAAGGAGAGGAACAGGCCAAGTTGTGAGCCTCGGGCGGACCATGCCACACCACGAGCAGCGTTTCCTGACAATAACATTCTGTGGCCTGGCAGTAAGGACAGTGCTTGATCTGCATCCGGTGCCCCCATTAACGCCGATGGGATGTAATTCAGGAAGGTGTGAACCGTACCGGTGGACGCAATGATGCCTGCAACAGCCGACAAGGGAATGCCAATTGCCAAAAGACTTGGTGCAAGGGCGAGCAGAATCAAGGCCACATTGTTGACGTGGAAACCGGGGATAATTCCCGTCAGTGAGCCCAAGGCCACGCCGATGAAAAGGGCGGCCAGCATCCAGCCGAGTTCGTAAAAGTAGGCTTCCAACATGCTTTCACCTCACGAATTCGGGTTGTTATCTTCTTCCAATTCAAACCGATCGCCTTCGCCATCTCCGTCTGAATCAGGGCTGTTGATGTTCATTCCGTTTGCAATCTCAAGGGAGTCCGCAACGCCATCTCCATCTGTGTCCAATGCATCCGCATTGTCGAGGGTGAAAATGAGTGCTACTTCGCTTGGGTGTTCTACTTGACGCAATCGGCCATGCCATGTCATCGAAATGTTGGAGTGAAGGCTATCGGTTCCAATTGGGTTGAGATCAAGATTGAGGCGGATGGACTGGGAAGAACCGTCTCTGTAGATGTACCACCCATCATCCTCTTGCACCGCTTTTCCGTTCAGGAGGACGAACTTGTTGCTCGCATAGCCCCATTGAGTCGCACCATCGCTCCAGAGCAATGCTTCGGGCGCAGGGGGGCTTCCGATGAGTTGGTAATCCTCGACCATGAGGCGCATCATCATCTTGGAATCATCCCATCCAACTGTGACGTTGACGATGAGGCCTTGCCCGGCCTCAATCCACTCAGTTCGGGTGGAAGGGAAGGACATGGCGACCCTTGTTTGGCCAAAACTGTAGGTTTGACTGTCGACAAAGTATCCGCTGGTGTCGAGTGGTTCGAAGGCGTATTGCATGAAGGTGCTCAACGTGTATTGTTTGTTGGGGGTCATCAGCATCGATGCTGGGTTTGCGGAGAGCATGGCTTGCATGGACATTGCAGACATCGGGTCGATCAGGTTCGTACCATTGCCATTGTTCGCATCGATGCACCACATGCTTCTTCCATCGTTCCACATCAAACGTCCGGTTGCAACATAGGCCGATCCATTGTAACCCTCGCTTGCAGCGTTGGTGATGTCTTCATCGGTCGGGAGAATGCACATCATATTCCCGCTTGGCCCAAACAGCGTCCACTTTCCATCAGAAATCAGCACGGTTCCTGCCATCGACACCATCGAGCCAGATTCGTAGCTCCATGTGGATTCTCCAGCCCACTCCAATTGGTTGACTTGGGGTGTGACGCTGCTGTCAATGAGAATGGTTGGTCCTTGTGTCATAAGCGCCCATCGAAGGCTTGTTTCTTGATAGGAGAGCATTCCAGTGACTTCGATTTTTGAGTCACTTTCAATCCATGCGCCGGTGGCAGATTGGATGAGCAATTGCATTTGATGAGAAGAATCAGACAGGTATGCAGAGGTGTACGTCGCATCTGGGTTAACAGATTCACTGATGTATCCATTGACGGTGACAATTTCGCCGACGTAAGAAGCCGGGTCGATTGCCAAATCTGTTAGGGAGAGGCGGAGAATATCTGGCAAGCCTTCAGGTTCCCACCAGACGGCGCCTGAACCCGTGGATTGTATGTAGAATCGCCCGTTGTAATCCACGACGTTCCCCATCACCGTTACCTCGGTGCCAATCGGTGGAATTTCCCCTGTTGAGTACCATCGAACTTGAATCACGCCGGTCTCATCTTCAACGACGAGGTCCACACGGTCTTCACCGTTGCCGTATCGGTCTTCAATCCATGAAATGACACGCCCCTCGACCAAGACCACTTCGTTCTTGTGTTGAACCAAATCTTCGACCTCCACGACTTGAGGTTCGCGAACCATTGCGTACCAGTTCAACGAGGCCACAAGGAACACCGCGAGTGCAAACATCACCCACAATTTCTGCCCGCGTGTCGCAGGATCGTCGTCAGTAATTTTTAGCATGATGTCCTTGAGAGCATCGGCCATGTGTCCGTTCAAACGCGGTCCAACCATAGCCGTTTGCCTTGGTCTGCTCTGCTGAGAATGATGTAAAATTCGCTCTCAAGGTGCGTTTCTTTTTTTAATGGTTGAACCGAGGGAGGTTCGGGGATGGCGATGCGGGACCGTGTGATACGTGACGAAATTCACAAAGATATCTTGGTTCCCAGTCACCATGCTGTGATCATTGATACCAAAGAATTCCAGAGACTTCGGCACATTCAACAACTTTCCACCTGTGAATACGTGTTCCCGGCAGCAAACCATAACCGATTTGCCCACTCTCTTGGCGCCTACCACCTTGCCGGACAACTGACAGCATCGCTGCAAGATGTTCAGCCGGGGATCCTCTCGGATGACGACGCTGAATTGGTTCAATTGGCAGCCCTCCTCCACGACATCGGCCACCCTCCATTCTCACACGTGCTCGAAACACCGGAAGTGTTTGCCACCTACCATTCCCATGAACACTGGGGCAGGGTCTTGTTGGAATCGAAGGAGACGGAGGTTGGTGCGGCACTTGTCTCGACATTAGGTGTTCAACGCACTCAGCGGTTGTTTGCCTTGATGGATGGTGCGACTGAGCATGATGGTGTCACCATTGCTCCGTTCATGAAAGAGATCGTTTCAAGCCAACTGGATGTCGATCGCATGGATTACATGGTCCGTGATCAAGCCAACACAGGGGCTCAAATCGGCGGATTTGACATTGCACGGGTTTTGCGTGCCCTCCGAGTCGGCGGCGATGGGCACTTCTTTGTCAAAACCTGGGGTCTTCCAGCCATTGAAGCCTACCTTGTCACTCGATACCACATGTACCACCAAGTCTACTTCCATAAAGTCAACATGTTGACACAAAATTACCTTGTCCGAATGCTCGCTCGGGCACGAAAACTTGCGCAGAATGGCGAATTGACGCTGACACCCTCGCTCAAGAAAATGTTGCTCGACGAACGCTTGGATGCAAAAGGCTACGCAAGCCTCAACGATGCACATGTGCGTGTTTCGATTCCGGAATGGGCTGAGCACAGCGATCCAATGCTGTCGCAGTACGCAACCAAAATGATGTCGCGTCGTGATTTCCATAAATCACTTCGAATCGAGGCACTTTCGACGGAAATGGTTGAAGTGGTGAGGGAGCGCATCGAAGCAGCGGTTGCCGATGCAGGGTATGATGTGGAATCTGAAGTGATTTATGCGCGGATTTCCAAGCGTGGCTACATGCCCTACGAGCAAGGAATTATGATTGAAGATGGAGGTGATGCATCAGAGCATTCTCCTCTTATTCGTTCGCTTGCACAACCCCATGAACGCGCGCTAATTTTCGTCCCAGACGCACTGCGTGATTCACTGGAACAACGAGTCCGAGAGTGGATCAAACCCACGCAATCCTCGCTTGTTCAATTCGAATGAGATGGATAACTTGATGAGTTCTACCAATTGCACAACAACAGGGGCCTGTAGCTTAGTCGGTTAGAGCGCCCGGCTCATAACCGGGAGGCCAGGGGTTCAACTCCCTTCGGGCCCACCTTTTTTCACCCAATGCGACCGTCGGATTTGCCATATTTTTATCCTTGAAACAAGCAAAAAACATTGCTTCATTCGAGGTTCTTTCTTTCCCAAAATAACACAATCGTTATGAGGGTAGCATCTGTGGCGTTGATTGTTAGGTGAACTTGTTATGATGAAGCGTGCCGTATTCATTCTCGCCCTTTATGTCTCCTCGATGATGCTTGTTGCAGTTCCTGCAGCAGCACAAGTGCCCACAGCGGCTGTTTCGCTGTCGTGCGCACCAATCTCGATCAACGTCGAGGTGAAACCAGGTTCAACATACTCTGGATTCACCACATGCACAGCAAGCAACCCAACCACCTACCAAGAAAAAATCAGCATTCTGGTGACGAGTGATGGTCTTGCTACTGCCTCACCTGGTGACATGTACATTGGTGGTAACTCTGAAGTTGACTTCCAAATCTCTGTTCGTGCTACGCCATACATGGTGATGCAAAGCCGTACGCTCTCAGTTTCGGCAACCGTTCAAGAAATCAACAGCTTGCCACCTGCGAACACCGCATCTTCTCAGAACAACATGATTGTCAACATCATGCAATACTCACTCGTTCAAGTTGAGGCCGTTGAACCATTCGTTCAACTCATGCCAAAGAAGGACAAGAACTTCGAATTCAAGGTCTACAACCTCGGAAACCAAATTGACTTCATGAAGGTCGGAATCACAGATTCGAGCCGAACTGACCTAGAAAAGGCCGGTTTCACAATCAACTTGCCTGCAGTGAAGGTTCAGATTGACGCAATCCCAACCGCAACCAAGGTTCGAGTGATGGCCCGTACCCCTAAGACACAAGGTTGGAGCGATGCCTACCACGTGTTGGACTTCTATGCAGAATCCGAATTCGCATGTAACAACGGTGGATGTATCCGTGAATCACAAATGATCACCGTCTATGTCCGTGGTGTCTACCTGCCAGGCTTCGAAGTCGTACCAGCAGTTTCCATGCTTGCTCTTGCAGCAGCAGTCGCCGGCCGCAGAATGACCGGCAGCGACGAGGAAGAAGGCGAGTGGAGAGAATCCGCTCCCGGACTGTGACGGCTTGTACGTCCCGCCCTTCCAATGAGGCCCCTTCAGACGCTGACAGGGGTCGGTTTGATAATCCCCCGCGCACAACGCAAGGTTAACAGGGATTTCTATGAGTGGATTACTGGACAAAGCAACCGCAGCAAAAGATGCTAAACCGGCCAAATCAGAGAAGGTCGAACCTGCCCCTGCCTCCGTAAAGGTCTCACCACCAGTTTCTCAAGGGTTGATGGCTGCTTCCTCACCGGCGCCGGGTAACCCAGTGACTGATTATCTCCAGATAGCAGGTTGGGTCATCATCGTTCTCGCAGGCGTCCTTTCCCTTCGTGGCGGAGAAATGGGCCTCCTGATTGTATCAGTCGTCGCCCTCATTGGTGTTGGATGCCTCGTGCAGTTCGAGCGAATGAAACCAGAATTATCGACAGTGAAAATTGGCGTTTCGGTTGTTCTTGCCATTCTCATTGCGCTTGGTCCATACGCAGCGCTTGCGATCATTCCAGCAGACTCCTCAATGGCCCTCACCCAAATTGAGGTCGATCAACAAGCCGATGAACTCACCTTCTATGTCCGTGGCAGCTTCGACTCTTCGACCGCAACCATCAGCTCGGAAGGCACTGAACTTTGGACCGGCAGCAAGACGCTCAACAACGATTTTGCCAAATTCAAAGTTCCAATTAGTGCCTTTTTTGTAGGAAACGCTCAGAACAACTTTGCAGAATCCATCAAGGAGTACGAGATTTCTGTCGAGGCTGATGATGGGCAATCAGAGACCCGCATCGTCACACCCAGCCTCCTCAACCGAGAAGTGCTCCAATCTGCCTCAAAAATTACCATGGTCACAAAAACATCAACTTCCGGCACGAGCACCCAAACCGAAGTGGATGGGATCTTAGTGGAATCGATTGTTGGTCTCTTTGGCGCTTCTGAGTCGGCCGAGGATGGCGGTGAACACAGCATGTCCACTGTCACCAATTACCTTCCAGTGTTTTCGGATTACACAATTCAACTCAAGGTCATGAAAGGAAGCAGCGTGAAGTGGCAGTCTCCATTGATCACTGTTGACGGTCCAACCGCCTCATGGTCCAGCACCTCCGGGCTCAAAACCGGTAGTGTAGATCGATGGATGGGCCTTCCAGGGACAGGCTTCGACGCAGAAACTGGCCAAATTGAAATTTTGAAGCGAGGCGATTTCTACGACGGTGATGGTTGTTACACATTCCAGTTAGTTGTCACCAACGAGTACTTTACCGGTGAATCAGATGTTCAAACCAGCAACAATGCTTGGGATCTATCATGGGACAGCGATGAGCAAAATTCCGAAATGACTGCGTGTTGAATTGGAATTCATTTGCTAAGGCAAGAACCATGATGCATGATAGCACTGCGTGTGCAAGGTATCAAAGGACATCGAGCAAACGGAACACCATGGCAAACCGTCGCGTGACCCTCACCATTCTCATGGTTTTGCTCTTTTACCTCCCATTGAGCGCCGTCGGTAACGAAAGCTCGCCGACAGTGGAACAATTTGGTGATGCCTTTGATGAAGTTGTCATTGCTGATTATACTGATGCCTTGTCTGAACCAAGGGACCTAGAGTTCCATCCTGGCCGTACCAATGAATTGTGGGTTGCCAATCGGGCGACTGACAGCATCAGCATCATCGAGAACACAGGGATGGAAAACCAGACCTCGGAAAACCGCAGGGACTCTCACCGGAACCACTTCCTCGAAGAAGTGAGCGCCATTGCCTTTGGAGCCTACGACGAAGAATTTGATTGGCAGTGGGGTTCCGCTCAAGAATCTGCGAACACCTACTGCGGGCAAGGTTCTCCGAACAACTTCATGGGGCCAACACTCTGGCCATCATCGCTCGATCATTTCGCAATGGAGCACCAAAACGACGAGTTGCTTGGTAGCCACATTGACATGAATCACGAATCTCCATTCGGTGTCGGTATTGCCCACGATTCGGATAATGCCTACTGGTACAACGATGGTTACTATGGTGAACTTGTCTATTACGACTTCCAAGAAGATCACGACACGGGCATGGATGACCACTCCGATGGCATTGTCCGACGTTACTCTGAAGTCCAGTTATCCCACTTGTTGGGTACGCCAGGACACATGGTTTTGGACAAAGATTCCGGAATTCTCTACATTTCCGACCCGGGTGCCAACCGTGTGGTGTGGGTGAACACCGACGATCCAACATACTCAACAAGCAACATCATGAGTTCTTCCACAAGACTCGAACCGCTCGCAGAGTATTCAGAAATCACTGGCATGGAATGGGGCGTGTTGGACACTGGCCTCAACCGCCCTTCAGGCATCGCACTTGAAGGCGACCAACTCTTCGTATCCCTCAACGGAAACGGGCAGATTATCGCATATGATTTGAGTTCAAACGGTAAGAGCGCCGTGGAGGCAGGTTCGATTCAAACCACAGCCTCGTCAATCATGGGGCTTGAAATTGGGCCAGATGGCCATCTCTATTATGTGGACAATGTGCAAGATGAGGTCGTCCGAATCGATCCCTACACAGACGCTGACGGAGATGGCGTTGTCGATGTCGACGACAATTGCCCACTCGTTGCAAACTACGCTCAACTCAACCACGATGGCGATGCGCTCGGCGATGTCTGCGATCAAGACGATGACAACGATGGTCTCCTTGACGAAGATGATGCATGCGCTCAAGGCGATGTGAACTGGACGCCAACTTCACTCACAGACCATGATATGGACGGCTGTGCGGATTCTACAGAAGATTACGATGATGACAATGATGCTGTCATCGATATTCGTGATGATTGCCCAGTTGGGGAAATGGCGTGGACCTCCACAGCACTGACGGACTACGATGGTGATGGCTGCCGAGACATGAGTGAAGATTATGACGACGACGATGACACCATTTGTGACGAAGGCTCAAACCCAGCATGGGCTTGTGAGGCTTCCTCAATGGGCTCAGACTTGTGCGTCGAGAGTTCCCTTTTATTCACGTCGACACTGACAAGCGATGCAGACCAAGATGGATGTGAAGACCGCAGTGAAGACGATGACGATGATAACGATGGCTTGATTGACAAACATGATGATTGTCCAAATGAGGCTGGCACCAGCAACAACGGACGACTGTTTGGGTGCCTTGATTCTGATGGCGACGGGTATGCCGATTCCATTGACACGTTCCCGTCTCTTTCCTCACAGTGGGCTGACACTGATGAAGACGGCTATGGCGATTCTCCTTCCGGTGTAAACGGCGACCAATGTCCTGGTGTCTACGGTACTTCCACTGAAGATCGCCTTGGATGTTTGGACTCGGATGCCGATGGTTGGTCCAACCCAAGCACATCCTGGGGTGCAGACTCAGGCGCTGACGCTTTCCCGAGCGAGGTGACACAATACGCAGATGCTGATGGCGATGGCTATGGTGACAATCCAACCGGCGTCCAAGCCGATGTGTGCCCCGAAGAAGCCGGTACCTCAAACGCCGATCGCTTCGGATGTTCAGACGATGACGGAGATGGATGGTCAAATGAAGGCGACGCATTCCCCACAGAATCAACACAACATGCAGACACAGATTCAGACGGCTACGGTGACTCAATCGACGGCTTCGAAGGCGATAGCTGCCCACAAGTTCCGGGCGACTCGAACCAACAGAGGTTTGGTTGCGCCGACCTTGACGGCGATGGTTGGGATGATGAAACCGATGCATTCCCGCAGAACTCTTTGTTTTGGTCTGACGGTGACGGTGATTCATATCCGGACCAACAAGACACCAACATGAGCGATGATTGTCCAACAATTTCGGGAACGTCCACCAACGATCGCCTTGGCTGTTTGGATTCTGATGGCGATGGCTGGTCTGATGCGGGGGATGCTTACCCCAGTGATTCAATGAAGCATGCTGCTTCAGGCACTGCTTCAGTGTTGTTTGCGAGCACAGGTTTGCTTCTCTTGGCCGGTGTTGTTGCAACGCTTCTGTTCATCCGTAGAAAACAAACCTCTGATGCCTCACCATTTGGAGAGGTAATCCAACAACCATCGATGCCTGAAGCCTCGCCAGTCGGACCTCCATTGCCTCCAGAAGGGCTCCCCCAAGGCTGGACCATGGAACAATGGGCATGGTATGGCGAAGACTATCTCAAGAACCGATAAGCAACGCACCCAACTTCCTTGAGGCCGTTCTGCGCGTCGCCTTTTCAAACAGAAGTTGATAAGTCCGACAGAACCATTGGCGGACATGAAGTACTCACTCTCTGCCCTTACACTTGTCCTCCTGCTTCTCATAAGTGCAGCGACAGGTGCAGTTCTCACCAACCTAACCATCGCTTCATCACCGGGCCAAGAACCCATGGTAATCGAAACTTCCAGCACATACGGCGAGAATATCTACACCCTCATTGAAGTCGACGACGGCGACAACGACGAGGAAGATGTCATCACCCAACGGCTTCACGCCTTTGACCTCGAATTGAAGAATGCCGATGGCATAGTTATCTGGGACTTCAACGATGGGACCACTGCGACAGGGGCCATGGTTTCTCACAGTTTCCAACAACCCGGGCGTTACCTCGTCACAGCAACTTCCACAATCCAAGAGCAAACCGAAACAACCTCCATTGAACTCACGGTTGGTGTGATTGGCCAGGTTGAATCTGACAACATGGAATGCGTATGTGCTCCAACAGCAAAAGATACGGTTGTTAACCTCGTTCCGACCTCTGGTGTCGTCTCTTTCAGCGGCGTCGTGAATGTAGAGCACGATGGAAGCAGTGAGTCATGCACCCTCCGTAACCCGCTTCAAGAATGTCACATTCGAGTGGTGCTTGAACGAACTATGGACGGATCAGTTGTTTCACAATCGGTTCTCTTTGACGACACGTTCCGTACCAATGACATCGACATCCCATTTGAGTTTGCGAATGAGGAATTCATGCCCGGTGAAGGCCTGCAACTCCGCTTAGAAACAGACCAAGTACGAGATTGGCACAAGCCAAACACTCAGTGGACAATGACAGCACCAACAGAGTGAGCAAAGGTCATGGGAGAACTGTGCTCCTCACTCGTCCCAAACGTTGGTGGACTCTTCTGACTCGTGGTCATCCTCGCCATCCGCTTCAGCTTCGACCTCGCCTTCCGTTTCGACCTCATCGTCTTCCAAGTACGATTTCTCGCCCTCGGATTCTGCTTCTTGATTGGCCTTCGACTTTTCGATTGCAGCCTTCGCAGCTTGGTTGCTCACGACCCATGCGCCAGCAATCAACACAACGAGAACCAAGGCAAAAATCAACCACGGCTGGCTTTCGCCATCTTCTTCGACGGTCCAAGAAACATCCTGCGATGTTGCGCCATTGACGTTCGTAACTTCATCAATAATGGGTTTCAAAATGGTGGGGATCAGTGGCTGGCATTCCAATGATTGAACGCCGACTGTTCCAGTTCGCCATGTGACATAGATGGTTTTTGTTTCGCCGGGTGCGAGGGAGGTGACGAGTTGGGATGTGTCTTGGTCGACGCCATCAACATAGCACCAAAAATCCACACCTGTTGCAGCAGCAGAACCCGTGTTTTCCACAACCACATCGCCGCTTAGTCCCATGTTTGTGTAGCCTTTGTTGTCTTCCATGCTGATTGATTTGACGTTGATGTACGGCAAAGGAACAGCAGCGTTTGCAACTGGAATCCTCGGTGCAACAATGGTGGTGTCGTAGTCACCCCAGCCGGTGGAAAGGGTCAACAGAATCTCTGCATCTTCCTCATGGTAGACTCCATCTCCATCGACCCACTCGACGATTCGAGCGTGTTCGCTGAGTGCGTAATTGACGTGCCCGTTTTCATCTGTGAGGTTATCGAGGGTGCTTCCAAAGTAACCAAGGCCAGTAGCGTGAACTGTAATGTTGCCTGCGTTGGCGTGAAGCACTCGTTGGGAAAGCAAACGGATCCAAGCGTCTGTGAATCCTCCTGTGCCGCTCGTGTCCGTGTATGTGATCTCACCTGTGTCATGAACGATGATGTCTTCGTCAGTTCTCGATCCCTCGAAGACTGAAGCATCCACGGTTAGGTTGCCACTGTCGGTGACATGAATTGGCGCACTTCCTTTTGCAATCGCCCCAGACATTGTGCATGTGCCGGAACAGGCAAGGTCTGCACCGCCAATTGTTGCGTTGTTCACCGTCAAAGTTCCTTGGATGTCGAGGGAGAATGAAGCGGTGTTCCATTTGAGGCTTCCACCAATGTGGTCAAGGTCCTCTGCGTCAATAATGGCTGTGCTTCCGGAGCCCGAATGGAGTGCTTGTATGCTGGTGACTTGTGTGGAGAAGAAGTAGTAGATGTCGAACTCAACAGTAAGCGGGGTGCCATTGAGACTTGCCGGGATGTCCACTTGGTCCAGTCCAACAGCGTCACGAGTTTCATTGCCGATGGTGATGTTGAACATGGCGGTGCTCGGAATGACATGGTCGAGGTGGATTCGAACTTGCCCTGTTTCGGAAAGATCACCAAAGTTGAGGTTGATTTCAGTGTCGTCATAGACCAGAAGGCCAGCGTCAAGATCTTCGCCAAGCACATCGTCATTGATTGCTAATGTGGCATTTTGTTCAACTGTGATGGTGACGCCATCTGCGACGGTTGTGGCACCATCAATCTGCAAAGTGGCGCCTGAGGCGACGGTCATGTCGAGGTCAATTGGATTTACAGAGTCCCAAGTTTCGTTTCCAGTTACGGTGATTGATGTTCCGTCATTTGTCAATTCCGCCGCCGAGAATGTTCCCAAGAGCGGGACCATCAGAAGCAAGCAGACCAAGGATACAGCGGTTCGCATGGTGAGATGGAGCGAATTGTGCGTTATAGACTTCGCTCCGTCAGTACGGTACATCCTTCCAACCTATGGCGTAACCAATTAGGTTGAAACCCCGGTGGAGGATTGGAGTGATGAGCACAAGGGCAATCATTGGAAGTCGCAATGATTCGTCGGCGAGCCACGACGGGCCGAGAAGGAGTTGGCCGGCAAAGAACACGGAGATTGCGAAGGGTAACGTGTCGAGGAGCGGAGCTTTCGATGAGATGTCTCCTTCACGCTTGAGTCCTCTTCGGCGCTTGAAAAAGGAACCTGTGCTGTCGCCCACGAGGCACATGAAACCAAGGAATGAGCCGAGAATGAAGGCTGTGGGCATTGAACCGCCGAGGGAAAACCATGCGTCGCCAGCGCCGGCCAAGGGGGAGGCGAAGACACTGCTGCTGTCGCTCAACGCACCAGCGTTTGCACCGTCGTTTGTGGCAACGACCATGAGCATGCACAGCAGACCTGAAGTGAGTGATCCCCCGATTAAACCATTCCATGTCTTCCCATCACCCAGCATTCTGTTCCCATCTTTGAGGGTCCGTCCCCCATCGATTGGCCATGGGCCATAGCCTGTTTTTGGAAGCCATTTCCCCCACATCATAGCGAATGTGTTTGCCAAGAAACCTGGCAGGTAAAGCCACAAACACATCAAACAGAGCATTAGGAAATTCAATTCAAGTCCTCCGTTGGGGTGTTAGGCATGAACAGTGTCGAGAAACGAGGGCCTTTGAAGCCTACCCCGTTTTATGAGGGCGATGTCATGGTTGAGGATGGGCACACGATGGGATTATGTGCCGAAGCCACCCGTTGGTGTGCATGACGAACAGGAATGTTTTGGTTGTCGGTGGTGGCGGAAGGGAGCACGCCCTGTGCATGGCCCTTGCAGCATCCAGTCAAGTCGGAACTGTTCATTGTGCGCCGGGGAATGCTGGCACTTCGGAACTTGCTACAAACCACCCAGTCGCTGCCTCAGATGTTTCAGCACTGGTTCATCTTGCGACCTCTCTTGATGCCTCTCTGGTTGTCGTCGGTCCCGAGGCACCTCTCTGCAATGCATTGGCAGACCGCCTTGCAGTGAGTGGTGTTCCTTGTTTTGGTCCAGTTCAAGCCCTTGCCGAGTTGGAAGGCTCCAAACTCCATGCCAAGCAGGTCATGCGCACGGCAGGTGTTCCAACAGCAGCCTTCCATGTGCTGGATTCATCCTCGGACGTGGACGCTGCCTTGGATGAGTTCTCGGGCCAGCCGTGGGTTGTGAAACGCGATGTTTTAGCCGGAGGCAAAGGTGTGGTCGTCACAAGTGACCGCAGTGAAGCAAAAGCGTTCATTGATGCCTCCATCCGTTCGGACGGTAAGGTTCTCCTCGAAGCGTTCCTCGAGGGTGAAGAAGCGAGCATGCTCGTCGTTATGGATGGCTCAGGTTATGTTTGCCTCCCTCCAAGCCAAGATCACAAGCGAGCGTTCAATGGCGATGAAGGGCCCAACACGGGTGGGATGGGTGCGTATTGCCCCGCTCCGGTTGCCACACCTGCCGTCATTGCTCGAGCTGAGGCTGAAATTGTCGAGCCGATGCATGCGTATCTCTCGAGTCAAGAAACGCCCTATCGAGGGGTTCTCTATGTGGGACTGATGATCACCGAGGAAGGAGCGCCGAGTGTTGTCGAATTCAACGTACGCTTCGGGGACCCTGAATGCCAAATCACATTTCCATTGCTGAAGAGCGATGCCTATTCACTGCTCCATGCAGCAGCAACTGACGGCCTCCACCAGCAAGTCGTTACCTTCCACGATGCACATGCATTGACCGTGGTTTTGGCTTCTGAAGGATACCCTGCCTCTCCGGTGAAGGGCCGCCCAATCACGGGGTTGCCCGACGCCTCCGAAACGGCCTGGGTCAACCATGCAGGCACAGGTTTTGACGACCGAGGGCACCTCATTTCGACCGGTGGGCGGGTGCTTACCTGTACGGCCGTTGGACCAACACTTGCAGATGCAGCAAAGCAGGCCTATGAGGTGCTTGAGGGCGTTCAACTCGAAGGTGGCCATTTCCGGACTGACATCGGGCATCGAGCCCTGTGATTCAAAGGTTTGAACGGGCTGGCTCAGTCCTTCAAAAAAGAACTTTTTGTTTCCGTCCGATTCGTGGTGCTCCGTCACAATCGCAGGGCATCCTCGTTGCGTCATTATTAAAAGAGGCTCTAAAGTGGCCAAGATGCTTGCCAGCCTTGCTGCTGTCATGCAAACACCCTGAGGGAAAAAAATGGAAACGAAAAACCCAGAAATGCGCCCAGCGCCTGCACCTCTGCTTGGTTGGCTTATTGCCCCCCTAGCAGTGCTTCTAGCGCTCGCAGCAATACAGATCGTCGGAATGGACTTCGATCTCAACTTAGACAACATGGCACCAATGCTCGTCGTCCTTGTGGCGGCCTCGCTCGGTCTCGCCCCACGTGTGCTCAAAGCATCCGGCACTGTCTCCCTTTCGTCCTCAACCCTCTCTCTGGTTTCCTTGGTTGTGGCTTTGGTCGGAGCACAGTTGGTCTACATGGCCGGCCTTGCTGCTGTTACCGCCGTGCTCTTCTTGATCGTCATGTTCGGCGTTCACATCCTCGCTTCACGAGGCGCCTTTGAATGGGCGAACGTTTTGATGTTCACCGCTGTCGGTGTTGAACTCGGCTTTGTCGCCGCACGATACGTTGCAGACAAATTGAACTACATCGCTGAAGATGGACTTATGCTCAACGACCAAGCCATCGGTGTGCTCGATGCCTACCGAGGCGCAGTCGGATACCAATTCTTCAGCTACTTGATGCTCTTCGTGATTCTTGGAATGCTCGTGTCCGTGTTGGCACGTGGTGTACTTTCACCGTCATCTGAAAAAGGCTGGTTCGGCCACATTACTGACGGGAACGGTGCTTGGAACAAGTCCACGCTTCCGTTGCAAATCGGATTGGCAGTTTGGGCGCTTGCTCACATTGCAAGTCTTTGGCAATTCAACTACCTGATGTCCAACGAGAGCACCATGCTCAACTTGTTTGGTCCATACAGCGACCGAGCCGTGGCTCAGTACACTGACCTCGAAAGCTACCATGGCTACTTTGGCTTCTGGAGCGCTTTCTTCACCGGTATGGTCGCATTGCTCGTTGCGGGCATGGCATCCGAACGCTGGTTCACTCGGTCGATGTTTATCGGTTCTATGTGGGTTTTGTACCTTGTTTCATCCGCTTACGAAAACGGTATGTGGGCAAACGAGAACTTCAACGGCAGCTGGGGCGCATTGATTTGGCTCGCCTTCACCTTCTTCATCAGCGCCATCATCTACGTGATTGGAACTGGCGACAAGTGGGGTGGATGGTCCAACCGCAGCGAATACGAACCCTCGGGTGCTCGAAGGTTTTGGAACGCCCACTGGGCCAGCATCATGGTCGGTATGGCGCTCTTCTTCGGATTCGTCATTCGCGTCCAATGGTACGTCATCCCATCGATGAACTCCCTCGGGACCAACACTTGGGACATGACCGGTGGTTCTGACCCTTGGTACATGAAGCGCGTCGTCGATTACATTCTCGCCAACAACGCACACATGATTGCCGATGCTGATCGATTCTATCCAGTCGGTGGTATCAACCCACGTCCTCCATTGTTCACATGGTCGATTGCTGTGTTGGCATCGCTCTTGCAGCCATTCGTGGGCAGCGAAGACGCTGTCTGGTGGTCCATGTTGACCCTCCCTGCAATTTACGGGGCGCTCACCATTCTCCCAGTCGCTGCCATTGCTCGTGAGCACATCAACGAGAAAGCGGGTGTCGTGGCGGCTTGGCTTATTGCCTTCATGCCAGCCCACGTTTCCCATTCGACGTTTGCTCTTGCAGACCACGATGCATTCATCATGCTCTTCTTGACGATGGGCTTCATGTATTGGCTCAAGGCCCTCAAGTACGCTGGAAGCGACCGCTTGCTCCGAAGGACTTCGCCTTCGATTTCCACCTTTGTCGAATCATTCACGACCGTCGCAAGCCAACGCACAGCAGCGCTTTCATTCGCTGTATTGGCCGGTGTTTCCTTCGGTGTGGTATCCCTTGGGTGGAAAGGATTCGTCGTTGGACCGTCGATTTTGTTCTTGGCATACGCACTTCAAGTTGCATTGAACATGTTCCGTCGCCGTGACTCAACCACTCTCAACGTGTTGTTCATCTCTATGTTGGCCGTGAATTTCCTCATGGCAATTCCATTCTACGCTCATCCACAACTCAACCTCGTGACCGATGGAACTGGTCTTCAGCCATTCTTGTTCATCGCACTGTTCACCATCACAATTGCGTTCGTGACAACTGGATTCCGTGACAAGCCTTGGCTGCTCATTTTGGGCGTCCTTGCTGGTGGAAGCGCTGTGTTCTTCTCGGCTCTTTACCTCTTGAAAATCTCAGAATTGAGCAGCGCATGGGATGTTCTGTTCACTGGTGGTGGCTACTTCACCAAGTCAAAGATTTTCGGAACTGTTGCTGAAGCAAACGCAACCGATCGTGGACAGTTGTTCGCACAATTCGGCCCGATTACCTTCCTCTTAGCGCTCGTGATGGGCCTCTTGTGCCTTGTATCGGGGCTTCGTGAGCGAAAGCAAACCAACCTCGTGTTCGGTGTCTGGATTCTCGCAGCATCCTACATGGCTTGGTCCGCTGCTCGATTCATGTTCAACGCGACCCCCGCTATGGCTATTCTCGGCGCATGGGGTATCATTTCCCTATGGAAGTGGGCAAACTGGGACGGTATGGTCCGAGCTTGGAAGAAATACGGCATTCGGACCCCTGAGGATCGTATTCGTGGTGCACGCAAGGCAATTTGGCGAACACCAAACTTCTCCGCCATTCTCTTGGTCATGATCATGTTGTTTGGACAACAAGCAACCTATGGTTTGGATGCAGCACTTCCTGCAACCGTCACTGCTGAAGACGAATTGGATCAAACAATTTACGACCTCATTCCCGACATCTTCCGACAAGAAATCGCCGGATTCTCAATCCTTGACGATGAGCCCTACAACGGCGACTGGTACCTCGGTACAATGGGGTCCGGATTCAACGACAACAGTTGGAACAATGCCTATGAATGGCTTGCTCAACAAGATACGGATGAAGTCTACTCAGACCGTCCAGCGTTCGTCTCATGGTGGGACTATGGATTCCAAGCATTGGCATCTGGGGAACACCCGTCGGTCTCCGACAACTTCCAGTCTGGTATCCCAGCCACAGGTAACATGCTCCTTGCTCAGTCAGAGTCAGACCTCATCTCAATGTTCATCTGGCAACTTGGTGAAGGTGACATTTCGTACCACGGCGCACGAACTGGCGAGTTTGATTTCACCAACGGTTACTCCAACATTGTAGCAAACCACCTCACTGCTGACCAATATGAAACGTTTGAATCAATCAACATCAACTCAGACATGGATGCACTCGAGGCACTCGTCGTGGAAAACAGCTTCAAGGTACTCCAAACAAACCGTGACATCGTGATGGCCCAAGGTTACCACCAAACAAACGGCGCTGTTGATACCACGACCATGGTGTACCGCCTGTACGATGACAAAGTCGTCATTGAGTGCACAGAATTGCTTTCAGAAACCTGTGAAGGTACCGACTGGACCAACAAGGACCAAGCACAAACAACCTTCAACAACAACGTTCGCTCTTCTCAAGACACAGCAAAGGGTACATCTCACTACATCATCAACGATTATTGGTACACTGCTGACTTGGTCGAGGAGTTTGACTCGGTTTCCACCCACATTCACCGATCGAACGCACGCCTTGCTGTGACCGTTCAATTGTTAACAAGTGTTCTAGATGAATCACAACTCGTTGACTTGTATGAAGATCTCATCACGGACCTCGACAACTACTACCAAGTCCAAGATTACTATGGCGCTCCTGGTGAAATGATTGAGCGAGACCACGAAATCCGCTACTTTGCAATTGACAGCCGTCTTTACCCTCGTGCTGGACGTTACACAGCAGACCGTGGCTACAACCAAGGACAACCAATGGGTATCTTTGGCGCACCAACAATCCTCAGTGGACAAGACATTGGCACCTTCATGGATGAAGTCTACGAAACAAGCCGTGGCGAATTCCAAGACGAGATGACTCGAGAAGAAGTCGACGCTGCAATTACTGAGGATTTCCTCAACCAGCAAGCCGGTGCAGACATTGATCCGCTACAGGTACAAGATGTCCGTGTCGATCACAACCCACAATTCTTCAACACAATGTTGGCGAACACCTACGTTGGATACGGCGCTTCAACCCTCGGAATCGATGCTGGATCATCGAATCCACAGCCGGCGCAACACTTCGGTCAACAAGGCAGCCCGGGTAGCGCTCTGAGTCAAGCACTCCCACTCCCTGGTGCTATGTCGAATCACTTCGTCATCAGCAACTGGTACGATGCAGACCCAAACATCTCGATTGCTAATACCAACACCTACGTTAAGATCCTCAAGTACTACTCTGGTGCTGAAATCTCTGGTCAAGTCTCAATGAGTGACAATGGCCAAGGTCTCCCTGGCGTGCGTTTGCTCATCGAGCGGGACGCATTCTCTGGTGAAGATGCAGAAGATTTGGATTCTGACACATATTGGGTTCCAATCGGCTTTGTCGATGCAGATGATGAAGGCCACTGGAGTTTCGATGCACCTGCTGGACGAATTCGTGTCTCCGCATTCGCAGGTGAATACAATCCAACCGCCGCCCAAGACAGCATCCGAACTGGTGCATATGTCGACGGACTTGCTGACATTCTAACCGAGACAAACACCGACCGTAAAATCAACGACATCACCGCTATTCTTGGTGAGGTTGCCAACATGACATGGTTGGGTGCCTCCCAAATGAACGTCACCGGTGACCAAGCAGACCGAATTGAACTCATCACAGAGCCTCTCAACATCGACGTGCAAAGCAGCGGTGTGTCCGGTCTTGTCTCCTGGTCTGGTGCAGAATCATTCAACAATGACCCTCTTGTCGACACAACCTTCGTTCTTCGAAGCATCTGGTCCCTAACAGAAAACTACACCCTAACGACCACCAATGGTTCATTCACTTCTGAAGACAGCCGCATCCTCCAAGGATCTGGTGAAGCGACCTTCACAGAAAACGGTACATTTGAGAGCGAAGGTGTTGCCTTTGCTCAAGATTTCACTGGAACCTTCACACGCGCCATCGCTGACAAGCGAACGTACACAAGCAACGGTACGTGGAACGGTGTTGGAAGCCTCGAAGCAAGTTGGATCTCCAACGAGACCGTTATGGATTGTACGGAAGACAACGGCACCTATTCGATGCCGACCAATGAAACAGTCTGTGCCAAGAGCACCTCTGGTGAATTGACAACCTACATGCTCGATGGTGAAGTCAACGCAAATGGGCGCCTCACCTCCGAAGGGGTCTCAACCCTCCGAACTGAACTCGTCAACGCAACGTTTGAGGCAACAGGATCCTTTGAAGGAACAGGAACGCTCAATGGAACGGGTCTCTTCATCGGTAAGGGGCACTTTGCTGGTTCGATGGTGCAACCTGGTTCATTCTACATCACCGGTCTTGTTCCGGGCATGTACAACATGATTGCACAATTGGATAACGGCAAGGAAGTCTTGCTCCCAGACCCAGTTGATGTCGGTATCAATCCAACCTACGACTTGGACATGACCATGCCGGGTTCGTTGTTTGAAGACACACTCGAAGATTTCTTCGGAGAACTCTATGAAAACGAAACCATTGAACTGATTGACACTGGCCTCGGCGAAGCGTACGCAATTAACATCCTCACCGATGAAAATGGTAGCTTCTCCTATGGACCACTTGCTCCAGGCGACTACTTCTACCGTGTTGACATCGACAACGATGGTTGGTATGAAATCAACTCGACCATGTTCGTTCGGGGCGATTCAGAGAATTTCACATTAGAAATGGATGTTCCGGAAATGCACGATGTGACCGTTCAACTGGTTGCACCAGTTGATGCTCAGACCCAAGCAGCACTGATTTCAGTCGCTGACCGCGTCGTGACCTTCACCAATGATGATTCCATGATGGCACCAATCAACGCTACTTCAGATGCAACTGGTGTTGTGTACATTGAATTGCCAATGGGTGCATACACCATGTCTGATGACGCTGATGGCGACTACATCCTGTTCTCGACCTTTGAGTTGGAACAAGAAGACATCTCCATTGATGGAAACTATGCAGTCTCAACTTGGGTCAACGGAACAATCCGAACACACCTTGATGCATCGAACTACGATCAGTGGGCTGCAGGAACGGATGAACTCAAATTGACAGAAAGCGATCCAGCCAGCGGCCTCACCGTTGACTTCATCGCTGGCGATTTGGAATTCAGCACCGTGACCGACGTTGATGGAAACTACAGCATGCGCTTGCCAAACGGCCAAGACTTCCACATGACCACAATCAGCACCTTCTCCACCTACACAGGCGGTCAGTTGATTGACCTCAATGGCGAAGATGAGATGGACATGGGCATCATGTACCTCGCACCAGCAACCTCCACCAGCGGATTTGTCTTCCTTTACGAGAACACATCCCTCTGGGATAACTTGGTTCCTGGATGGGCTGCTCAAACATTGATTGCAAGCAACGATGATGGACTTGAATGGCGCACTGAAATTACCGAAGGTGGCGAATTCACATTCTTCTTGCTAGACGGTAACTGGGATTTCAACGCAGTTGATGCTGAACTCAACATCACCGGCGTCGAGAACTTCAACGTTTCAAGGGCAACTGAAACCCCACCATCGCCAATCGAATTGTTCGCTCACCCTGCCCAGCAAGAAGTGACGCTTCAATTCTTCATGGATGCTGGTGACGATGGAGTCCTCGAAAATGGAACCATGGTTAGCCCAGCATTCTCCGCTGTGCCTCTCAACAACCATGGCACCCAGATGAACTACACATCGGCAGACTACACCTCGCCCGGTATCATCAGCATCACACTGGAGCCTGGTACCTACTCTGTGCAACTTAATTTCACAACACCTGATTCTGAGAATGCAAGCGACTATGCCCTTGGTGGCGTGACTGCTTTGCAACCACTCGTGATTGGTCTTGATGAGATTGAAGAGTCGATTGATATGCCTCTGCGCAACGATTACCTCGTCACTGGTACGCTCACCAACGAATCTGGTGATGCAATCGAGAAGCAATTCTTGCTGTATGAAGCTGAACAGGATCTGTACTTCAACCTTGAAAGCGACGTGAACGGTACCTTCGCAGGATACGTTCCAGCAGGCGATTGGGTTGCTGTTGTAGCACCGTTCATCGCCAATGAGAACGCGACTGAAATTTTGCGAGCACCACTGACCATTGGGGCCAACTCCAGCACTCGAACTGGTCTTGATTATTCGACTGTGGAAACAGTTGAGGTTATGTTCCAACTTCAAGAAACCGCAAGTGGAAACAACATGAGCAACATCCGTGTGACTGCCGTTAGCCATGATGGCTACGGAAACATCACGCTGACCAAGTCGAACGAAACCGGCATGGTCAGCGAGTCGATGATGCCAGGTACATGGAGCCTCTTCCTCAACGAGACAGCGCCACAACGGCACTGGATGATGGATACCTCAGGTGCTCCATTCATCACAGCTGATGCAACCAATGGCTCACTGGATCTCGGTGTTGTCAACGCAGATCTTGAAGTCGAGATTGGTGGAAAGGTCTTCTGGGACTTGAACGAAGATGACACTCCTGGATTGAGCGAAGGTGTTGAAGGATTCCTCTTGGAAATCTTGGGTGCACAATCAGGCGTCGATACCAACGTAACCACCGATGAAAACGGTGTCTGGTCGCTTTTCGTCCCTGTTGAAGACAACTACACTGTCTCAGCGAGCAAGGAAGGCTTCGACACAGAATCGTACAACCTCAGCAATTCCAGCGCCTACCCAGTCGCTAACAATCCCGAATCTCATGATTTGGAAGTGATTGCAGGGAACGTGGCAGTTTCTGGAAACGTGACTGACATCAACGATGCTTCTCGTCTCGATGGTGCTACGATTGTCCTCTACCCAACCTTGGACGCCGTCCGTGACCCAGTGACCCTCACAGGAACACTTGTCGGCGATGTCCTCACGTGGGATGCAAACATTGCCCCGGGCGAATGGATTGTTGTCATCACTGAAGCAAACGCAGGTGAGAACGGCGGCGGTGTCGCTGTTGGCTTGCTCGACGCAACCATCGCAACTGGCGCTACCCTTGATATGGAAATGGCGCTCGGTGGATGGGTTGACCTCGATACAACTTGGGATGACTTTGAACTCGGAACACATCACGCAGGATCCGCTGACAATGGCTCTGACATGATTGAAGAGGCAGTGGAGATTACCATCTCCATCAACGATGAGTTGGCTTGGAACATGCCTGTTAGCGCAGACGGAACCTTGACACTGCTCATGCCTGCTGATGCTATCGACTTCGATTCGACGTTCGTCACCATTCAACATGAGGACATGCTCGAAATGGAATACATTGCTGGAAGCAAGACTTCGGTCGGCGAGGGACGTTCTCCTGTAACCATGTCGTACACACGCTCCATAAACTCAGACAGCAGCCTCACGATGGTGAACAGCACGCTGGTGAACGCAACGGTCATCGACGACATCTACACCGATTTGATGGCACAAACCGTCGATGAGGGCTACAAAACCATCGAGTTCAATCTTGATGTCGCCTACGAAGGAACAGAATTGAGCGATGTCTTCACCGTGACTGGATCAATTGGTGTTGCACCAGACAGTTCCCTTTGGTCTGTTGAATTCTACAACGGAACCGACTGGGTCGAATCCTACGATTTGACCCTTGGTGTTGGTGTGAATGCAAGCGATGACAGTGTCGACAAGACCGCTACAATCACTGCACGTGTTCACCTTGCCAACCAGTCGGAAGCATGGAACCTCGAAGACGCTCACATGGTGAAGGTGCGCATGAGCACCAGCACCGGCGAATCGAGCGAAATTGCCGTGAATGTTCAGGTCCCACAATCCTATGGATTGGAAATCACAGACGAGCAAACTGAACTTGGAATTGCTGAGGGATCCTCACGACAATTCAGCTTTATGTTGACCAACACTGGAAATGGAGACGATTCGTTCACCATCCAATTGGCTGATAACATCCCAGAAGGATGGGAAGTGACACCTATGCAATCTGTGGTCACCGTCGCTAAGGACGACATGCGCTCACAGGCATTCACCGTCTTCGCACCAAGCACATGGGACGGCGTCTCTAAGACCGTGACTGTGACCGTAACAAGCGAAGATGGAACGACAACTGATAGTTTCGATGTGACGGTACAACAGGCTAAGATCTCACTGCGATTTACGGACTCGGATGCGCAAGTCGAAAGCGATCAAACTGCTGATGATGAAAACACAATGGTCCGCCTACCAATCGAAAACTTCGGTTATTTGGATGCAGATAGCGTCATCGTAACACTGACACACGTCGGCGGCGATTACAGCGAGGCTGTGACCATTAGCGTGCCAGCACTCTCCAAGGTCAACGCTGAATTCAGTGTGGGCGAGATGAAGGCTCCATCGCAACGATTCGAATACCACGTCGAAGTTGCAGGTGAGCAGGCAAATCTAACCGATGTGGACATCACAGATGGCGACTTCAAGATTACCTACAACATTGCAGATGAGAGTACAGACAGCCCATGGTTGACTGTTGCAATCATCGCTCTTGCTGTGCTCGTTGGATACGGTGGAATCAAGATTTCACGCAGTGGAAGCGGCACAAAGCGGTTCTGATTGAGAACAACCCATTATACCGTCACCCTTCCGTATGAAGGCAATGGCGAAGCCTATGGGGGTGTATTATGGATCGATTAGAACACGTTGAGTATCTCCCAGAACCGGAAGACGCCCGCATACTGTCAGCTATTGACCCCGCTGCGGTTGGCTTCCAAGGGGCATGGCGGGCTGAGGTAACGGGTTGGGCTCCACTGGAGGCAGCTCCGGTGCTTCGCTCGAGGCGACAACGAGCGTTTGTTGCAAATGGATTCATCTTCGCTGTGCTTATTTCGGCCATGTTCGCAATATGGAATTCAGGGCTTCTTATTGTCGAATTGAACTTACCAACGTCAGAGTGGGCAAACGAAGTCACACAACTCTCGGATGCTTCCGATGCAGGTTTGACGGGCACTGGCGTCCGAGTTTGCATGGTTGATACCGGCATTGACAACACGCATGATGCCCTGGCAGAAGTCGATCTCACGTTCAAGGACCTTCGTGGTGCCTCGACTGTTCCGATTGATTACGGACTGGTCGCGCATGGTACGCTCATGGCCGGGATTTTAGTAGCCGACGGGCATCAACTGGGCGCTGCACCTGGCGTCACATTAGGGGTGGCTGCGGCCCTTGGTGCTGACGCAGATGGCGGTAACAGCGGTGATGAGCGGACCGTCGCAGAAGCCATTCGCTGGTGCCAAGATTCCTTCGAAGCAGATATCATTTCATTGTCATTGGGTGGTGAACAAGACCTTGATGCTAACAGAGAAGGTGCCACTGCATCGGCCACACGCAGGGCTGTTGACTCAGGAATTTTCGTAGTCGCTGCGGCAGGGAACGATGGCGGCGTGACCGATGATGGGTTGGTTTCAGTTCCTGCGAACATACCTCGAGTCATTACAGTGGGCGCAACCACCATTGCGCAGGAAGTTTGGGTCAATTCATCAAAGGGTTCACAAAATCTCGATGGCGGGGAAATGAGGGGCCATCCAAATCAAAAACCAGAGGTGGTCGCTCCAGGCGTGGGAATCATCAGTACAGGGAACAACAATGCATGGTATTCCAGCACCGGCACTTCAGATGCAACGGTTTTTGTTACAGCGGCACTCTCCCTCCTCTTGGAAGAGCACCCCGAATACAAACCCACACAATCCAGCAATGGCTCCTGCATTGATGCCATCAAAGTTGCACTCATGAACTCGGTTGAACCTCTGCACGATGACGGGCTACATGACGACCATACCGGATACGGTGAATTGCGTGCGTTGGACTGGATCAACGAGGTCACATCAACGGCCCCAACCTGTTGAAAACAAGCAGATTGTTCGTGACAATGGGTGACTGGGGCGCAGGGAATCCCATTCCCATGTCTCATAGAGGTGATATTAATGGCTTTCCTTGATACAAAAGGGCCATCTTTGACGATACAAAAGGGGTGAGATGATACATCTGAGGTGGCGACAAAGGCGCAGTGTTATATCTCTCGTGTTAATGTGCAGGAAACAGTGGTGCCAGTTATGTCTGAACAATCATCTCGAAAAAGCCTATCGTTAGTTGCCCTCTTATTGCTCTCAAGCTTTGCTGGGTTGATTACATTGCCATCTGCTTCTGCAGTGAACGAAACCACCTCCGGAACCATCACCGGGACGGAAACATGGACGGGCACAATCAACCTCAACGGCGACATCACTGTCGCTGAGGGCTCAAAACTCATCATTAACGCTGGCACCAACATCAACCTGCCCGTAGGTGCCTTCATCGATGTTGAAGGCGCTATCTGTGTGGCAGACACTGCCTGTGGTGCAAGCGGTGGATCCTCATCGAACTCGGCTCGCATGATCTGGCAAAAGCCCCAAAGCGAAGCCGACTGGAACAGGACTGGCCGATGTGCCGTCAATGGTTCCAGCACCTACACCAACACCGATGCGGCTTGCGGGTCAGGTCTGGTCATTCGAAGCACCGTCGACCAATCGACGAGCGCTACGTCGTTGAATTACCTCTACATGCAAGATGCCTATGGATACCCAATTTACGTGCCCTCTCTCCAACAAGTTCAGTACGGTGCCATTGTGTTCGATGGCTCCTCAGTCATCGCTACTGGACTCTCGTTCAAGGACATCAATACATCAAACGTTCTCGCAGTCGATTTTGCCGCCCCAACCCTCCAAGACTCGGAGTTTGAGAATGGAGTCGACGGAAATGGATACGATGCGTCCGCTGTTCGTGCTTACAACGCTGGTGCAGGAATCCTAGCAACTGTGAACGTCTTGAACTCCAAACTTACCGGAAGCACAGAACCTGATTGCAGCAGTCAAGGCGGCGGCCGTACCGTCATGTTCATCGAAGATTCTTACATCAACCTCGAGAATCTTGATGTACAGGAGAACTCCTTTGGTTTGTTCTTGAAAGGTTCCTCTGGGTGGCTTACAAACTCCACGTTCGATGTGAAGTGCAACGCAATTGACACAAACTCCCACAAGGAAACTGGAGCCATCAGCCACACACTCCACGTTGAAAACAACATCATCACGACCGAAGAGGGTGCGGGAATTACTGCTTACGATGACGCAATCGTGGTTGCTCGAGACAATGTAATCTCGGGCGCAGGCGAATCTTCTGGATTCGGAATTCGTTCGTCGACCGTTGCAATTCACAACAACGTCATTGGTCCAATTGGTGGATGGAATGGATTGTGGATTTACGGTACATCTGATGTCATCGCAGAAAACAACACCATTCAGGACACGGCTAAGGAAGCAGTGCTCATCGGAGAATACCATTTCAACGACCAAGGATGGAACGTCCCAACACCAACAGCCGCTCGACTTTACCTTGCGAACAACCAAATTTCCAACAACACCGGTACATGTAACTCTCAAATGTACGGTGGGGATTTCGCTTGTCCTGCCATCCACGTCTTCATGTCATCTGCCACTCTTTACGACAACACAGTCGTCAACAATGGCGGAGATGGAATCCGAATTAAGGGCGGTATTGTCAACGCACAACGCAACACCATCGAAGTCGGCGCATTTGCAGCCAACATCTCGATGTATGACGACAACTACGGTACCAAGTACGGATCGATTGCCTACTTCTCTGGAAACAGTTACAGCAACGCATCTCAAGTGTACAACATCACCGAATCCCGTGTGACAGTGCAATCTGAATACATGCCAGACCCGGGAGCAGGCGAGCTCTACCCTGTAAACCTCCAATGGTTGGGCGCAGAGTGCCCATACGTCCTCGATGAGTGCTTGCAAGTTCCTGGCACAGCCGCCTTACCTCCTGCTTTCATGCCGATGGCCCTTGAAGTAATCGACAACTCGACGGTGTTCTCATACGCAGATCTGCAAAATTTTGATGCGGGTAAGGTCCATGTGCAGAACCAAAATTCTGCTTGGGGCAGTCAAGTGCGTGAAGGCGAACTTGTCCGCTACCAAGTGAAGGCTCAGAACAACAATGTCGCCGATGCAACCGTTGTGATCAGCGATGCAACTGGCCTGCCACTCTATACTTTGCAAACCGATGCGTTTGGCTTCACTCCTGAGATTTCGCTCCCAAGCGATTTCTACATCGACCGAAACTGGAACCATCTTGTTGGGGAGTCAAATGTTGAAGTGACCATTTCTCCAGGAATCACTGAATTCATGGATGAAAACACATGTTCCGACGGTTACGACAACGATGGCGACACCTATGTTGACGGTGCAGACTCAGCACAAACTGGTGAAGACACCTCCAATTGTGATGCAGGAAACCGGGAACTTCCATTCTACAGCGTGAATGCTTTCAAGTTTGGAAAGGGTACCAAAGATTTCGACATCGTTCTTGACGGTGGTATTGATGAAGTCATCAATCTCGACAATCTCAAACCAAGCGTTGATGTTGCTCAAGGCGATGGTGCATCGTTTGCAACCACAGTGACCCTCACAGGAACAGCATGGGACGGAATCGCCGGACCATATCCGTTGGATGTTGTGGCGTATGAAAAGCAGTTCGGACTCGTCAAGCGAGTCGAGGTTCAACCGCCAGGCTCGCCTGACTGGTACTCGGCCATCGACACATCAGGTGCGGAGGGTGAGATCACGCTTGCAAACCACCCATTCAAGTCTTGGTCGTTCGACTGGGACATGTCTGCTCACCCAGAGGGTGAAGGCGATGTCACCTTCCGTGTCCGTTCGTATGACGGTCTGGAGTATTCACCAATCGAAGTTCGTAAGTACAAGCTCAACCTTGTGGCGCCTACGATTTTGGTTGAAACACCAAACGATGGAACCACGCACGGAAACGATAAGGTCACCTTTACTGGCACAGCAAGCGATCCATACTCGGGTACTTGGGGAAGCGATGTCCAATCCATTTGGTTTGATATATCTGGACCAAATGATTACAGCTCACACTTTGCCATTGAAGGTTCCACGGTCTGGTCGTATGACTGGCTCTTCGAAGAATTGGATTCGGGTACCTACACGTTCCAAGTTTGGGCTGCTGACAGTGATTTCTGCATCGACCTCGTCGGTGTTTGCAATGCGGAAACCCGTTCTCTGATTATTGACAACGACAACGCACTTCCATTCGTATCAGTCAGCCAACCGATTCCAAGTGATGTCATCCGAGCCTCTGACGAATACCTGATTCAAGGTGTGGCAAGGGATAACGACGGCCAAGTCACACGTGTTGAAATCGACATCCAAGATCTCGCAAGCGGTCTCATGTTGAATAACGGACCAAACCCAGTGACTTCCTTCTCGCCAAACGGTGCTTGGTCAGTACCTTGGGATACCTCCAAGTTGATCCACGATCAACAATATGAAATTGTGATTCGTGCTTACGATGGTGAAGATTACTCGACAGAAAGTCGAATCCGTATTACGATTGACAATCCAACGGATGCTGATAACATCGCTCCAATCTTTGACCAAGATGGATGGGTTGGAACACTCACCATTTTCTGTGATGCCAATTCGAATGCTATCGATCGATGTGGGAACGGTGCAACCATCGACTTGACTCAGTTCTTCTCCGATCCTGACGGCATGGGTGAAGCCGAGAATGATTTGCTGTTCGATGTCTTTGACGATGAAACAAACCTCGACGACGATTTCTATGCAAATTATGTTTCAATCAATGCAAAAGGTGTTGCAACCTACAACCCTCCGTGGGTCCAACCAACCTCTGTGATTGCAGATTGGTCCCTTGTTGGTCTCATGTTCGAAGCACGTGACTCCTACGATTCAGTGGCCTACTCCTACAAGGTCAACATCGTTGTCGTCTCCGTCGCATTCAGCGCAGAACGTGTGGACAGTGGCTTTGTCTCTGCAAAGGACCCAGCGACCTTTAGCGGTCAAGGATTGCCCAACAGTATGGTTGCCGCACGGTTTGACGACGCAAAGGGTGTTCGATTGAATTCGACACGTGTTGGCGCCGATGGAACTTGGACAATGGACATTGCTCAAAACCAAATGTCTGGAGCAGACAATGCGAAGGTCATCTTTGAAATGGATGGTCAAGTGTATTCTGCGCCCGGTACCACAGCAGATACCCAATTCCAGTTGAGCTCAGACTCTGCTGAATCTGGAAGTGGAAACCTCTTCCTCATCATCGGTGCAATTGTCGGCGTACTTGTACTCCTTGGCGCAGGTGCGTTCTTCTTCCAAGTTGAATACGAAGAAATGGAGGACGGCGTTATGACCGATACTCCGGGAACACCGGCTGAAGAAGATCCGTATGCATGGGCAAAAGCACGTCAAGAGCCAGTAGCCATAGCACCGGCAACGGCAGCCGCTCCGGTAGCGACAGCG
>ERZ1049444.418-NODE-418-length-41301-cov-9.008098_pt1 | contig 41301 bp, 41 predicted proteins | sample MGYA00383101_ERZ1049444 | MGnify/ENA primary metagenome ERZ1049444 (study PRJEB29581, sample SAMEA5548371) | metagenome | biome: marine; feature: coastal; material: water | depth 50 m | study: Short-term variability in the microbial, nano- and picoplankton... | reverse complement strand
AAAACCTGGTACCCACGGCCGGACTCGAACCGGCACGGCCTATTAAGCCCAGAGATTTTAAGTCTCTTGTGTCTACCATTCCACCACGTGGGCCAGGTTGCGCGAACATACTCAGATTAGCAGCAGTGTAAAGACATCTAATGGATGGACTTAACGGTTGAGCCTATCAAATTTAAATCTCGGATCTGCATAAAACATACTGGCCAACAATCATCGTGCGCGCCAAGCGGGCAAACTACTTTTCTCTAAGTAATGTCTAAATAGCCATTTTCCTTGACTGCCTGCATTGCCACATAGGTCGAAGTGCTGGCAACATGTGGCAAGGTTGATATCTTTTCTGCTAAAACACGGCGATAATCTTTCATACTCTTAGTGCGGATTTTCATCAAATAGTCAAAATTTCCAGCAATCAAATGTGCCTGCTCTATTTCAGGAATGCGCGCCACCGCTTGATTAAACGCATCTAGAGCCTTTTCTCGAGTATCCGTTAGACGCACCTCAACAAAGGCAACATGATCTAGTCCCATCCTAATGGGATCAATCAGCGCCCTATACCCTAAAATAATGCCCTTACTCTCAAGCCGTTTTAGCCGCGCCTGGGTCGGCGACTTAGAAAGACCGATCCGTTTAGCTAAATCTGTCACTGTCATACGACCATCCTCTGCAAGGGCGGTCAGAATAGCACGATCAAATCGGTCTTCCACGATTTGATCATTTGTGCCGTAATACTCATACATTTAAGTATAAATATACATTATGTGATGCTATACAAGAGATATTTCCCGCAATTTATCTATTATTATAGGTAAATAGACGGAGTAGATTATGACTGAAAAAAATTCACAAGCCCTGCGCCAACTAATTGATGCCCACAGCTATGCCCAAGAACCCAAAGTTATAGAAAACCTTCTAAACCTTGCTGACTTGGATTCAAATGCGCGTGATCGAATTACCAGCCAGGCTATACAACTGGTAACGCAAATAAGAGCCTTAGACCGACCGGGGCTGATGGAGGTTTTTTTAGCTGAATATGGACTTTCGACCCAAGAGGGCATTGCCCTGATGTGCCTTTCTGAGGCTTTGCTGCGTGTCCCTGATGCCGCGACCATTGACGCTTTGATTGAAGACAAAATTGCACCGTCCGATTGGGGCAAACATATGAGCCATTCGACATCACCATTGGTCAATGCCTCAACCTGGGCATTGATGCTAACCGGGAAGGTTCTAACAAGCGATCAAGCCAGCATTGTTGGCCATCTTCGTGGGTTAGTCAAACGCATGGGTGAACCGGTGATCCGCACAGCTGTTGGCCGCGCAATGAAAGAAATGGGCCGCCAATTTGTACTTGGTGAAACCATTACAGCAGCGATGAAACGCGCCAAAATCATGCAATCGAAGGGCTATAGATACTCCTATGATATGCTTGGCGAGGCCGCGCACACAGATGCAGACGCCGCACAATATCATCTTTCCTATTCCCGAGCTATTGCATCCATAGCAGAAGACTGCGTGCATAAAGACATCCGGAAAAACCCTGGAGTGTCGGTAAAATTATCTGCGCTTCACCCCCGATATGAAGTGGCTCAAAATGATCGAGTTATGACTGAATTGGTACCACGATTGGGCGCTTTGGCCCAGCTCGCGAAGTCTGCAAATATGGCTCTCACAATTGACGCAGAAGAGGCAGACCGACTTAGTTTGTCGCTCGACGTGATTGAGACGGTTTTACAAAATCCGGCTCTTAGAGGGTGGGACGGATTTGGCGTAGTGGTTCAAGCCTACAGCAAGCGGGCCAGTTTTGTGATTGATTTTCTTTACGATATGGCTCAGCGGATTGACTGCAAAATCATGGTACGGCTTGTGAAAGGTGCCTATTGGGACACTGAGATCAAACGCGCGCAAGTTGCCGGATTATCGGATTTTCCGGTCTTCACCAGTAAACCTGCAACCGATCTTTCCTATATTGCGAATGCGCGCAAATTACTTTCGATGAGGGATCGGATATACCCGCAATTTGCCACTCATAATGCACATACAATTGCCACAGTATTGGATTTGACAAACGGTGATTCAAACTTTGAATTCCAACGTTTGCACGGGATGGGTGAAGCTTTGCATGACATAGTCCGATCAAATCACGGAAGTGATTGCCGCATTTATGCTCCCGTTGGAGCACACCGAGACTTGCTTGCATATCTAGTAAGACGCTTACTTGAGAATGGTGCAAACAGCAGTTTTGTGAACCAAATTGTTGATTTAAATATTAAACCTGAAGTTGTAGCTCAAGATCCATTAAACCACATTTTCGAGTCGAAAAGTTACATTAAGACCGGCGCTCAAATGTTTGCTCCCGACCGCAAAAACTCCCTTGGTTTTGATCTCTCTGACCAAACTCAACTCTCGAAGGTTCTAAAGGCGCGAAAAGCTCACAAGAAAACAAATTGGGTCGCTGGTCAATCACTCTCAGATGTCACTCAATATTCCATTAATAAAGCATTAATTAAAAATCCAAGCAACTTTAATGACCTTGTCGGGTCTGTTCATCCTGCAAGTCCTGAGGTGTGTGAAAAAGCAATAAAAACAGCTAAATCTTGGGATGCACCTGCATCAGATCGAGCGGCGATACTTAACTCTGCCGCAGACCTTTATGAGGCTCATTCCGGGGAAATATTTGCTCTGCTTACACGCGAGTCAGGCAAGACTTTGCCGGATGCATTGGCCGAATTTCGTGAGGGGATAGATTTTTTGCGCTACTATGCATCACAAGCTCCAAAAGGGCCGCCGGTAGGGTTATTCACATGTATATCGCCATGGAATTTCCCTCTGGCTATATTTACCGGACAGGTCGCAGCTGCGCTTTCAGCAGGTAACGCGGTTCTTGCCAAACCAGCAGAGCAGACGCCTCTCATTGCCGCATACCTAGTAGATTTATTGCATGCAGCTGGCGTGCCTAAATCCGCGTTGCAACTTTTACCTGGCAACGGATCTATAGGGGCACTGCTCTGCTCTGACCCACGCATAGACGGCGTGGCTTTTACCGGATCAACCAAAACAGCAATGAGTATTCGCGCTGCAATGGCGCAAAATCTAGCACCCGGTGCGCCCCTAATTGCTGAAACAGGTGGGCTCAATGCGATGATCATCGACAGCACGGCCCTGCTTGAACAGGCAGTTACAGCTGTGATCGAAAGCGCATTTAAATCTGCGGGACAAAGGTGTAGCGCATTGCGATGTCTTTATGTCCAAGAAGACATCGCAGATGACTTTACCCAAATGCTAACCGGGGCCATGAAAGAGCTTCGGGTAGGCGATCCTTGGCTGCTGGAAACCGACGTTGGGCCGGTAATTGACAAAAGTGCTCAAGGTGTAATTTTAGAGTATATAAACGCCGCCAAGAAAGCTGGGCGCGTCAAGTATCAACAAAAAGCTCCACTCGCTGGCACGTTCATTCCACCAACACTTATTGAGGTCGGCGGAATTGAGGACCTTACACATGAGGTATTTGGACCTGTTCTGCATATTGCGCGCTTTGCACAGCATCAACTTGCTGAGATTACTGAAAATATAAATGCAACAGGCTATGGGCTAACTTTTGGGCTTCAAACAAGAATAGATGATCGTGTCCAATACATCGCGGACCGGATCAAGGCTGGAAACATCTATGTCAACCGAAACCAAATCGGTGCCATTGTAGGCAGCCAGCCTTTTGGCGGTGAGGGTCTATCCGGAACTGGTCCAAAAGCAGGCGGTCCACATTATTTATCGCGCTTTAGCAGGGCAGCTAAAGGCAAAGCAATAAGCCATTGGGATCAAAATATTTCCATAGAAATACTGGTCAAAACTCTTACAGAGTCTGTTCCTGCCCGACCAAGTCAGCCAACTGTATTGCCCGGACCCACAGGTGAAAGCAACCAACTGTCCTTGCACCCAAAGGCGCCCATCCTATGCCTTGGACCAGGCCAACAAGCCTGCGATGAACAAGTTACGCAGATCCGTAAACTCGGAGGATACGCAGTGCCTGTCAAAGGAGGCATTGAGCCGGCCGGCCTTATAAATTTGCCGCCAATTGGCGGCGTAATTTGGTGGGGAGATAACGGAGCAGCGCGCAGCTACGCGCTCGCACTGGCCAAACGAGCTGGCCCTATCGTTCCACTGATCACAAGCCAACCAGACATGGCCCATGCCCTCTGCGAGCGACACATTTGCATAGACACAACTGCTGCTGGCGGGAATGCCGAACTTTTAAGCGGTCTATCTTGACCTTGGGACCTAATAGCCCCAGTTAAGATAAATGTTTCCATTTCGCGATCATAATCCTTCTGGCAAAACGCCCTTTGTAACTTATGCATTAATCGTCGTTAATTGCCTTGTTTTCTTTGGCTATTGGGGAGATTTAAGTAATTACCGCCTGATGTCTGAAATTTATGGAAACTGGGCCCTAATCCCTGCTCGGCTTGGCTACGGCGAAGGTTACGAAACTCTCCTCAGTTCCGCATTTTTGCACGGCGGCATTTGGCATCTAGCTGGCAACATGCTGTTTTTACACATCTATGGCGACAATCTTGAAGACAAAATGGGGCATGGAAAGTTTTTGGGCTTTTACCTGTTGTGTGCCATTGCTGCTGGCTTTGTTCAGGTAATGTCGGCCCCCTACTCAGATATCCCTGTCATAGGCGCCTCTGGGGCAGTTGCAGGTGTCATGGGAGGATATTTACTTTTATACCCGAAGGCAAAAGTCGACGTTCTTTTCATTTTCATAATATTTTTCAGAATATTCTCTCTGCCTGCTTGGATCATTCTTAGTATTTGGTTTGCCTTGCAATTTTTCAATGGGGTTTCCACCCCTGCGGACATAGGAGGCGTCGCTTATTGGGCCCATATAGGCGGCTTCATAGCGGGTATTTCACTGTGCCTTCCACTGTTTAAAAGATTGGGCGGTTCCAGCTTTTGGTCAAAAAATCTTGGGCTTCCTCCGCATCCAGACGCCCACTATCGAATTCAAACTTCAAATATTCCCAAAATTCGTAGGAGACGAAAATGAAAGCCACATGTCATTGCCGCGCTGTAGAATTGGATGTCACTTTAACTGAAGGGCTTGAAAAAGTTCGCCGATGCGACTGCAGTTTTTGCGCGCGGCGGGGTGCAATTGCGGTTTCAGCGCCAATAGACGGTGTAAAAATTGTCGAAGGCAGTAACAACTTGACCCTGTATCAATGGGGCACAAAAACAGCAAAGCATTATTTCTGCAAAACCTGCGGGATTTACACTCATCATCAAAGGCGCTCGAATCCGAATGAATTTGGTGTAAATGTAGCCATTCTTGAAGGCATTAATCCGCGTCAACTTGGTGAAATTCCTTGGGTGGACGGCATTAATCACCCTTCTGATACAAAATCCTCAAGACGTGCGGATGAGCTTTGAGAACTGTTCAAATTGAACTTCAGTGGCACAAAGAACATCGCCGCTGTCCTCTGGTTTTGTGCCTTTCACTACGCCCTCAACAAGAGCACCTGCTTCACGTGCAAGAATAAGCCCCGCGGCAATGTCCCAAATATTTAGCTCGCGCTCCCAAAATCCATCATAGCGACCAGCCGCAACATAGGCTAAATCTAGGGACGCAGCCCCCCAGCGACGAACACCGGCACAGGCCGGCAGAAGCTGAGCAAGATCGCTCAAGGTCGCCGGCAAATCAGATCGGCCAGCAAAGGGAAGTCCGGTGGCATAAACGCTCTCGATCATTCGGTGACGATCGGAAACCCGAATTCGCCTGTCGTTCATCCAGGCTCCTTTTCCTTTTTCGGCGACAAAGAGTTCGTCTTTGCTCGCGTCAAACACAACTCCAGCAATGATTTGACCCTTATGTTCCAGAGCGATTGAGACCGCCCAATGTGGCAGGCCATGTAAAAAATTAGTGGTTCCGTCCAATGGGTCAACGATCCAGCGTCGGGTTGGGTCTTGTCCAGCAACAGGGTCGCTTTCCTCACCCAGCCAGCCATAGGTCGGCCGGGCTTCGGTAAGCTCTTCCTTGATAATCTTTTCTGCTGCGATATCTGCTCGTGATACAAAATCACCGGCACTCTTGGCAGAGACCTGAAGATTTTCAACTTCTTGGAAATCTTTGATCAAAGACCTGCCCGCTTTGCGTGCGGCTTTGATCATTACATTAAGGTTTGCGCTGCCTTGCATGTTTAGGTCCCCAATTTACTCAAGCCGCCGCTATAGGACGCTTTGAGTGGAAAGCCAAGACAAGAACCAAGATTGGAAGAGAATCTTTTATGCTGCGAAGGTCTTGGTAATCAAAACACCCGCCCAAGCAGATGTCCCGGTCAGAACCGCGCCCCACACTACGTCAACCATGACCATTTGTACCGACCAACCCCGTAGGGTCGCAAAATTGGTAAATTCGTAGGTTCCGTAAGCCAATATTCCCAAAATGCAGCCCGTTATGAAGGCTTGGGAAGGTACACCTGAAGCCAATGCAGGAATTGATACAAACCAAAGCACACCGGCAATATATACCAGATAAAATGCCGTTGCCGCGCCCATTCGAGGATCTTCAAGCATAATTGATCCAATATTTGAAGAAAACAATGGATAGAGTACTTTTCTCAACATCACCACATCTAAGACTAGAAACACAAGCGCTGTACTTGCATAAAGTGTAAGATAGGTCATGGCGATTCCTTTGCTAAACAAACTTAATACGAGAATTAGCTTCTTTTGGATCACTTTCAACAATATTCATTAAAAATGATGCCATTTACTCTTCTGCACTCATATTGGCCATTGATCCGACAGCATATTATCAATGGCTTGCTGCAATAGCTCAAGCGTCGCTCCAAAATCCCGCGTATAATATGGGTCTGGTATGTCAGGCGGCATGTGAGCTGAAATATAAGAGCCCATCAAGAGTAACTGCGCAGTATCAGTTTTTAGTGACAGGGTCTGCAAGTCATCCATATTGTGCTGATCCATAGCAACGATGAGATCATAATTTAAAAAGTCCTTTTGCGTCACTTGCCGGGCACGCAAAGGCGACAAGTCATAACCAAGATCAGAGGCCGCAACCTGCATTGGCTCATATGGCGGCTTGCCTATATGCCACCCGGCTGTTCCAGCACTATCCACAGTGACTGAAAGTCCTCTGCGGGTGGCTTTATCACGCAATATCGCTTCAGCAGTTGGTGAGCGGCAGATATTTCCCAAACAGACAAATAAAACACTGTTAACCATCATGCTGCTCATCCGTTTTGATTAATGGCTATGCGCCATATCTTTCCGCTCAAGATCAATTGGGACTTCAATCATCATCTCGCCGGCATTTTCGAATACCAACGTCAGTTGTATTGCGTCGCCATGTTCCCAGGGGGCAACCAATCCCATAAACATGAGATGATCACCACCCCGTTTCAGACTGCGCATGCCATGCGCTGGAATATCAAACCCATCAGGCACATGGCGCATTTTCATAACCCCATCTTCATCCTTTAGGTGAGTATGCAGTTGAACCATTTTGGCGGCATCTGATCGGACTTCAAGCAAACGGTCCTCAGCGCCAGTGTGATTATGGATCATCATGAACACACCACCGGCTTTTGCCATCTTACCAGAGGACCGCGCGTACGCATCATTGATTTCAATACCACCGGCAAAAACCGGTGCCGCAAAAAGGATAGCCGTGACTACCATCAGAATTTTTTTAATCATGGACATAATCCACTCCTTTGTTTTTCAGAATTATTATAGTGTTTTAGAATCTGAAGAATTTGGAGGTGCGCGCGGCAAACAGACGGCCCAAAAAGAATGTGTAACAAATTTCGGTAGTTCAAAATGAACAGATTGATCATAGAGCAGCCTCAAAGGTTGGATAAATTGTCCCTCATCTGCTCCTAAATACACAAACGCCATGATGCAGTCAGGGCAAATATGAGCTCTGTCCGCGGGTTGCCCTTTAGCATCCATCAAGATGGTTTTCGCGCCACCAGAGGTGCAAATTACCATCTGACCAACCGCAGCAGGCATTACCCGCACCTGCGCCATGCTCTGACCTGTGAGAATCAAGACCAAAATCATGGCGCCAAGAAAAGCCTGTTTGATTTGGTTTAACTGCACGGTTCGTATCCTATATTGGGTATAAAAAAACCCTGCCACATCTAGGCAGGGTTTTCAAATTTACTTATCGTCGCAGAGATTGTGAACCTAAATTAGGCTTCGACTGCTTGGGCTTTTGCAATCTCTTTTTTGACCTTAAGGGCATTGGCTGAAAGTTCCGTGTCTTTGGCCTTGGCTAAAAAAGCGTCCAACCCACCACGATGATCTACTGTCCTCAATGCGGCAGCAGAAATCCGCAATTTAATTCCCCGCTTGAGGACTTCTGATTGCAGGGTCACATCGTTTAAATTGGGCAAAAAGCGACGTTTTGTTTTGTTGTTGGCATGGCTGACATTGTTGCCAGTCATCGGGCCTTTTCCGGTCAGTTCGCAACGGCGCGACATGTCAGTTACCTCGTTTTTCTGTTAGGGCAACGGCAGGTTCTGCCGGCCAATATAAAAAGGCGCCGCAAAAGGGCCGCGCCAAAATCTGATGATGGGCGTTCTATTGCCTCTGCGATGCCGCGTCAAGCACATGCAGGCGTGAAATATGACCATGATTAGTTTTTTCACCCCTAGCAGCGCAATCTGCGTCGATTGCAAGCTTCAAAATGTCACCATTAAAAAAAACGAATCGCTAATCTTGAGGTAGTTTTGCCAAAATCTCGGCTGCGGCAACGGTGGGCAAAAGGTCTCCTTGAAAAACCCGCTCACCCATTTTTTGGATATCTTGTTGTATTTCTGATTGTGCCAGAACTGCAAGCACGCCCTGCTTTACATCTTCTTCAAACCAGAACCGTGCCTGAGATGCCCTCTTGATCTGAAAATGTCCTGCCTTCTTTCTCCATTTTACTAAATCACGCATAGATTTCCAAGCTTGTTCAAGGCCAGTTTCGGCCACAGCGGACACCAACATAGCCGCCGGGAAGTGATCTGGATCTTGTTCACGCTTTCTCAATAAACGTAACGCCCCCGCGTAGTCCGCGCAGGTTCGGACCGCTGCTGGCTTCAAGTCGCCATCAGCTTTATTGACCAAAATGATATCGGCCATTTCCATGATCCCACGTTTGACACCCTGCAGTTCATCGCCTCCTGCAGGCGCAAGCAGCAAAACAAAAAGATCCGCCATCTCGGAAACAATGGTTTCAGATTGGCCAACCCCAACAGTTTCGATAAGCACAATATCGAAGCCAGCAGCCTCACAAATTGCAACGGCTTCCCGGGTGCGCCGGGCTACACCGCCCAAATGCGACTGGCTTGGCGATGGCCGGATAAATGCTTTAGGATCACGCGCCAGCCTGTTCATGCGGGTTTTATCGCCCAAAATAGACCCCCCAGAGCGCGTTGAGCTAGGATCAACCGCAAGCACGGCCACACTCAAACCTTGTGCTGTCAAAAAACTGCCAAAGGTTTCAATGAATGTAGATTTTCCAACCCCTGGTGTGCCCGAAAGGCCAATTCGCAAAGATTGGCCACTATCTTGATGCAAACGTTGAACCAAATCAACAGCCTGTGCGCGGTGATCCTTTCGGCTGCTTTCGACCAACGTTATTGCGCGCGATAAAGCACGCCGATCCTGCGTCAAAATTTTTTCTGCCAGTTTTTCTACATCTATCATATCTTTTCGGCAGCTTTCCGCAATTTTGATTATAAGTCATTGACCTTTGTTTTCATTTCTTGCCTTGATCTACGGGATAAAGTCCAGCATGGCTTGGGTCCAATGAACAAAATCGGCAAAAAAAAGTCCTTTTTTGAGGTATCAACCATATTCTTTATGGTTATATTTTCATTTTCTACGGCTATTGCAGACACTCAACAGTACCGTTTTGATGTCCACATCCGTGGTATTAAGGCAGGGGTGCTGCGTTATGCTTTAAATTCGCAAGGAGAAAAATACAGTATTCACGGTATTTTGGAATCAACAGGTCTTGTCGGTATTTTGGTTCGGTACAAATTCGACGCCCAAGCTTTAGGAAACCGCTTTGGCAATACCTATCAACCAGAGTATTATTCCGAGGTTTCTGATACAGGTCGGCGCAAAAGCGAAAAAGTTATTCGATACCGAAGCGGAGTTCCTGAAGTCACCAGTAAAAAACCAAAAAAACCACATTGGCTTGATCCATCAACGCAAAAAGGAACGCTTGATCCGATGACGGCGATGGCAGCTCTTTTATCTGACCAGCTTAAGAAAAATTTATGCGAACTTAATTTACCTATGTTTGACGGCACCAGGCGGGTTGATATCACTTTGTCGGGGCTGAAGATGACTGAGAAGGGCCCCCGATGCACTGGGGTGTATCAACGTATTGGTGGCTTTACTGAGAAAGAATGGTCTGATGGTGAGAGCTTTCCATTTATCCTAGATTACGAATTTGAAGGCGGTCTATACCGAGTGAAGCGCTTTGACATCACAACATTGCGGGGACGCGCAAGCTTTGTTCGGAAATAGACATCTGTGAAGCAAACCCTTCCCATACATCAGGTTATTCCTGATTTGCTTGCCGCTTTGCAAAAAAGCAAACGCGCAGTTCTCACAGCGCCCCCAGGGGCTGGCAAAACCACATATGTTCCTCTTGCCCTGTTACAATCTGGATTGATAAACGGCCGGATCGTGATGCTTGAACCGCGCCGATTGGCGGCCCGTACGGCGGCGGAACGGATGGCTAAAACACTAGGCGAACCTATTGGAGAAACCATAGGTTATCGCATCAGAGGCGAATACAAAAGTTCGGCCAAAACAAAAATTGAAGTTGTTACAGAGGGCATTCTTACGCGAATGCTGCAAAAAGACCCCTCGCTAGACGGCGTAGAGGCCGTGATTTTTGATGAATTTCACGAACGCTCATTAAACGCAGATTTAGGTCTGGCTCTATGCCTTGAGGTCGCATCTGCGCTGCGCGATGACCTGCAACTTATAGTTATGTCAGCCACATTAAATGCCAGTGAATTGGCAAATCTTTTAGGCAATGCACCTATCGTTAATTCAGATGGACGGGCCTATCCTGTGAAACCAATCTGGCTAAACCGGCCACTGAATAAGCAAGTTCGCCTTGATGCCGCACTGAAAGATCTGGTTATCAAAGCTGTCTCAGAAACATCTGGTGGTGTTTTGGTCTTCCTTCCCGGTGAAGCGGAAATTCGTCGCCTGATGGGAAATCTGCAAACCTATCTACCACGTGACTGCACTCTTCATCCACTCTTTGGAGCCATGTCTTTTGCAGATCAGAGAAAGGCGATTTCACCAAGTCAGCAAGGACGAAAAATAGTGCTGGCAACGGCAATTGCGGAAACATCGCTTACTATTGAAGATATCCGGGTAGTGGTGGATGCAGGACGGGCCCGCCGCGCGCGTTTTGATCCCGGCACTGGCATGTCACGCCTTGTGACCGAGAAGGTGACAAAAGCCGAAGCCGTTCAGCGAATGGGCCGGGCTGGCCGGGTTGCCGATGGTACGTGTTATAAACTTTGGTCGAAACCAGAAGAAGGCGCAATGCACGCCTATCCGCCTGCCGAGATTGAAACTGCTGACTTGTCTGGATTTGCGCTTGAACTAGCCCTGTGGGGGACATCCCCAGATCAATTGTCTTTTCTCACGCCTCCTAATTCAGCACAATTTGACGAAGCAGTAGCGCTTTTGAAAAACCTTTCTGCGCTGGACACAAAAGGTAAGATTACGGATCATGGTAAGGCTTTAGCCGCTCTTCCTCTGCATCCACGTCTGGCCCATATGCTGAAACTAAGCGGCCCTCAGGCAGCAGGGCTTGCTGCATTGCTTGCAGACCGCGACCCTTTGCAGCGCGGGGCGCCAGGCGATTTGGCACTTCGTCTAGAGGCCTTAAGTGACCCCAAACGGTTTGAACAGCGGCGCCCCTATAAAATTGAGCGCCCAATACTTGAGCGCATTAAGTTGGAAACCCGCCGTCTTAAGCCTTTTTGCCCAGATATCTCCCCAAATTTCAGCAAAGCTCAAATGGCAGCAATGGCTTATCCGGATCGCATCGCGATGCGCCGCAAGGGATTGCCGCCTAGATATCTACTTTCAAGCGGAAAAGGCGCGATACTTGTAGCTGAGGATTCTCCTTTAACCCAGCGTTTACTGGTTGCTACAGACCTAGACGGTGACCCAAAAGAAGCGCGAATTCGCACCGCAATATCAATTTCTGAAGCTGAACTGCGGGAACTTTTTGCACTACAAATTTGCTGGCAAAACACCTGCTCTTGGTCTAAAAGAGAACGCCGCGTGCTCGCCCGTAGCCAAGAGAGGTTCGGGGCAATTGTACTTAACGATAGATTTTGGAAAGACGCTCCACCAACTGCATTTTCTTTGGCAATGTTGACAGGCGTACGTGACCTTGGATTGCACCTTGATGATTCTGTAAAGCGATTTCTGGCACGTGTAAGGCTTGGCGGCAGCACTATGCCAGACGTATCTGAACACACCCTAATGAACACTTTAGAAGAATGGCTATTGCCACATTTAGGAAAAGTTCAGACGGCTGAAGACTGGAAAAAGTTTAATTTGCTTCCTGCTATTCGCACTTTGCTATCATGGTCACAAATTGAGCGTCTAGATCGAGTGGTTCCGGCGCATTTTGATACACCGCTAAATCGTAAAATTCCAATCGATTATTCGACCAATCCGCCAGAAATAACTCTTCGCATACAGGAGATGTTTGGGCGAACGCGCCACCCGATGGTGGGTGATGTGCCATTAAAAGTAACTCTTTTGTCGCCAGCTGGCAGACCTTTGCAAACCACAACTGACCTTCCTAACTTTTGGCGCAGTAGCTATCAAGATGTGCGCAAAGATATGCGGGGGCGCTATCCAAAGCATGCATGGCCAGAAAACCCTGCCAAGGCTAACCCGACGCTTTCTCCTAAGAAACGCCGTTCATAGTCTTAGAAGGGTTATTCTATTTTTCCGCTTGTAAAAATTAGCAGGAGCGACCCTAGAGCGGCTTTATGCCTGTTCACCTGCTTTTGTTGATTTTGAAAATTCAAACGGTGCCTGTGGGTAACGCACACCTGACAGATACAGGCCTTGCGGGGGGCAAACCGGTCCACAAGCAGAGCGATCTTTTGCCTCTAGCGCAGCTTTGACATCTTTGGGATGCCATGCGCCGGCACCAACGCGCTCCAATGTGCCAACAAAGCTACGTACCTGATTATGAAGGAAACTTCTGGCGCGCAGCGAAAACTGAAATTCAAGACCAGCCCGGCCAAGCACACGTTTGATTTCAAGCGAATCAAGAGTTTTAATTGGGCTTTTAGCTTGGCAAATTGAAGATCTAAATGTGGTAAAGTCATGCATCCCGATCAAATACCTAGCGGCCTCTTGCATTGGTTCAAGCTTTAACTCATGGCCAATTTGCCATACCAAGCCCTTATCATGGGTGGCAGGTGCGCGGCGGCAAAGCAGACGGAAAAAATAGTGCCGCTCTAAAGCTGAAAAACGCGCATGCCAATCGCCTGAAACCTCTGCACAAGCGACCACTGCAACCGGCAAAGGCTTTAAATGGTAGTTTAACGCCTGACCTAGACGAAAAGGGTCCCATGTTTTGCTCAAATCACAATGTGCAACTTGTGCCAGCGCGTGAACCCCTGCATCCGTCCGGCCCGCCGCTGCAATTGAGTGCACGCCGGGCTCTAATTTTCCCAATGCAGCTTCAATAGTGCCCTGCACTGAAGGTTGATCCGACTGGCGTTGCCACCCTGCAAAGGGTGCTCCGTGGTATTCGATCTGCATTGCATAGCGTGGCATACCTGTTGGGTAGACCAAATTAATAGGTTAGAAAAGAGCTCTTTTCTGCCACTTATTTTCAGCAGACTAGCGTTTTCGTCTTGTGATGCCTATCTACTTAGATAGTCAAAGGAGATCGGGTTTTGGCAATAAGCACTGTGCCGCAGAAAATGCTTGGCGGGTTTGACAATTTTGCGGCGCGTGTCAGTGAAAGCGTTCTTGGCTCACCCGTTCGGTTAGGCGTTACCGGATTGGCCCGATCGGGAAAAACCGTTTTTATTACCTCGCTTATTGCCAACTTATTGGAAGGCGGGCGTGTCCCTCAACTCGCTGCTTTTGGCCAAAACCGTGTTCAATCTGCCTTTTTGCAACCACAGCCTGACGACACTATTGCCCGTTTTGATTTTGAATCACACCTTGATGCATTTTGCGGCCAGAAGCCGATTTGGCCTGAAAACACAAAAAATGTCAGCCAGCTACGCCTGTCCATAAAATTAAAATCTCAGGGACTGATCTCTGGGCTCCGCGACTCACGCGTTCAACATCTTGATGTTGTAGATTATCCTGGAGAATGGATTCTTGACCTAACACTTTTGGAAAAATCCTACGCACAGTGGAGCGAGGAAACGCTTGCCCGCCTTGGCTCTCGAGATATCGGAGAAACCTATGTAAAGATGATCAAAGACCTGCCCAAAAAAGCACCATTTGAGGAAACCCAAGCACGAAAATTAACGCAAGGTTACTGTCGCTATCTTGCCGCTGCTAGAGCAACTGGATATAGTGGGTTGACCCCTGGGCGGTTTTTATTGCCAGGTGATTTAGAGGGGTCTCCTGTTTTGACCTTTGCGCCTCTGCCGCCCGAGAATAACTCAAAAAAGGGCAGTTTATGGCATGAAATGCAACGCCGCTATACTGCCTACAAGCGGCACATTGTGCGCCCGTTTTTTAGAAATCATTTTGCTCGTATTGATCGCCAAATTGTATTGATTGATGTTTTGGAAGCTTTGCACCGAGGCCCCTTGGCCATTGAAGATCTGCGCCAAACAATGCGCGATATTCTGATTGCCTTTCGGCCTGGATCCAATAGCCCTTTGGGGCGGTTAATCCGCGGCACAAGAGTTGAGCGGATTTTATTCGCCGCAACCAAGGCCGATCATCTTCATCATAATCAACACGCCCAACTGACCGCAATTATGCAAGAGTTGACAGACGACGCCGCACGTCAAGCGCAGTTTCGTGGTGCCCAAACCAAGGCTTTGTCGCTGGCCAGCGTGCGCAGTACCACCGAAGATCAGCGCGATCATCAAGGACGCCGGATTGACTGCGTGCGTGGCATTGATCTTGAAACGCGCCTTCAAGCCGCTTTTTTTGCAGGCGAATTGCCTAGTAATCCAAAAGATTTACTCCGCCATGCGCGCCAGGGCGCTCATAAATGGCTAAGCTCAGATTACAGCGCTATGCGGTTTGCTCCACCACCTCATGCTCTGCGCCAAGGGCAAGGCATTGCCCATATTCGGCTCGATAAAGCGGCTCAGTTTTTATTCGGAGACCGGCTTTGATAAGACCAGCCCTGCCCCTTGATGCCGGCAAAGTCGGTGCAATTCTTTCCGATTTTATTGACCGCACCACTTGGATGCCGCGACTGCATACACGCGCCGAAGAAATAGCTTTTGCCGACAGGCTAATTGCCCAAAACTGGGTAAATGTCTTTGAACGAACCGGGATAGAGGCTTTTATAGCACGACAAGGGTCTAAAATTCATGCACTTTATGTCAGCTCTCCGGCACAAGGCCATGGCATTGGAACAAGATTGCTAAACCATGCCAAAAGCCAAAATGACACGTTAGAACTATGGACTTTTCAGAAAAACCTAAGAGCGCAGCAGTTTTATACCCGCCACGGTTTTATTGAAAAATCTCGCACGGACGGCCGTGGCAACGACGAAAAGCTACCCGATATCCATCTAAAATGGCAAAGGAGTAAAGGATGACCGTTGAAAACGGACCAGTGGTGATTTCTCTGGCAGATGAAACCGAGATGCCTCATCCAGCCGATGCCCCCCAAGTGATTGATAAAGAGGATGAGATTTTCATAGGTAACAATAGACCTAAAGCAAAGGTGAGCCGAGGCTATGTAAAGCGCCTTGGTGGTTTATTTTTGGCACTTTGCAGCTTTTACATTGCCATAGGTTTTTGGAACTTTGCCCAAAACCTACTTGAACAAAATCTTTTTCTTGGCGCTGGTTTTTCCGTTATTCTTTTTATCTTTGGGGCAATTATCATCGGGTTTATTGCCGCTGAGCTTATCGCTCTGCACCGTTTGAGGAAAATTGAGCAATTTAAAATTATGATCGAAGGTGTTCGCAGTAACAACAATTTGGCTCAAGCATGCACCATTACCAAACAACTGCGCGGACTTTATAAGGCACGCAATGAAATGCGATGGGCAATCAGCCGATTTGACGAGCAGACTAAAGATCAATTGGATGCCGACGGAAAATTGGCTTTGGCTGAGACTATTTTAATAACGCCACTGGATAAACTCGCGCAAAAGGAAATCGAACGATCAGTTCGCCAAGTTTCTACTATAACCGCGTTGGTGCCACTTGCTTTGGTGGATGTTGTCACGGCGTTGATCTGTAATCTGCGGATGATTCGGCGGATTGCACAAGTTTATGGCGGGCGCAGCGGGCTTTTTAGCAGCTGGCGCCTGCTGCAGAAAGTAACCGGTCATCTTATTACAACTGGTGCGATGGCCATGGGTGATGACTGGTTAGGATCTGTGTTGGGTGGCAGCCTTTTTTCCAAGCTTTCCCGCCGTTTTGGAGAAGGCGTAATAAATGGTGCCCTAACGGCGCGAGTCGGTCTTGCAGCAATGGACATATGCCGCCCAATGCCATTCCGAAACACTCCAAAACCTAGAGTTTCAGGATTATTGAGGGATGCTCTTACAGGGCTTTTTGATCGCACGATGAACTAAGGTTGAAGAGGAAGCTGTTCTACGCGGCCCATCAGGTCTTCCCGTCTACCGTCACCAAGCGCTAGCCCCAAAACCCGGGCAGGGTTCACAGGCGGCGGCATTTCAATGTCTTGCAATGGGGAAAACCCAAAACGGCTATAATAAGGTTCATCCCCGACCAATATCACATACTGCCAGCCCAACTCAGCAGCTTTCTTTAGGCTTTCGCGAATTAATACCCCGCCCAAACCTTCGCCTTGGCGCGTTGGATGCACAGCCACCGGACCAAGAAGTAAAACCGGATGCCCAGAAACCTGAACTGGCCAAAAGCGGATTGCGCCGCCTAAAATACCACTTCGGTCGCGCACAATATGGCAGAGATCAAAAACCGGATCTGCATTATCGCGTAGACGATAAGAAGACAGCGCTTCACGTCCGGGTGCGAAGCACAAATCAAACAGTGCTTCGACCTCCCACCAGTCCTGTTTTGTCTCAGGTATCAAGTCCAGCACAACACTCACGGTCCATATTTTGACTGGAAAGCGAAGTAGCATGCGGCTAAGTCAGGATCAAATAGGAGTTTTAGGTAATGTTTTACAAACCAAAAGATGGGCATAATTTGCCACACAACCCATTTAATGCGATCGTGACACCTCGTCCGATCGGGTGGATATCCAGCTGTGATCCAGACGGCCATAATAATCTAGCACCCTATTCATTTTTTAACGCAGTGGCTTATGTGCCGCCGCAGGTAATGTTTGCATCAACAGGAGTAAAGCCAGATCAGACAGGCACAAAAGACAGTGTCGCTAACATTCGCAAAACAGGAGAATTTTGCGTGAACATCGTCGAGCACGCTATGATAGATGCTATGAATGCCAGCTCTGCTTCTCTTCCGAATAGCGTTGATGAATTTTCCCATGCAGGGATAAAAAGCGAAAAATGTCATACCATTAACTGTCAACGTGTCGCCGAAGCGCCGGCCGCACTTGAGTGTCGCGTTACCCAAATTTTGCCTTTAGAGGGCGAAGCTAACTTTGCGGTCTTTGGTGAAGTTATCGGTATTCACCTGCGCGACGACTGTCTGGTAGAAGGGATATTCGATATTACAAAATTCACCCCATTGGCCCGTTTGGGATATCGTGATTATTCTAAGGTGGAAAACTTATTTTCTTTGTCGCGTCCCGATAATTGAGTTTTGGATTGCAAAAATTCAACTTTTATGCGACACGGCAATCATGACAACTTTTCAGGCATACGCGGCGCTGCGACGCCGATAAACGGTAAGGCCCAGCATGGGCCCGAACCCTGAAAGCTGTGTCTTTACCAGACATTTACCATTAGATTGCCACTTGGGCGCTAAACTGCACCGAAAAGGAATACTTTGATGACCAGCTCTATTTTGCCAACTTACTCTCGCGCACCTTTGACCTTTGTCAAAGGCGAAGGCAGCTGGTTGATTGAGCAAGATGGCCGTCGATTCCTAGACTTTGGCGCGGGCATAGCAGTCAACGCCCTTGGCCACGCACACCCCGCTCTGGTGAGTGCGCTGAATGAACAGGCTCAAAACCTTTGGCATGTCTCAAACCTATATCAAATTCCGCAGCAACAGAATTTAGCTGACAGGTTGGTCGACCTTACCTTTGCAGACACTGTTTTTTTTACCAATTCCGGCACGGAAAGTTGCGAATTGGCGATTAAAATGGCGCGTAAGTACTGGTATGATAAAGGCGCAGAAGATCGCTTTGAAATTATCGCTTTTGACGGCTCGTTTCATGGCCGTTCGTCTGCCGGTATTGCAGCAGCTGGCAGCGAAAAACTGACCAAAGGTTTTGGCCCCCTTTTACCCGGGTTTGTGCACTTGGATTGGGCCGACCACGAAGCTGCAGCTGCCGCGATTTCGCCAAAAACTGCTGCCATGATCGTTGAGCCGCTGCAGGGTGAAGGTGGGATACGACTGCTGCCAGACGCGTGTTTGAAAGAACTGCGCAGACTTTGTGATGATCACGGTATTTTGCTAATCTTGGATGAAGTACAATGCGGAATGGGGCGCACCGGCAAACTTTTTGCTCATGAATGGGCCGGTATTGAGCCCGATATTATGATGGTGGCCAAGGGCATTGGTGGAGGTTTCCCGTTAGGAGCAGTCTTGGCAACCGAAAACGCAGCTTCAGGCATGACCGCAGGCACTCATGGCTCAACCTATGGGGGCAACCCGCTGGCTTGTGCTGTGGGGTGCACCGTGATTGATCATATTGCTGAGGAGGCGTTTTTAGAGGGCGTGCGACGCAAATCAGGGCTTTTACGCCAACCGTTGGAAAGTTTGGTTGCTGCCCACCCGGACATCTTCCAAGAGGTCCGCGGTTCTGGCTTGATGCTTGGGTTAAAATGTAAAATTCCCAATAGCGATTTTCTAAAAGCTTGCTACGATGCTGAATTGATTACAGTGCCCGCAGCAGATAATGTCATTCGCTTATTACCACCTTTAAACCTAAGCGAAAAAGAAATCTCCGCAGCTGTTGCAAGATTGGACAAGGCCGCAAAAGCTTGTGAAACATGTGTATGAATTGCGATATTATATCCACTCATACTTTCAAGTCTGAAAACAAAAAGAGATACCTTAAATGACCCACTTTCTAGATATAGACAAAAGTAATCCCAAGGCACTGCGTGGTATAATTGATACCGCATTGGAAATGAAGCAGGCTCGGATTGGGTCGCCTAAAGGCACTCTTGATAAAGATCAACCGCTTTCGGGTCAAATGGTGGCATTGATTTTCGAAAAACCATCGACCCGCACCCGGGTCAGCTTTGATGTCGGTGTTCGCCAAATGGGTGGGCAAACCATGCTTTTATCCGGGGCCGACATGCAATTGGGTCATGGCGAAACTATCGCAGATACGGCGCGGGTGCTCAGTCGCTACGTCGATCTAATTATGATCCGAACTTTCGAAGAGGCAACGCTTCTGGAAATGGCGGATTTTGCCACTGTTCCCGTCATTAACGGGTTGACCAACAGAAGCCATCCTTGCCAAATTATGGCTGATATTATGACATTTGAAGAACACCGAGGGCCAATCAAAGGCCGCAAAGTAGTGTGGTCAGGCGATGGCAACAATGTCTTTACCAGTTTTGCCCACGCAGCTGTGCAATTTGGCTTTGATCTCACTTTTACCGGGCCGGAACCATTAGACCCTGACCAAAATTTGCTTCAAAAAGCACGAGATAAAGGCATAAACGTCACAATCGAACGCAATCCGCAAAAAGCAGTTCAGGGCGCTGATTTGGTCGTGACTGACACGTGGGTTAGCATGCACGACCCACAATCCGCACGGGAACGGCGGCACAACCAGTTACGGGGTTATCAGGTCAATACTGATCTGATGTCAAACGCCAAGCCAAATGCACTTTTCATGCATTGTCTGCCCGCACACCGTGATGATGAAGCCACCTCAGAGGTTATGGATGGTCCCCATTCTGTCATTTTTGATGAGGCTGAAAATAGACTGCACGTTCAAAAGGCCATCATGCGCCACTGTTTGGGAGTTTAACTTTAGGGATTTATTTAAACTTTAGTGCTTTGGCTTTTCTTCGCAAATGCCACCCATAAATGAGGGGCGCGAGAATTGAATTATAGATTAAAGTCGCAATCTGCCGAATACCCGGGAACCCGACAAAAACTGCGAAAGGTCGATACCTTGGCATTTGCCGCCATAGGATTAAAAACGCCGGAATGCCAGAAACCAGTTCATCCTTATGGTGTACATATAATCGTCGAGCCGCCTGATCTTCACTCAGTTGCCATAGCGCGAGATCACTTTGATTTAAATCCTCAAACTCTAATGGCAATTGATGCTTGCGACTATAAGATGCATAATGATCAATCTCAAAACTGCATACCGGGCAGTCGCCATTATATAAAACCTTGGTGATATTGCTCATGTGTTAAACCCCTAAGGGGGACATAGGTGGATTTCAGGCACTATCAAGCCATTTATAGGCCCTCAAAGTTACAAAGTGCGTGAACGTCCATGCCCATCGCCTTAAGCTTATCGCACCCCCCCAGATCGGGCAGATTGACAATAAAATCGCAACCCATGATTTCGCCCCCCAACCGCTCAACAAGCTTTATTCCTGCCTCGGCCGTACCACCAGTAGCCAGCAAATCATCGACAAGCAAAATGCGCTCACCCGGTTGAATAGCATCATCATGCACTTCGACCACGGCCGCTCCGTACTCAAGAGTATATTCCTGACTGATCGTCGCTCCAGGCAGCTTGCCCTTTTTGCGGATCGGCACAAATCCTGTACCCAGCTGATGCGCAATCGCACCGCCTAGGATGAAACCACGCGCTTCTAAACCCACAACCTTATCGATCTGCTTTCCAGCATAGGGGTGAAGCATCTGATCCACCGCCATCCGAAACCCACGCGGATCAGAAAACAATGTGGTAACATCCCGGAACAAAATACCTTCATGCGGGAAATCAACAATTGTGCGGATATAATCTTGGACAGTTTTCATCAGTTTTCTTTCTCTTATGACCGTATTTTACTTTTAACATTAAGGCGCTTGGATATGTCTATTGCAGAAGGGCAAGCTTGTTTCAAAGGCACCATTCTAAAGATTTATGAACATCATAGCTTTCACATCAAGTTGAAAAGCTCTGTTAAGCAGATTCTAGAACCCGTTTTAAAATTGCATCCAATTTTAACGAAAGGTCTGGATCGCGTTTGTCCGGAGCGGTAAGGATCGCAAAATCCAACGCGCGGTCGCAGCCATGAGGGCAAGCTGAAAGATCTGAGCCTAGTTTCTCTGGCAACCGCCGCACCAGATCACGGCCTTTATCTGCATTGCCCGTTAAAACCTTAATGATCTCTGTGACGTCAACCTCTCCGTGCTCAGGATGCCAGCTGTCGTAATCTGTAACCATCGCAACCGAGGCATAACAAATCTCAGCTTCGCGGGCCAATTTCGCCTCAGGCATGTTGGTCATACCGATTACATCAGCGCCCCAGCTTTCGCGATACATGCGGCTTTCTGCCAAGGTAGAAAACTGCGGCCCCTCCATCGCCAGATAAGTGCCGCCGAAATGAACGGGTATACCAGCCTCATTTGCGACATCAAAACACGCTTTGGAAAGCCGGGCGCAGGTTGGATATGCCATAGATACGTGCGCCACACAGCCGCTTCCAAAAAATGACTTTTCCCGTGCGAAAGTCCGATCAATAAACTGATCCACAATGACAAAATCCCCAGGAGCCATTTCCTCGCGAAATGATCCGCAGGCTGATACGGACACTAAGTCACTGACCCCCAATCGCTTTAAAGCATCGATATTTGCACGGTAAGGGACCGTGCTGGGACTAAGAGTGTGGCCGCGTCCGTGGCGCGGTAAAAAAGCCATTTTTACACCGTTGATCTCACCTGTCAAAATTTGGTCGGATGGCGATCCCCATGGTGTATCAACAGTTTGCCATTCAGCATCCTGCAAGCCATTAATTTCATAAACCCCTGAACCGCCGATTACCCCTAGAACTCTGGCATTCATGCTGAATCTCCCTTTTGGACTGCCGCAAACTACTTCACCGTGAAGCGATAAATACAGCCTGATTGTGGGGTTGGAAAGTTCCCTCACAATATTTTGTTTTACCTTAAATAATGCTGGGATTGATCGCCCTAAGTACAGCTTTACATGACATCAACCGTTACGCACTTTGTACAAAAAATAACCTAAATGAACCCAGTTTTTCAAAAATAGGCCAATAAGGCGATATTCTAGGCATTAATTGCAAACTTAGAGCGACTTCGGGGGTTTTCGTTTGCGGGGAAACACGTTAGGGGGTTCCAGACACTTCCGTCAAAGGACATACCCCAAATCATGAAACGCGCTATTTTTGGCAGTTTTGCCAATTTAACGATGCTTGATCTAGGCTTAAGCAACGAAAAAAATCTCAATGCAGGACGCATCGGTACCGAACTTTTAGCCGGTTTAACAGTTGCCTTGGCCTTGGTGCCAGAAGCCGTAGCATTTGCCTTTGTTGCAGGTGTGCATCCGCTCGTTGGACTTTATGCTGCCTTTCTTGTTGGTTTGATCACGGCGGTCTTTGGCGGTCGCCCCGGAATGATTTCAGGGGCAACCGGTGCGCTGGCAGTTGTGATGGTTGCTTTGGTGGCTGAGCATGGGGTCGAATATCTTTTTGCAACAGTGGTTCTGATGGGGATGCTGCAGATTTTTGCGGGTGTCATGCAGTGGGGGAAGTTCATTCGACTGGTGCCGCATCCGGTGATGCTGGGCTTTGTGAACGGGCTGGCAATTGTGATCTTTCTGGCTCAAATGACCCAGTTCAAAGAACCTGGCAGCGTGACGGTCGGGGCCCATGGCGCCACTGGGGGCGCTTGGCTTAGCGGCGGGCCTTTGCTCACCATGTTGGGGCTTGTCGCTTTGACCATGGCGATCATTTATCTTCTTCCTCGGGTGACCAAAGCCATTCCAGCGCCGCTTGCCGGGATCGCTGTTGTGGCCGCTGTGGTTATAGGCTTCGGTTTGGATGTGCCGCGCGTTGGGGACATGGCTTCGATTAGCGGCGGCCTGCCTGCATTTCATATTCCGATGGTTCCGCTCAACCTGGAAACGCTTGAAATTATCCTTCCCTATGCGGTGATCCTGGCCGCGATTGGCCTGATTGAAAGCCTGCTTACGCTCAATCTAGTTGGTGAAATGCTTGGCAAACGCGGCGGGGCCAGCCAGGAATGTATCGCCCAAGGCGTTGCCAATACCGTCACCGGATTTTTTGGCGGAATGGGCGGTTGCGCAATGATTGGTCAGTCTATGATCAATGTTAAATCGGGCGGGCGTACGCGGCTGGCGGGCATCGCTGCTGCATTGTTTTTATTGATCTTTATCGTCTTGGGATCGCCTATTATCGAACTCATTCCACTGGCGGCACTTGTCGGGGTGATGTTCATGGTTGTGATCGGCACATTTGCGTGGAATTCGCTTAGAATTCTGCGGCGTGTGCCACTGCCAGATGCTTTTGTGACCATCCTTGTCACCGTGGTGACGGTGATCTCTGACTTGGCAGTGGCGGTTGTTGTTGGCGTGATTGTGTCGGCCTTGGCCTATGCATGGAATAATGCCCGCCGGATTAGCGCAAATACAGCCATTCACGATGACGGTCACAAATCCTATCTCATTCAGGGGCCCTTGTTCTTCGGTTCATCCGAGGGTTTTGCCGAACTTTTTTCACCAGAAAAAGATCCCCAAACCGTGACCATTGATTTTGCCGAAAGCCGGGTTGTTGATCAGTCCGCCCTGCAGGCGATAGAGGCTTTGGCGACCAAGTATGAAGCGGTGGGCAAGAAAATTCAGCTGCGCCATCTCAGTCGAGACTGCCATAAATTGCTCACTCGGGCGGGGCATTTGGTCGTCGGTAGTGAAGATGATCCCGACTATGGCGTGGCGGTGAACTACGGGGTCAGAACCGGTATTCTGGAAAGCTGATAGCAGCGCCTTAAAGCGGCGGGTTTTGCCCAAAACGGCGCATCGGTATCCCGTCGGTATCGCGGCAGTATCACGGTGGTGCGGATTTTACCTATAAAACCGCCCTGCCCTGATGTAATTCATAGCAAATTTGTCAAAGTGGCAATCAGCCGCGATTTGAGTTTTTGATCTGTAAATATATTTGTTTGCTTTTTAACGGTGCCGTTAATTTGGGCCTACCAATGGGTTTATTTTCGTATATGTCTCAATCCTAGTCTCATTTTTGAATAGCCCAATGACACAGTCCTCGACGCCAAACATTATTATCACTCTGACGTTGTTAACGGCCGTCCCGTTGATGTCGCTTAATATGTTCCTGCCATCCTTGGGCATCATGGCACAGGACTTCAACGTTGGCTATGACACAATGGCCATGGCTGTCTCTGGCTATCTGATATTTACTGCAGTTCTTCAACTTCTGGCGGGTCCGGTGGCCGATAGGTTTGGCCGGCGGCCGGTTTTATTGGCCAGCCTCGGGCTTTTTGCTGCAGCCTCTGTTGGATGCGCTCTGGCCGAGAATTTTAACAGCTTTCTCTTTTTTAGGGTTTTGCAGGGCGCGGTGATCACTGGGTCGGTTTTATCACGCGCTATCGTAAGCGACGTCGCTGCCCCAAAACAGGCGACCATCATTTTAGGATATATTGGCATGGCCATGAGCCTTGCGCCGATCCTTGCGCCCTCACTTGGAGGGTTTCTGTCAGATGCAGCGGGCTGGCGGGCAAATTTTTGGTTCTATGCAGGCACAGGTGTCGCGCTATGGGCGTTGGTCTGGATCAGGTTGCCGGAAACATCTTCAGCCCAGCGCGCTGGAGCAGCAGTGTTTATAAAGTCCTATTTTGAACTGATCAAAAGCGGGCATTTTTGGGCCTATACTCTTATCATGGCGTTCTCAATTGGGGCTTTTTATGTTTTTGTCAGCGGGGTGCCTTTGGTGGCCGTAGAGCAATTGAACATGACACAAAGTCAAATTGGTCTAGCCATAGGCTCAATGACCATAGGATTTTTAACTGGCAGTTTTCTATCGTCTCAACTTGCACGCAGACATGCAGCAAACACGGTGATCTTAATGGGCAGAAGTATTGCCATGTTTGGATTGCTTGTCTGTCTATTATTGCTTTGGACCAATTCGGTGCCGCCTTGGGCTCTTTTCGGCGGCGCAATCTGCGCAGGTCTCGGCAATGGCCTGACCATTCCAAGTGCAAGCTCGGCCATCTTATTTGTGCGCAAAGACCTGGCTGCCAGCGCGTCTGGGCTTTTTGGGGCTGTCATTGTTGTTTTTGGCGCCATCTTTAGCACCATAACAGGGGCGCTTATTCAAGCTCACCCAACGGCTATTGTGCTCATTAGTCTGATGCTCATGCTGTCCCTTATCAGTCTGAGCATCGCCATTTGGATATGCTCCGGTTCTCACAAGGCGCACCCAGAACACGTAGGCTAATACTGTTCTGGCCTATTGAGATATTTGCAAGAAAGCGCAATGGCGCAAACAGCTAACGGCGGTTTACTTTAACCAGACGTGGATTTTAAAACCGCCCCCGGATTCATAATGCCCGTAGGGTCAAGGGCAGCTTTGATCGCCCGCATCGCTGTCAGTTTCACCGGATCGCCATAGCGCTCTAAATCATCGGTCTTAAGACGTCCGATGCCGTGCTCAGCGCTGACCGAACCATGCATCTGATGCACCAGATCATGCAGCGCGCGTTTGATCTGATTGCGTTCTTTTTGGTAATCATGTCGGGTTTTTCCGGATATCGGGAAAACATTATAGTGCAGATTGCCGTCCCCAAGGTGACCGAAACAGTTGATCCGGAACGCACCAATCGCCGCCAACACTTCACGGCCTTTGGCGATAAACTCTGGCACCATCGACAGCGGCAATGAAATATCATGGCTGGACACGGACCCAATCAACCGGTTGGCTTCGGGAATTTTTTCGCGAATGGCCCAAAAGTCATTGCGCTGGGCCTGTGTTGTGGCCAACAGCCCATCACTGACCAGTTCCGCCTCTAACGCGCTGGCAAACATACCTTCAAGAATGCTTTGGGCTGGGATGTCACTGCTGAGGCCCAGCTCGATCAACACGCACCACTCAGGGGGCGCCTCAAAAGGCTGGCGTACCTGCGGCAGTTTCTCGGACAGAAACGCAAATCCTTGTCTGTGGATCAACTCAAAAGCACTAATGGCTTCGCCTGCATGATCGCGTGCCATATCTAAAAGGTTAAGCGCAGCCTGCGGCGAGGGCACGGTCAAAAGCGCCGTAGCCACTGACGACGGCCGCGGGCTTAGTTTTAGCGCAGCGGCGGTTATCACCCCCAATGTGCCTTCTGAGCCTATTAGAAGATTGCGCAGATCATATCCGGTATTGTCTTTGCGCAGCCGGCTGAGCCCGTTCCAGATGGAGCCATCCGGCAGCACCGCCTCAAGCCCAATACAAAGATCGCGCGCATTGCCATAGCGCAGCACATTCACGCCGCCAGCATTGGTGGCCAGATTGCCGCCGATCCGCGCCGATCCTTCGGCCGCCAGAGACAGCGGAAACAGCCGGCCCTGGTCTTGAGCGGCCGATTGTATGTCTGCCAGTATTGTGCCTGCATCGGCAATCAAGACATTCTCAGAAGGATAAACAGCGCGTATTTTAGTCATCCGCTCAAGTGAAATGATCAAAGGCGCCGGCCCGTTTGCATAGATCTGGCCGCCGACCAAACCCGTGCCGCCCCCGTAAGGCACTACCGCCACTTTACCTGCCTGTGCATAGCGAATGAGGCAAGCCACCTGTTCGGTGCTTTCAGGCAAAGCCAAAACGCCTGCCTGCCCCGCCCAGCGGCCGCGCGGCTCTTCAAGATATCGCGGCTCTGGCGGGCGGAAAATCCGCTCAGGTAGATCGCGTTTTAACTCTGTTAGAAACCTATCGTCAGCTGCGTTCAACCGCATGCTTTCTCCTCATGCTTTCAACTATCCCGCCGAGGTTTTGCCCCGGCGATCATTTCTTAAAGCTGCATATAGCACGTGGGTACGCCACCGGCCATTAATCTGCAAATAAGCTTGCGCCACACCCTCGTATTTGTACCCGCATTTTTCCAAAACCCCACGCGAGGCTTTATTTTCCGGCAAACACGCACTTTCGATGCGGCTGATATCTAATGTGGTAAAGGCATAATTGACCATCGCGCTCAATGCCTCGCGCATATAGCCTTCACGGGTGTGCTGCAGTCCCACCCAATAGCCCATGGTGCCTGCTTGCGCGGGCCCGCGGCGAATATTGGACAGGGTGATCGCTCCGATCAAAGCATTGTCACTGCGGCGACTTAAAAACAGCGGCATCCCACTGCCCTCATTGATGAGCCGCTGCGCCCAATGAACCCGGGTTGTGAAAGCTTTGCGTGTGAGGTGATCTCTGGCCCAGGTCGGCTCCCAAGGGGTCAGAAATTCGCGGCTTGAAGACCGTAGCTCCACCCATGCACGATAATCGGAATGCATCGGCGCGCGCAAAGTAAGCCGTTCGGTTTCGATCCGGACTTTGCGCTTGAACAAAAACATCACGCAGCGCGTCTTTGTTGCAACTCCGCCCAATCCGGCGCCTTTTCAACCGGGCCATAGAGCGCCAACGCTGAAGGCGCGGCAATCGCGATATGTTCGCCATAACGGCGCAGGTCATCAACCGTGACCGCATCTATTTTCTGCACGGTTTCTTCCAAAGTGGGCACATAACCCCAGATTTGAACCATCCGCGCCAAACGCTCGGCGCGGCTGGATGCGCTTTCCAGCCCCATCAAAAGACCGGCTTTCATTTGCGCCCGCGACCGGTCCACTTCTGCAACCGTAAGATCACCGGCAGCCCGCTTCAACTCATCCAGCGTGAGTAAAGCCAGATCCCCAAGCTGTTCGCCGCTTGTGCCGGCATAAATAGTTGTCATGCCAGTATCGCTGAACGCACCGGTTTGAGCAAAAATAGTGTAGCAGAGGCCGCGTTTTTCACGAATTTCCTGAAACAGGCGCGATGACATTCCACCGCCCAGCGCAATGGAAAAAATCTGCGCTGCATAAATTTCCTTATCGCGGTAGCTTGGACTTTCAAACGCCAAGGCCATATGGGCCTGTTCTAATGATTTCGCCTTTCGAAAATCGCCACCTTGAAAGCTGGCTAGACCGAAATTTTCGCTTGGGCCACCGGCCTTAAGGTCGCCAAAATGGTCTTCTGCCATTTTCACCAAAGCTTCATGATCCACCCCACCAGCGGCGGCTAAAATCATACGTTCTGGCCGATAATGTTCTTCTATAAAACTACTCAGATCACCGCGTGAAAAGTTTTTCACCCGCTCGCTAGGGCCCAGAATCGTGCGGCCAAGTGGCTGGTCCGGATAGGCCGTTTCCTGTAGCCAGTCAAAAATGACATCATCAGGGGTATCCAAGGACTGGCCGATCTCCTGCAAAATCACTCCGCGTTCCGTTTCGATTTCCTTTTTGTCCAATACCGAATTGCGCAGAATATCGGCTAGGATCGTAAAGGCCAGAGGCACATCATTTTTGAGCACCCGTGCATAATAGGCGGTCACTTCACGTGAGGTATAGGCGTTGATATATCCGCCGACATCCTCGATCGCTTCTGCAATTTGAAGTGCGCTGCGGCTTGAGGTGCCTTTAAAGGCCATATGTTCGAGAAAATGCGCGATGCCGTTCTGGTGGGGCAACTCGTGCCGGCCGCCGGCTTTGATCCACACACCGATTGATGCGGATTCCAAACCCGGCATCTGTTCAGTGACGATTTGAAACCCGTTCGATAGGGTGTGATGCTCTACGCTCAAGATGTAATCCGTTCTTCAATAAAAGCTTTCAACGCACTCAGGTCATTGGCCACGCGCGACATCCGTTCGGGCCGATCATAAAGATCAGCCATACGCTCTGGCAGCGGCGGGTGCAAGCCAGCAGCGGCTTCAACTGCGGCCGGGAATTTGGCCGGATGGGCGGTTGCTAAAGTGATCATTGGGGTTGCGCTGTCACGCATAGCCTCGGCCACGTGAACACCAATGGCAGAATGCGGACACAAAAGCTCACCTGAGTGCTGATGCCAATGGGCAATCGCTGCAGTGGTTTGTGCTTCAGAAGCGCGGCCAGATGTAAAATCATTGGCCAGACGTTGCTGCACGCCCTGAGATACGCAAAAACCACCTGTGGATTTTAGATCCTCCATCAGTTGTGCCACTGCGGCGCCATCGCGGTCATAGGCATCAAACAAAGCGCGCTCAAAATTCGAGCTGACCTGAATATCCATCGACGGGCTGATCGAGGGAATAACCTCTTGGGTTTGATAGGCCCCTGTGCTCAGGCAGCGGTATAAAATATCGTTTTGGTTGGTGGCGACCACCAGTTGATCAATGCCAAGCCCCATCCGCTTTGCGATATAACCGGCAAAAATATCGCCAAAATTCCCAGTGGGGACTGTAAAGCTAACCTTGCGGTGCGGCGCCCCAAGCGCAACAGCTGAAGAAAAATAATATACCACTTGGGCCAGAACCCGCGCCCAGTTGATTGAGTTGACCCCCGCCAATCTAACCCCATCGCGAAAGTCAAAATCGTTAAACATGTCCTTAAGCCGCGCCTGACAATCATCAAAATGCCCATCAATAGCGATGGCGTGGACATTTGCCTCGGTCGGGGTGGTCATTTGCCGGCGCTGAACCTCTGAAACACGGCCATGTGGATAAAGGATAAACACATCGACCGCATCAAGGCCGCGAAACGCTTCTATTGCCGCACTGCCGGTATCACCGCTGGTGGCTCCCACGATGGTCACCCGTTCGCCGCGCCGCGCCAGGGCAACCTCAAACAGCTGACCGATAAGTTGCATGGCAAAGTCTTTAAACGCCAATGTCGGGCCATGGAACAATTCAAGCAGGAAGTGATTGGATGAAAGTTCCACCAATGGCGCGCGGGCGCTGTGGCCAAACCCGGCATAGGCGCGGGCAATGATATCGCCAAATTCAGCATCGCTAAACGTATCGCCCACAAAGGGCCGCATGACGCGAAAGGCCACCTCTTCATAACTGAGCCCGGCCAATGCGGCGATTTCTTCTGCAGCCATTTGCGGGATGGTTTCGGGCACATACAGACCGCCATCACGGGCCAGCCCAGTGAGCATTGCCTCTTCGAATGTCAGTATTGGCGCTGCGCCGCGGGTCGAGATATATTTCATCCGTTCAAGCCTTTTTTCGGGTGCGCGTGCGGCGCAGGAAAACCGCACTCATAGTGATCCAAACCGCGGCCAAAGAAAACCAGGTTATGGCATATTGCAGGTGATCGTTCGGAATGCCGCTGCTGTCTATTGGCAAGGGCGACACAGCTTTCTCTGGCGGCGACACTTTTGAGGCTACAATCAGAATTGGCAGGGTTCCAAGCTCTTTGGCCATGGCTTCTACATCACGGGCAAACCAGATATTTTTTTTCCGATCGGGGGGGGGAGTATAGCCATCTATTTCATCCGGCCAATGCAAATTCCCAAGCACTGAAACGTTTTTCGATATAGAGGATGGCAAAAGTGCGTCGACCTTGATGAAGCCGCGGTCCAATAACACCCTTCGCCCATCGGTTTCAAAAGCTGAAATCAGCCGGTAGCCCGCGCCAATCCTTTTTTGGCTTACCAGCACCCGGATGGTGTTTGGTAGCAGCTGTCCCTTTGCCTCTACCGGTAAATATCGGGCGTTTAAAATGGTCGGTTGTTGTGGAATATCCACAGGCTGCGCCGAGATCTTGCTGTCAATTTCGTGCAAGATGGCCTGTTTCCAAGACAGCCTGTCCAATTGCCATTTGCCCAAGGCCAATAAAACGGCAGTGCCCGCCAATCCAAAGACAATGACAAAAAGCACGCGTTTCAAGCTATTTTCCCGTTGGTTAAAAAAAAGCGCACATTTCCATGTGCGCTTTGGTTATGCGATAAGCTGAGTTGGGCTGCAACTGCAATTGCGCCCCTAGCCACCCCAGATGTAGACCGCCGCAAACAAGAACAGCCAAACAACATCCACGAAGTGCCAATACCAAGCGGCCGCTTCGAAGCCGAGGTGGGATTGTGCCGTAAAGTGACCACGCAGAACCCGCATCAGACAGATGAACAAAAAGATGGTTCCCACAAGCACGTGAAAGCCGTGAAAGCCGGTGGCCATGAAAAAGTTGGCCCCATATATATTGCCCGAAAACCCAAAGGCGGCATGGCTATACTCATAGGCTTGGAACACAGTGAATACCGCGCCAAGAGCAATCGCGATAATCAGCCCCCATTTCATATCTTCGCGGTTGTCTTCATGCACCAAAGCATGGTGGGCCCACGTTGCTGCTGCGCCAGAGCAAAGCAGGATTAACGTGTTGATCAAAGGCAAGTGCCAAGGGTCAAACGTTTCAATCCCAACGGGGGGCCACACGCCGTCTACGATTGGGCTCATTTCACCCATCGGATACATCGCGTGTTTGAAAAAGCTCCAGAACCAGGCAGCAAAGAACATCACTTCGGACATGATGAATAAGATGAACCCATAGCGCAGTCCAATAAGAACCACAGGGGTGTGATCGCCGGCAAAGTTTTCAGCCACGGTTTCAGCCCACCAGCCGTACATGACATAAAGCACACCCAAAAGGCCTATCAGCATTATCCAAGGGCCACTGCCGTGGAAAAACAAAACCGCCCCAAAAAACAGTATAAAGGCCGCAACAGCCCCTATAAACGGATACAAAGAAGGGTTTAGAATGTGATAATCGTGGTTTTTTTCATGCGCCATAATGGTCCCTCGCCGGACGGTTAGTTGCTAGGTTTTAAGAGGCTCTGCGCAAGCGCTGCTGTGTGCTGCGGCAGATCAATTTCGTAAAAAGTATAGGACAGCGTAATAACCTTTGTAAACTTGGCATTGCGGTCTTCTACCAACTCTGGGTCGACAAAAAAGCTCACAGGCATTTGAACCCGCTCACCGGGTTGCAAAATTTGTTCTTCAAAGCAGAAACAGTCTATTTTGGTGAAAAATGCACCCGCCTCATAGGGGGTGACGTTATAAGATGCCGAGCCAGCAATCGGCTTGTCTGTGGGATTATAGGCTTCATAAAACGCCAAACCCGTTTCCCCGATACGCAGTTCCATTTCCCGCTCAACAGGCGCGAACTGCCATGGCATATCACGCTCAAGTGACGCATCGAAGCGTACTTTTATGGTTTTGCTTAATATCGCATCTGATCCGGCATCAGCAACATTGGTGATACCGCCAAAGCCTGTGACGCGGCAAAACCAGTCATAAAATGGCACCGATGCCCATGCCAGCGCGCCCATCACAACAACAAGCGTCAAAGCCTGAAGGGCGGTTTTGCGTTTTGCGCGCTCTGACACAAAATCAGACATTAGCCCTGAACCTCGGCAGCGGCCCGTCCAAAATCGCCATTGGTCACCTTAACGACTGTCAACCCAAAGACAATCGCGACAAAAGCCACCAATACCAAGCCAACGCCCATATTGCGACCAAACCGGCGCTTATGCAGTTCGTGATCGGGGCGAAAACTCATAGCAAGCCCTCAATTCCAAAGCGGTCCAGGCCTGCTTCGATCAAGATCGCCACAAAAAGCGCAAAAAGATAAAACAGCGAAAGTTTGAAAAATTTGCGCTCGACAAGAAACTGATCCGCCGCACTGTCCGCTTCACTGCGCCGCCAGATTTTTACCGCCCCGATGACAAACCAAATATTGAGCAGCAGAGCCGTGACAAGATAAATCACGCCACCAATGGCGCTAAAGCCTGCGCCAATGGCAATCAGCGCCAAAATCACAGTGTAGACTAAAATATAAACCCGGGTTGCGCGGCGGCCATGGGTCACGGTCAACATCGGCACGTCTGCATTGTCGTAATCATCGCCCATAAACAAGGCCAAAGCCCAGAAATGCGGCGGCGTCCACATAAATATCAGGGCAAACATCAACAGCCCTTCAACCGACACGCCTCCGGTGGCAACGGCCCAGCCGATCATTGGCGGAAACGCCCCCGCGGCCCCGCCGATCACAATGTTCTGCGGTGTCGAGCGTTTTAGCCACATGGTGTAAATCGCCACATAAAAGAAAATCGTAAAGGCCAAGAAGCCTGCAGCAAACCAGTTGGCCGCAAGTCCAAGCATCACCACTGAAAAACCAGACAGGGCGAACCCCAGCGCTTTAGCCTCTTCGGGGGCAACCAAACCGGCCGGTATGGGCCGATTGCGTGTGCGCTTCATCACCCGGTCAATATCTGCGTCCCACCACATATTCAAAGCGCCCGAAGCCCCGCCGCCGACCGCAATAAAAAGCACCGACACCATTCCGACAAAAGGATGCACAGCCACCGGCGCTGCCAACAATCCAACAAACGCCGTAAACACCACAAGCGCCATCACCCGCGGCTTGAGCAAGGCAAGGTAATCGCCAAACTGGGCCTCAGTTGTTCCTAGATGTACGCTGGTGGTATCGCTCATTGCTAACTCACTTTGTCCGGCCCCGCAAAATCACCGGGCCATTCGCTTTAGTCGGCTTGCACCACATCATAACTTAGGGGCGTGCCGGCATATTCTTCGATTGCACCGTTCAGCCAAGCATCATACGCCTCTTGGCTAACCACTTTTACGGTAATTGGCATATAGGCGTGGTCTTTGCCGCAAAGCTCAGAGCATTGCCCAAAATAAATGCCTTCCCTGTCCGCTTCAAACCACAGTTGAGACAGTCGTCCTGGCACAGCGTCCTGCTTGACCCCAAAGGCTGGAATGGTCCAGCTGTGGATCACATCAGCGCCGGTCAGTTGCATAACGACGACCTTGTTCACAGGCACCACAACGGCTGTATCTGTGGCCAGCAGAAATTCGTCTCGGCTATACCCGGCTGCAACCAATTCGGCTTCGACCTCGTCATTCATCACTTTGCCATCGCCGATCATAAAGCTGTCAAAGCCAAAATCATGGTCGACGTACTCATAGCCCCAGTACCACTGGTACCCAGTGACCTTTATATTGATCTCGCCTTCTGGAATCTCTTGTTGTTTAAACAAGACAGGAAGAGAAAAAACCCCAATGAAAACCAGAATGAAAATTGGCACCACGGTCCAGGCCACCTCAAGCGGTGAATTATGGGTAAAGGATGCAGGATTTGGATTGGCGCGGCGGTTAAACCGGAAGATCACAAAGAGCAGCAAACCCACCACAAAAAGAGAAATGAGCGTGATGATGATCAGCACAATATTGTCGAGTGACTGTAAGTCACGGGCCAAATCTGTTGCCGCCGGTTGAAAGTCGATGCCACGCTCTTTTGGCCTGCCGATGATCTCTAACGTGTCTTGGGCATAAGCTGGAAAAGCCGAGCAGGCTGCCAAAAGTCCAAATAGCTTTGTTGTCAGTCGCATAGTTCACCCCGGTCCTTTGAGTGGTGTATTCACTAGGAATTTACAGGATTCATGATCGGTCTACAGAATCCCGTTGTACTTTGGTTGTTAAAGAACATATTCTGAGGCAGAGATAAAGAAAGAAGCTTGCGGCAAACGGACGCTTCTAACCACTTCTTTGGAAAATCGCACCTGATTTGGACCTCCTGCTATGACAGAAATTGCTTTTGCACCCTTTGATACCCTCCTTGATCAGCAAACCGCCCTGTCCATATTGCAAAACACTGTTGCAAAGGCAGAAGATGGCGAGCTGTTTTTAGAGCGCAGGCGATCTGAAACTCTGGTGTTTGACGACGGCCGTCTGAAATCTGCAAATTTTAACGCCGAAGAGGGCTTTGGCCTGAGGGCGGTTTCGGGCGAAATCACAGGCTATGCCCATTCAACGGAAATTTCCGAAGCCGCGCTCAAACGCGCCCAGGCTACAGCGGCACTGGCCGCGCAGTCCGGTGGTGGAACATGGGCCGATGCGCCAGCGCGCACAAACCGCGCACTCTATCGCCCAATTGACCCCACCTCAGAGAATACTTTTACAAGTAAGGTTGATCTGCTGTGCGAAATTGACGCTTTTCTTCGCGGCCTGGATCGGCGGGTGGTTCAGGTAAGTGCGGTGGTCTCTGCCGAATGCCAAGACGTGGTCATCCTGCGACCGGACGGGGCACTTTACAGCGATACCCGGCCAATGACACGGGTGAATATATCCGTGATTGTCGAGCACGATGGCCGCCGAGAAACGGGATCGGCAGGCGGGGGCGGGCGCTATGAACTTAGCCAATTGATGCGCGCCGAGGATTGGAAACCCAAAGCCCGCGAGGCTTTGCGCATTGCTCTTGTTAATCTAGAGGCTGTGGCGGCGCCAGCGGGTGAAATGGATGTGGTATTAGGACCGGGATGGCCGGGGATATTACTGCATGAGGCTATAGGGCACGGATTAGAGGGCGACTTTAACCGCAAAGGCAGCAGCGCCTTTGCCGGTCTGATGGGCAAAAAAATAGCATCTTCTGATGTAACGGTACTGGATGACGGCACCCTTCCCGACCGCCGCGGCTCGATCAGCATGGATGACGAAGGCACCCCGTCAGGCAAAAATACCCTAATTGAAAACGGCGTGCTTGTTGGCTATATGCAGGATCGCCAGAACGCGCGGTTGATGGGCGTTGCGCCAACGGGAAATGGACGCCGGCAAAGCTATGCCCATGCCCCAATGCCGCGCATGACAAATACCTATATGCTGGGCGGCAATAATGCGCCCTCGGATATTTTATCTGATCTCAAAGACGGTATTTATGCGGTTGGCTTCGGCGGCGGTCAGGTGGACATCACAAACGGAAAATTCGTATTTTCCTGCACCGAAGCCTACCGCGTTAAAGACGGAAATATCGGCCAACCGATCAAAGGCGCTACCCTGATCGGCGATGGGGCTACGGCCTTAAAACAAATCCGCGCCTTGGGTAATGATATGGCACTTGATCCCGGCATGGGCAATTGCGGCAAAGCCGGCCAATGGGTTCCTGTCGGTGTTGGCCAACCCACAGTGATGATTGGCGGTCTGACCGTGGGCGGCTCTGCTGGATAACTTTGGCGCTTTTACTCTGAATTAACCTGTTCTGCCTTAAATATGATTCTGTAAGCGACGGAGTTGTGATAGCCGACGAGATATTCTCTTCCTCTCACCCCCTACTCCCACCCACCACGGAAGATGACCGGGTAGCATGGCTTCGTCTCTTACGCTCTTACCGGGTCGGGTTGAGCACCTTTTACCGATTGATGTCTGACCATGGCTCGGCGCAAACCGCACTTGCGGCACTTCCGCAAGTGGCAGCAGATGCGGGGCTGCAAAATTACACTGCCTTTTCAGAAAGCGCCGCTCTTGCCGAATTGAAGGCGGGCAAAAAGCTTTCCGCCCGGTTAATTTTCCGCGGCGCCCCGGAATACCCCTTAGCCCTCAACGATCTTGTGGATGCGCCGCCATTTTTATGGGCGCTCGGCGATTTAGAGCTTTTAAAGCGTCCTAAAATTGCCCTTGTGGGCGCACGCAATGCCTCGTCATTGGGGCTTAGGATGACCAAATTGATGGCCGCAGATCTGGGCACTAAAGGGTTTGCTGTGGTCTCTGGCCTTGCCCGCGGCATCGATACGGCGGCCCATGCCGCATCGCTTGCGACGGGTACAATTGCGATTCAGGCCGGCGGCGTTGATTTTAAATATCCGGCCGAAAATACAGACCTGTGGAAAGACATCTTGCGAACTGGCTTGCTGCTGTCCGAGCAGCCGATTGGATTGCCGCCGAAAGCGCGGCATTTTCCGATCCGCAATCGTTTGATATCCGGGCTATCCCAACAGGTTGTAGTGGTTGAAGCCGCCAGTAAATCTGGCAGTTTAATCACTGCCAAAACAGCGTTAGATCAGGGCCGCGACGTGCTTGCCGTGCCAGGGCATCCCTTTGATGCGCGCGCTTCGGGCTGTAATCTGCTGATCCGCGACGGCGCAACGCTGGTGCGCTCTGCCCAAGATGTTATCGAAGCCATCGGGCCAGTTACGCTGCAAACCGAAAAAGCGCCCGGGCACTCTGTGCCGAGCAAAAGCACCCAAAAACCCCGCAGCTTGCAGCAAACCGCCAAGCTTCATCAGTTGATCCTAGATCGGCTGGGGCCCTCGCCTCTGGCCGAAGATCAGCTAATTCGGGATTTAAAAGCAAATTCTGCAGATTTCTCTGCGGCTATGATAGAGCTTGAAATTGCCCGAAAAGTTCAACGTCAGCCCGGCGGACTGGTGTCGCTAGACCAACCGTAAAAATAATCTTAAAAATACACCTATAAAAGCCTTACATCCCGGGTATTCAATCAAACTATTGTTGTTTTTTTCAGAGTTTCGAAATGGCTGCATTGACAAACACACTCAATCAAACGCATCTTCCGCCGCCAAAGAGGCCCAACCGAGTCGAAAGGAAATTGCATGCCGGTCGTTGTGGTAGAATCTCCAGCCAAAGCAAAGACAATCAATAAATATCTTGGTTCGGATTTCACGGTTTTAGCCTCATACGGGCACGTTCGTGACCTTCCAGCCAAAGACGGATCAGTCGACACAGAGGCCGATTTTGAAATGCAATGGGAGGTTGGCGCCGACAGCCGCAAACATATCAAAGCCATTGCGGATGCCCTTAAAGATGACAATGAGTTGATCCTCGCAACAGACCCCGACCGCGAAGGCGAAGCCATCAGCTGGCACCTTGAAGAAGCGCTGCGCAAACGCAAAGCGATTAAAAAAGACACGCCCGTCAGCCGCGTTGTGTTTAATGCAATTACCAAGGCAGCCGTCACCGAAGCGATGCAAAACCCGCGGCAGGTCGATGCGCCATTGGTCGAGGCCTATTTGGCCCGCCGCGCCCTTGATTATCTGGTGGGCTTTAATCTTTCGCCTGTTTTGTGGCGCAAACTGCCCGGTGCAAAATCTGCCGGACGGGTACAATCAGTTTGCTTGCGGCTTATTGTTGAGCGCGAAATGGAAATCGAAGCCTTTAACGCCCGCGAATACTGGTCGGTTAAAGCGTTGCTCGGCTCACCGCGCGGGCAAGATTTTGAAGCGCGTTTGGTCAGTTTGGCCGGCAAAAAGCTAGATACCCATGATTTAGAAAACAGCACGCAGGCCGAGTTGGCCGTGCAGGCAATCAACAGCCGTGATCTGCAGGTCACATCGGTTGAAGCCAAACCGGTAAACCGCAATCCATCAGCGCCTTTTATGACCTCGACACTGCAGCAGGAGGCCTCGCGCAAGTTCGGGATGGGTGCGCGGCAGACCATGAATGCAGCGCAGCGGCTTTATGAAGCCGGGCTGATCACCTATATGCGAACTGACGGGATCGATATGGCCCCCGAAGCGGTCATGGAAACCCGAGATGCCATCAAAGATCGTTACGGCGATGACTATGTCCCAAGCAGCCCTCGGATGTATAAAAACAAGGCAAAAAACGCCCAAGAAGCCCATGAGTGTATCCGCCCCACAGATGCGCGCCGCGATACCGCAAGCCTGAAACTGACCGATGCCGACCAGAGGCGGCTTTATGATCTGATTTACAAGCGGACTATTGCCTGCCAGATGGCCGCCGCGCGGCTTGAACGCACCACTGTCGAGATCGGCAGCGAAGATGCGCAGGTAGGGCTGCGCGCCACTGGCCAGGTGGTGCTGTTCGACGGGTTTTTAAGGGTCTATGAAGAAGGCCGCGATGACAGTGCTGGCGATGATAATGACAAACGCCTGCCGCAATTGGCGCAAGGCGATGCGCTGGTCAAGCAAAGCATTACACCCACGCAGCACTTCACACAGCCGCCGCCGCGTTACACCGAAGCCACCTTGGTCAAACGGATGGAAGAGCTTGGCATTGGCCGCCCGTCAACCTACGCAAGTATCGTGACAACCATTCAAGAACGCGAATATGTCCGCAAAGAACAAAACCGTCTCTTTCCCGAAGACAAAGGCCGCATCGTTACCATCTTTTTGCTGAATTTCTTTCGCCGCTATGTCGGATTTGATTTTACCGCCGGACTGGAGGATCAGCTTGATCATGTCAGCGCGGGCAAAACAAACTATAAAGAGGTGCTGGGGGCGTTTTGGCGTGATTTTTCGGTAGCTATTGCCGAAACTTCAGAACTGCGTATCACGCAGGTGCTTGATATTCTTGATGAAAATCTTGCACCACAACTATATCCAGCCCGAGAAGACGGCAGTGATCCGCGCGCTTGCCCGAAATGCGGCGTGGGCCGCCTCCATTTAAAGACGTCCCGCACCGGCGGTTTTGTTGGCTGTGGAAATTATCCCGAATGCCGCTATACCCGCCCCATCTCGGGCGAAAACGCCGAAAACGGTGATCGTCTTTTAGGTGAAAATGAAGGTGATGAAATTCATCTACGCACTGGCCGGTTTGGGCCCTATGTGCAGCGCGGCGAGGCCACTGAAGAGGTTCCAAAACCGCCCCGCGCCAGCCTGCCCAAAGGGTGGTCAGCTGCTGATTTGGATTTGGAAAAGGCGCTTATGCTGCTTGATTTGCCGCGTGAAGTTGGGCCGCACCCCGAAGACGGTGTGATGATCGAAGCCGGCATTGGCCGTTATGGGCCGTTTGTCAAACACGGCTCGCTTTATGCCAATATCAAAGAAGTTGACGAAGTCTTTACCATTGGCATGAACCGCGCTGTTGAAGAGCTTGCCAAAAAAGCGGCTAGCAGCGGCGGGCGGCGGGCGGCGGCCAAGCCGATTAAAGAACTGGGCGAGCACCCAAGCGAAGGCGGCCCAGTGAATGTAATGGACGGCCGCTATGGCCCTTATGTCAAATTTGGTAAAATCAATGCCACACTTCCCAAAGATGTGGCACCCGAAGACGTGACCATGGATGTAGCCGTGGCTCTAATCGCAGAAAAAGCAGCAAAAGGTGGCAAAAAGCGCCCCGCCGCCCGAAAGAAAGCCAAAGCGAAATAACTTTTACTGTACCGATTTGCCGGCAAAATTGCGCTGCTTTGTTCAAGCAGGCTTTGATCTACCCAGCCAAACCAAGGTTTTTTCGAATTCCTGTGCGAATTTAAACTTTTGACACCCAGCTCTGAATTGACTCTGCGCCCGGCTTTGGTCACATATCTTTTAAAGTCATATCAGGGAGATATTTTCAATGAAGAAAGTTTACGGATCAGCGGCCGAAGCGTTAGACGGTTTGCTGTTTGACGGGATGTTTGTCGCATCGGGCGGCTTTGGCCTGTGCGGGATACCGGAACTGCTTCTGCAAGCTATCAAAGAGGCTGGCACCAAGGATATGACTTTTGCGTCAAACAATGCAGGCGTGGATGATTTTGGCATCGGCATTTTGCTGCAGACCAAACAGGTCAAAAAAATGATCAGCTCCTATGTGGGCGAAAACGCCGAATTTATGCGCCAGTATCTTTCGGGCGAGCTAGAGCTTGAGTTCAACCCGCAAGGCACGTTGGCCGAGCGGATGCGCGCAGGCGGCTGCGGCATTCCGGGGTTTTACACCAAAACCGGTGTTGGCACCGTGATTGCCGAGGGCAAAGAGCACAAAGATTTTGACGGTGAAACCTATGTCATGGAGCGCGGTATTTTTGCTGATCTGGCGATTGTCAAAGCTTGGAAAGCCGATGAAACCGGAAATCTTGTGTTTCGTAAAACAGCGCGCAACTTCAATCCTCCAGCGGCCATGTGCGGCAAGACCTGCGTTGTCGAGGTGGAAGAAATTGTCGAAACCGGATCGCTTGATCCAGACACTATTCACCTTCCGGGGATTTATGTGCACCGCTTGATCCAGGGCGCGCATGAAAAACGCATAGAACAGCGCACAACGCGCCCAGCCGCATAAAGGAGATTTGATCATGTGGGACCGTAATCAAATGGCCGCGCGCGCTGCGCAAGAACTGCAAGACGGCTGGTACGTCAACTTAGGCATCGGCATTCCAACGCTGGTCAGCAACTATATCCCTGAAGGGATCGAGGTGACACTGCAATCGGAAAACGGCATGCTGGGCATGGGCCCGTTTCCGGTCGAAGGCACGG
>ERZ1049444.417-NODE-417-length-41463-cov-6.986500_pt1 | contig 41463 bp, 40 predicted proteins | sample MGYA00383101_ERZ1049444 | MGnify/ENA primary metagenome ERZ1049444 (study PRJEB29581, sample SAMEA5548371) | metagenome | biome: marine; feature: coastal; material: water | depth 50 m | study: Short-term variability in the microbial, nano- and picoplankton... | reverse complement strand
ACCGAAGCGAAGGCAAGCACGGCCACTCGCCCGGCGCCCCCCTCCCGAAATTCAACATCAAAATGTGGAACGGGCGTACGGTCATCGAACTAACTGTCCAAGCCATCGAAAGGGCCCACTGGACGTTCGATCAACCAACGAGAGGGGGGCTCACTTCGCATCTCACATACAACGAATACCCACTCCAACTCGAGAAGCTAAGGATCATCGATGAGCATGGAATTCGGAAGGAAACGGATTACGAGTGGGCACGTGGAAATGCCGAGCATTCTTGGGGCCTGCTTCACTGAATGAAGCCCCAATGTGACATCGGTTTTTGAGAATCAACCCGATGCATGGAGGCAAGGTCTTATTTGGTCCGCCCGGCCACCAATAGAATGGAGCAATTGCTATGAGCGAGGAAACCACCACTGCTGACACCGAAACCGAAGCGGCTGCTTTGGCTGAAACAAAGGCCAATGAGGCAGCCAAAATCGCTGCTGACCAAGCCAAATTGGGGAAGAAATTCCGCATTATTGCAGGAGAAGAAATCCTCCTCACCAAGCGCCCAAGCACCTTTGCTTTCCTCAACCTTTACGCCCTTGGACTTCTCGTTTTAGCGATTCACGTCATGTTTGAACTCGAACCAGGGACGGAGAGTGAAAACCTTCTCGTGGACCTCTTGGCGACCGCCTTGTTCACAAGCGGCTCGTTTGGCTTAACCGCTGTCATGCTCTTTGTCACATGGATGAACCGACTGATGAATGTGTCAACCTCCAGTCGTTGGGTGACCGTAGGCTTGCTCATCGTGTCACTTGCACCTTCGATTGCCCTTGTTGATGATATCTTGCTGTTCATCACAAATTTGTTCATGGATGAAGGCGTCGGCGGAATCATCCCCGATTACCAGCCGCTCTTGTTTGGTAGTGTCTTCGTGGCCATTTACACCGCCTTGGTGTTTTACTTCCAACGAAGTTTCCACTACGCCATCACCAGCGATGCGATCATCTTTGAGCACAGCTTTTTGCTCTCTCGCTCCCATCGACGCATCCTTTTTGATCGCATTTCTGAAGTTGTTGTCCAGCGCTCACCATTGGGCACAATTTTTGGATTTGCAACCGTCACCGTCCTCACTGATTCGGGCGTAGGCATTGTCGAAGAGTCGAATGTTCCTGTCGTAAACCACACAATCCCAGGTACAAGAGAGAACGAAAACGACAGCGCAACTGAAAAGGCTGGCAAAGGACTGATTCGAACCATTGTGGGTATCATGACTTACCAGCGAACCATTCGAACCATTCGGCCCGATCCTAAGCACTGCATGTACAACATTCGCAAGTGGGAGAAGGCAAAGGGCCTCCTCAATGAAATGCACAAGAAAAACAGTCAATCTCACCTCCTGAGCGATTTGAAAGACACCATTATAGCAGCCGCTTCCGATGATTGAAATTCCAACCGCTCAAACGAGTGATTGAAAAGACCGAACACACCGGCACACATTAGGCGATGAACATGAGCAATGACGAACTTCTCCAAGAACCGATTGAAATGCTACGCAACGGCGACCTTGATGGCGCAATTGCCGACCTTGACTCAAAGATGGGGCAACACAAGAAAAACGCCCAAGTCCACCACATGTATGCAGAGTTTGCAAACATGAAAAACATGGAAGCTCAAGACGATGTGATCCCCGGTGGAAAAATCATGATGGCTTACAAGAAAGCCATGCAACTTGATGAAGAAAACGAGGAATACATCGCTGACTTTGCCACATTCGCACTCGAATGCCGTCGAATCCCCGTCGCTGTCAAGGAATTCCAACGCTACGCCAAGAAACTTGAACTCAATAACATTCCAACCGACGAAGTGCTTTTCAATGCAAGCAGAAACATCGTCGACGCCATCGAAGTCATGGACCCTTCAAAGAAGAACCCAATGGTTCAACCTTGGCTTAAGCAAGCCTTGATGTGGGCTGTTGGTGGCTTGGGATATTCCCCAGAAGAAGCCATTGAGATGCTCTCATCCGACGAGTGAGGTGTTCGCATGACGGACGGCTCTACCGTTCGTTTGGCGTTCCGCATTGGATACTTGGGCGATGCCTACCATGGTAGCCAAATTCAACCCGACGTCTCAACCGTTCAGGGTGAACTCATACGCGTCTTTCAAAGTCTGAAATGGCTTGATCCTCAAGACGAGCGTCACAACCTCGTGCTCTCCAGTCGCACCGATGCGGGTGTTCATGTCCGAGTCAACGGCGGCGTTGTACGCATCGAAAAGGAACTCTGGACCGCATTGACACCTCGAAAGATGGTCCGAGCCCTTGATGACCGGCTCCCAAATGACATTGCGTTCCTCAATGTCAAAGAAGTAGATGAAGATTGGAATCCCAGAATGGCAGAGTACCGAGTGTACCGCTACCGCCTCGAATGCATTGAATTTTGGCAAGATCCGGGTGAAGTGTTCAACGAATGGCTCGACATGTTTGTCGGAACCTATGATGCAAGGAACTTTGCCCGGCTCGAAGAAGGTAAAAACCCAATGCGAACCATCCTCTCATGCAAGCCATGGCGTGTCGATGGCCGAGTGGTCGGATTCGAAATTATTGGTGAAGCGTTTCTGTGGAACCAAGTTCGTCGTACGGCAATGGCGTTGCACCGCATGTGCATTGGTGAGATCAGCCCCGAGGCTGTGCGTGAAGCGATTGACCATCCCGAAAAAGAGGCAGATTTCGGTGTAGCACCACCCGACTGGTTGGTGCTATGGGGTGTCCATTGGGAACACCTTCCACTCGACCCCACCGCAGTCGAAATTCAATGTTTCTCCGCCCCACCGGCTGGACTCGCTGTCGAGAGGACCATGCGAAAACGATGGAGGGAGGCTGCGAAGCACGAACTGAAGAGCCTGCTTCACAACGAATGGGCACGGTTGGGCGAATTGCCCATCGTCAAGCATCGCTAAACATCAATCCAGTTCTACGCTCACGGTTGCTCCGTCTTCGAGGTTGAATAGCTCACGAAGGCACGCACCAGCGATGATTTCCACGACATCGATGTGACGGGTCAAATCAGGAATGAGAAGGGCGCATGGGATGCTGCCCTCATCCGTTTTGAAGACTGCTTTGTACGCAGTTGCTCCTCCAAACGAAACGCCATCACGTAGAAAACCACGAATGCGATTGGCTTCAAACCCACTCACATCGATGCTCTTGGCAGAAAGGCGATCTTCGGCTGATGCGTCGAGGGTGTCGATCCCCGATTTTTTTCGAAGGGCGATGTAGGAAATCAAATCCAAACCTGCGACCGTGACATTAAGTGTCCCTGGCCAAGCAGTTTTTCCAAGCAAAGCACGGAACTGCTCTTGGTAGTGAGGTTGGGCCATGAAGACATGGGCTCGACCGAGCCCGCTGCTCACCGTTCCGGCCAACTCCATGGTGCGGCGACGAACGCCTCCCTTTTGAGGTGCATGGTCGCACGGGAAGCATCAGTACGGTCAACCCAAAGGAACATCAAGCACGGCGCTTTCAGCATATTGGAGACGATGCTATGCCCGGCGACATGTCATGGATGAAAGAGCGATACGATGACCTCTCGGAAAAATCCCTTCTCTGGGAACCTCCGACCCTCGAAAGTCCAAATCAACCACGTTGCCACATGGACGGAAAGCCAACCATCATGCTTTCAGCCAATAATTACCTCAACCTTACCACCCATCCAAAAGTCAAGCAAGCGATGCTCGATGCGACCGAAAAATACGGGGCTGGAAGCGGGAGCGTGCGGGCGATCGCAGGCACCATGGACATTCACCTTGAGGCCGAGAGGAAAGTTGCTGAATTCAAGGGTGTTGAAGCCTCGTTGATTTATTCCGCAGGTTATACCGTGAATGTCGGCTTAATTCCGACCCTCGTCACTGGACCGCAAGATGTCATCATCAGCGATGAACTGAATCACGGTTCAATCATTGATGGCGTTCGGCTCACAAAAGCAAGTAGGGGCGTCTATGCCCACAACGACATGGGCGAACTGGAAGCAGTGTTGAAGGCTCATGAAGGCGCACAACGAAAACTCATCATCACTGACGGCGTGTTTTCAATGGACGGCGACATTGCCCCACTCGATGAAGTGACGGCTTTGGCAGAAGAATACGGAGCCATGGTGTACGTCGACGATTGCCATGGCGAAGGGGTGCTTGGTGAGAAAGGCGCTGGGATTGTGGCCCAATTCAACTTACAAGGGAAGGTAGACTTTGAAACTGGTTCGTTTTCCAAAGCTCTCGGTGTTCAAGGTGGAATTCTTGCAGGCACTGAAATGACTCGGAACCATGCACTCAATCACTCTCGATCTTGGTTGCTCTCCGGATCGCAACCTCCAGGTGTCGCTGCTGCACAAAAGGCCGCTGTGGAAGTCCTCATGGAGGAACCGGAACACCATGCCAAGCTCTGGGAAAATACGAATTATTTCCGAAAGGAATTGCAATCCCTCGGTTTTGACACCGGCGCCTCAGTGACACCAATCATTCCAGTGATGTGCGGCGACTCAAGCGTGGCCAAGGCCATGACACGAGCCCTCGGTGAAGAAGGCGTGATGGCAGGAGCCATTGTGTTCCCGATGGTTGCACGGGACAAAGCACGAATTCGTACGCAAATGTCCGCAGGGCTCTCGAGGGATGACCTTGATGAAGTGCTGCGTCTCTTCGAAAAAGTTGGTCCCACACTCGATCTCATCTGAGGTGAACAAATGGAAAGTGAAACGCTCAACGAACAGGAGCTGCAGGAGCTCAACGAACGCATTCATTCAATTCCAATCGTCGACACACTCAAAATGAAAATTCTCAAAGTGGAAAAGGGCCTATGTGAAGCAACAGTTCCACGCCACCAGCGCTGGGATGGCATCTTCGAAACATTCCATGGTGGCATGCTGGGAACAATTGCGGACACAGTGACCTGTTGGTCGATTTTAACCGAAATCGGTGCTGATGCAAACGTTGCAACAACCGATTTCAACATCCGCTTTTTGCGACCCTGCCATACCGATGTGGTGTGCAAGGCTCATGTGGTTCGAGTTGGCAAGACAATGTGCCTTGCCCATGCAGACCTCTACGATACCAATGGAAAGTTAGTTGCAGTGAGCCAAGTCAACTACATCAGATTGCAGAATTGAGCCGTCGGGTGTTCCCAATCGATAAGTCACTCTTCAGCGTATTCTTCAACGACCGAGAGAAGATCATGGTCATCGCCCGCAAGTGCGACGGCGTCTTCGTTTGGCTCGGTCTGCTTCGATTCCATTCCCATAAACGGATCTCGCCCGTCTTCAAGCATGCATAGCAATCGCCAGCGAGGTGCCCATGACAAGTGAACATACATCGGCCCGGGCAACAATAACAGCAACCACACCAACGCCGTTGGAACATTCACCATGTCCGTTCGTCCAAGTGTCAGCAATGCCATGCCCAAAAACGGCATAGGATAGAGGAAAAGTCTTGGAGGCGACATTGGAAACCGTTTCGACCAGCGGATGAGAAGAAGTGACGCAAAGCCCATGACCAGGCACGCAACCATCAAGATCGACATATGGAAGACCCAGTTCGCCAACCAACCGCTTGTATCCTCACCTGCAAAGCGGTATGGCAAAAGAAGCGTCAATGCGACAAGAAACCCGTAGAAGGCACCTATGTTTGCGGGATGAGACAACCAAAGTGGAAGCGTCGTAAACCGACGAGAAAGGGAGGTTCCGAGCAATGTTTCTTGCTCCGCAGGGCCCAAATTTTCGAGCGTTTGACCCCAACGTGCCGGTGCCGTCACATTCCTTGGTCCGAGCGAACGGTTTTGAAGATGGGGGGTCAATTTCCCGACGGAAACAGTTTATTCGCCCCGCAATTTGCTCATCAAGCCATCTGGCTCAATCTCGATTTCGGTCTGGTCTTCCATCCAAGAGCGGTCGAGGAGGCCCGTTTCTTTTGTTTCGCGGGACCTCGCATCTTCAATCGTATCTTCGGCCCCATTGACGACATCCCTCAATGCAATCGCTTGATTCACGACAACAATTTGTTTCTTGATGCCTCGGTGGCTCATTGGCAACTCGCTGAAATGACCGATGTGCGTGTAGTCATCGTTGTCCCGAACGAGTTTTGATCCACCAAGTAGGTCATCCTCTGCCAACCTGACTCGGCCTTCACCGATGTCCACCCATTGGCCATCAGAGAGACGGACCATCACAGATGAAGACCCGATTGGATCTTCATCCATAAACGGGTGATTCATGTCAACAGCGAGGGGTACATTCAGCATAGCGGATCGAGCGTGAAATTGACTGATGCCGAACGGGAGGATGGTCAACATAAGCAATGCTGGAATCAATGTGCCCGAGGCGTTCGAGGCAAAGAAAGCAAGAATGAGCACGATGCTTGTTGCGCCGGCTGAAGCCATGAAAAAGCGAGTCTTGAATGGCTGCGCCAAATTCAATTCGTTGAACCGTCGCATGCCCGCAGGGAGGGTGGTGGTCTGTTCCTGCATGATTCAACCTCCACGCCGTCAATCTTGAACTTCACGGCTGCTGCACCGTTCGAGCGCATATGCTTGCGCATCCAACGACCAAACGCCAGCATCGAGCCCAAATTCATTCATGGCTTGGAGGTGCTTGGAAACATCAATGCCCCAAACGCAACCCCAACCGGCCAATTTCGCATTGACCTTCACGGTGAGGTTCTTTACGCCACGTTCCTTTTTCCGCTCATGATTGAGGAGCAATGCTGCGGTTTGAATCATGCCTTGAATAAACAAAATCTCTGATGTAGGTGCCGAACGTCGTTTGTGTGCGTTCCACAGATCTTCCCAATCTTCGTGAGCATGCCAGTAGCGTCCCTGGTCGAAATCCTCCAAGCCAGCATCCCACAGGGCCAACTCTTCTCCTGTGAGGAGAGCGATGTCGGAGTTGACCGTCGCCTCGCCCATGTCGGCCCGATGTGTTCATGCTTCAAACCGCTATCGCAGAAGAAAATCATGCGGACCCTTCAAGAACACTTCAGCCGGCTTACACCCCGTAGGGGTGTGAGAAATGGTCGAATTACCGCAGGGCGATGTCACGGAAATCCGTCGTGGCGACCGTGATGCGCTTCGACTTCTTTCCGCCGATTTGGCCAAACTGGCAACGACTGGTTTTATCCGCACAGAACGAAAGCCAAAGGAGAAAATGCCACGTGTTGGCCATATCCTCTTCATCGAGGGCCACCCCGTTCTGGCCATCCATGAAGCAGAGGCGATCGTGTTTGGGCTCGAAGCATTGCTCGAAATTGAAGATGATGCAGCCCCACTCGATGCCCTTGTTGCAATCCACGAACTCCCTGCGGCTGATGCACAACGGATTTGCCACCTTCACCCGAATGCTTACCTCAACCTCGAAGCAACTGAAAGCAATGAAGCCAAAGACGAACGATGGTGGTCGGATGTTAAGCTCAAGCCAGGAAGTTGGCGTCGCGAAGAACGTCTTCCTGAACTCGAAGTCAGCGTTGAAGCACCAGAGGCAGTTCGTCAAAAGAGCAGAGCCTACATGCAACGGTATGAGGGAATGGAACGAATGATTCACCCCGGTGATGCCTTGTTGCTCGATGCGCAGGACCCAACTTCACTGTTCACCCTTGCAGGCCACCTTGCGAATCATGGACGCCCTATTCTTGTGATTTCTCGTCATGATGTTGATGCGCTCAGCGTGGAACATAACCTCCCCGCTGCTGCATGCCACTGGCTGAGCAACGGCACGCACCCTCGTGCTCTCAATCCGAGCATCGAATCCGTAAGGGTGGCCATCGATGCCTTTCTGTGGGAAAACATGCGAGCCGTGGTCCTCATTGAGGGCGTAGAATACTTGGCTGGAATAAACGGCGACAATCGAACCATCGACTTCATTCGAGATGTGGTTGATGGTGTTCGAATGGATGACCATGTGGTGTTGATCACCACTGACTTGAACACATTTGAATTGGAACCTCGGCATCGGCTCACGCGATGCCTCACCCCCATCTTGACCCATGAAATCGAGCATTGGCTCACAGAACCAGATCTCATTCTCGACCACCCGTTGTGTGCACCACCAACAGAAGAAGAACGGCAATGGATCGAACAACAAATCCAACGGGCTGTGGAGCATTCACCCGACGCCGCTCCGCCCTCGGGAACTCCACTCGTTGGCGGGCGGGAACCAACCACACAAGCCGATCGAATTGAAGCCACACAAGCCTTGAGTTCCCAAATGGAGGCTTGGGTCGATGAACAACAACCCTTTCCTGAGGACGATGAAAATCTGCCACCGCGAGACATCGCACCGCAAACACCGGAACAAATACCTGTGGCCCCATCGAGCAATCCATTGGCCCTTCAGGTGGAAGAGGAACCGTTGCCAGTGGAAGTTGTTCATGTGACAGATGAACAGCCTACGGCACCAGTTAAGGCACAGTCAAAGGTTGTGAAAAAGAAAGGACCACGCACCGCCCAGCGCCTTCGCCGTCGTAAAAAACAATCATCTGCGCAGCCAAGGTTACCGAATCATGTGGCCCGAGTTGCAGCAGCAGCCCACGCACCGGAGCGACCATCACACTTCCCCACAGTTCCCTCGGGACGAAAGTCCGTTGCAATTTCTGCTTCGTTAGAAGCAATCCAACAACGACAAGAAAAGGCCGTTGAGAAACTGCTCAAGCCTTCACCTGTATCCATGCGGCCGCTCGGCCAAGCAGCCAAGCAACAATCGGCCAAAAGTCATCATGAATTACCCCCCCTCGGTGCGGGTCCACGACCAATCGCAGCCGTCAATAATCGTCTCCCACACAACGCCCCTGGTGCCCTCTCGCCATTGCTGGCAAGACCTGGTATTGATGCTGAAGCTCAACCCAAACACCTCCCAAGGGAGATTGCGTCCAAAGACCAAAGTCCTTCAACCATGGAAGACCAAATGAGCGTATGGGAACTCGAAGACCTCGAACGACTTCGCAGCGAAAAGGAGGGGCTTCAATGAGTTCAAGACGGGAGCATTTGGACTTGGCAATTGCCAGGGCTAAACAACGTCTTGCCGAAAGCGGCGCCGCACCCGCACTGCCAAAGGAAGAACAAGAATCGAACGCCATAGGCATCGCTCCGAAATCTCGTTTGAATCAGTTGCTTGGAAAGCGCTCTGTGCCAGCACCAAAACAGGGAACGTTGCTGCAACGGTTCGGTGTGGTCGAACGGCCGACATACCATTTGGTGGCCGATGCAGTTCTCGGGAAAGAAAGCAGAAAACATCAACCGACGCTGAACCTATCCACTGATGATGAATCATTAGCGAGCATTGTATCCAGTCGATTGCGTAACTTGCGAGAACGCACAGGTGCATCGATTGAAGAAGAATTGGCAGGTGAACAATCAGAGGATTTCTTCGTTGGGTTGGAACAGGATGGCCGCCCCGTTTGGGAAAGTATCCTTGATCACCAACGTGGACGGGCCATCCACGCACTGCCAAACCACCTCGCACAGCCTGAGGAATCATCACCATTCCACCACAGCACCGCCGCACCACTGGACGCCCCTTGGCCGCCCCGCCTCAGCCCTGAATCGAGAATGAGTTTCAAACAGTGGTTCACCACTGAAGAAAACCTTCGGGCGACACAAGCCGCAGAGGCAGTGGTCGATTCACCTGGTCTTGCGCTTAACCCTCTCTTGTTGGTCGGCCCGAATGAAAGCGGTCGCTCACACCTTGTTCATGCCATGGCCCAAGGCGTCATTCGAAGGCAAGAAGGAGAGGTCTACTTGCTAAACGCCGCAGATCTGACCCCGCTTGAACGGTTACCGCTCGGATGGCAGGAAGCCTTGGCACATGCGAGACTCCTCGCCATCGACGATACGCACCTCATCGCAGACCGACCCGATACAGCAAGCATGGTCGGAATGATGGTTGACTATGCGCTCAATATGGGCGTCCATGTGGTCCTTTCAAGCACGATTGAAGCGAGCCGTTGGCCTGCTTCAAGGCTCTGGGACTTGGTAAAAAATGCGGCAAAGGTCAATCTTCAGTCGCCGACATCGACGAGTCTTGTGCTCTTTGCAAGGCACCTCGCCCTAAGACGAGGTCTCATGTTGGATGATGGACAATTAGCAAGCATCGTGTTGCACACTCAACCATCATGGCGTGCAACAAAAGCCAACCTCGACTTGGTAGCTCTGGCCATCGAATCTGGCCAAGAGTTGCTCGATGGAGACGATGTGGCTGCGGTTCTGTCAGGGGAGCAACTACAATCACACCGTCAAAAGCCAACCCTCGAGCGCGAACACGTTTCAGACATCGCCACGCGCCTCATTGCTGAAGCTACAGATGTGATCTACAGCGACACAAAAATTGGAGGAATTGAACTTCACTCCGAACTCCCAGTCATTGGTGCAGATGGATATGAACCACCAGAGTTCGACACGGTCGCCATGGCACAAAACGCCCATTCACGCCATGAAGCATACATGAAAACTGCCCTTCATGACATCGATCTGAAGGTGCCATCTGTGCTTGCACTTGACGAACGAGACGAGCACTTGGTTGCACGGACTGGACGGATTGAAGAGCGAGATTACAGCACGGCTGCTGAAATTCTTACAGATTTGGATGAATCCATTGACCAGCAAATAGGAGCGTTTGAAACTGAATTCACAGAACGAGGCATGCGCCTTGAAAACCTCGAAAATAAAATGATGGCGTTGGCACAGCAAACTCCAGATGCATCCATTGAAGAACTAATCCGAATTGCTGATGAGTTGCGACGCTTGGAAGAAGAACTCGTGGAAATTGATCCTGAACGAGGACCACTCCCTCCGTTTGAAGAAGACACCGAGAAGAAACGGCGAAAGGTCGGACGGAGAAGAAAAAAGCCTGACGTCAAGCCAGAACAAGCACTTGACAGTTTCGTGCCAGAAGGCGAGTGGGATGTCGACGCATCGACCATTGATATGTTGGATTTGCTCGACGAGGAACCAACACCAATGCGAGCAATATCCCTTTCAACACTCACGGCAGTTGATCCATCGCCATCGGGTGAAGAAGAATGAAAGCGGCGTGGTGGATGGCTGGAGTGCCATTTTCATGTCAACCTGATTGCGGCCGTTGTTGCGACGAACCGGGTGGCATTGTTTACCTCTCCATTAGCGACGCTGAACGCATCGCAGATTACCATGAGTTGCCTGTTGAAGAATGGCTGGAGCGGGACTGCCGGCAAACACTTGACGGACGGTATGTGCTGAAGAGTCGACAGAGCGATGATGTTTGCATCTTTCTCGATGGAGAAAAAAGATGTTCAATTTACCAAGTTCGCCCACAACAATGTGCGGCTTTCCCTTGGTGGTCAGAAAATCTTGCAACGGACCGGGCATGGAATGAAGTCAAAGCAACCTGTCCCGGCGTCACAGCGGAGGACGCAATCACCGTCGAAGGAGAGACCATTCGAATCCATGTCTTTGCCGATCGTGAATCATCCAAGGGCTTCCGTTCATGGCCCCCGTGGAATCGGCGAAAATAACGCTCACAAACCGTGAGTAAGTATCCCCAGCAACACCTACTTCTGGTGCACTGCGACACAATGCAACCGGCTTTATACGATGAGCCTTGGTGGATGGACACGGTGAGTGAAGTATGAGCGATAAAGAGGTCTTGCTTGAAGTCACATCAGACCACCTAAACACCGGTCTTCGTGGCGTCCCAGTGGGCACTTGCCGAACATCATTCGTCACGCCGACTGAAGGTGTCCATTACTGCGGATACCCCATTGCAGAACTCGCAACATTCGCTCCTGAGGACATCATTTACCTGCTCTTCAACAAGGAACTCCCAACTCCAGAACAATCGGAAGAAATTCGAGCGGAACTCGCAGCCCGAGCCACCATACCTGGCGACGTTGAATCCGTGCTGAAGACCCTGCCTCGTGATGGCCACCCCATGGATTGGCTCAGCGTTGGCATCCACACCCTTGGTATGCTCGAGACAACCAATGACTGGCGAGCAGACGCGATGAACCTCATCGCACGGATGCCTCGCTTGATGGGGCTCATTTTCCGAATTCGTGATGACCGTGCCGATGGAATCCCTGCGGACGATCCTCATGCCACGCTTGTGGACCGATTTGTCAACGCCCTCGACCTCAAAGGTGTGGACAAGGAAAAAATGACCCGAGTTATTTCCACCTACCTCGTCCTGCACATGGATCACGGCGGCGGCAACCTCTCGACCTTCTCAGGCAAAGCGATTGCCTCTGGTCACGCCACAGTGTACTCATCCATGGCTGGTGCCATGAACGCTCTCTCTGGACCATTGCACGGTCGAGCCAATCAATCGTGTTTGGAGTTCGTACTCCGAATTGGAACAAGCGATCCGGTCGAAGTCGAACGGTTTGTCCGTGCAGAACTTGCAGCCAAGCGACCTGTGTTCGGCTTTGGCCACGCTGTGTTGCGAACTGAAGATCCACGAGCCACCGTGCAATTCGCTTTGGGCGAGGAAATCTGCCCTGAGGACGAGAACTTCAAGATCATCACATCACTTCGTGAAGTTGCACCTCGGGTCCTCAGTGAGAACCCAAAAATTAGCAACCCAAATGCAAACGTCGATATCGCCAGTGGAGCACTTCTTCACCATATTGGCCTCACCGACCCAACCTACTACACCACCTTCTTTGGATGGGCCAGGGTTGCTGGCATTGGTGCACAAATTGTCGATGAACGCAGTGTCATGCGTGATGGTAAGGGGACGCCGATTTATCGCCCGAAGTACATTGCTGAAGAGCAAATTCTACGTCACATCGAGTGAGAATCTTGCAACACCGGCCTCGGCGTCTTGCCTGAACCACGGTGTCCAATCAATCGCACAGCCTGCCAAGGTGGACTTGATTCTGCGGCGTGGTCATCTGGAAGACCAATTGAAGACGGAAGAGATTGCCATTGCCATCGCTTCGACCACATCGCCATCAACGATGCACGACTGGATGCATCACATTCCATCCACGGCACCACGTTCGCCTTGAGTTCTTTGAGGAGATCAAGATGATGTTCCTTGGTCGCAGTATCAAGCATTGATTGTTGCTCTGCATCAAGTGGGAGCGTCGCTGGTCGTGTCCATCGTGCGTGACCCGATGGAAGCCATGTGAGATTGGGATCTGCAGAATCGGTGAGACCCGTAAGCCCAGCCGATTGAAGGCGGTGTTCAACATCTGGTTTGGTCGGCCATACATAGACGGGAAATCCCCCCTGTGTGGCTTGGAGGTTCAGAGCGCCTTTTCCGCTCAAGCCGACTTTTTTCCCTAAGGGCAATTTATTGATTGGTGGAACAAAATACTCGATTGCACCGGGGATCATCGATGCGCCAGAAGTGCGATGATGATTCACAAGGCGTGAAAACGAATGTGTGAGGAAATGAGGAAGAGCCCTCAACCGCTTGCTTTGGCGGGTTCCAAAGGGGGGTATGTAGGGGAGAAGTTCGGCCCATGGTCGCTGTGTCGAGGAGGCTTCGATGGAAGATTTCATCCCTTTGTGGAAAGCATAGTACACTGTGTTTTGATTTGGTATTTCGAACTCATTCAACAATGCATCAGCTGTATTAATGAGGCTCGTAATGTGTTTTTTATGCGAGGAGAAACCGAAATATCCGCCACCTGTGTCTGATTTTGGATGCGGGCGTTTCAATTCCACGCATCCCATTTTCCCATGGTCCCTCCACTGCTCACGCACGGTGGTGTCTTCAAGCAGGGAACGGAACGAGCAAAACCCAAACGACTCCAATTCGTCGAGGGTATGATGCTCAACCCAAGGTTTTGAAGAGGTGAGCATTGATTTCGGTACGGAGACATCGGCATCGTGGTGGATGACGACTTCGCCATCAGAGGTCAAGCGGAGGTCAAATTCAATCCCATCGTGGAAGCCGATGGCGTGGCGAAGGCTCTCGAGGGTGTTCTCAGGCGCTTGCTTCCACATGTCCCTCACTGGCAAGAGATGGAACCCATTACCTTTGACCTCTTGCACGTTTTTTGAGGGCTCACCCAAACATCGTCAACACCTTCTCGCCGTCATAATACCTAAAACAAAGAACGAGGCACACTCAATCATGGACCCCTATGGAATCATGATGGGGCTCATCTTGGTATTGACGCCAATCATATGTTGGTTCTTCACCCTTCACGACAAGGAAATGAGAACACCAGTGGGCAAATGGGCTGAAATCATTCACAACCAGCGTTTCTATCTCCACGCCATGGGCTACATCATCATTATTCAATGGAAGGCGATCACTGATAGCCTCAATGAGCCAATCAAAATGGAAACTGGGAACTGGACAGAATGGGTCCACAGCATCGAAGGTGACTTTACGCTCCACATCCAGAATTTCTTCCAAAATGAGGCACTTACCTCGTTCTTAAACTTCCACTACCTGTTCATTTACCTCTTCCTCATTTACGTGACAACCGTCTACTTCGCCTACACAGGAGATCGAGACATGACCGATAAGGTCACGCTGAATTACCTGCTGATTTACGCCATTGCCGTACCGTATTACTTGTTCTTCAATGTCGAAGTCACCTCTTCATGGATTCCTGGAATGGAAGCACTCCTCTACCACGAAGGATGGTACAGCGTCTTCTATGCCTCTCACGACCCGTTGGATAATGCTGTGCCATCGCTGCATATTGCGATACCATTTGGCATCATTTTGCTCAATTGGTTGCATGTCCGAGAACAAGGAGGTTCAATGAAGGAGTGGAAGCATTACAGATACCACATCTTTGTGTGTGTGAACACCTTGCTGTTCATGTTCACCATTCTCTATCTCGGTATTCATTGGTTCATCGACATCCCGTTGGGCATGATCGTCGGAGGAGTTGGAGCGTTATTCGTCCACCATCTTCAACCAAGGCTCCGCAATGACCATGGAAGTTTCTTCAAAGGATTCACCACTCCAAAAATCCGACGCCACATCCTCGTGGAAGGGGTTGTGACATTGGCCATGGTGACCCTCATCATCATGGCGGTCAATGTACAAAGCAGCACAGTTGGAGACCGAGTGTCCTACCAATTGGGTCCTGAAGACTCTACCTTCGAAATCATTCAAAACTTCGAACCAGGTGAAACAGTCGACACGACGGTCACCAACCTTCATCAAAATATTACCCTCGAAGTGGTTGTCCTAATTGTTGAATCAGCAGTACCGGCAATGGAAGAAGGGAGCATTGATTGGGAGATCATGAAAACGCTGGGCGAGTATTACACCGTCGCACCAAATTCAACATTGGCGTTGGAAATCGACGCTCCGAACGTGTACAGCCTCGTTGTGATGCACAACCCAAGCACAGCCGAGGAGGATGTGGTTCAGGTTCGTGTGCTCAATGATTACCACCAAGACCTGATGTGGATGGCGCTTCTCTTATCCATGCCGTCCCTGTGGATTACAGGTTTTGCGATTCATCGCCTCAGGCGACTCAAAAAACATGGTCGACGTTGGATGGATTCAACCCCCTCCCACATCTGGGAAAGCGAATAAGCACGCACATGGTGTGTGTTATGAGGGCGCGGTCCCTGCACGAGACATGACCGGAACGGATGAACTGTCCAAGACGGTCAACGAACTTCTCGAAAGTCCCGGTGGATTATTGCTGCTTGACATCAAATCACACCTTCGAAAGCGAATGAAGCTGCTTGCCTTCGTTTTTGGTCTGGTTTTTGTGGCCTGTTTCCCAGTCACCTCGAATGTCATATCATGGCTGATTGCGGAAGACCGCCTGCCTGCGGATGTCAACATCATCGTCATCACCCCCGTGGAATTCATTCTCTTGCAAGTAAGGCTGGCTGCCTATTGTGCTGCATTCGTTGTGCTCGCCATCTTGATGATCGAAGGTGCATGGCGAGGTGGCAAAAACCCGGCTCTCAAGATGCGTTTGGATGAACTCAAGGCGAATGCGCCAAAGCCAACGAAAGCTGCGATTGCTACCTTCTTGGCCATGATTGTGTTGGGTGCTGGTGGCATTACTTACGCGTGGAACCTCTTGATACCGATGCTGCTTGAATACCTGACCAGTGACGCACAAAATGCTGGTTTGGCGACACAATGGCGACTGGTATCCTACGTTGGATTTGTTGCCAACCTCGCCATCGCTTCTGCAATCGGATTCCAAGCCCCTGTGGTAACGCTTCTCGTGTTGCGATTGGAAGTGATTACACGCACTCAAGTTCGCAGGTATCGGCGCCACATTTGGTTCACAGCCTTTGTCCTTGGTGCGTTTTTGTCGCCACCAGATCCTCTGTCGCTTTTCCTCGTGGCAATGCCAGTCATCATTCTTTTCGAGTTCGCACTGATGTTCGATGCAGTGACCCGAACAAACGCATCTTAGGCTTTGAGCGCTGATGGCAAATCGGCCAAAGGAAGTGGCATGTTTCCTGGCTCTTGCAGGCTTGAAAGCCCATGGAAATCAGAGCCGCAGGTCGATGCAAGGCCGTGGTGTTGAACCGCCATCAGGAGTTCGTGGCGATATGGATCTGGATGGCTGCGGTGGAAGCATTCAATTGCATCAACGCCCGCTTCTTTGCAGAATTTCACGAGTGATTGCACTGGGACACCGTAGTAGATTGGATGAGCGAGGGAAGCGATTCCGCCGCATTCGTGCACGGCTTTGACAGCATCTTGGATTGAGGGTTTGTTGCGAACAATGGCAAGTGGACGACCATCGCCCAACCAAAGGTCAAACGCTTCTTGCTTTGTTTCCACACACCCTTGAGCAATCAGTTCTGCAGCCAAATGGGGGCGTCCGACCGAACCATCAGCCCTCGCCATAACTGCGTCGATATCAATCGCAAGCCCGTGTTCATTCGCAAGCGCCACCATGCGCTCCATGCGTGGCCCACGGCTCTCGCCAAGGGGCTCGAGCCATGCTTTGAACGAGGCTCGTTGTTCTTCAGTTACAGAACCGATTGGGAAATACGCCAGCAAGTGCCACGAAGTAGGTGCACGGTCTCGACCCCACAGTTCCATTTCAGATGGAACCACTGGCAAACCAGGCTCGCAGGTGATTTCCACCCCGGGAATGAAGCCAATGCCTTCTCGGAGGGCTGCTTCTGCTGCCGCATCCCAGCCCGCAATAGTATCGTGGTCGGTTAACGACCAATGCATGACACCTGACGCTGCCATCAATTGTGCCACCGTTTCGACAGAATGTTCGCCATCACTGTTCGTTGAATGGCTGTGCAGATCATATACATCGGACCACATGTTGTTTATCATCTTCTCAACCCCTATTGACCTTCCTCGCCTCAAAGCAAATCGCCAATATCAGGTAAGTCAGGCGTTGGCATACCAACTTCTGGCAATTCTGGCAAGGATGGCAACATGTCCATTTGCGGGGCTTGTGGAGATGGTGCGTCGCCTAAATTTGGAAGTTCGGGCGTCGTTGGAGTGGGTAACTCGACCACTGGCTCAGGGGTGGAACCTAACAAGTCTGAGAGGTCCGGCATCGAAGGAACCGAGGCGATGGTTGCTTCTGGTTGTCGTCCCACAGGAGTGGGTGAAGCCGATGGGAGGGGGATGTTCGCAATGATTGGACGCTCGTGAGACGAGGCCAATGAGCCAACAGATTGAGTGAATGGCCGGTTTTGGGATGTGGCCGTGTGTGGTGCGGGGTTTTCCGACGCCATTTCAGCAGCTGCGGCACCAAATTCACCTGTTGAGAGGGAATCCAAAGCCGTCGATACATCGATTGGTTCTGGTTCAGCATATGGTTGCAGAACAGGTTGAGCCGCCGGTGCGACGACTGCTGGCTCCATTGCGAGAATGGATGTCAAATCAGAACTTGGAGACGCCGACAGGTCGTGGTTTGATTGTTGGGCTGGCATCGAACCACTCGCCCGGTATGGCGTAGGCGTTGATTCCATCGCATCGTATTGCTCTTGGATCGAAGGTTGGTTGACCAATTCTGGAATAGGACGCTCCCTCGAAGCGAGGTAAGAGGTGACGAAGCAGAGGCCTGCAACTGCAAGGGCGCTGTACTCTTCGATGCTCAAACCGCTTTCAAGCACGAGGTTTACTGAGGAATTAAGGACTGCAAAGGTAACACAAATCGAACCCGCCACCAACGAGGCAGTCGAGAGACGTGGTGCTTTTTGTTCCATCATACCACCTCATTTTGATTGAAATGTTTCTGCGGCTCGGACTGTGTTTTCCATCAACATTGCAATGGTCATTGGTCCAACACCACCTGGTACAGGCGATAACCAAGAGGCTTTTTCGGCGACTTCTGGATGTACATCGCCTGCAAGCCGCCATCCACGTTCACGGGTTGCATCGTCCACGCGATTGATACCAACATCGATTACGACGGCACCGTCTTTGATCCAATCGTTTCGAACCATTTCGGGCCGCCCAATCGCTGCCACCACAACATCTGCCTGAGCACAAATTGCTTGTGCATTGTGAGTACGTGAATGCACCACTGTCACGGTTGCATCCGCTCCTTTTGCGCCAAGCAAAAGGGCTTGTGGATTGCCCACAATGCGAGAACGCCCGAGCACGACGGCTCTTTTTCCAGTCAAATCCATGCCTGCCCATTGCAGCATGCGCATGACGCCACTTGGCGTGCATGGTAGCATTCCATCGAGGCGGCCTTGAACCAGCCGGCCAAGGTTTTCTGGGTGGAAGCCATCCACATCTTTTCGAGGATTTATCAAGTCAGTGAGTGCTTCTTCATCCATGTGAGGTGGGAGAGGGGATTGAACGAGGATGCCGTGGAGTTCAGCATCGTCGTTGAGACGGTGAATAACAGCCCGCACTTCATCTTCAGATGCCGTGGATGGAAATTCAATGTGCGTGCTCTTGATTCCAAGACGTTGACACGCCTTGACTTTGGAGTTCACGTAGACGTGACTGGCCGGGTCATCACCAACAATCACAACCGCTAGGTGCGGTTGAGTGCCTGCGGAAGTACACGCTGCGATTCGCTCGTGGAGTTCTTCCTCCACGCTTGCAGCACAGGCTTTTCCATCGAGGCGTTGGGCGACCATGCTTTGGCCAGCCAGTCTTCAACCTTGAGCGTTCGGTTCAGAGTCGCCCGCCGCCAGCAGCATGTTCGTTGCCCGGAAGTGTAGCAAACAACCGGTCATCATTTTGAAACGATTTGAATTCTAATGCATTCCCAGAGGGGTCATTCACAAACATCGTGGCTTGCTCACCAACCGATCCTGGATACCTGACATGTGGCTCCAATCGAAACACTGCATCCAAACCCTTGAGATGATCACGGAAGGCGTGCCATTGCGCCCATTCCATGACCAGCCCGAAGTGAAACGGGGGGACTTGGCGCCCATCGATGCGACCCCCATCTGTCGCATCGGGCATCGAGCCTACACAGTGGGCCACAATTTGGTGGCCGTGGAAATTCAGATTGAGTGAACGTTCTGTTCGACGACCGATCGAACAGCCGAGCACATCCACATAGAATCGTTCCGTCGCTTCGAGGTCCAGAACAGGAAAGGCCAGGTGGAAGGGGCGCATGGTTAAACCAAGACGAACTGGTTCACGGTCTTATCGATAAAAGGAGCCTGCGGAGGGACTCGAACCCCCGGCCTTCGGATTACAAATCCGATGCACTACCAGCTATGCTACACAGGCGACGGTTCGGCCAAAGGCTAACCCTTGATGAATCAAACGGATGAATTCACTACGAAATCCGAGGGGCAACTCAAAGAAGAGCCTCGCATTGGCTGGCCCATGGACCACGATGCAGGTGCGGGTTTGCTGAACCCATACGCTCAGACAAAAGTGGGTAGCGATACCATTTTTGCATGGTTTGCTCGATATCAGAACGCAAAGGCGGAAGGAAGGGACGCTGTCAACGGTACCATCGGAGCTCTGCTCGAAGATGATGGCAACCTTGCCATCAACGCAGTGGTCGATGAAGCCATCCGACGAGCACCACCGGTGGAAATCGCAGCCTATGCACCACTGACTGGTCTTCCGGCGTTTCTCGATTTGGCCAAGACCCTCGCCCTAGGAGAGCGACGTTCTGAACTCGAAGCATTGGGGATCGCCATAACTGCAACTGCTTCCACTGGTGGATCTGGTGCTCTTTACCTCGCTGCGACAAATTTCGCAAACCGCGGCGACCATGTGCTCCTTCGTGACCGCCACTGGGGCCCCTACAAGGGATTCTTGGCAGGATGCGATTTGAAGGCCCGAACCTACCCCTTGCTGCCAAAAGCCGGTTCTCCATTCCCTTTCGTCGACATTGAGGGCTTCAAAAGTGAACTCGCCGAGATGTGTCAACATCAGGACAAGGTGATGATGTGGCTCAACGATCCTGCCCACAATCCTACTGGACTTTCATTAACGCCTGATGGTCGAATGGCCATGTTAGAAGCAGTGATGGAGAGCGCTTCAGTCAACGAAAATGTTGGCCACACATTGCTAATTGATGCGGCCTATCATCTCTATGCAGAAGAACCACATGGATGGGCAGAAACAATTCATGATGCCATGTCCAATGGATGGCCGTGGCCAGAAAATCTTCTGATCACATTTGCCCTTTCACTTTCAAAGTCGCACACTATGTACGGTCTTCGCACTGGAGCCATTGTCAGCATCCACCCCGACCAAGCGGTCGCTGACCGTATCGCTACGGTGATGGGCGTAACGGGTCGCCAAACATGGTCAGCTGCGCCGCGTGTTTCTCAATACACTGTCAGCGAACTGCATGCTTCGGACGAAGGCGGAGCTGCTTGGAGCGCCGAACGCGATCGCTTGCAATCGCTGCTCACGGAGCGGAGGAACGCTTTGAATGCTGCATGTGAAGCATTGAAGGTACCACTCAACCCAACCCATGACGGATTCTTCGCTTGGCTTGACCACGAAGACCCAGGTCAAATCGCCGAGGCCTGTGCTGAACAAGATGTCTACCTCGTCCCTCTCACTGGCGGCGTTCGAATTGGATTGTGCGCCATACCATTGGCGCAAGTCAAGCGTGTTGCTGAAGCACTCGCACATGCGCTCAACTGAGGTGAATCTCTTGGTAAAAAATGGCAAAGAAAATCTGCTGATTGCTGGATTGATTTGCCTTGTATTCGGTGCATTTCTCACCGTCGGGGGCATCTATTCTATGGGCTCCACCATTGGTGTAGGAGGACTTGTGCTGTTCATTGTGGGCATGTCCGTGAACACTGAACGATCGATGTCGCCAGAAGAGATTGAAAATTGGACGCCCGCGGCGGAAAAACTCCCCGATGCAGGTCGTGTGATGTACCGTGTTGATACCACGCTCGATGAACCAAAGCGTTCGTCGATTCTCTGTGGCCCTTGTGGAACGGTGACGCTCGTTGATGGGCCCAAGCCAAATGGCTACACCTGCCCAGCGTGTTCCACGCAACTCTGGCAAGAAGAAGAGTGAGTGATGCAGCTCCCTTGCCGAACGATGAGATTTGTTTGCCCAGAGGCACAGATTTGAAGGGCGTTGGTTGCACCCGAGGAGACATGGAGGCCCCAGTCTTGCTGAACCCTGAGCGTCGAATGCTCAAAGTGATGCAGGCGAAAAGCAACCACACTTGGGGTTTGAACGACATCCTCACCGCTTGTGAGTGGAAGGATCAAGCCGTAGTGGTAGGTGCGGGTCACGGCCTCACAAACCATGGATTGGTCACAACAACCGAGCACGTCAGCCAAACCGTCAAACTCGCCTCTGAAGGAATCAAAGCCGCTGCTGAAGGATTGCTCGAACAGCGATTGTGGGCTTGGATTGAAAATGCAGATGACGCTACGATGGCTGCTCTTCAAACTTCATTTGAACGACACGAGGCTGGCCCTGGCGTGGGATTGCTCAAGCGATTGGGTGTCCAACTCAATCAAGGGAAGTTCGAAGCCGAACACCCAGATCAGGTCACGGCAGCCATCGCTCAGCGCACAGCCTTCATCGCAAGCCTCCCATGTTCAGTTGAGGAATCAGACAGTGACATGCTTGAACTGTTCAAGTCGAGACGAGGACTCATTGAAGTAATCGAACACACCACTCGAACATGGACAATGACCGAGCAAGGCCAGTCCATTGAGGGGAAGCACCTTGAAGAAAAAGTGGCAGTTGCTGAGATCACCGCTGAACTCTTACAGTCAGAAGATTGGAAGAACGCTGAATACCGTGCGTTCGATGTTACGCTTGAATCGAGCACACCTCGCACAGGACGAAGCCACCCTATGCAAGCGCTCATCGAGCGAGTGCGTGCGATTTTCCTTGAGATGGGCTTTTCTGAACTGGTTGATGACTATGTGCAAACAGCAGGCTGGAACATGGATGCATTGTTCATTCCACAAGACCATCCGGCCCGAGAGATGCAGGACACCTTTTACCTCGACAACCCAGCAGCCATCTCGCTTCCTGATGACTTGGTGAAAGCATGGGGCGACATCCATGAACACGGCGGCCAGACTGGTTCAGTCGGCTGGGGTGGGGCGTTTTCTAAGGCCACATCGGAGAAAGGTTTGCTCCGAACCCACACCACGGTCAACACCATTCAGTACCTTGCTGAACACCCAAACGAAGCATGTCGAGTCTTTTCCGTCGATCGTGTGTTCCGAAAGGAAGCCATTGACCGCACCCATCTCCCAGAATTCCACCAAATTGAAGGCATCATTATGGAAGAAGGCGCTAATCTCCAGATGCTTGTAACGACATTGAAGACCTTCTATGCCAAGATGGGCTACCCTGAAGTTCGAGTTCGCCCCGCATACTTCCCCTACACAGAGCCGAGCCTCGAGATCGAGGTGAAGTGGCGAGGAAAGTGGTTGGAACTTGGTGGCGCAGGAATTTTCCGACCAGAAGTGACCGAACCTTTGGGCATCGCAACACCTGTCCTCGCTTGGGGAATGGGTTTGGAACGCTTGGCCATGCTTGTTCTCGGCTTGGACGACATCCGCCAACTCTACATTTCAGACCTTGAATGGCTCCGGAATCAACCGATTCTTTGATTCGGAACTGAGGCCATCTACCTCCAACACACCGAGGTTGGCGATTTCGACCAACCTTGTTTTAGAGGAGAGGCGAGGAGCGCGGGCTGTTCAGGTTGGCTTCAGCATCTTGTTGCTGCCCTCTGTTCGAGGGATTTCCATGACCGATTTCGAAACACTAGGCCTTTCTAAGCCCCTTCTACGAGCCGTTGAGGCAGAAGGTTACACCACACCAACACCCGTCCAAGAGCAATCCATTCCGCCTTTGTTGGCTGGTCGTGATGTGCTGGGTGTGGCTCAAACTGGAACTGGCAAAACAGCTGCGTTTGCGCTCCCAGTGCTTCAAATTATGAGCCGCAACCGGCCACAAGGAAAACGCCACATCAGAGCGCTTGTTCTTTCACCAACCAGAGAGTTGGCCGCACAAATTGATGAACGTTTTTCTGCTTACAGCGAACACCTCGACATTCGTCACAAAGTGATCTTTGGCGGTGTGAATCAAAACCCTCAGGTCCGAGCCCTGCAAAAGGGATTGGACGTGCTGGTCGCCACCCCTGGTCGCCTTCTCGATTTGATCAACCAAGGGCACATCGACATCACAAATGTTGAATTCTTTGTCCTCGATGAAGCCGACCGCATGCTCGACATGGGCTTTATTCGAGACATCAAGAAGGTGTTGAAACTGTTGCCAAAGAAGCGACAAAACCTCCTCTTCAGCGCCACTATGCCGTCGTCAATCGCAGACCTTGCTGGTTCGTTCTTGAACAATGCAGTCAAAGTCGACATTACACCAAAAGAAGTGACGGTTGATCGTATCGATCAGAAAATTATGTTCCTTCGAAAAGCCGACAAGCGCCGTTTGCTTGTGAAAATCATCAAGCAGGAACGGGTCGAATGTGGCATCGTGTTCACACGAACAAAGCACGGCGCAAATCGACTGGTCAAGCAACTTGACCAAAGCGGTATTGCCGCAGCAGCCATTCACGGAAACAAGAGTCAAGGCGCACGTACGAAAGCACTGGCTGGCTTCAAGAACGGAAGCATTCCGATTCTGGTGGCCACCGACATTGCAAGCAGAGGCATCGACGTCGATGGTGTGACGCACGTGTTCAATTACGATTTGCCAAACGAACCTGAGAGTTACGTTCACCGAATTGGACGAACCGCTCGAGCAGGTCGAACCGGCATCGCCTACGGATTCTGTGATGATTCAGAATCTGGTTATTTGGTCGGCATTCAGCAGTTGATTGGCAAAGAAATCCCTGTGGATTCATCGCATGAGTTCCATTTCATCGGAGCGATTCCAAAACCTGGACAAAAGGCAGGCAAGGTCAAGGATCCAAATGCTCCCAAGAAGAAGCAACGGAACCACAATCGCTCAAACCAAGGCGGCGGACGCAACAACCGACAGAATTCTGGAAATGGAGGGGGCCAAAACAACCGCAACCAATCTCGCAACCAAGGTCGTAACCAAGGCCGCTCAAATCGGAATGGTGGCAACCGCAACCAATCACGCAACCATCGCTCCGGTGATAATTAAGGCCTGTTCCAAGCGACAGAGTCCTCTATTCGGCAACCTCAAAAGTGACCCAGTCAACCACACACTGTGGCGCAGAGCACGCAAGGTTCGGGCATCGACGGTGCTCAACAGACCCGAATGTCGAGGGAGTTCAACTTGGTTTTGGGCTCAACCATTGCAGTCGCCTTGGTCTTTCTTTTCATGTCTGCACTGTTTGGCGAGGCGGTCATGGACCTCATTACCGAACAAGAGGACGAATCCGGTGTGCGTGTACCAGTGTGGGAACGCAACACACTGCCGTACCAGACCAGTGGAGAATTTGGTATCGCTTTAGAAACCGGCCCTTACGAACTGTTGGGGACTGATAATGAGTGGAATTCAACCCATCATTTTGTTGAGTACAGCTTGCCAATCGAAGAAGGAGGGGCAGCTCCCGACAATGCAATCATCAGTCTTGCAGTCTGGCGCCCGAACGTACCGGAAGGCGTCACCGTCCCCATCATTGCAGAGTTCGGACCGTACTTCCAAGAAGCAAGCGTAGAAACACCGAGCATCGAAGTGCCCGGCACTTGGCTGGGCCAGATGATCATCGACCAAATCCTCCCACATGGATTTGCATTTGCGCAGGTTTCGGTTTCAGGCACAGGTCGATCGAACCACTGCATGGACCTCATGGGGAACGCTGAGCAACTCGGAAATGATGCTGCTGTGCGTTGGTTTGGCGAGCAAGAATGGTCCAACGGGGCGGTCGGCATGATTGGAAAATCCTACGACGGAAGCACACCTTGGCAGGCCGCAATGTTTGGAGCAGAGCACGATTATCTCAAAACCATCGTCCCAATTTCTGGATTGATTGGTGTCAAGGAATTGATGTGGCGCAATGGTTCTGCTGAGGCTCGTGCTCCAATCATGCACAACGGCGTCTATGGCTCCTATGGAATCGATGGCGATGCAGAAGACTACCAAAACTTGTGTCCAGACTATATCATCGGTCCCGGAACCGGTGTCACCGCCTACATGTTTGGTTCAGAGGTGGCAGGCGATTATTGGGCTGAGCGATACTTCCTCGACCGAGTCATCGAAAATTATCAAGGAAGTGTCTATCTGATTCAAGGCATGCACGACTGGAACGTCGATCCACACATGGCGGTTCCAACAATCAATGCGCTAAAGGATGCAGGGATTGACGCAAAGGGTCTCTTCGGCCAATGGGACCACGATTACCCTGACCGGCCAGTGCAACTGGACGACCGCTCGGATTTAGGGGGCCGAGGTGGCGAAGCATTCCCGGAAATGGTCCGCTATGATTGGATGCAGGATTTACTCGAGTGGTTTGACTTCTACCTCCGCGGGGTCGGGGAACAACCCGGCTTGTACGTCGAGATTCAATCCAATCAGGGATCGTGGCGCCTCGAAGACCGCTACCCTCCTATCGATGTGGAAACTGTCTCAATGGATTTGGGTGGCATGCTGTCCAACGTTGGCGGTGGATCAACCGTACTTCCTGACGCAACCACTGGACCTGTGTGGGAATCTGAGCCTCTCGAACAAGCGTTGTACATTGCGGGTACACCTCGATTGCATGTTGACGTAACAACGGCCACCCTTGGCGGCCAGCTGTATGCGCTGCTGGAAGAATGTAACGAGAACGATGAATGCATCCACATTGGGCATGCCATCATGGACTTGCGTTACTACGCTGGCGGTGATGACATTCAAACATGGACGCCCCTCGTTGAAACGATCAATGCTAAAATGGAATTTATGCCCTTGGACGCTGAACTTGGAGCCGGAAGTCGGCTCCGTTTGAGCCTGCTCTCTACGGGCGAAGATTACCTACCAGCTAGCACTTCATCAGTGGTTTTTATTCAAGAAGGAGAAGGCTCAACGCTGCAACTGGACACGTTTAATCCAGATGATCGAAGGTACTTCACTCCACCAGTTTGCACACACGAATTGTGCTGAATCAGTCAGTTCTCTTTGGGTGCTCTTGCGATGACTTTCATCTCAACAGCGATTGGAGTAGGGAGGCCACGGATGGCAAGTGTGGTCCGTGTCGGCCCAACCTTGCCGAGCGTATCTGCCCACACTTCATTGTAACCAGCGAAGTCTCGGTCCATGTCGACCAAAAACGAGGTCACATCGAGCACATCGTCGATTGAGCCACCGGCTTCTTCGAGAATTCTCGTGATGTTATCGACAACAGCCCTTGTTTGTGCTTTGATGTCATAGTCGAGCGGTGCACCTTGGTCATCGCAGATTGGCCCACCAGGGATCGCATTCGTACCGGGTTGGCGGGGTCCAACCCCGGAGAGGTAGAGCAGGTCGCCGACACGGCGGGCGTGAGGGTACATGCCTACAGGTTTCGGTGCAGCATCGCTGTTGACCGATGATTCGCCTGTGGTTGGCTCCCACAATGCAGGGCCGGAAGAAGTCGCGGCTTGTTGAGTCTGGGGGGTTGGCGCATCAAATGAAAGCGCATCCCCTTCAGCATCGAGCACGTTTCGCTCACCGCTGAAGAATTCTACATCATCCTCGTCGTATTCTTTGTCACCGGCACCAGATGGTGTCGGGTCGAGGTGAACAACAGCGCCACCAGCACCGTGAATTGCTTCGTAAGCAAGCACATCGCCGGTGAGGTTGTTGCGGTTCTCGTTCATGCCTGCAAGCCACCACATTGGTTTGAATGCAACCACCTTTTGGACGCGGATTTGCTTGTGAATTGTACGGGAGAGTTGCCCTACGTCCTCAAGGCGTCCTTCACCGAGGAATTCGAGGATTTTTCGATTCCATTCATCATCTTTGAGGGAATGGATTTTGTCGTCTTTGGGATCGATGGCCGTCGTGAACATGCGATTTGAAAGAGACATCGCTGTAATAGCCACTGCTTTTCTACCCGTTGCTTTGATGACATCAAGGCATGATTTGGCGAGAACCGTTGTTTCAGATCGGTTCGCATAAACATTGGAGGAGACGATAACGGCAGGAATCGCATTGTCCGGATTCAAGAGTTTGAGTGCCACAACTGAGCCGACATCGATTGGGAAGCCAGTGTAGTTGATTGTACGGGACTTCAGGCCACGCTTCTTGTTTGCTTCGTCCCATGCGTGAGCGAACTCCGAATCAATGTTGAATGAATATGGAATCGAACCGAGGTCGTGGAAGTCGTGATCGACCATCACCCATTCTGGGTTTGGGTCTGCTTGGATTTGATGGCCGATGATGCTTGGCCATGTGGTGGAATAAATGACGAGTAGGTCTGCGTTTGAATCCTTAATCCGTTGAGCTGCTTCGTCGAAAGCGTTGCGCAATCGTTGCCAGCCTTCGTTTTGCTCTGGAACCAAGACTGTGTGGGGATGAACTGGAACAATGAACGAACCAACAAGACCGCCTTCACTCATTGTGATGCCTCCTTATGGTCGCGTTCTGGCCATTCGACAATGGCATTACCTGTCCCGATAATGGTTCCATAACCGTGCAGAATCCCAGGATATGAGGGCGTGTCCAGCGTCGACAGCAGCCATGAAAGGCCACCACCATCGCTCTCAGCGATGGCTTGTTCGGTGAATTCCGGCATCTCATCGAGGATTCGCTGCGCTTGTCCGCTGCGGATGTAATCGATCATTCGCATGTCCCATAGGTGCATTGCGTGACTGGTAATGTGCTCTTTGCTCATGTCCTCAGGGATTTCTGACTCGGTTGTAAAGTGTCGATGGGACAGTGAATTGCTCGCCAAAACGACCACTTTCTTACCACTTTCAAGAATGGCTTCCCGAGTGACTCTTCCAAGTTCAATCATCATTTCTTGCATAACTTCGACCGAATAGTAATCACGCGATCGATTGCTGGAGACCACGACGAGAGGTTTGTCCCACACCGGGTTGAACATGTGACCTGTGGTAATGGTGCCATAGTCAACACGGAAGTCTGGATTCTCCATCATTTTCACAGCCAAACCCGCTTCAGCGGCCTTGTCGTGGATTTTCCGGGTGAGATCAACATCAATATTGAGGTCGTAATGGTAACGGAAGAGGTTGGGGAACACTGGATCTACGGAGAGACTCTTGAAGTTTGGAAGCCCCAAGAAGTGGGTACCGACGTAGGTCTGCCAGTGAGGAGACAAGAGGACAATTGCATCGTAATCGACGTCTTTCAATGACTCACGAAGGCGTTCATAGCCCCATCGCAACTGTTCCCAACCGCCTTCAGCAACCGGTTCGTTTTGTGGAGGGTTATCGGCATAGACGAGATGTGGTGGATGAGGAGCCAAACAACCTGCTACGATTTCACCTTGCGTCATAATACAAGCCAAGCGCTTAACGGCTATATCGGCATCGGCGTTCAAGGCAAACAGAAAGCAATGGACCCAAGACTCAAACAAGACGGCGAGTTGGGGTTACCATGGAGGAATCCGTGACGCTCCCGCTGGAAGCGCCCAACCCCGTTTCCCTCAAGCAAGACCTGATGACGGGGACGAAGCACATCTTGACACCTGCTCTGGTTGGTGCAGCCGTTGGTAGCGGATGGCAGGTGTATGGCATTCCCGCCTTCGAGTCCGTGTTCACACCAAATCCGCCGCAATTCGCGTTGCTTGTGGTACTCGCTCTCACGCCGTTGATGTACCGGATTTTGGTTCACACCTCGTTTGAGCGATGCCTCGAATACACGTTTGGATTTGCAGTCCTTGCCCTTCCACTGTGCATCGTGTGGCTCTCAGGATGGGGCGCCCTGTTCTGTGGGATGTACGCCATACTACTGGCATGGGGAAGCCTTTCCATGATCTGGGGTCGAAAGCAATTGCCTCCCTTTAGTTACGGAATCTGGCACGCTATGGGCATCGATCTAGGCGCCTTTGCTGGTGCAGTGGCAGTTTACAACACAATCTCATGAAGTGTAACTTTCCGAATCATTGGGGAAATCACCAGACCGAACATCCTCACAGTAGGAAGTGATTGCACCGTTAATGTCCTCGGCGAGGTTGAGGTAGCGTCGCAAAAACCTTGGAGAGAAATCCATCGTGATGCCTAGGAGGTCATGAAGGACAAGCACCTGTCCATCGCAATCTGGACCGGCGCCGATGCCAATTGTTGGAATCGAAATCGATTCGCTGACTCGCTTTGCCAGTTCACGTGGAATCTTTTCCAGCACGATTCCGAAGCACCCGGCGGCTTCGAGCAACTTTGCGTCTGCAATGAGTTTCTCAGCCTCTTCCTCTTCTTTTGCTCGAACGGTGTAAGTGCCAAACTTGTAGATCGACTGAGGAGTCAATCCAAGATGACCCATGACAGGAATTCCAGCAGTCAAAATTCGCTCGATGGATTGGATGATCTCAGATCCGCCCTCGAGTTTGACAGCGTGGCCTTCTGCTTCTTTCATGATTCGGATCGCAGATTCAAGTGCGATGGCTGAATTCCCCTGGTAAGTTCCAAACGGCATGTCGACCACAATGAGCGCACGGTCAACGGCTCGTTGAACGCATTGAGCGTGATAGATCATGTGGTCCAGTGTCATTGGCACGGTGGTGACTTGGCCGGCCATCACATTGGAGGCGGAATCGCCCACGAGAATGACATCAACGCCCGCTTGATCGACAAGTTTAGCCAATGAATAATCATACGCTGTTAGCATGGTGATTTTTTCATCAGCACGCTTCATTTCGAGAAGCGTATGTGTCGTGACCTTGCGTGCTTTGCCATGTACGGACATGGTCCTTCCACCGTCACTTGTGTTTTGAAACCCTCGCAGGTGGAATGTATTGCTATTCTTCCTCGTATGAAGCAGACAGTTGGTGCATCAATTCAGCGAGTGCTTCTTCCGCATCAGCGCACGCAAGGATTTGCTGTTTGGATTCAAGTCCATTGAGCACAAGAGCTGCAACTGTGAAAACAGAGTTTGGGTCATCATCGATCACATGTTCCACGCGCTCAGCCACCCAGGTGTCCAGGATTTGCTCATCGATGCGAAGAACGGCCCCAATTCGGTTGAGAACACCATTCAACACCTCTTTGAGCATTTTTTGGTGAGCGGGGGTGGTTGGTGTGGTCTCTTCTTGAAAGCGAACGTCGCCTGAGATGTACAGTTTCTGATGTGTCGCCTCGTCGGGAATGTGTTCGAGCAGTGTTTGCAAATCTGGGTACATGCCGTCGTCGTTTGAGAGGAAGGCCATTGCTGGGTGTTCGAATGGAGGAAGTGCGGGGGGTATGACGTTCTCGACCGTGAACCTTCGCCGTCCGACAATCGAAATGAAGTGGTTGCTTCCTTTGGTGTCATGCTCAAGAATTTCGGCCTCGCAACCATGCGTTCTTGGGCCATCCCAGTGGTTGCTAGGTTCAAATGGGTCGTTCATTACGAGCCCGAAATTTTTGTTGTCGAGTAAGCAGTCATCCAACATCTGCCGATAGCGTGGTTCGAAGACCCGAAGTTCCTGAACTTCGCCTGGCATGAGGACCATTGGGAGAACAAAGAGTGGAAGCGATGCTTGCTCTGTCATGGTGAGAAATCGGATGGTCTGCTTTTGAAGATGTGTTCTCAATCACCGAGTTCTCGAGGATTCATGACGCAGATGTTTGTGGTTTCCGAAAAGAAGCCAAGGGACCACTGGCCGCCTTCACGTCCAACGCCGGAATGCTTCACTCCGCCAAATGGAGTGCGAAGGTCGCGGTGCAACCATGTGTTGATCCAAACAATGCCAGTGTCGATTGTTTTCGCCAAAGCCTTGCCCACTTCGATATCTCGAGTCCAAATCGATCCAGCCAGTCCGTATTCTGTGGCGTTCGCCATTTCGGTCACTTCAGCAAGGCTATCAAAGGTGTGAACGGTTACGACAGGGCCAAAAATTTCCTCGGTGGCACAGCGGGATAAGTGGCTCAATCCACCGATGACGGTCGGAGCGAGATAGGCCCCTTCAGGCGTTGGGCCAACACCACCCATCATCGAGCGAGTGCCACCAGTGAGAATGGTCCCGCCTTCTTCGATGGCTAAGTTGATGTAAGATTCGACCTTCTCAAGATGATCCATTGAGATGACGGTTCCAATTTGTGTGGCGTCATCGCTTGGCTCGCCGATGCGCATGGCGGCTACTTCTTCGACAAAGCGTTCGATGAACACATCGGCAATCGAGGCATGAACCATGATTCTTGAGCCACACAAGCACACTTGTCCTGAGTTCGTAAACGCCGCTTTTGCTGCACCTTGAACCGCTTGGTCAAGATCAGCGTCTTCGAGGACAATTGTGGCATTTTTACCACCCAGTTCTAAGGAGAGTTTCTTGAACATGGGTGCAGCGGTGGCTGCGACAATCCGTCCAGTTGCTGTACCGCCTGTGAACGAGATGCCATTGATCAGGGGATGTTCTAGAATGCCTTGACCAACTTCTGGACCGAGACCATGAACAAGATTGAACACGCCACGGGGGAGGTTTAACTCATCCAATGTTTCTGCGAGAATATTTGCTGTGAGCGGCGTCATTTCGCTCGGTTTGGCGACAATGGCGTTGCCCATGAGCAACGCTGGAGCGACCTTCCACGACATGAGGTACAACGGCAAGTTCCATGGTGTGATCAAGCCGACAACACCCAAACCATTGCGATGAACAATGTTCATTGCGTCGCTCATTTCGAACGTCATTGGTTCTTGCTTTCTGGCAAAATCTGCAAAGAAACGAAAGTTGTCAACTGACCTTGTTGCGTCGACCCTTCGCGCCAGAGAAATTGGCTTTCCAGTGTCAAGCGATTCAGCCTGAGCAATGGCTTCATGCTTAGCTTGCAACGCATCGGCGATGGCGTCCAACCAATCAGCACGCTGGTCGAGGGTGAGAGCGTTCCAATCTGCTTGGGCAGATTTGGCTGAGGCAGCAGCGTGTTCCACATCAGCCTTTGTGGAGCGGGGAATATGAGCGATGACCATCCCTGTTGCCGGGTTGATATCTTCGATGGTGTCACCAGACTGAGCAGGTACAAAGGAACCATCAATGTAATTCATGAGTTTTTTCATGATTACATCTCCACATCGTAGAGCCAACGGTCTTGATCGGGGTCCCATTCGTCCCATGTTGGCAATGTTTCCAAGACCTCAAGGTACTGTGGCGGGACAATCCCCGGGACGATGAATGCTTTCTGACGGTGGAGTGGATATGGATTTCGCAGGTTAATACCAAGCACACCCAACACTGCTCTTGCCACATACCAAGTTGCTTGAGAATTCCAGCCATGTGCAATTTTCACAACAATTCCGAGCCCCCTTGGATAGTCAGGATGTTCAATCGCAAGCCCAAGAAGACCATCTGCGCCTTCCTTTGCGATGACTTTCCCTTCACCAGCTTTCAGAACCGTTGAATCCAAGCGATTGAATCCACCAACAAGATCGGGGTGACGGACCATCGCTTCCCAGATCCAATCATCGTCCTTGTCCCGAACCAAACCTGCATAGATTTGAGCCAATTCTGCAACGGTGTTGGAAACCGTTGGCAATCCACAGCCGTCTTTCGCAACACGCAATGGTGTCCAATCCGGACCGAGATAGGTGCGGATTTGTTCCATGTAGGCGTGGAACACTTCGTGAGTTGGCAATGTATATCCAGCTCGGTTCCATCCCTTTTTCTTGCATCCATGAAGGATTGCAGCATGTTCACCCGAGCAGGTGTGAAACCACCGTCGTGGGCGTCGGACTTGACGCCCAAATTGAATCAAAGGCACATCGAGGGGTGTGAGCATGAGCGGCCATTCCGCCTCAGCCAAGAGTGATTGAGCAGCTGCGACGTGTTCTGTGTCGCCATTGTGAGAGGCAACGGCAATCGCTTTTTGTTCCCATGTTGTATCTTCCAATTCTTTTGTGAAAGCCTTCAACATAAACGGCTTCATCATCGAGCGTCCATAGCAAAGCACGTTTCCGCCGAAGGAATGAATCACTTCATCGCCATGAGCCCAAGCCACGGCACCGTGTATTGTGGTTTCAGAAACACCGTTTCTTCGGTAGTCCACCAGTGGTTCCCATGCGACTTCTCGCCCAGTAGGAATTCCCTCCACACTTTCACCTAACGGGCTCTTTGGATAGAGCGCACTCCCCGGCCGACCCGGTTCCACTGCAGAAGGTGTGTCGTGTTCAATTGGCATAGCATCACCTAGTTGGCCATTGAGGCTTCGACAAGCGGAACAACCTGTTCCATGTAGGCAGTCATGTCCCGGCAGACACGATCGGAGTCGTGATTGAAGAAATCAAACCAAGCCATGATCCGGTCTTCGGGATGGAAGCGTTCGGTGATTTGTTGTGCGACTTCTTGAGCATTGCCGATCAGCGCATTGTTGGCGGCGTTTGATACCTTGGAGGGGTCAATCGTACCCTCGAGCGCATTCCAATACGCACTCAGAGCGGCTTTTGCTTCGCGGTTTGCTGCTTCACTCTGTTCTTCCGATGTCAGACCAGCTTCGGCGTTGAGGAACACAAACGAAGTGCGAGGCATGTCACGTCGTTGCCATTCTCCGCCATCTTGGTGAAAAACGGTCGACATCCGTTCATGAGTGGATTCGATGACTTCCGGTTTTGTGATTGACAAATTGAAGACCTTGACAGGCAGGAATGAATTGAGGAATGTTTGGGCCCGAGGGTCGTGCGTGCCTGCAACCAATTCCAACAAGTCCCTCCGGAAGGTGTTAGGAACGATTTTCAAATCCTCGAAGACATACCGCTTTGGAATCGGAACTTCGTCCGGCAAAGCGTCGAGTCCTTCAAACTCAACAGCCGCTTCCTGCACCCGTTGCCAATCGTCATCAGAACGGAAATTGGCCCTCGTCAAGATCGTGGAGTAAGTGGATTCTGAATTGACAACGTCGCCACGAAGCAGGCGAAGGAAAATTTCACCCGCTTCCATGAATATTTGTCCGCGCAAAGCAGGCCATGCTGCTTCTTCAACAGCGTTTCGAGGAACGATGCCGTAAGGTCGGGCCATAAATTCGAACCGACCTGCCGAGAAACCAACGTGCAATTTTCGATGCTCGTCTTGGTTCATCCCGTGGAGGTGAAGCGTGTTGGCGATCCGCTCTGCTTGTGCAATTGGTCCACCTGCAGCAAGAATTGCCATGACAGCACTCCCAATTTCGATTGAGCTGGTTCTGCGAAAGGATTCCATGGCGAGTTGAGGGAAATCTGTGCAAAGACCAACTTCACCTTGCCAGTGAGGAACGACGGGGCGTGAATTGCTCTTCTGAGTATCTGTGGAAAGATGGGCCTGAGCAATCCATCCAACGCCGAAGCCGAGCTTGTCTGCGCACTCAAGTTGTTGGAAGTAGTTCGCAAACATTTCATCTTCAGCCGGCACACGGCCCGCTGCGTCAGGGGTCTGACTGATTGAGAAGAAGATGTCGTGGTCCATAGGTGGCACCGTCCATGCCAGTGGGAGGCACATCATAACGAGTGTGGCTAATTTGGTTGAGAATGCACTCAGGATTTGCTTCTTTTTCCGGAAGAACTGTTGAACGAGGTAAGGGCTTCAATGCGCTGACGCACAGCGATTGGTGTTGGCAAACCTGCGTTGATGAAGGCGTGCAGACAATCCGAGAGTTGGAGCATTGCCGTTTCGTAATCCTCTTCGATTTCTGCAATGTCAGCAAGGCCCCAACGAGCCACAAGTTGACCGGATAAATCTTCCAGTGCAACGGCGAGTTCAAGCGATTGAGTGTAGAGATCTTTGGCTGCATCAAACTGTCCGAGCGTTGCTTGGCTGTGACCCATGTCCGCCATTGCTTCCATTTGTCCCTCATCATCCTTGAGTTTCATGAGCAACTCAATACGTCGAGACGCATGAATAAGTGCCGTTTCATGGAGGTGTTGTTTTTTGGCCAATGCTTCCAGAAGTGCAAGTCCGTACACAATGCCGTTTGTGTCATCGGTTTTTTCGCGCAACCTCAACGATCGACTTGCGAACATTTGGGCTTCCTCGTATGATTCGTTGGCCATGTGGAGCAAGGCAACGTGGTGAGCAACCGCAGCCGACAAGGGTTCGCCCTGTTCAATCAATTCAGCCTTCGCGGTCAGTTCAGAAAGTTCATCAATGGATGCATTGGTCATCTTGAGCGTTTCAAATGTTGCCCAGCCGGATTCGATTTCATCGGCCGCATGTTCCTTGGCATGAAGCAACAAACGATCCGCAAGTGCTTCATCTTCCAACTCCAAGGCGAGAGGAATCAAACGGAGCGCAAGAGGAGTGTTGATGTCTTCCATTGCCCCGCCTTGGGTCAACATGTCCAAGATTCGCCGAGCTTGCTCGGGTGTAACCTCGCCGTCCATGAACCCCCGCTGGGCCCTCGCGTCAAGAACATATCTCTTGGCTCGTTCTTTCGATGAACCTTCATACGCAAGTGGCAGTAGCACCCTTCATGGGCAAGTATGATGGTTACTTGCAGGGCCTAAGTATCGCGGCGATTCTCATCTTAGCCCCACTTGCCCTCCAAACCTTGCTCGCTGAGGACGAAGCACAAATCGTATACGTCGCGGTACCGGTTGAAGTTGAAAACGATTCCACACCCAATGAAACAACGAGCGACGAAGCACGCGCCCCTGTACTTAACAGGTCGGAAGTGGCCCGAATTGCGACGTTTAACATCAAAGTGTTTGGCGAGACGAAGATGGGGAAGCCAGAAGTCGTGTCGGTGCTTGTTGAGACCGTTTTGCGGTACGACCTTGTCGCAGTTCAGGAAATCAAAGACATAGATCAGACCGTCCCGTATGACTTCCTCGATGCGATCAACAATCAAAGTGAGACTGAATGGGCCATGTTGTTGAGCCCACGTTCTGGGTTACAGGAAGACGACCGCACCTCGCAAGAGCAGTATGCCTTCTACTACAACACCGCTGTGTTCGAAGCCATTGGGAACGGAAGCCTGTACAATGATAGCGAAAACGATCATTTCCAACGTGAGCCGTTCCAAGGTCGGTTCACTCTCTTGGACATCAACGGAAATCAAACGCTTTTCGACTTGAGCCTAATCACTGTCCACACCAAGCCTGCTGCAGCTGTCGAGGAAATCAACGCACTTGGCATTGTTGCGAGCGAATACATGCAAGCCACCCCCGATGAGGAAGATTTGGTCATCTTGGGTGATTTCAACGCAGATTGCAGCTATGCTTCAGAGCAAGACCTGTCGAACTCAGCGCTCGCCGGTGGCAACTACACTTGGTTGGTTGGCAATGACGCAGATACAACGGTGGCACAGAGTGCGTGTGCGTACGACCGAATCCTCACCAACGGCGACCTGAGTGGTCGGCTCACCTCAAATTGGGGCATTGACATGGTGTTCGACAGCAGCAATGTATCCGACCACTACCCGGTTTGGTTTGACATCCTCCGATGATCAAATACTGCGCAAGCGTCCACCATCAACGGCGAGACTCACGCCACGAATGCCACCCGATGCGGGGAGCGCCAAGAAGGTGAGAGCGGATGCAGTTTCCAACGGATTGATCAAGCGTTCGATTGGCACTTGATTCAACCAACCAGATTGGACTTCATCGAGTGATTTTCCAGTTCGCTCTTGGATTGAGGCAGCGAGGGAACCCAGTCTGTCTGTGTCGGTAAAACCAGGCAGCACGTTGTTGATCGTGATGCACGGAGCTAATTCACGGGAAAGTGACTTTGCCCACGAAGCCATGGCCCCTCGAAGTGTATTGGAGAGACCGATGTTTGGGATTGGTTCTTTGACAGAGGTCGAAATGATTTGGATGATTCGACCGTAGCCTGCTTCTTCCATGCCTGGAACAATCAGCTGTGTGAGGGTGTGAGCTGCGTGAAGATGGCGCCTGAAGGGTGCATCGAAGTCGTTCAAAGTGTTTCCAAGCAAGGGTCCACCGGGTGGACCTGCAGCGTTGTTGACGAGAATGTGAACAGCACCACGCTCAGAAAGAAGAACGGGGATGGAGGACTTGATGGCGGCTTGGTCTTCAAGGTCCAAGACAAGGCTTGCATGTTCGCCTTCACCGAGGTTGGATAGTTCGTCACAAAGGTCTGAAAGGGACGCTGCGTTTCGAGCGCAAACGGTCACACTCGCACCTGCTTTAGCCATCATCATTGCTGTAGCTCGGCCGATTCCTTTGCTGGCACCACAAACAAGCGCATGCTTTCCTTGTAGGGCGTTTGAAGCGTATGGGAAGTCAGTGCCAAGGAGGTCCATGCCCATCGCAACGGGTGCCTTCTCATAGGTCTTCGGATGGTGGCTCAAAGCCAATCAATGATGGCGTTGAGTTGGACCAGCCAATCATCACTCGCCACATCGATGACGGAGTAATGGTCACCAGGCAACCACAACTTTTGCACTTCAACACCCTTCGCCTTCATGACACGAGCGTATGTTTCGGATTGCTCCTTTGGCACATCGACATCGGTTTCTCCGTGAACAAGCAGAATCGATACTTCAGCTGGGTGGTCAACCGGATTGAGTTGCCGCCAGACATCAGGCGATTCATTTGGTGCAGAACCAATCCACCGGCGAACAGCATCCCCCTCATCGGAGAGTTTAGCGCTATCAGCCCCAATCAAATCGGTGATGGGTGCTTGGGCGATGGTCAACCATGGCCTTCGTTCTGCTTTTGCAGCCAGCAACAACGCCAAATGGCCGCCAGCTGAGTGGCCCATGATCATCGAACGGGTGATGTCAATGCCGGGAAGCAGCGCAAGTTGCCCCCATGCACGCATGACATCGGAAAGGGTGTCCATCCAAACCCCTTCGTCACCATCGCTCCATCCCTTGAACTCAATGTTCCACGCTGCAATGCCGGCCTCGGCCAAGTCATCCCCAATTGGACGCATCAATTCACTTGTCCATGCCGATTTCCAAAAGCCGCCATGGATGAGCATGATACAAGGAACCCCAGATGCGTTCTCAAACGGGGATGGGTCGTCTGGCATGTGCAAATCAGCAAATTGCCAAGACTCAGCGCCCCATTGCATCCGGTCAACGCCCATGATTACCTTTGGACACCTCTTCCCTATCACCCTTGCCTTGAACCCTACAAGAGTTGAAGACGGGAGAGCCGCAGGGATGCCTATGACCAACCCATTGGACATTGAATTTGAAGATATGAATGGAACGATGACCACCTTGCGAAACCTCGGCGGAGAGAACACAAACACTTGGATTGTAGTGAATGTTGCAAGCGCATGTGGGTTCACGCGCCAATACGCCGGCCTTCAGACGCTTTCACAACAAGACGGTGTCACGGTTGTTGGCTTCCCATGCAACCAATACGGTGCTCAAGAACCAGGGACACATGAAGAAATCTGTGAATTCACTGCCTCGACATTCCAGGTGACGTTCCCACTTATGGCGAAGGTCAATGTCAAAGGTGATGCATCAGCCCCTCTTTTCCAAACGCTCTCTGCATCAAGCGACGCAGAAGGATACACTGGCGACATCCGCTGGAATTTTGCTAAGTTCGTACTTTCAAGCGATGGCAGCATCGCTCGTTTCACATCACGAGACGAACCCGAAGACCTGCTTTGAGTTCAGGCATCTGAAAATGCGTTAGGCTTGAACACCCATCGTGTCTCATCCTCTCCATTGTAGTAGGATTTAACACGGGCGTCGTTGGCTACAAAATCGTGGTACTTGAGCAAAGCTGGGTATGGTTTGAGCATGGATTTTTCAATGCCATCAAATTGTCCTGAGAACATCATGAATGTATTGAGGAACGCTTTGACATCTGCGAGGGTCATGTCTTCTGTATCAGCAATCCAACCGGTTGAGGACGCTTCAATCAAAGATTCTAGATCCTTGATTCCGAGGTCAATTTTTGCACCATCGGCAAACAAAGCTTTCCTTGCCGCAATTTTCTCATCAAGATTCTCGATGTAGAATGTCGGTGTGAAGTCGGCGCGCCATCCTTGAATCAAGTCGAGAATTTCATCCACCTTTCCTCGAACAAAGAGATCCTCTGGTTCAATTCCAGCAAGTGCTGCAGCGTATCGCATCAATGCATTCGATTCAGCAATCGTTCCCTGAGGTGTCTTGAGAATTGGGAGGTATCCCCACGGCAAATCTCCGCTCTCTTTGAGCGCTTGAAAGCCGTCCCAATCCACGACTGTGTTTTTCCAAGGAACTCCCGATATCTCCAAACAAAATCGAGTTGGTTCTGCATAGCCGGGTCCTGCGAAATAAATCAGTTCGTGCATATCACCGGCTCAGTGAGGCGGTTGATGAACGCTTCTGCTTCAACATCAGGGGCTGACTCGGCGTCGGTCCCGAGGGAACAACACTGTTTCTCGGACGTTCTTAGCACCGGTCAACTTCATCAGAATTCGTTCAACACCAAGACCCCATCCAGCGTGAGGTGGGACACCATGACGGAATCCAGCGACATAGAATTCAAACTCTTCTGGATCCAGATCCATGCCCTTGAGGTTCTCAATCAAGACATCCATGCGGTGTTCTCGCTGACCGCCGGAGGTGAGTTCATCTCGACCAAAGTTAAGGTCGAAACCACGGCTGAGTTGTTTTCCAGTGCTTCCATCCTCGCCCTCTACATGGTGAATGTAGAACGGTTTGAGGTCCATGGGCCACTGAGGTAGGAAGTAAAATTGTGGCAAATCTTCTGCCAGCAAATCGGAGTTCTCAGCATCAATATCGTCGCCCCACTCAATCGAGCCACCTTTGGCCTTGATGGTTGCAATCGCATCGCAATATGACAGGCGAGGGAATGGCAATTCAGGTACAATCACTTCGATTGGCTCTTCGTCTTGAGTGGCTCGGTATTCATTGATGGTGGCAATGTGAGCAGTGGATTCAGGATCCGTCGAGACCGAGACCCAAATGTGATGGATCATTCGCTCCAACACGCCCATGACGTCTTCGTCGTTCGCCCAGGAGCATTCAATATCGAACGAGATGAATTCGTTGAGGTGCCGATATGTGTCGTGCTTTTCTGCTCTGAAAGCAGGTCCAACTTCGAACACTCGTTCAAGGCCGCCAGACATGCACAACTGCTTGAACAGTTGTGGAGACTGGTTCAGGAAGGCAGGCGTGTCGAAGTACATCATAGGGAACAAGTCAGTTCCACCTTCTGTGGCCGTTGCAACAATCTTAGGAGTGTGAGTTTCGAAGAAACCTTCTGAGATGAGGGCTTCTCGGCCGTACTGCAACACTTTGCCTCGCAGTTTGAACATCGCATTCACTTGTGAGCGACGAAGGTCCAAAAATCGGTTGTCGAGCCGAGTGTCTAAGGCGACGTGGACCGTATCAGTGACGCCCAATGGAAGCGGTGCTTCAGCTCGAGCGATGACAACAACGGAGGTGGCAACCACTTCGTACGCTGGTGGCGGCGTGGGTTCGCCTTCCTTGGCCTTAGGGGGTCGCTTTTGCGAGACGGTGCCTGTGAATTGAAGGGTGGATTCACGGGTCATGCGCTGCACCATGTCAAGTGAGGCTTCACCGATGTTGTCTTTCTTGAGAAAAATTTGTGTGGTCCCAGTACCATCACGGAGGTCGACAAAACAAATCGCGCCCTTTCCTCGGTTGGCTTCCATGAAACCTGCGACCGTAACTTCTTGATCGATAAGATCCGCTCCAAGCGCTTGAATTTGGCCCAAAGTGTGCGTTCGATATGAGGTAGGTACCCAAGTGGTCATGGTACAGTGGCAGCGGGTCGAGAACATCAACCATTCGTTCGAACTTTCAGCAAGCTCCACACCTCGATGGGGCATAAACACACTATTTATTCCCAATAGGAATATCGTTGATAGAGATTAAGCGTTGCCTTCATATATCCGCGGTCGAGGCGGGCACTCATGACTGACGACCTGTTCTCATCCGAATCCGTGACCCGAGGCCACCCTGACAAGCTCTGTGATACCATTTCCGATGCAATTGTCGATGCATGCCTTGCCATCGATTCAAACGCCCGTGTGGCCGTCGAAACATGCGTGAAGGGAAAGGAAAACATCGGCCTGATCGTTCTTGCGGGTGAAGTTTCTCTTAATGGTGAAGCACCTGATTACGAAACCATCGCTCGAAAAGCTGCTGTCGATGTAGG
>ERZ1049444.412-NODE-412-length-41645-cov-9.834864_pt1 | contig 41645 bp, 36 predicted proteins | sample MGYA00383101_ERZ1049444 | MGnify/ENA primary metagenome ERZ1049444 (study PRJEB29581, sample SAMEA5548371) | metagenome | biome: marine; feature: coastal; material: water | depth 50 m | study: Short-term variability in the microbial, nano- and picoplankton... | reverse complement strand
TCTTCGGACCTCGATGCTCAAAACAACGAATTACAGTGGATTGTTGATGCTTACGCCCTCGTTTTCGGTGGCTCTCTTCTTTTGATGGGTGCATTAGGAGATCGCTTTGGTCGGAAAAAAGCACTCCAGTCAGGCATGGTGTTGCTTGCACTTGCTGCAGGCCTGGCCTCTCAATACGCCGATTCAACAACGGATGTCATCATCGCCCGGGCGTTCATGGGGCTGGGTGCGGCACTCATTATGCCAGCTACACTTTCAGTCGTTATCGTTGTTTTTCCACCAGAAGAGCGCGGCAAAGCGGTTGGTATCTGGGCGGCCATGGCTGGCGTCGGTGCTCCGATTGGCCTGCTCGTCGGCGGATGGGCGGTTCAATCTTTCAATTGGCAGATGGTGTTCTTGATCAACGTCCCACTCATCGCAATCGCTCTTCTTTTGGGCAGTTTGTTGGTGCCAGAATCAAGGGACGAGCATCGAACGCCCCTCGATTTCATTGGAGCCTTTCTTTCAATCGCCGCATTGGGCGGCCTTCTCTATTCTATTATCGAGGCACCAGTCCACGGCTGGACGAGCACTGAAACCCTCGTTACCTTTGCAATCTCAGTCGTCCTTCTCGTCACGTTCATTCGCTGGGAGGCGCGCTCAGAACACCCACTTTTACCCATGAAGTTCTTCTCTGACAAAGGCTTCACAGTTGGTTTGATTACCATCAGCCTCACGTTTTTTGTGATGTTTGCCTTCATGTTTACGCAGATGCTCCATTTCCAAATGGTTCGAGGCCACGGGCCGTTGGCAGCAGCACTCCGCTTTCTCCCCCTCCCCCTCGGCTTAATGCCGGCGGCAGCGAACAGCGATCGCTTTGTTCAACGATTTGGGCGCAACAGGGTGGTTGGCATTGGGCTCACTTTAGTCGGCATTGCTATGGTTATTTTCACAACCGTTCAAATCGATACCCCCTACCTTCGCCTTGCCTTGATGTTCTTCCTCCTTGGATTTGGCTTGGGACTCACAATGGCTCCATCCACCGACATGGTCATGCAAGCAATTCCCTCAGACAAAGCAGGCGTTGGCAGTGCCACAAATGACGCCAGCAGAGAAGTTGGTGGGGCGCTTGGTATCGCTATTGGTGGAAGCGTGTTGAATGAATTCTATCAACGCTCATTCGTCTTACCAGAAGGCCTTGACCTTGCTGCACTCCCCGTAGATCCAAGCACTTCGTTCCCAGCAGCAATTCAACTTGGACGAGGCATGGGTGGGCCAATTGGCGATCAACTGGTTCTTATCGCCCAAACTGCCTTTGTCGACGGCATGGTTGCCTCGGCAGCAGTGTTTGCAGCGATCGCCTTCACAACGGCGATTATTGCTTTTAGATTCATACCGACGGCATCAAAGAGCGAAAGCGAAGAGGAATGAAACCCTCGTTCACAAGTAAGCGTTGAGCACAGGCTTCTCGTCGAGGTGGAAGAAGGAATACGCAGCCCACCATGTGATGATGTCAAGGCTGTCAACAAGGTTCGAAACACCAGAGTGTTCTTCTCCGTATCCCTTTCCAGTCGTGTCCATCCAGATTTCCATTTCCTCACGGGTATCACAGGTCTGGTGGTAACACCAGTACCCATCAACCAGTCCGCCAAATCCAATCGTGACCGTGTCGAGGTTGGTTTGGAAACTTGCGTGGTCAGAACGCGCTGTCACATCTTCATAGATGACAATCTCTGGTCGGCCTCTATCGAGCCAATCATCTACTTTCCACGTGTCCTCAGCAAATCCTTCGCCGACCAAAATACTCTGTTGTTGCTCGACACCGATTGCATCAGCGCCAATCCAGAGGGTGAGCCCAACCATTTCTGGTTGGTTGATCACATCGTGGTCAAGTGAGGGGCCCAAGTACACTCGCATCGGCCACACTTCCTCATCCTTCGGGTATCCATCAGGGTCGACGGTTGTAGCAGGATCTCCGTGTGGTGCACCACCGCCACCAGGCCAGTTAACGCCAGCCATGTCGAGGTTGATGTAATTGGTAACTGTCACGTCAGGGTTGTCTTCCTTCACGTAATAATCAGTCCAGTAATCGCTTCCACGCTTTCCACCTTCTTCACCAGACCAGAAACAGAACACCATTGTTCGACGTGTTTCAAACGAAGACATTGCTTCAGCAACGGTCAACACCATACTGGTGCCAGCAGAATTGTCGTACGCACCAACACCAGTTCCATACGTTCTGGTCCCAGTGATGTGAGGATCTGCAAGCAAGAGGTTCGCAGGTGGTGCAACATCGAAGTGCGCACCAAACACCATCCACTCATTTGGCACATCGCTTCCATACCTAAATCCACAAATGTTGTACGATTCAGGGTTTTGATTTCCGAAGACATCCGTGAATTCGTAACGTTGCGTTACCACCGTGAGGCCGAATGATTCGAGCTCATCGATGATGTACACTGCAGCATCTTCGTAGGCAGTGTTTGCTTGCCCTGCCCAGCGATTGAGGTAGCCAACAGCACCGTCGGCCAAATCAAGTGGGTCGGGGGTCTCGTCAGTGATATGATGGAGGTAGTTGTACGTGCTTCGACCTGCAACCAATCCGGTTGAATGCCGCCCCCCCTCTTCAGTAGAGTATGCTGGAGCGGCAGGCCGCTGGAATGCGAGCGGGTAGGCTGCGACAGCACCACCTGTCTCTTCGCTTGCGTTCAATGATATGTTTTCACCAGCAAGGCGAGCGATTGCCCCACCGTCTGCAGTTTTGTAACCACCCTCATCATACCAAGTTGCCCAGGATTCATTCGCATCTCGAATTGGCCAATTTTCTCGGCCATAGGACCCTAAGAGGACAACTCCGACATCGGCACGGGGTGGTGCGAGCATGGAAAGTTGTACAGACTCACCAGCTCGAAGATCGACAATGGTGGAATTCACAACATAACCAGAGGCCGGGTCTTGAATTAGGTAGGGGACAAAGGCAGAAAGATCCTCTTCCGCCGTAATGGTCACGCCCTGAAACACTCCAGCAGTCATCACTTGAGGGGTGATTGAAACGTCGTCAATGGAAACAGGACCGTCCCCTCCATTTTCACCAAAACACCCCGCCAAAGGCGCCATGACCATGATCAACATCAGTGTCAATGCGTGAAGCGCTCGCATGCCCGCCATGAAGTCGGGTACCATCGAGACTTTCTCAATCCTACGATGGAATGCCGTCAAAGCACCCCTCGCCGAAAATAACATATTCATACCTCATTAAAGATTTAACCGGGCGCAAAAATCCGGAATATACAATATAATTACCGTAATGTGGCAATAAAGTATGAAAAACCATCAAAAACAATCTATTCTTTGATATAGGTTCACAGACAAGGTATACATGATAATATGGAAGAGAAAGGAAACGCCTTCGAGGTATTTATCACCCTGAAATCAAAACCCAGCCGAACGCGATACTTGTGGGCGAACGCCGTCATTGTTGACGATCTTGATCCACGTTGCCCTCTCATCGAAGGTTGACTCACTCTTCAGCGTCTTGCAACTGCTTCTCTTTCGCCTCATTCATGATGCTGATAGAAAGGCCAACAATCCCAATAATCGCACCACACATCACAAGCACTACGAGGTCAGTACGCGACTTGTCATCATCTTCTTCCACTTCATCCGTTTCACAGCCAATGCCAAAACAATCACCCAATCCCGGGGTTCCAGATTCCTCATGCACATCCTTCCACAGCGTGATGTTGAAGGATTCAGTGGACATAATTGTCTCGTTAATGGCCCGTTCAAACCTGTAGACATAGGTTCCAGGTGTTGCATTGAGATCGAAGGCATAGGTGTGAGAGACAGCGCATGAATCATCCACCAACGTCCCGTTTTCAGTTAATTCACACGCCTCGACCAACCACACAGAGGTGTTGTCACTTGTTCCATTGAACAGACCATCTTGGTCGGTATCAATCGTGATTCGAATGCTTGCGTTTTCCGTTGTGTCTTTCATTCGAAAGACAACGGCGTTTCCTTGTACGAAATCACTGTCTGTGATGTTTGCAGGCATTGGTCCGTCAGCAACCACGATGACGTTGTATGTCTCTTGCTCGTGTGCAGAAGTGCCTGACAGGAAAAGAACCCCAACCAAAGCAACCATGACAAGGGCGCTGACTTTCCTGACTCCCCCGGGCATGATTTTGCTATTACAACATAACATAAAGACAAAACGGAAGAGCAGATAGCCGCAACCATGGGGGCGAAGCAAACTGGCCTTGGGGTGTTCATCATTGTGTTGCTCTGCTCTGCAACACTGCTCGTCGTTAGCCCTGAAAATGAGCCACAGGCTGCGAATTCAGTCATTTTCAATGAAGCAGACCCACTCTATCAGTACGAGGGGCACGACCATTCCAACGCCTCCCAGCACGTGGCGGGCACTGACAACATGGCACTCGTCGACTTCAACCCCCTGACCACACCGGGCAACGCCGAGGTTCAGGTGGCTACCACCCCCGATGGCGAAACATACGCTTACCTTGCTGGGTGGAATGACATGCACATCGTCGATGTCACCGATCCAAACAACACAAGCGTCACGGGCGTGTACAACGACCCGAACACCCAAGTTCTTGATGTCAAGTACCTCGAGTATAATGGGCGAGAATACATCATTCAACAGAACCAATTGGTTGACCCGGGCAACGCCGACCCCAATGTAGGGGAATGGAGCGATCCAGCACAAGTGACCGTGACCCTCATCGATGTCACTGACAAAACAAACCCAACATGGATTGATTCGTGGTATGATGCAGACCACCCAACAGGGCCACACAACCTCTACACTCAGATGATTGATGGCGAGTGGTACATGTTTGTAGCGAATCCAGATTATCAGCAATGTGAAGACGCTATTGGCGAAGCGTGTGGTGGTGTTACAATTGCCCACCTCAACCTCGACGGTTCAGCATCGCGCAATCTCCCGGGCGTTCCAGCTTCTGGTCTTGGCCACACCATCATCAAAGTGGGCGAGTACGAAGTTGCATGGGAAACAACCCGGGGTGGCTGGATTTACATTCACGACATGACGGTCCAACTCTGGCCTGGTGAAGATCCAAACGACCCAAGGTATGGCCACACGTTCATCTACGGGAGTTACTGGGAAGCAGGACTGAGAATTGGTGATGTGACCGATGTCCCACACCCAGTGAATTCACCAGAAGAATATCTTATCCACGCAACACTTTGCAAAACCGGCCAAGGCAACCCAGTCCAATGCCGATGGCGAGCTGAAGAAGTCGGATTGTGGATGGATTTCCTCGACATGGATGAAGACGGCCAACCTGACAGCGGAACCACTGGCAATGAAAATGGAGGACGTGTCTCGTACATCCACTATGCAGAACCGTTCCCAACCATGGTCGACCTCTCTCACGTAGGCTACTCTGACGAACCCGTTCACATGGTCACAGCCGCTGTTGAAGTGCTTTCGACAAACGTGGGTACTGGCATCATCTACCTCATTGACACCACCGATTATACGATGGAAGATGGACAATTCAAATTCCAACCAAAATTGATTCGTGACTGGGAAATACCGTATGGTGAAGACCACTGTTACGGTGAAGATTGTGAAGCCTTCCCTGACGATGGTGAGTGGTTGTTGTTCTCTCCACATAACCTCGACAGTGCGTATTTTGAAACGGATGATACGACCGATCAGAGCCATGGAGGTGGCTGGGATGGGCGCCTGTACATCTCTCACTATCACGCTGGATTGTGGATCATCGATGTGGAAACCCTTGTGGCTCCAACGAATCCAGATGATCGAAGAGCAACCAACTTCGAAGCCACCGTTGGCTGGTACCTCCCCCACGGCGCAGATGGTGAAGAACTCCAATCTCAATTCTATGACTTTGGTTGGGTGCCGTTCCTATGGGCGGTTGAACACCACAATGGGTTGACCTATGCTTCATGCATTTCAACAGGCCTGTACATCGTGCAACTTGAGGCCGATCTTCCATATCTGGGCACTGCTGTTTGAAGGTGAATCAATGAAGAGATTAGCGACCGCTTTGTTCTTGGCTGCCTCCCTTATGTTGTCAGGTTGCTTCGCACCAGAATCTTTCACAACCGAGTCACCTTACCACGGAGAAGCGATTGATCCCGTGGTCAAAGTGGATAATTTCACCTTGTTCAATGCAACTGGCGATGCATGGAATTTTGAAGAAGAGACAGAGGGCAAGATCGTCGTGATTGCGTTCCTTTTCACCAATTGCATCGACATCTGCCCCATTGTCACTGAAAACCTTCGGTGGACTTCCAGCCAATTAACGCCAGAAGAACACAATTCGACGGAATTCATCACCGTCACCGTCGACCCATGGCGCGACGATCCAGCCACCATGCTGTCTTGGAAAGACAGCCGCGGTACGGATTGGACGCATCTTTCCATCAACGATGTCGATGACGAATCAGAATTGAAAGCAATCACCGATGTTTGGGTGAACTTCGGCGTTGGCCTTTGGATTGAAGATGCACCATCGGATGTATCAAATGAGAATCAATCCTCTAATGAGACAAACGACGACACGACCGATGAATCGAATGGCACCTCTTCAAACGAAACTTCTGATGAAACAAACACCACGACTGGTGGGCGACATCATCCAGATGCATACAGTGTCAATCACAGCACAGGCACCGTTCTCATCGACCATAACGGACTTCAACAAGTCTGGTGGGGCGACAATGATTGGTTTCCCGACCTCGTGCTTGAAGACGTTCGTATGTTGATTGAAGCCAGCAAGAACTCGTGAGCTTCACAGTTCGTTTGGTACCGGCGTCTGATCCATGTGGAGGAATGCATAGACTGCCCACCATGTGACAATGTCCCATGAATGAACCAGGTTTGCTTCGCCAGTCGCATTATCGGTGGCCATATACTCTTCCATTTCCGACAATTTGTCACATGTCTTGTGATAGCAGGGGTAGCCATCCACGACACCATTCCATCCAAGAGTCGCTACGCCGATTTGTTGGAACGAATCGTGGTCGCTGCGAGCCGTGGGGCTCTCGTAGATTGCAACAACGTCTTCGTAGTTGTTTTCCCACAGAGGGCTTTCACCACCAGCAGCCCATTCTTCACGCCCACGCTCAATTTGGTAGGCAAGATCGAAAGCATCGGCACCAATCCATTCTGCAAGGTAGTACATGCCCTTCTGGTCAACCACATCACCGGAGCCATCTGGTCCGAGGTATACAGAGAGAGCATAATCTCCCGGATAGTTTATTCCAGCCATATCGAGGTTGAGATAATTGCTTACTGTGACTCCATCTGGAAGGTCGCCAGCAAACGCACTTGAACCCCAAAGCCCTTCTTCCTCAGAAGACCACAAGCAGAACACCATCGTTCTTCTTGCGTCGAAATCAGCAAGGACCTTTGCGGTGGAGAGAACCATTGAGGAGCCAGCAGCATTGTCATATGCACCAGTTCGTGTGCCGTACCCCTGTTGTTCAGTACCCGGGATAATTGCAGTTGGAGGTGTTGCGTAGGGGGCGATGTCGAAGTGAGCACCAAAGACGAGCCACTCATCTGGGTAGACGCTTCCTTCTTTGTACGCGCAGATGTTGACCGCCCAGAGGGTTCCAGATTGGAAACGATGGACTTCAACATCCAACCCATACCCAACCATAACGCCTTCAAAGTAAGTGATTGCATCCTCATAGGCTGGGTTTCCATTCCCAATCCACCGGTCCAAGAACCCAACGGCACCGTCAGCAAGATCGAGCGGGTCAGGTGTTTCATCGGTGATGAAATCGACCCATTCATACACATCGCGGCCGTTCAACCAACCACCGCTCGCGTTCACACCATTTTCTGCGGTTAAATCTGCACGCTGGGCTCGAACAGTGGTCATTTCCTTGACAACCACTTCTCCACCCCGGTCTTCACCTGATTGAACCCATGCCCATTCACCGCCTTCATCTTCATTTGGCACGACGCTGACAGCAGAACCACTCGCCCGAGCCTCGTTCCAGCCGGTCCAAGATTCATCAGCTGCCCGGATCGGCCAATCACTGCGCCCATAATCTCCCAAAAGCATGACAATGTCACTGTTTCGAGGTGGGAACAAGACGGTGACGCTGACCGAATCACCTTTGTTGAAGTCGAGTACGGTGCTGTTTTGGGCCCGTAATGAGCCCGGGTCCTGAACGAAGTAAGGAATGAAAACGCTCATGTCTCTTGAAGCAGAGAGCACAATAGTTGTCCATTCGCCGCCAGGTATAACTTCAGGTGTGACGGTGAGGTCGCTTTCGTCAGGCAAACCCTCGCCGCTGTTTTCACCCATGCACCCTGCAAAAGGGGCTGTGAACATCAACAAAACAAGCAAACCAGCACGTGCATGGTGTGGACTCATGTCCTGCCGTAGCCCCTTTCGTTGTTGAACCCAACGGCCACAGACTTCATCTATCCTCGAACGTAGATAAAAATGAGACTTCCGGACCCCGGAAACCGAATTCCTAGAACAGGCGAACGGTTAAGGGGGGACAGTCGCCCGGTTTAGTCATGGCAACGGTTCGCTTGGACCAGAAGGGCCGGGCTCTCACCCGGGCAATCCCCTCTTCCTTTGACCAAGCAATTGCCAAATTCTTCGGCACAGGGCCGACTGACTTAGACCAAGCCAAGGCGCAACATTTGGCATACCGAGAAGCACTCCTCAATGCAGGCGTGGAAGTCACAGTCCTTCCTTCTGATGATCAATTACCGGATTCAATTTTCGTTGAAGACCAAGCAGTTGTGATCGACGGACACGTCCTCCTTCCAGTTCCAGGCCACCCCTCTCGGGTCCCAGAACAACCTCCAATTGCCGAGTTCGTAACCCGGCAACTCTCAGGAACCCAAGTCTGCCGCATGCACGGCGAGGCGCGAATGGATGGAGGCGACATCATCCGCCTCGGAGATTTGTTCTTCGTCGGTCGTTCGTCAAGGACAAACGATGTAGGAATCGAAGAACTACGGGATCTCTTGACTTATCTTGGTCACGAACTTCGTGTGGTCGAAATACCAGCGGACGCTCTTCACCTCACAAGCATCAGCTCCACACCAACCGACTCAGTCATCCTCGCCCCAGAAGGATATCTTCCTGAGGAGGCTTTCGGTGAACTCCCCGAAGGTTGTGAAGTTAGGTGGATGCCGAAAGAGGAAGCCTATGGGTGCAACACGATTGGATTGCCGAACGGGCAAGTCCTTGTCGCAGATGGCTATCCGGCGGTCCTCGACGCAATCAAGTCGTTGGGGCTTGAACCCGTTGTCCTCGACATGAGTCAAATCCGTGCAGCAGATGGCTCGTTGACATGCTGTTCGTTGTTTTACTGAGTGGATTTACTCGAATCTCCCGTCGTCACTGTACACGGTTCTGTGCCAATGCGTGAGTTGTTTTGCAGCGTCTTTCTCATCCTTAATCGTGTGAATATTTCCATGAAAAGCGCCAGATGCGCTTGCATCAGCGAGAACGATTCCATCTTCTGAAGCAACGAGTTCGATTGTTTTGGTGTGATCGAGGTAGACCCCGATTTCAAAGACAACAAAGGGAGGTCGGTTGCCAACAAGTCCCTGGAACATTGGTGAACAAAGGAAACTCGCTAAATCTTCAGTCGTGTGAAAGGAACACAACATCGACAATGTGTCGAGCAGGGCTTGTTCTCCCGGCTCAAGTGGGGGGTTTGCTTCATCGACCATCCGCAATTTCACGACGGTCAACAATGGCTTCGCATCTTCCATATGATTCCCTCTAGATCTATTGCATACTTCTATTCAGCGCAAGCCCTTCACCAAGGCAACAGTTCTCCATCGAACTGAATGAACCGCCCACTTGTTTCAAGCGTTAAAGAATCGACAACGTTGCGCATTCCTTCAACGCTCTCTGGAATTTCTACAGGGGCCCTGTCGCCTCCCATGCTTGTTTTGACCCAACCTGGGTGCAAAATAACAAAACTGATTTGGTCTTCAATGGCTTCTTTTTTCATAGCCACAGTGAACATGTTGAGCGCCGTTTTACTGGCCCTGTAGGCATAGGACCGCCCCATGTGACAATCATCAATCGAAGCCATCAAACTGCTCACCATGGCGACCTTGGTCAAGCTGTTATGGTTCATTTTCTCATAGAGGGCTTGGACAACCCGAACTGGGCCGAGTGCGTTGATGTCGATGACTTCTAGCGCCCATGCATCATCGATTTCCGATATGTTTCTCCATCGTCCATCTGCTACACCTGCGTTGTTGACGAGCAAGTCGATGTTGGCGGGCGCAGCATCTGCAAACGCTTGAACAGACGCCCGGTCTTGCACGTCCAATTGGTGTGTCGACAATGCCTTGCAGGCCAACGAATCCAGGCGGCCCTTGTCGCTTCGGTACCCAGCATACACAGTCCAACCTTGCTCGATCAATTGCGCCACCCATTCTGCACCAAGTCCTCTGTTTGCTCCAGTAATAACGGCCGTTCCCATGCAGGTGCGTGCTTGTGACCGCTTCTTGAACCTTTCAAAGAAGATGGAAAATCAACGGCCCACAGAAAGTTAATATCAATACCAACGAATCATTCTCTAGAGGGTTGAAGCATGGAACAACCCTACGCCCCATCGCCCCCAATCATTGACCTAAACCCGTCGCCGTGGTGGTCATGGGGTGTTGCGATTTTCTTGGGCATCATGGTGGCACTTGCTGCTTTAGGGGCGCTTGTCCTTGCGCTCATTCCGTATGATTACATCGCTACAGAATACACCTGGGCTGAAGACCCCGGCGAGTACCCCGCCAATGGAAGCCAAGAAGAGCAAGATGGTTGGAATGAATCAAAAGAATTGTGGGACTTACAGCAATTGACTCAAACGCTTCTGCTTGAAATGGAAGACGAGGTGCCAATGCAACTCACCCTGTTTGCAGGGGTCACCCTTGTCGGCATTGGGGCCATGATCTTGCTTGCCCGGCAAAATCCAAACGGATTCAAACTCGCCTATGTTTGGCTTCTTCTCTCAACCAGTTCCAATATTTACTCCACCCTACGATACAATTCTCTGATGAGTGATTTGGATCAATTTTTCCCCGAGGAAGCGGTGTCGGGAACCTATCAAGTTGCAGCAAGCATCGGCGGAACGCTGGCGTGCAATCTTGTTGTTCTCGCAGTGTTGATCACATGCGCAGTCAACAGCCAACCCAAGCATCTTGAGGAGAGCGGTTTTCATCTCTACCACCATCCTCCATCTTCTCATCTCCAACCACCGCCTAAAGATTGAATTACTGCTCCATTTGTAAACAATCCATGCAGCCACAAGTCAATATCCCGTTCTCCAACACTGAAACTATTCCGGGCATGACCATTACCCAGATGATGGGCGTCGTCACTGGTTCAACGGTTCGAGCAAAGAATGTCTTCAAAGACATCGGCGCAGGACTGAAAAACATGGTTGGTGGAGAGTTGAAAGCGTACACAGAGTTGCTTCAAGAATCACGAAATGAAGCCCTGTACAGAATGCTTGTCGATGCACAGGCTCGTGGAGCAAACGCAGTTGTGAACGTTCGGTTTGCAACATCCTCCGTTGCAGGTGGGGCGGCCGAATTACTCGCATATGGAACGGCTGTCGTCGTCCAATGAGGTGATTCGCTTGGTTGTGTGGATTGTTATTTCTCTTCTAGTCCCTCTCCTTCCTTGGCTGGTAAGTGGGATTGGTACGGCAATGTATCAGCCTAAGAAGAAACAGGAGTTACTTCAGCGAGAACAAGCATTTGCAAAAACGAGTGATGTACTGAGCACCCTTAGTAAACCACTTTCTGGAAAGGAAGTGAAAGAGTATCAAGTGCTGATGACCAATGTCGTCATGTCGCCAAGTTGGATTCAGACGCTCGTTGGCGGTATTTTGTCACTCTTTGGTGGTGAAATCAATGTGTTCACAAAAGTCGTCGATTGGTCGAGGCGAGAGGCGCAACAACGCTTGCGTGAAGAGGCTGCTGCGAATGGGTATGATGAAGTGATCAATGTCAGAATGGAGACCACCACCCTCAGTAACACCCAGGGTGCCAAGGACAAGACCACTGGGGTTGAAGTGCTCGCTTACGGGACCGCTATCAGATATTGAATTATATTGGCGCTCTTTCTCCAAAACAGTCTATGACTCTTGCATTGCAAGCAAAAACACCGATGTTCAAGTTCATGAGTGACGGGGACATACACCGGGTTCGAAACCCCGTCTTTGTAGTTGAAGCGTGATTATTTCGAACCAGGTGAAAAGAAGCTAAACCAGCGCTTCAACATCTCGCCGAGGGACTCCTTTCGAAAGTATTCGCCAGTTTCTGGATCATACCATGTCCCATCGCCTTGTGGAATCGGACCTCGCCCATGTGGATCGTTGACGGGAATGTACGCTCCGTGATTCCTGTGGTGGCGCGGCGAGCGAAACCGATTGAACGCACTTGAACGGCCCACACGTGGCCGGAAATGGCGACGGTGAGGTGAAGAAGTGCCGGAAGATCGCCCTCCGCTTCTTCGCCCACGGGGTTTGTACGATCGCCGTCCTCTCGAGGAACCCATGATTCCGCCTTGCCCTTCGTGGTTTTAACTGTCATGCACGGTGGGTGGAAACAGTGGCGATTTCCACGAATTTTGTTGAACGTGGTGAGGAAGTGGCTTGCAGTGTGTCGTTAGAGTGCAGAGGGCAGGATTCGAACCTGCGAACTCATAGAGACTGGGACCTCATCCCAGCGCCGTTGACCAAGCTTGGCAACCCCTGCTTCGACCCCCCCTCATGCCGCGTGTATATCAATGACGCGACATCCCTCTTCGGTGAGTCAAACCGTTTCACTCTTCGATGAAATATGCAATTTCATCCAACGGCTTCCGGTGAATGTCTGGCACCGTCGCATCTGCAGCCGGGTACCCCACAGGCATCACCAACATCGCCTCTTCGTGTGCTGGGCGATTGAGCAATGCTCCAAGGAATTTCATCGGCGAGGGTGTGTGGGTGAGGGTTGTAAGACCCATACGGTGGACTGCGTTGATGAACAGACCCGCTGCGATGCCACACGATTCGGTTGAGTAGTATGTCGGCCCCCATTGCCCATTGTTTCTCAAGCGTTTTTTCTGCTTGAATAAGACGACGATCCATGGCGCATCAGTCAGATGCTGCTTCACCGCATCAGTCCCAAGCGGCGCCAACACTTCTGCCCATGCTTCTGGCATCCTTTGATCGTAGGTTTTGCGTTCCTCTTCTTCTGCCGCTTCCCTCATTTTCTGTTTCAATTCAGCGTTTGAGACAGCGACCCATGTCCATGGTTGCAAATGCGCCCCGTTCGGCGCAGTCCCCCCCGAAAGAATTGCCAATTCAATCAACGCCCGATTGACCTTTTTCGATGAAAAATGACGCGTCGTGCGCCGTTTCCTATTTTCTTCATAGGCTTCAACGGCCTTTGAAATCATCTGATCTTCTGGCATTTCGTTCCACTCAAGTGGAATAAAACCGTCCTCATCCATGCACCTGCGACACCGGTGGTGGCTTTCAGTGCTTGTCGTTGCGATCAAGCTTCAGGCATCCGGCCGCGCATTCTGAGCCATGATTCACTGCCAAACATGAGGGCGTACATGGCGGCGAGCCAAAGCGTCGGACGACCCCACGCCTCAAACGCCATGGTTTCGGGGCCAATGCCTTGTCCAAAGGCAAGAAGGGCGGCGAGCCAGGCCAAGGTGAGGCCGTGAAGCGCCCAGCGAACTGACGCCATAATTTGCGTTGAGTTTGCTTTCATTTCTGTCATTTCTACTTCAGTCAAAACAGCGGTGACGCCCTTCAATTTATCCAAGGCCGTACCACCATTCCATCGAATTTGGCCCAACTTAAACCGGCTAAATATTTCAATTCCCGTGAACATGGTGACCCAAACCACGACCACCTCGAGGAAGGGTTCAGCGCCGAGTAAATTCAGATCACCTTGTGTGGACCACAGCAACAGCCCCCACAGCCATGAGATCAGGAGCAGTTGGAACGTGCGGGCGAACTTGGTGATGCGATGCAGCAGTTCAGCATCATGGGAAAGCAACATTTCGAGCGCAATCACAAGGCATGTTGTTGCAGATAGGCCAACGCTGACGAGCAACCACCACCAATCTAAATCCCCATCGCGCCATGCAAACATCAACGCAATCATCGTCCACGCTAAGGCCAACACCGAAGCAACATTTGCTGTTGCTTGCATGGTGTAGAGCGGGTCCCGCCCGTCTTTGAGGACAGCAAAACCACCCATGAGTCGAGTTTCAAAGGCAGAATCGTCAACGATGCCATGCGCAGCAGCGGTCATGCCACCAACAGCCTTGATGCGGGCCTTGTCAATGATCGACTCCGCTTCACCCATCGACCACTCATCGTCAAGCCCACCGCGGTTCCATGCCGAGCCACGGCTTGCAGAATGTGCTGCTCCAGCCCCTCTGTGCTTGGTGTTTCCAGACGACCGTGTTTTGGCCCATGCTCTGATTTCATCGGACATGATTTCTTCGACTTGATCTTCGTTCAACGGAGCACCGTGGTCGGTGTAGAGCCATCGGCATTGAATTGGCACCGGAGCAGGATCGACATCCGGTGCAACCATCTGGAATTGGCCGGGTCCGAGGGTTGGTAATTGGGCGACCAAATCTTGGTCCCCCCCACTTTCTTTCAACAAATGGCGGACCTTTTCGACGTCTTGTGGTTGGGTGAAGCGACCGATGAACGTGGTGTTGGCCTGCGCCAAGATTTTGTAATCAACATCGCTGACATTCTGCGTAGCAAGAACGCACGCGACGCCGTATTTTCGTGCCTGTTTGAAAATGAGTTTGATGAGGTCCTTTGCAGGAGGATTCCGTGGATGCGGTGGCAAATATGGCGCCACTTCATCCATGAAGAACAACAACTTCAATTCCCCATCAGCGGGTTGTTGAGTCAACATCCAATCGTAGAGCTCACGTGAGAGTTCTTGGACGAAATACTGCTTCTGTGCTTCGTCTTGAATGGTGTTGAGGTACACAATATTGAGTGGTATTTTCCCTGGGACAGCAGGCTCGACGAAGGAATCGATGTCGATTGGCACGCCATTGGAAAAGAGCAACTGATTGACGCCAGAGGAATAGGCTGACAACCGCCTCGCCAAATCGTTTCGAGTGGTTTTTGGTAAACGCTCTTCGAAATCAGTGAGACGGTGATCGATCATCACTTCTTCCCATGTAGGGACATCTGGTTTCTCTTCACCTTCTTCGACTTCGTAGAAGCACTCAGGATAGAGGTGGCGTGTGAACTCTTGATTTGGCTCACGTACAACCTTTGCAAGGGCCTGGAAATCGCCTACATCAAGGCCGTGTTTCGTCCCCTCAACTAGAATTTCATAGAGGAATGGCTTAACGATTTTCCCTTGTGCCTTTTCCACATCATACCCTGCAAGACTTGTGAATCCTGCAGCCACCATGTCCCAGGCTGTGATTGCTTCTTCAGCATCTAAATCCGGCGGCGGTGCTCGAAACGGATCGATGCAGAGTGGCAATCCTTTGGAACGCAACGGGGTCCAAATTCGTACCTCGCACATTTCCATCAATTTCTTTGCCCTGCTAACATCCCCGCCTTCCTTTTCCAATTCAGCAGGTTCGATCCCGAGCGCGAGCCTTGCTAAGTCGCCTTGCGGATCGATGATGAGTGAAGGAATTTTTGCCAAAGCAGCCTCTTCAATGAGGGCTTTCGCCATGACCGTCTTTCCTGAGCCAGTGGAGCCAAGCATCGCAGCGTGTCGGGCCAAAACCATTGATTTGATGTCGATTGGCTCGCCCGTGTCACGCCTCGAACCGAGAAACAATCCTTTGGGTTTGAACTTCTTTTTCTTAGGTGCAGGGGCTTCAGAAGCTTGTTCGGATCCTAAGGGGTCTGGGGACAGAATTTCATCAACCAAGTCGGCATAACTCGGTTCTTTCGACAAAGGAGGAGAGTCGGGAGCCTCATCCTCTCCCGACACCATAGACGGTGCAAACTGGTTGGAGGTCTTGAAGACCGCGCTGCCCACGAAGGTAAATGCGCACACTCAAGGGGGTCGAACATTTCGCCGAAGCATGGAGCGCATCCCGACCGGCCGCCCATCTTGGAACAACGCCATGAGGCAGGCCGCAGTCGAGACGCTTGATTCCAAACGCTGGGTCAAGGGCCCGAAGGTTGCTGCCTTTGGAACCGCCTTCGCCGCACACTCTGGGGCACTCAACGCCCACCCTTGTCAAAACGGATCTTCCTCACTTTGGGCAGCCCTCCGCATTGCCGGCATTGGCCCGGGTGATGAGGTCATCGTCCCTTCTTACACCTTCATTTCAACAGCGACGTGCATTGAGTTGGTTGGTGCAACAACGGTGTTTGTTGATGTCGAACCTGACTATTACTGCCTCGATGTCCAATCTGTTCGAAACGCCATCACCCCTCTGACAAAAGCGGTGATTGGCGTTCACTTGTTTGGTCAACCATACGACCCTGAACTCATCAAGGTGTGCGATGAAAACAATCTCGTCTTGATTGAAGACGCAGCGCAAGCACACGGTGCGGCCCAAGACATGGCGGATGGAACCTCTCGTGTTGCTGGTTCGATGGGCGACATTGGGTGTTTCTCCTTTTTCCCATCGAAAAACATGGCCGTTGGCGGCGAGGGGGGCATGCTCACCACAACAAGAGCAGCGTATGCAGAGAAGATTTCAGGCATCACGAACCATGGTCGCTCACCGAATCTTGAGGCGATGGAACTCGGAAGTAACCTTCGGATGTCAGAGGTCTCTGCAGCCATTGGCCTTGTGCAATTGGAACATTTGGATGGCTGGGTAGAACGAAGAAACGCAATCGCTGCTCGATACACTGAGGCATTGGCAGACCACCCTCACCTCTCCCCTCCTTCCGTCAGGCCGGGGGCGTATCACGCATGGCACCAATACTGCATTCAAACCAACCACGCCTCAGCGTTTGTGGCCCACATGGATCGCAACCACATCGACGCACGCAGGTACTACACCACACCAATTCATTGCCAGCAGGTGTTTCAGAATCACTCACAGTATCAAACCATTCTGCCGGTCACTGACCACCTTGGACAAACCTTGGTCGCAATCCCAGTGATGCACGAGTTGCGCGAGGAGGAGATTGAACGGATTGTCAAAGCACTCCGTTCCTTCAATCCTGTGTAAATTCAGATTTTCGGTGGGCAAGGCTTGCGTTCGACCAACTGTGGTCACCTGTGATTTCTTCACCGAGCCACGGCGGTAATTCGACGGATGCATCTTCCGATGGAAGTTCGACTTCAGCCAGAACAAGAGGCGAGAGTTCACCCTCAAATTCATCCACTTCCCAAACAAAACCGTCGACACCACCCCATAGGTACCGTCGTTTCTCGATAAAGGGGTGTTCCCGCTGCGCTACAATCTGTTCTGCAAGCCCTCGTTCAATGTTCCATTCAAGTTCAACTGCTGTGGCGTTCCTTCGCCTTCCTTTGAGTGTAAGCGTTGTGCGTTCGTCCCTGAAACGGATGCGCACGGTCCAATCCTTTTCGCTCAAAAAAATCGTACGGGTTTCCTCCCCAAGCCTGATGATTTCAACCGCCTCGTTGTAGACGAGTGTGTGCCCTTGAAGGCGCAAGAAGTTCGCATCGAGGTAATATTGGATCACTTTGGATGATGCTTCAAGCACTCTCCATGGTTTTTCGCTTTCTTGGTCGACAAAAAACCTACGTTCAATTTCGATATGTTCTCGCATGCCGAACCCCCATATTACATTCCTTCCAGTGGACCATTGATGTTAATTTTACCGAACCAAGACCTCTAACAAAGTAAAATCAATTAACCAATTTCTTCATAGCCGAGGGTTCTCTAGTATTGGTATGAAAGAACACAAGACGCTGGCACTCGCCATGATTTCCTTGTTCCTATTTTCCGGATGCTTGGGCGCAGTTGAACCTAGCGTGGAAGTTCCATCGATTGAGTTACCAGAGGATTGGTCAACGACGGTCCAACGGACCGTTTCAAACCCCCAATTGAATCAGTTTTCCGATTGCGATGAACTGGAACGGGCCCTTAAATTATCGATTGAGGAAGAAGCACGAACGCAAATCCTGCAAGCCATCGAGGAGCAGTACTTCTACGGCGGCATGTGGATGGAAGACGACATTGCAATGGCAGAATCTGCTGATGGCGACACTTCAGGATCGTCCGGCCAACCCCAACAAACACGCCGTGTTGAAGGAAGTGATTATTCCGGGACGAACAACCAGGAACAAGGCGTTGATGAGGCCGACTTCGTCAAAACAGACGGCTACAATATCTACTTCATCAATGGACGCAATCTCGTCATCTTTAGCGTTCCTGAATTTGGTGAATTAAACCTTCTTTCAACCACCAGCATCCAAGGCAACCCGACAGCGATGATGCTCGATGGCGACCGCCTCGTTGTGATCTCTTCAGTCTCGACGTGGACCATTGCCAGCAACGATCCATTGTCTGAGGAACTCGGATGGGATGATAGCAACGTCTGGCGGACCAACTCATTGACCAAGTTCACGGTGCTCGACATCACCAACCGCTCTTCACCAGAAACGGCCAAAGAGTTGTTCATCGAAGGCAATTACATGACGGCGCGAGAAGTCAACGCAACGGTTCGCACCGTCACCCACGCTTGGATGAATATCCCTGGGCTGCAAACGTGGTTGGACCTGCCAAACGGATATTGGAATTTGGATTACGATGACCCACTTCGCTTGGAACTCCGTGAAAAGGTAGGCTACCAAACCATTCTCGACAACCAAGAAACACTCGCCCGCCTCGACCTCGTCGATCTTCTTCCGAAGGTCTACGAGCGCGTTGATGGACGGCTCACTGTGCACACAATGGATGATGATGCATGCGCAGATTTCGTTGCACCTACCGACAGCATCAACCGCGGTTTCAACAGTATTTTCACCTTTGATTTGAACGACGAAAACTTTGCCTTCCAAGCCGATCACATCATCGGAAACTACCCTATGGTCTACGCTTCAGAAGACCTTCTTGTGCTGACAGAAAACGCATGGGACTGGTGGTGGTTCTGGGGCAATGACAACATGAATGATGCCACAAACATTCACACCTTCGATATCTCGAACCCCGGCGACACCGTCTACACTGGATCGGGGCGCGTGAACGGAACCATTCTCAACCAGTTTTCGATATCTGAGCACGAGGGGGTGCTCCGAGTTGCAGCAACATCTGGCCAGTGGGCCCGATGGTGGATGGAGAACCCTGAGCCAATGAGCTCAAGCGTCGTCACTTTGGTTCGCAGCGTTGATGTTGACACCGATCAGCAAACCCTTGTCGAAGCAGGGCGGGTTGACAACATTGCTCCTGAGGAGCGAATTTGGAGCGCTCGCTTTGACGGCGACCGCTGCTACCTCGTGACGTTCCGGCAAATCGACCCACTGTGGGTCATCGATATGTCAGATGAAACCAATCCAACGATTCTCGGCGAACTTGAAATTCCCGGTGTCTCAACATACATCCACCCTCTCTCCGAGGATCATTTGCTAACCATTGGCATGGGCCCTGGTGAAGACGGACTCGGACTTGATTGGTCAAACACTCGACTTTCATTGTTCAACATCACCGACCCAACCACGCCCGCTGTCGATGATGTTCTCTCGCTGAGCCCGGTGATCGACCCGAGCGAATCGGGCTGGGCATGGTCGTTTTCCGAAGCATCTTACGAGCACAAAGCCTTCCAATACTGGGCGCCGAAAGGAATGCTTGCAGTTCCACTTGCCACCTACAAGTACGACAGTTGGTACAACGACGAAGGGGGCTATTCCTACAGCTACAATTTCGTCAGCAAGTTGATGATTGTCAATGTATCAGAAGAAACAGGGACGCTCTCGGTTCACGGTGAGGTCAACCACTCCTCGTTCTATGACGGCGATAACCAACGCTCCTACTACAACAGCTACGATGTTCGACGTTCAATTTTCATGGGTGACTTCATCTACGCCCTCTCTGCTCAAGGGGTGACGGCTACAAACCTCACGACGATGGAAACATCAGCTTCAATCGCTTTGGCGTACGAAGATGTGTGTTACGGGTGTTATGATGATGTGGTTGCATCTGATGACGGTGGAGAAGGAAGCGCTTCGAGCGGATCTGGCGACGCTGAAAGCGAACCGATGAGCAGTTGAGGCGACGCCAATGGGATTCACAGTTGCTGTCGTGGGGTGCGGACGCTGGGGATCTGTCCATGTTGCCAGCCTCTTGCAACTCAAACAACAAGGAATGCTCAAACGCGTGGTTGCCTGCGATCTTGTAGAGAACACCGTCGAAGCAGTTCAAGGGGTCGATGCTCGTTACACTTCATGGCAGAGCATGTGTGAACATGAAACACCAGACCTCATTGTCCTTGCCACACCAAACGACACACATACCTCACTTGGCATGGCCTTCCTTGCCAAAGGCCTTCATGTGTTGATTGAGAAACCATTTGGGGCATCTCCGAGTGAAGCACGTGCGTTGCTCGACAAAGCAATTGAGAAACAAGCAGCGGTATTTTCAGGCCATCTTCTCCGACATCACGCAGGCTTCCAGCATGCGAAGCACCTCATCGAAGAAGGGGCAATCGGGCAATTGATCAGCGCTACATACGCACGGTGCACCGTCCGGCCAAGACCGCCATCGACGAACCTCATCGAAGGGCTTGCGTCGCATGGAATCGACGGACTTGCCTACTTTTTCCCCGATCGATTTGAGTTTTCAAGCATCAAGGTCACGCGCCAAATGGAAAACCAGGACGCAGCAACATTTGTCATTAAAGATGAAAAATCCACAGCGTCGATCATCGTTGGGTGGGGTGTGGAACGGGAGCTGCGAAGCCTTTGTGTGATTGGCACTGAAGGAAAAATTGAGCTGGACTTTGGACAACATTCCACAATCACGCTCAATGGTGAAGTGCACAATCTCAAACCATCAAGGCCACCTCTGCAAACGCAGGTTTTAGCCGCCCTCAATACGCCTCATATGACGCCTGAAAGAATCAAATCCATTTTCAACACGGCCGTGAATGTGGAAAAAGTCAAACTCACCATGAGTCGCCAAATATGAGCAATCACTTTGCGAGTCTTCAAGAATTAAACCGGTCTGGATGAATTCATGGGCATCTCCTATTCCACCATCCAGCGCCTGTTCATCGGCAGTTTCGTCGCCGCAGGGCTCACTTGGTTCACTCAAGACAATTTCACTGATGCGGCGTATGTGTTGATTGCACTTTCCACACTCATCGGGGTCGCATGGGGTCTTTCTGAACGTGAATTGACATTTGCACACCTCGGAATGAACCAATCCGGCGCCCTTACCGTTCTTGCTTTCCTCGCATCAATTGCTCTCTTTGCAGAAGTGGGCATCCGAGTATGGGGCTTCCCAACCACCGGGTCCTACCTTCTCTCTCTCTTCTTCGTTGGTTCATTTTGGTGGACCAGTGCGTTGATTCAACCCGAAAACAACTGAACGCCGAAACCCGCAGGAAGTCATACCTTCAACGGGCGAAGGGTGAAAGGCCTCGGCCACTAACATCAACCGATTGATATGGCGAAGTACGGCGACCACCCTGCCCTCCCACAGCGACTCGAGGCCCTTCTCATGGAGGATGTTCACACTGTTTTCATCAAAGCGGATTGCCCACCAAGGGTGAAACGAGGGTCAATTGGCCAACTCCGTTTGGTTGATGTCGAAGGTGCGGATGATGGAAAATGGGACACCTTGCGCATGGAGTCTCTCCAAGAAGAACTGGTCGGGCTCATCGATGAGCACCGACACCGCAGTGATTGTTTTCTTGAAATTGATCGGAAAGGATGCCAAGTCATTCAACTTGGCGACCTTCGAATTTCTTGTGCTTGGCCACCCTTTGCCGATGCTCGAGAAATCACCATCGTTCGCCCTGTAGCAAAACTGTCTCTGGGCGATTATGAGTTGGACCAGCGACTCATCGATCGCTTGGCAGACCACCACCGTGGTGTGTTCATTTGTGGGCGCCCGGGGTCCGGTAAAACGACCCTTGCCCAGGCCATTGCCGAATACCTCGACACAGATGTTGGGGCGATGGTCAAAACGATGGAAGCGCCAAGGGATTTACAACTCGCTGACCGAATTACTCAGTACGCTCCACTCGAAGGCGATTTAGAAAAAACCGCTGAAATCATCTTCCTCGTCCGTCCAGATTTCGTTATCTTTGACGAAGTACGACGGGCACGAGACTTCGAAATTTTCGCTGATGTCCGGCTCGCAGGTGTCGGCTTGCTCGGTGTGACGCACGCAAATTCCGCCCTTGAGGCGATTCAGCGTCTCATCGGCAAGGTTGAACTTGGTCTTGTGAGCCAAGTTCTCGACACTATTATCCACGTCGAAGCTGGCCAAATCGAGCAAGTCATGGAACTTCGCATGACGGTGAAACCTCCAACCGGAATGCAGGAAGAACTGGCCCGTCCTGTGATCGAAGTGGTCGAATTTCCAAGCGGGAAAATCACCCACGAAATGTTCGCATTTGGTTCCGAAATCGCCGTTGTCCCAGTCGAGGGCCGAAAGCAAGGAGCTCTGTCGCCAATGAAAACACTCGCTCGAGACCAACTCGTTCACATCATCCAACAATGGGTTGGCGTCCAATGCCAAGTTCAGTTCAAAGGTGAAAGCAGCGCCACAATTTATGCCCCACAAAACATGATATCGACCCTCATCGGAAAGGGTGGAGAAAACGTTCGACAATTGCAAGACGAACTTGGAGGCATGCAACTCAATATCGAGTCCTTTGATGAAATGCCAGAATCGATGGGCGCTCCTTCAAACCCACACTGGCGGGACGTCTCAGATCGCCGCAGTCGAGGCGGCAGGGCGTGGGAGCACAACGCACGCGGCACGAAGCCGCGAAAAAACAAAGGAAAAAAGAATCGAAACTGACGATAGGGTCCTTGCTGCTGAAGCACTCAAGGCACAAACCGCTCTCGAAGAAAGCCAAGAGGCAGAAGTTGAGGTGCCCGAACCGATGGAAGAGCCTGAGCCATTCGAACCATCAGGGAAGGAGATTCCAGATCTCCCCCCGCTCGATGGCTCAGCAACCCCTCTCGCCCCCGTTGATGAATCATCAGGCATGAGCCTCCCGCTCATTCTTGCATCCGCTGGTGGCGCTCTTGGTCTCATTGCAGCAGCCTTCATCTTCCTTCTGTGAAAATGAATGTTTCTTTCTTAGAGAAAGGGTTCATCTATACGCTTCACGGCCCATTGAAATGATGGCTCACCCAAACGACGGCTCTGGACGCGCGCCAGTGGCCATTGTCCGTCCAACAACTTCGGTGACCAGCGGTGTGGCTGTTACGCAAAAACTTGTGACCGCATCGGTTGCTTTCGGAGATTTATTGCGTGGCACATTTGGTCCAAACGGTCTTGACAAAATGATGTACAAGACCAATGGACAGACCGCCGTGACAAACGATGGGGCAAAAATTGTCGCCGAACTTCTTGTCAAGCACCCAGCAGCCAAAGCCTTCGTCCAACTTGCTGAATCTCAAGAGAACGCATGCGGCGACGGCGTCACCGGCTGCATCATCATTGCAAGCGAGTTGATGCGCGAAGCAGGCCGTCTTCTCGAAAAAGGACTCCACCCCCTCATTCTTGTTGAGGGATATCAACGGGCATTGCAAACCACCCTTGACACACTCGATGCGCGCGTCCTACACATTCAACCCACAGACAACCAACGCCTCCTCGATGTGGCTCGCACAGCGATGATGGGAACGACTGCAGAGTCGGGAAGCGATCACCTTGCACAGTGCATCGTGACTGCAGCTCAGACTGTTGCCACCAATCGAGACGGCGCCCTTCATGTTCGAACCGAAGATGTCCGAATGGCAAAGCGTGGGGTTGGCGGGATTGCTGACAGCACACTTGTTTCTGGATTGATAATCGAACGCCACCTCGATTTGGACCGTCTTCCTCGCCATCTTAACAACGGGACCGTCGCAGTGCTTTCTTGTCCCTTAGAAATTGAATCTTCTTCTCGGGATGCCGAAATTGAAGTAACTTCTCCAGATCAGTGGGTGGCGTTTATGGACGCTGAAGAAGCCCAACTTGACGCCAAAGCCCAGGCTGTTCTCGACAGTGGGGCGACCCTTGTTTTCTGTGCAGAAGGCATTGACCCGCGTGTGTTGCACCGCTGTGCTGACGCCGGTGTTTTTGCACTGGCGGGCCTCGAACGCTCCGGGGCAGAAGATGTTGCAGCGGCCACTGGTGCCATGATGATCGACCATCTTGATTCCCTCGACGCTTCGGTTCTCGGCTCGTTCAACACCATGTCCATTGAAACCCTTGAGGGCGATGATTCACGCAGGGAGCGCCTGCATCTCGACGCCGGCGAACAAGCAGGTTTGGCTACGGTCGATGTCGGCGGTGGTGATGGGGTTGCCAGTGAAGAAGTGATTCGAGGCCTCTATGATGCACTCTGTTCTGTCACGAGCGCCATGGAAACCGGGGAAGTGCTCCTCGGAGGCGGAAGCCTCCACATTGCTGCAAGCCTCGCCATCAAAGAAGCAGCAGAAACGCAAGGTGGTCGTGAACGCCTGGCTATGGAGGCGTTTGCCCGTGCTCTCGAAGCAATCCCCGCCGTGCTTGCAACCAATGCGGGTCACGATCACCTCGACACCCTCCTCGAATTACGCGCTCACCATCGAGACGGCTCCGCTGACAGCGGGGTCCAATCATCTGGGACAGCAGGCCCAATCGAGGCCGCTTGGTCGAGTGCCGAAACACTTGCTCACGCCATCGAAGCTGCTTGCGAAACGGCGTGTGGGCTGTTGCGAGTCGATCAAGTCATCTCGGCACGCGGCGACTGACCCCAATTCGCCTTCATCCTCTTGGGTCGCTATGTTCTTTATCATCGGACCAATGGATTCGATAACGGGTACCTCCAATGAGCACGTCCGTCCCGCCACGCCCACGAGCACTTCTCAGCGTCTATGACAAGACCGGGATTGTCGAATTCGCAACAGCACTTTCAGCCATGGGCTTCGAATTGGCTTCAACGGGTGGAACCGCTCGCAAGTTGAGGGAGGCCGGACTGGATGTCATCGGCGTCTCAGACATTACCGGACACCCCGAAATTTTTGACGGCCGTGTGAAATCACTCCACCCTGCAATCCACGGCCCACTGCTCGCCCGACTCGAAACTGAAGCCGACCGAGCGGGCCTTGCTGAACTTGGTTACCCGCCGATCCAGATTGTGGCGTGCAACCTTTACCCATTTTCAGATGCAGCTCGTCAAGAACCCCCCTTGGACGATCTTGCTTTGCTAGAAATGGTTGACATTGGCGGGCCGACGATGGTTCGGGCATCAGCGAAAAACCACAAGAATGTCATCATCGCTTCCAATCCTGATCGTTACCCCTCAATCGTAACCGCCCTCCAGCAAGCAGGCGGAGCCGACGGCGTTGGTATTGATTTGCGAAGAGCACTTGCACTTGAGGCATACGAACACACGGCCGCTTACGACGCAGCAATCAGCGACGAATTGCATGCAAGGTGGATTGGACGCCCTGAACACAGCGATGAAACAGACGTGCAGACAGAACGCCTCCCAGATACACTCTTGGCCTCTGCAATCAAATCGCACACCCTTCGCTATGGTGAAAACAGCCACCAAGCCGCGGCCCTCTATGTCGATCCCAAAGCCGCTGGGTTGCACACAACCCTCGTCACTGCGAAGGTCGAAGGCGAGAAACCGATGTCGTACAACAACTACTCCGATGCAGATGCTACCTTGCGTTTGTGCCGCGCCCTCTCAACCGATGAGTGGCCAGCAACACCTCACGTGTGCATCATTGTCAAGCACAACAACCCGTGCGGCGCTGCCCTTGGAGCAACCCAGGTCGAAGCCTATGAGGCTGCATTGGCAAGCGATCCGGAATCGGCCTTTGGATCCATCATTTGTTTCAACGAACCTCTTGAAGTTGACACTGCCAAGGCAATGGAGCCCCTGTTCATCGAAGTTCTTATGGCTCCTCATTACGATGAAGAGGCAAAAGCAATTGTCATGGCGAAGAAAAACCGTCGCATCCTTACCATTGACTCACCAAACAACCGTCTTTCTCCTCTTGAGCGAATTTTGGTACGGAAACCGATTGAGGGCGGATGGTTGGTCCAAACCGAAGAGCCCCCTGTTATCGATTGGGATAAGGCAAAGGTCGCAACAACCATTGCCCCAACGGACGCTCAAATTGCCAGCATGAAGTTCGCAGTACGTGTGTGTGAGCAAGTCAAATCCAACGCCATCGTCATGGTCCAAGGTGTCGCTACTGTGGGCATCGGACCCGGCCAAACCAGTCGCGTTGAAGCCGTTAAAATCGCTGCACGAAGGGCTGGCGACCGAGCAGAAGGATGCGTCCTTGCATCTGATGCTTTTTTCCCATTCAAGGATGGTCTTGAGCAAGCAGCCGATGCAGGTGCTGCATCAATTGTCCAACCTGGTGGTTCAATTCGAGATCAAGAAGTCATTGATGCTGCCAACGAACGCGGCATCTCCATGTTATTCACTGGCCACCGTCTTTTCAGGCATTGATGCGACCCAAGCCTTCAAGCAACGAAGGCCGGACCCTATGACATGGGCCACCTCGCAGAGATTGACATGTCGTATTTCCAACATATGCTCAGAGCTTGGAAAATGGCGTTTTGGTTTGCCTTGGGTGCCGTGCGGTTGTTGATCCATGGCGTTCTACCGAACGTCGATCAAGACGCAGGACAGAAGACCGTCAACCATTACATCCCGCAGAACGATTAGGCAACAGTTGGAACCTTCCAACCAACCCACCAGACGCCCAAGAGTGCAACCACGGCGATGAGCGTCTGCCCAAACCCGGGGTCACCTGCTTTGGTAATGCCCCAAATCGAAGCTGCGGAAACCACGCAAATGATTACGCTGATCACCATCTTTGAGTGAAGGGGCAAGGCACGGCCAGAGCGGTAATATTCCAAAAGGGCAGGGCCAAACATCCTGTTTGTCAACAACCACCGGAACAGTTTCTGGCTCGAGCGTGCGTAACAATAGGCTGCAAGAACCAGCCATGATGTTGTTGGCCAACCGGGCACAATGATTCCGATAATTGCGAAGATGACAGCGAGGCTCCCGAACGACACCCACAAGCCACGAATGAATGGATTACGGGAAGGTTTGTGTTCTGCGAGCACCCGTTGAATAACCGTTTCATCGAGCGAGGATAACCCCTCATCGAAAATAGGCTCAGGGGAATCTTCCTCTTTTTTGTCGGAAACCGAGTCCAAAAAATGGTCGCCCGGGCCGGAATCGGCATTTTCACCCATCGAACTCGTGCCGTCCTACAACGCGTGCATCAAAAACTAATGGGCGCGCATCCGAAGTGCTCAAGGGCATTGGTCGCTAGCACATGTCATGGGAGGCACGCCTTTGCAACAGCCACCTTTCACTGTAGGCAAGCCAGTTCGGTGCGCAATTCTGATTTCTGGCTCCGGCTCCGGCATGGAAGCAATGATTCGGCATCAACAGTCAAACCCCGGTTGCGGGCATGAAACCGTGTTTGTCATCGCCGACCGCCCTGATGCAAAGGGGCTTGAGCGCGCCTCAGCACTCGGCATCGAATCGCGTTGCGTCCCCCTTCCACCGGGACATGAAGATCCAAACAACCGACGGCTTGCCCACGAGAAAACCATTGACGAGCACTTGCGGGCGGCAAAAGTCGACCTCGTTCTTTTGAGTGGCTACATGCGACTGCTTACACCCTACTTGGTTGTCCAGTGGGCACCCAACTTGCTCAATATCCACCCATCGCTTCTCCCGGCATTCCCAGGGGCTCACGCCCACCGAGATGCGCTTGCATCCGGAGTGAATGTTTCCGGATGCACTGTTCACATGGTCGACGAAGGCATGGACACGGGGGCCATCCTCGCCCAACGCCGCGTTCCGGTTTTTCCCGACGACACAGAATCTTCTCTCGCTGCAAGAGTGCGAATCGAGGAGCACCTTCTCTATCCACAAGTTGTCGATGCTCTTATTCTCCAAAACGAGCATTGGGCGAATTAAAATTTTTCATCTCCTTTGTCATCTCACAAAGGTCTAGGCTTGGTAAATCTGCAAACATTGCTTGGATGTTTTTGGCGTTGCGAGCAGGACTCCATCCTGCGGGGCAGTTCGCAAGCAGCGGCTGTCGTTCCCCGTTGGAATCCAAAGGAACTCCACCGTTTGAAGCAATCAACGCAGTGAGGCCCGTATCTTCAAGCTGAAACGCATCACAAGGAATGAGTTGAACAGCCCCATCAATGGCGCTAAGCACCCAATAAATCACTTCCATCAATGAGGTGCACGCTTCGGGATCAGACCATACTTCGCCCTTGAACAAAGGCACTCGCTCGTTTGAACCACACAGCGTGATGATTCGCTCAACCCCTGAGGATTGAGCCACTGCCATAAGTCGCTCCACTCCCCCAGCCATCAGAGCTTTGTCTTGGCCCATTCGGGTGCTTTTTCCACCAGCCAAAATGAGTGCAGTTACCATGCAGGCCACCTTACGCCATCTCATCGAGGCCGTCGAGGGCGCGCTCGAGTTCTGCTAGTAAACTCCGCACCCGCTCTAACAACGCCCTGCGTTCACGGCTTGAACGGGCCTCTGGAAGCCATTCAAGCAACCTTCGAACGTCCTGAGCATCACGCTCAACCGTCCACTGGTGAACAGCTTCTAAGACAGGGTCGTCTGAAGGGAGAAACCGTTCGCTCATCAAGAAGGGGTATCTGCGAAGGGGCTTCAATGCTCCTGTGCCAACAGTCGGGTCCGGATTCGCTCAAACAGGTCCCCGCCTGCTGGCGCTGTGGCCACCAAACCTCGTGCTTTACCGAGGGGATCTTTACGCAGTGAAAGAAACAAAACGGCAACCTGGTGCCACAACGGGCTTTGTGCTGCCATGTCGATTAACCACATATCATCGGGTACGGGGTGGCCTCCACGGATCATTTCTTCAGCGATTTCCAAGAGAGCACCAAGCGGTTCTTGGTCGCCTAACAAGTGGATAAACGCCAACCAGGGGTCTTCCTCGAGTTCAGATTCAGACATGTTTGCTAAAAGAAGGCCTACGAGAACAAGGTCTTCTTGGCCATGTCGTTTCCATAGGGCAGGAATTAATCGGGCGATTCGCCGTTGCATTCCTTCTCCAGAGGTCAAGATCCATGAGGCAATGGTGCGGAGTTCCGGATTTGGGCATCCGATGTGGAATGCATAGCCGCCGCTGTGAGCGAGCAAATCAGTGGATGGTTTTGCCATTAACCCCGGGACACCGGCATGATAGGCCCGAAGCAAGAACTTCATTGTTTTACGACGAGAGCGCAAGAGTTTCGGTTGAGGCTCTGCCAACAACCGGTCAAGACGACTGTTCATTCAGAGCCACCGTCAGTGGTTTTCTTTCGGACGGTCTCAAAAATATCCCCTACGAGGCCGACAGAGTCCCGCAGCGTCAACAGCATTTTGTCGATGACATTTGGATCTTCGAACTTTTCCTTGACGATTTCTCGGAGTTCAGTTTCAATCGATGCGTGCTCTTCTTCATCGATGTCAAAGACAGACCGAAGGTGAGCCAGAACTCTGAATTCGTCCCTTGAAAGAGAAGCGTTGACGATGGCCACTTCAAACACTTTGGTGTAAATCTTACGAGCAGTCATTTCTGTAATGGCGTCTCCGGGGGGTGTTTCTGTCTTGGTACGAATTGCTTCGTAGATTTCCGCAGGTTGTTCCGCAGTGAGGTTGAGAGCGCTTGCAAGTTTAATGATCAACCGCTTCTCTTCTCTGGTCAAAACCCCATCAGTAAGCATCACTTCGATGGTGCTTCTGAAGACATCAAGACTGCGGGAGGCGGAGGTCGTCACAGTCTAACCAAGGCGTTCTTGTTCTTGAATTCGTTGCTTATCAAAAAACACACCACGCGCGACATTTGTCGTGAGAGGATTGAAAAGGGGTCGGCCGCTGGGAGAATCATCCACCTCCCTTTCACGCAGCATTGGATACGTCCAAAGCAGCAGCCAAAGACCAGTTGGGCCAATCGTGGCCCACATCCCTAAGGAACGGGGCGGTTGATACCAAAAAAGGAGATATTCACATGAATAAAAGAAACAACCCCAGTCGCGGTGGCGGCAACAAGCAAAGCAAGGCGATGAAGTACCAAATTCGCGCTGATATTAAGGTCAATGGAACGGTCCAACGAAAGGACATCATTGGTGCAATCATGGGCCAAACCGAGGGCCTCCTTGGTGACGAACTCGAGTTGCGTAAATTGCAACGAACAGCACGTGTTGGACACGTTGATGTCGAAATGGAAACCAAAGGCGGAAAAGTACACGGCATGATTATCATCCCATCCAGCCTTGACAACGTCGAAACCGCAATCATTGCATCCGCCCTTGAAACAATCGATCGAATTGGCCCATGCAGCGCCAAGATTACCGTCAAAGAAATCCTCGACATCCGTGCAACAAAGCGCACAGCAGTCGTCGACCGTGCAAAGGAACTCTTGCTCAACCTCGTAAACTCTGGCGAAGCAGCTTCCAAGACAGTCATCGAAGAAGTTCGTTCAGTTCTTACAACTGGAACCGCAACCAACTTCCACGGCTTGACCTGTGGACCAAACATCGAGAAGTCCTCTTCGCTCATTATCGTTGAAGGACGAAACGATGTTCGCAACCTGCTCAACTGTGGTGTTAAGAACGCGATCAGCGCCGACGGTGCTGGAACCATGAAACAAGAATTGATTGATCTTGCTAACAGCAAGGAAACAGTCATTCTCGCTATCGATGGCGACCGTGGTGGCGAAATGTTGTTCAGTCAACTCAACGACACCATCAAGGTCGACTTTGTCGCACAAGCTCCAGTCGGACAAGAGTGGGAATTGCTTCCACAAAAGACTGTGACCATGTGCCTCCAAAAGAAGGTTGAAGCAAGCAAATTCGCTCACAACCTCAAGAAGAAGCAAGATGAAGATGACGAAAAGGCGGGCGTCCCAGACAAGAACTGGGCTGACGACATGGACGACGAGTTCGTCGCTCCTGAAGCTCCAGCACAGGTCCACGAATGGTTCGATCACCTCGACAACCTCGACAAGAACAACGCCCTGTTTGTTATGGAAGACAACACTGTGTCTGAAGCAGTTGGTCCAAAGAGCCTCTCAAAGGCTGCTGGCGAAACCGAAGGCGCAGTTGCTATTGTGTTCAACGGACCAGTCAGCGAACGCACGCTTGAGATTGCTTCAGAATCCGCAATCGCAACCGTCGTTGGTACCAAGGCTGGCAAGGGCTTCTCTGCTGTCAAAGGCGTCGAAGCATGGCTTTCAGAAATTCACCGTTGAACCCTTCATTGACAACCACCTTCATCTAATGCGGCACCTCTCGGGTGCAACATGGCTGATGGTGAAGACCAAGGATGGCTCGATGATGATACGGATCCGTTCGCGGATTCCGTTATCTTCGAACAACCAGCGGATGCTGCTGAATCAGAGGAAACCGACGAGACAAAGGCAGAGGATTCTCCAGTTGAGGAATCAACTGAATCTCCCTCTGAGGATCAAGTCGATCTCTCTGAAGACGAAACCAAGCACACACCCATCGCTTGGGACCTCCCGATTCGTGCAGCACCATTGCTGGAAGAGAACGGAGAAATCGTGATTGAATACCCGTTGAAACAATCCCTCAACGGCCGTGAAACGACCTCCATTGTTGTCGATGAAGATCTCCTTCGAGTGGTCGATACCGAACTCGGCGTTGACAACCAACGAAGAATGAAAGTAAAACTCACTGTGAAGCGCGACATCACAGGGTTCAGCCATCAGCATAATGAGTTGATGCACCAACATCAGTTTCTGTGGATTGGGTGCTTTATTGTCGGCATCTGTCTTTCCTTTGTGGGGAACATCGCTTTTGGCGTTCTTGGTGCATTGTCGATGATTATCGGTGTGCGAAGCTGGGTGCTGATGCATTTAGAAACACACACACTCACGTTTTCGAGCAGTGGTGGAACCCACCAACTTGTGCTGCGTGCATATGGGACAAACCGTGGGTTCTTCCGAGCCAGTATGGCCTTGATTGGCCCCGTTATGGCCGGCTACATTCGAAACGGTGAGATGGACACCAAAGAACTCGAGCAGTTGCACACGAGTTTGTTAACGCCACCCCCTCCTGTTGCCCCAACCAACCAGTTCCCTACAATTCTTCACCGCACTCTTCCCCAAGCAATGCAGCCCACACCGCCCGAAGCAATGGCTACCGAATCCGCACCGTTGGCTCCCGCATCAGTTCCAGCGCCTCCTGTTGGGCTACCAAGCGAGCCTGTTGCGGCTCCAACCATCCAAATTCCTTCGCCGCCCGTGGGCCCGCCGACGGTCAAGACAGCGCTTCCACTGCCGGCTCCCCTGCCTGTTCCAGCACCTATTGGCCCCCCCTCTTTGCAACCAACCGCTCCCGTTGGGCCGCCTGTGGCAATGACGCCACCTCTACCGCCAGCAATCACACCCCTGCCTCCGGCACCACTCCCGCCGCCAATGCCACTGCCGCCAGCGATTGGAATGGCGCCGCTCCCACTTCCCAGCGGCCCTCCACTCCCACTTGACGCCCCGCTTCCAAATGCACCTGAGATTGCAGTTGCAGCATCCCCAGTTGAAGAAACGTTGAGCAAGGATGAACAAAACGAATTGCTCAGTGATTTATCTTAAGCAGTGATGCCGCCAGCAGATGCTGGATTCATCAGCCCGATCAGGACGCTCACTTCGTGTTGCAAACCTGCGAGATCTGAGGGGCTTGGGAGTTCTTTGTTGTCGGCGGTTAATGGGACTCGGTAACCAGGGCCGGGGATTCTGTCAAGTGCTTCGCCAAGATTAGCGGCATCGACCAAGAAATCGTCCACTGAGCCAGAATGTCGATGTTCAAGGCGAGCTCTCATCCACCGTTTGATGTTCTTGGTGTTCGTGCCCAAATCGCCAAGCAGTTTCATTCGGGCGCCATCGTCATCATCGCCTTTTGGCATCAATCTCAAGCTGAGCCTCAGGAACCGATCAACCCTCGAATCACGAGGTTCAAGGCCAACGTGCTGTGCTAATGCCCTTCGAACTTCTGGCAGCGCCGAAGAACCATTTTCTTCAAGATGTTCTGCCATCGCATAGCAATCAATAGAGCGCAAAAACGCCATCATGTCCCGTTCGATACCATCATGAAACCCGCTGGTGGTTGGCGTTGGTGTGCGAACCTCAGCGACTTGCTCATGCGTGACAGGCGTCATTGTTACGATTGGTTGTGGTTGAGGCGATGGTTGAACGGGTTGTGGCTGGACAAGGGTAGATGCTGCCTTTTGAGGTGAAACCTTTGGCTGAACCGGTGGTTGCAGTTGTTCATTTGGACGGACAATTGCAGGGGCTGGACCGGTGGTGTGGATTCGAGCCGTCTCAGCCTCTGAATCATTCCCTTCCATGGCATTGAGGATGGCTTCATGCGCATCGCCAAGGGCGTCGGCTGGCATCATCGTTCGCCGTGCTTCGAGTTCTGGAACGGGGAGGAGTGTTTTGCGAGCAGGCCGAGGGGACCAAGTTGTCAACTCGAACGCCTCATCTTCGATAGGGCGACTGGCGAGGTGCTGTGCATAACTTGCGACTCGCTCTGACAAGATTGCCCCTTTCAACGGATCTCTAAGGGCTGCTTCGACGTCGAGCGCTAAGGCAACGTCTCTGTTCCAAGGCAAACAAACGAGTCGGCGAATCAGCACTGAGTGTTCTTCGATGTGTGACCGCGCAGCATTGAGTTTCCTTGACGCAACCACGGTGTCGCTTTGAGCGATGTTTCTCAAACCCTCAACACTCCATCCGGACGATGAAAGCAGCGCAAGCTCTTGTTCGAGTCGTTTCTTGAGGCGGTCATGAACTTCGCCCGCTATGAGTGAAGCGCCTGTGCTGCTGGATGCAACAGAGGTACCATGCCTTCGAATATGGGCGATTTCTTGTTCAAATTCACTTAAACTAAACGAAGCGGTTGGCGTGGAGTCGCTTGCTTTGCCTTGAGCGACGAGGTCCCGCCAATCTTGCTCTAACATCCTTCGATGGCGGGCGCCCCTCCGCGCATAATGTGCGACGAGGCGTACGGTGTCCTCGATGACTTCGTCGTCGGTATCCATTTCGCGCAATAGATCAATTCGCTTGCCAACTTCATCCGCTCCATCAAACGACGTGTCAAGCGCATTCAACTGCTCAATCAATTCAACACGGTTTTGAAGCACACTTTCCTGATGCTTGAGGTTTTCAAGGGAGGCCTTTGGATCCTTTCTGATGTGTTCATGCCATCCGTCCATGACCAATCCTGCATGTTCAAACCGTTCGATGCGAGCAATCGCTTCAATTTCCAATTGTTTCCATTGTTGGTCAAGGGCGTCGACCAAATCTAAGAATGCCTCAGTCTCTTCAAGCACACCAGCGCAGTGTGCCACCTTCCCGGCCAGTTCAGGCCACACCGATTTGATAGAATGATATCGCTCGAGGGCGACGAGATGTTGCTTCAGCGTTGCTTCGATTTCTGGAAGGTTTGCCTCCCACTCCAAGAGCTCACTTGGCCGAATTCCATCGTCATGGGGGAATTTGATGCCCTTTGAACGCCATGCATTCAACAAGTCATTGAGCATGGCCATGCGATGGTGTAAGTTGTCTGCAATCGAACTGATCTGCAAACGCAGGCCACCGATGTCTGCGCTTGGTCCCTTTTCGATGAGGGCGCGTCGCCGCTGTTCATGATGAGCAGCAAGTTCGGGGTCGAACGGTGCGATCTGTTCAGCAATCAAAAGCCGCAGATCCTCGTGCAAATCATGCAAATCATGCAAACGCGCAACCCGATCTAAACCGTTAATGATGGCCAGGTGCTCAATTCCATCAACATCGTATCCTTCCGCCTTCAGCATGGTGACGGCTCTTGTGATGGTGGCTCTTTGTCGGTGCTCATCATCTTCGATTGCTCCAAGGGCTTGGTCGATGGCTTCGAATTCCTGTGGATAAGCCAACAATGGAAGCATGACCACGGTGGATGGTTTGGACGAGGGGTCGAGGGTATCGAAACGAACGAGGAGTTCAGCGTGCTGTTGCTCCATGTTCTCATCGCGCCAATCCTCCTCGCAACGGTACAGCACAGGCTCCCATGGCCGGTGCTCTCTTGCCCATGCCTCGTAGTGATCAAGCACGCCTTCTGCATTCATCGGATCGTGAAGCTCATCGGCCCACCCTTCCGACATCGCTTCGGACCCATCGTCTGCAGAGCGGCCTAGGTACGCAGTTCGTTCTTGGAGGGAGCGGGCTAATTCAAGGGCGTATTCAAGGTACAGCAGGCGTTCACTGCCGATTTCTTGGTCTTCACCAAGATACGCCTCGATGTTGGCGATGGCCCACCCTTCAGCGTCCAATTCCATGAGCAAATCATAGTACCATGGACGCTCAGAAGACGGGGGGTCTACTTCGTCCATACTGGTACCTCAAACAGTCAAGTTGAGCGAGAGCCTTTCAATGTGAGCAAGGATAACGTTGTTTTGAACGGTTTTTTACCATTGGTTTGATTGACCCACACCTGCCCTAAAGCGTCGTAGTGGCGCCGGAAAAAAGGTCAAAAAAACCACCATTAACGCGACAAATGTTCCGCAGACCATAAAGGTGCAAAGAAGAGGTGGGCGACAATGGAACCTATTACTGCTGCATTTGGCCTTGCTTGTATTGCTGCAGGAGGGGGCGCTGGTTTTTGGCTGAAGAAGGCCGATGAACGATTGACTGGCGTCAATGAAACAACGGTCGTGTTGCAACAAGCACAAGCTGCTCATTTCACACATCTGAACAATGAGATTTCCACTTTGCAGGGCCAAGTCCAGCAAATGACAGATCTTGTCACCGCCCTTCGGGCAACCAACCCTGAGATGCATGGGGCGATCTTGGCTCATGAAATTATCACCGCACTCGAGAATGCCCAACCAGATGACCATTCAATCCTAACACAAGCCATGTCAGCGATGGAATCCCTTGTCTCATCGATTTCATTGGATGCGAATGTTGGTGATGAAAACCTTCTCACCACCACCTCGGCATCGTTGCTCGGCCGCTTGTTGGCTGCTTTTGATTCAAGAAACATATCGGCTCCAACCCTCGGCTTGAGCCCCGTAGCAGCACATCGCCTCGGGCATGCCTCACTCTTGCTCGCTCGCTTCGACTGGGCAGAATCAAGTTTCGGACTCGCATACCAATCCTCTCCAGGGAACGCAAACATCCTCGAAGCCCTCGAACACATTGCATTGTTGAAGGGTGATGATGAAGTGAGGCGTCACTGGCTTGAAGCACGCATGACCGTCCATCCCGATCAACCAGATTTGCTTCGTTCCCACGCTCACTTGTTGGCCAAACTTGGCGATGCTGAAGCCGAGCGTGACGTGCTTCGCCTTGAGGCGTTGGGCGTGGACACTGCAGCAGACCGCTCCCTTCTCTCTGGCCTCCGTGCTCGAGCAGGCTCACGCTCCGAAGCCCTCGAAGCCATTGAACAGGCGTTGGCCGCAGATCCAAACCAAGCACCAGATTGGCTCAGTTATGCACAACTTCTCAACGAAGAAGGCGAAACCGGAAAGGCGCACCAAGCTGTCGAAAGGTGCCTTGAGTTGGACCGTCAAAGCGGCGAGGCATGGGGCCTTCTCGCTCAACTTCTTGCACCTCACGGCAACCGTTCCAAAGAAGCACTCAAGGCAGCAACACACGCCGTCGCTCTGGATGCAGGTGGCACAGATTTGGTGTTCTTGAAGAGCGATTTACAATTCACAGAAGGAAAGATTTCCGATGCGGAACAAACGCTCGAAAAAGCACTCCTCAAGGATCCTGCCAATGCAGAATTGAGAGCCCGTATGGCGAGCCGTAAACTCATTGCAGGTGAGCACGAGGTCGCACAGAAGTTACTCGATGAGACGCCATTTGGTATCGATCATGCCCTCTTGCATGTTGTTGAAGGACGCCTTCATCTCGTGCTTTGCGATCGAGCAAGGGATGGGACTGGGCAAACGGATGCAACGTTGCTAGCAAACGCAGTTTCCGCTTTCGAAGGAGCGCTCAAACTCAATCGAGAATTGGGCGTGGCGTGGCTCGGCCTTGCTCGCACAAAGCGGCTTTTGAAAGACCTCGAAGGTGCAACAGAAGACATCAATAGAGCCATGCGTTTGCTCCATGATTCAGATCCATCAGCATCCATTGAAGCAGCCCTTCTCGCCGTTGAAATGGGTGATTTGCCAGCGGCATCGAAGCACATCGATGCGGCGGATGTTCATGGGAATGCGGCCACTGTGGCCTACGTCCGTGGAAACATTGCTGTCGGTGAAGGGCGTTTCAAAAAGGCCCTTGAACACTTCAACACAACCCTTCAGAGTGAACCCAACCACATTCGGGCACGGCTGAACCGCTGCTCGACATACCTTGTTCTGAATGAACCCACGAAGGCGCTTAAGGACAGCCAAATCCTGATCGACCTGGCCCCACACCTCATGCTTGCTTTCCTGCGAAGGTCAGAATCACTGCGCCATCTTGGCGAATGGTCACAAGCCCTCGATGATCTCAAGTTTGTGCTTGAAACATCTCCTCACCACCACCAAGCACTCACTTCACTTGCGGAATGTTATGTGAAGCTCGAACGGCCTGAACGAGCCGAAACACCCCTTAACGAAGCTATTCGTTTGCAACCAAATTACACACTAGCATGGTACCAACGGGGTATGATGTACCTTCACATCGGACGCAATGAAAACGCATTGGATGACTTCCAAGCCGCCGTTCGCTGCGACGGAAAGCACCTCGAATCACGGCTAAAAATTGCAGCCATTCACCACCAGGCTGAACGTTTTGAAGATGCAGAACCCGCATGGCTTGCGGTTCTTGCACAAGAACCCGATCACACTGTTGCTCGGACCCGCCTTGCAGATTGCGAAGCGCAAATGGCTAAACTGTGAGCCAATCCTCAGTATTTTTCCCCTCAAAGGGTTGATACAGGCTCTCTTGTTGCAAAATACATGGGACTATGGAAGCACAGCACACCCATCGTGTTGTTGCTGTTTTTTCTTCTCGTAGCACGAGAAATCTATCCTTATGCCGATCCCTTGAACGCCGAAGCTCAGGACGGTTACACCGTTGAGAAAGTTGCTTCTGGTTTTGGAGGACCAACCTGCCTTGAATGGGTGAGTGCCGCTGAATTGCTGATGTGCGATCGAGACGGTGGAAGAATCCTTTTGCTCGATGCAACCGATGATTTCTCAGAAACGGTGTTGATTTCAGGACTTGATCACCCACACGACGTTCACCTCACTGCGGAACACATGTTCGTTTCAGAAGAAGGAACGTTGGCGAAGTACACCCGAAGCAATTGGACATTCGATGAACGAACCGTGCTCATCGGCGGCGTGCCAAGCGGATACCACCAAACCAATGCAATCAACGCCTTTCCAAATGGCACGCTGATCTGGCATAGCGGATCAACATGCAATGTCTGCGTCGAGTCAGATGAGCGAAATGCAGCGCTGCTGTGGGTGAATCCAACCAACGGTGAGCACGGTCTCCTCGCCTCAGGGGTGCGCAATTCATTCGACGGCGTGTGGGTTGATGGTGCAGGCTACATTTTCAGCGATAACGGCAGGGATTGGGAAGGCGACCACCCAGATGAGGAGCTGAACCTTCTGGTCGAGGGGGCTGCCTATGGTTGGCCTGACGACGATCCAGAGCACCCAGTGCCGGAGGGAACCCTTGCGCCTGTGGCACGATGGACACCACACACTTCGATGAACGGACTGGCCCTCCGACCCGACCACTCTCCACTTCCGGGTTTGAACGCCAGCGAAGGCGAAGGCTTCACTGTGTACGCAACCGTGTATGGCTCCTGGAATACGATTCTCCCCCAAGGCCATGAAATCCTTCGCATCGATTTCACGCCAACTGGCGACGAAAACGCATCTGAACCATCAGAGATGTGGACTTCGAAAACAACGAGGTTTGCAACGGATCTCGGAACGCCCCTGCCGATCACCTTTGCACCAGATGGGTCGCTCTACTATGCGACCTTTGGCAGTGGCGGTGCGCTGTATCAAATCAGCCTGGAACCTTGATTCCACGTTCAAATACAATCGCTGTCATTGGCCACCATGGCACAGCAGCGGGTGGTGGTCTTGACGGGTGCAGGCATTTCTGCCGAATCTGGGATTCGTACGTATCGTGATGGCGATGGTTTGTGGGAAGAACATCGGCTCGAAGACGTCGCTACGCCTCAGGCATGGATAGCAGACCCCGTCCTCGTTTGGCGGTTTTATCAGGACAGGCGCCGTCAGTTGCTTGAAGTTGAGCCAAACGCTGCACACCGGGCCCTTGCAACATTCGAAGCCCAAACCGAACACTTCACTCTCATCACGCAAAACGTCGACGATCTTCATGAACGGGGTGGCAATGAAAACGTCATTCACATGCACGGGCGTCTTGAAACGCTCCGCTGTGAGCAAAGTGGGCGCAATGAGGTGCGGATGGAAGAGGCTGACCTTCGTGACGATTTTCTTCAGTGCCGGTGCTGTGAAACAGCGCAACGCCTTCGCCCCGACATCGTCTGGTTCGGAGAGATGCCCATGCAGATGGATGCGATCTACTCGGCAGTGGAGGCATCAGATGTGTTCATCGTGATCGGAAGTTCGGGGCATGTCTATCCTGCAGCTGGTTTAGTCAACGTTGCGAATGCGGCAGGCGCGACCACCATGCTGGTGAACCTCGAAGAACCCATGAACGCAAGTGATTTTGATGAAATTTACCTTGGGAAAGCAGGGGAGATTTTGCCTGCGATTCTCGAAGGCTTGAACTGATTGACGGGCACTGCAGACCCTTCAATGGGTATTCGGATAGACTTTCTGAAACCTATCCGCTGGCTATTATGGAGGGGAATGTTTTATTGAATCTACTCTTGTTCATTCAAGCATGAAGTTCGGAATGTTATTGGTGATTATGCTCTTTGTTCTCGCACCTATGTCTGGCTGTTTATCTTCACCAGAAGAAGATTCTACAAAGGCAGATAGTATCGTTAACGGCTCAAATTCACTAATAAAAATGACTGATGAAGCACCCGGTGAGAATTGTGCTTATGGCGGAGTTAAAATGGATACTGGAATCGATTTAGACAGCGATCAAAAATTAGATGATGATGAAGTTGACAATACTGCATACGTGTGTAATGGTGAGCCGGGCGATAATGGGGTTTGCAATCCTGAAGATTGTTGTAACCCCGTGGATTGTGAGAATCAAACCTCGTCGGTTGACCAACTAACTGGCGGTGGCTGGCATACCTGCATGCTTCGAGAAGATGGAACTGTAATGTGTTGGGGCAACAATTACTACGGACAAATTGGCGTAGGATACAGAAACGCATCCGGGGGCGTCAATCCTACAGAGGTGACGTTGTATGGAGGGCATACAGCAACCCAGCTTTCCGCCGGTGGGTTTCACAATTGCGCCATATTAGATGACGGAGGCGTGGCTTGTTGGGGATACAATCAAGATGGGACTCTTGGGGATGGCACTTACAGTGATCGATATGTGCCTGTGCCTACGCTTGGATTTGGCCCAGGTGTAAATGCAGAATTGCTGTCTTCAGGCTACTATCACACGTGTGCGCTTCTTTCAGACCAATCGATTTCTTGTTGGGGAAGCAACGAATACGGTCAAATTGGCAATGGGGAAATCGATGGAACCGAGGGGATTTCAACCCCATATTCTGTTCCAGAATTCAGTTCCGGAAGCAATGCTTCCGTTATTAGAGCGGGAGGTCATGCTTCATGCGTTGTTACAACCGATGGTCAACTCTTCTGTTGGGGCTACAAAGCATTGAAAGGCGTAACGAACAACAATATGTACATTTCAACGCCGACTCATATACCACATCAAGGAACAAATGTCACAGACGTTTCTGTTGGAGGGTATCATACATGCGCATTGCTTGAAAACGGTTCAGTCATGTGTTGGGGAAGGAATGATTTTGGACAACGCGGACTTGGTTATACTCAATCAGCAACCGATCCGTTTACTGAACGTGAAGTTATTGATTTTGGTAACAATAGAACTGCTTTGCAGGTGTCAGCAGGTACGCACCATTCTTGTGCAATTTTAGAGGATTGGCAGATTGTTTGTTGGGGCAACAATACCTATGGGCAATTGGGCAATACGCCTTCGAACCATGAGTCTACACCAGTCACAGTTTCAGGCCTAGAGGGGATTGCAAAGCCTGAGAATTTGTTCCTGGGTAATTTCCATACATGTGTTGTTTTTGAAGACAAATCTGTCTCATGTTGGGGGAGGAATGTCAATGGACAAGTTGGAGATTATACAACTGATGATTCTTCAGAACCAATCTTCCTTAATTTGAATTGATTGTGTAAATCTGAGAGGTAGGTAGAGGGTTAGCAAAGGCTCCAGTGTCGATATCATGGTGCCTGAGTTGAAACTGCATGGTAAAAATAAGCCGGCTGTTTTACGGTCAGATGGTGATTCAAAAGTGATCGTGATTACAAAGTTCAAACTGACCAAAGGCTACGAAGTGTGGAA
>ERZ1049444.410-NODE-410-length-41690-cov-8.139858_pt1 | contig 41690 bp, 37 predicted proteins | sample MGYA00383101_ERZ1049444 | MGnify/ENA primary metagenome ERZ1049444 (study PRJEB29581, sample SAMEA5548371) | metagenome | biome: marine; feature: coastal; material: water | depth 50 m | study: Short-term variability in the microbial, nano- and picoplankton... | reverse complement strand
CACCTCAGAGTTTGACGTTGACGTTCTTCACCTTGGTGTAGAAGCGCATGGCGTCTTGGCTTTGTTCAACACCGATGCCGGATTGCTTCCAACCGGTGAAGGCAGTTTGTGGGAAGGTGATTGGGTACTCGTTGATTGACACCATGCCGCTTTCCAAATCTCGAGCCATCGAATGGGCTCGGCTGAGGTTGTTGGTCCAAATGCCGTTAAGCAATCCAAACGGTGAGTCGTTGGCCAATGCAAGTGCTTCCGCATCATCGCTGAACTTGGTGACGGCCAACACAGGTCCAAACAATTCATCATTGAACAGCAGGTTGTCTTTGTCGACACCGGTCACGACTGTTGCTTCCATGAAGGCACCATCGCCTTCAATGGCGTTTCCACCACAGACAACGGTTCCGCCCATGGCGAGTCCTGCTGCGAGTTTCTCCATCACTTCAGCACGGTGAGATTGGTGAACAAGGCTGCCAATACGAACGCCTTCTTCCATGCCCGGTCCGACCTTCCACTTGCCGACTTCGGCAACGACGGCCTCGACGAGTTCGTCGTGAACATCCTCGTGGACAATGAGTCGAGATCCAGCCCAGCACATTTGCCCTGCGTTCATGAAGATTCCAAAGCAGATTGCCTTTGCAGCGTATCGAAGGTTTGCATCCGGGAAGATGATGTTTGCGCCCTTGCCGCCAAGTTCGAGGGTAACGGGTGTGAGGTTCTCGCTCGCCTTTGCCATCACGGCTTGACCTGTTGGCACGCCACCGGTCAGCACAACGCCATCGACGCCAGTGTGGCCTGCGAGTGCGTCACCAATGAGTCCACCAGATCCGGTGATCACCTGGAGCACACCGGATGGTAGCCCAACGTCTGCTTCTTCCATGGCCTTGGCCCAAGCGATGAGCGAGAGCGGTGTCCAAGAAGCTGGCTTTGCAATCACGGTGCATCCAGAGGCGAGAGCAGGTGCGATGGAGCGCAGGGCGAGTTGGAGCGGGAAGTTCCACGGCACGATATGAACGGTCACACCAAGCGGTTGGCGCAAGGTGTAGTTCAATCGGTTGCCAGGGACAGGGATGGTGGTTCCTTCGATTTTGTCGGAGAGGCCTGCGAAGTATTCGAGGGTCCATGCTCCGTAGCGAATTTCTGACAATGCTTCTCGGAAGGTCTTGCCGTTGTTGTTTGATTCAATCACGGCGAGGGACTTTGCACTGGCGTAGGTTGCTTGAGCCATTTTGTTGAGGATACGCCCACGTTGAGCAGGGTCCATTGCTTTCCATGATGCGTCGTTGAGGGCACCTCGTGACGCCTCAACACAGCGGTTGACATCTGCGATGGTTGCCTTTGGCGTGGTGGCCATGACTTCACCTGTTGCTGGATTGATAATGTCCGCTGTTGCTCCATCTTCTGCATCGCACCATTCACCGGCAATCCACATCTGTTCTGCGCTCATGTGCCTTGCCAGAGGGCGTCCCCTCAAAGGCATTCGGTTGACGAATTGCTGAGCCAAACCCAGCAGATGGTCCAACTTTGGGCGCAAAGACTCATCAATGCACCAACGCCACAGGTGGATATGGCTCGGAAGGTAGGTTTGGGGGAACAAGCCGCAAAGACCCTTGCTGCCCGAGCACCCCGTTTGCTCGTCATCGCTGGCGCAACCGGGACAGGAAAGTCCACTGCCTCGGTCCAACTTGCTGCTGAGTCGGGTTTTGCTCGTCTTCTCTCAACAGACGCCATCCGTGAAATCATGCGAGCATGCGATCCTGAACGCACCCATTCCAACCTCCACCGCTCCTCTTTTTCCAAAGGCGATTCTGGCGAGCCAGTCATCGATTGGCTCGATACCTGCCAAGCGGTTGAAGGTGGCATCGTCGCCACCATCGATCGTGCCCGGCGCGAAGGCATCGACCTCCTGATTGAAGGCGTCCATCTCAACCCAAGCGAACGACTGCTCAGGAGTTGGCGTGAGGCTGGTGGCATCGCTGTTGGTCTTGTGATGGTCGTCAGTGAAGAAGAGCGACACAAAGGCATGCTTCGTTCAAGAGATGCCCACTCGTACCGAAGAGCAGATCGCTACCTCGCCGCTTTCCCACGAATTCGAGCCATTCAGAGTGGTCTCACTGATCGGGCCAAAATTGCTTCATGGCCAGTGGTTGATGTTTCAATGGTCAAGAGCGATACAGAGCGCATCAAGCATCTGATGGATGTAGCGTGGAACGAACATCAGAAGCAGTGATCAATCATGCGTGATGCTGAAACTCAGTGGCACGGTCAACATCGCATCACCATCTGATACACCAAGTTCACCGGTGAATGTTAACGTCGAAGCATCAGTCTCCGTCACTTGGATGTTGATCATCTTGACTTCAATGCCCCGAACTTCCCCGTGGTGCAGCATGTCATTATGGACGCCATCCATTGCTGTCTCACCTGCTTCAAGAGGCTCAAGGCCGCCATCGATCCACAGTTGAGTTCGTGCTTCAACCAGTTCTGGCAGTCCTTCGGTGACTTCCTGCGCTGTGACAATCACGCCGTCGGAAGCGGTGTCGTGTGGAAGTGTAAGACCTGCGACTTTCACACCGAATATCGCCATTGAAAGAAGGGACATCAAGAGCACAACCCCTGTTGCAAGGAGCATTTGTCCAGCATCACGGTCGCTCGAAGCGTTGAGGGATGAGTGTCGCATCAAGCAGCACCTCCTCTTGCCCACACATCGAGGGTCACAGTCCATGCGTCCGCATCAACCACCACAAGATGGTGGACGGTCACTGTCCCGCCTGCAGGCGTACCAGTCCGGCCGTAAGGCGTTGCGACGCCACTGTTTTGCGTGAGCCAACAATTCGCTTCCTTTCCAACAGCAATGCTGTCCATGAGGAGGGTGCAAGCTCCATCGAGTTCGCCGTTTCCAAGCATCTCTTCAAGCCGGTTTTCACCTTCGATTTCAGCATCGAGGCCGAGGGCGTAACGAACCGCATCATCGCCAGCAATTTCCAAGGATGCATCATGAGCCACGGAGGGTGCATCTGGCACATGAACTCGGATGAGGAACGTCGCCGACATGAAGAAGAGCCAAAACAATGTCAGCATCTCAAGGATGTGGACCTGTGCTTCATCGTCTTGAATCATTCAACCACCGAAGTACAATCCTGCCGGAACAAACGCACCAGAGGATGGGTTCAGCCCGGGAACCTCTGTGATTCCGATCAAGTTCGGTGTGAACGCAAGGAAGTTGAACACGACCAGGGCCACGAGAATCATCATGCCTGAGTGCTTGAATCCAGTTGAGAACCGACCGGTTGACATCAAGCCCGCCATGGTGCCGTTACCCACAGCTTGCATGGTGACTCCATAGTAAAACACTGTCAGGAAAAACAGTGGGTCGATGTTGCGAATGGTCATGTTTCCAATGGTTTGACCACCGCTGTCGCCACCATCTTCACCGCTGGAGTTTGAACCTGCAATCGCAGGAATAAAGACAACAGCAAGGGTGACAATGACGCCAAGGAAAACGAAGTAAGAAGTCCAGATGACCGCGATGTAAGAGCCAATGGCTCTTCGTCGCTCACCTTCAAGGAACTTCAATTCACGAGAATCGTTTGCTGCTGTTACAAGAATATCAGAGATCTTTCCTCCAGCACGGTCGGCTTCAGCAATCAGTGCAATCGCCCGTTGGACCAAGGGTGTGCCAACACGGTCTGCGAATTGGCGGATCACGTCGCTGAATTTGATACCCCAACTCAGCTGGTCTGACATTTTCTTGACTTCGTCATTCAGTGCACCGTATTCAGAGGTCGCAAGGGTTTGGACAGCTACCGTCATGGAAAGACCACCCTTCCAGTATTCCGCAAGGTCTCGAAGGAAATCAGGGAATTTTTCTTCCACTTCGTTCTTGGCGCCTTCGACTCGCTCCCAATAGTAGGAGGCAGGGTAGAGGAAAAAGAAGAACATCAGTCCGAAGAAGTTGAGGAAGATGAATGGGTGAATGCTGACCGGGCCAAGTGAGACTTCGGGGCCAATCCAAAATGAAGCGTTGTTCATGTTCGCCGGAACGCCGTCAAAGTAGTGCACGGTCACATCGAAGGTGACCTTTGAGAGGAACTTGCCTTCTTCGTTGGAAAAGGCAAGGAATTCGTACCGGGAGTCGGCCGGGATATTAGCAATAGTAATCCCACATCCATCGTTGTCGGGATTGTTGTCGTTATCGGTGGTGCCGTTATGATAGTCAATGATCACACCTTCTTGAGAGCGAATGGCAATCGTGTAATCGGTTGGGATGTCTGCACTCACGCTGCAGTTCGCCCACAGGGGTTGGGCGACGGCAATGCCACCTGTTTGTGATGAATCAATTCCGGGTACGTCGAAATTTTTCCCACGTTTGGACACAGAGGTCCATTCCTCTCCGGTCCAACTCACCACATCGGCTTTGTCTTGGAGGATGGAACACGATTGATTGGCAGCGTAGGATGGTTTCTGGTTCGTTTGGAATTGTGCGCCTATGTTATTGCCCATGCTGTCGGTTGCTGTTGCGCCACAGTAGACGTTGGTGAACATTGGCTCCCCGTTTGCAGTTGGGATGAAGCCTGAGTTGGTGGACCACACGATGGCAGTGCTGAGGCCAAGGAGAATTGACACGAAGAGGATTGCATACAACTTGGTCAGCGTGGTATCGTCCTTGGGAAGATCCAACTCGACGACAATCTTGTTCTTCTTTTTGCGTGCCATATTTTTCACCTCCTCACATGTCTTGTTCCTTGCTGCTCGTCCACACTAAAATTGCGTAGGCGATGTGAATCATTGGGACGAAACCAAGAACGATTCCATAGAGCATGCCCTCAGACATTTGCGCTCCCGAACCTGAAACCCAGAACATAATGACGAGCATGACAATCAAGAACAGTGGCATAGCAACCGCCACCACAATGTATGATTCTGCAAGCAGTGCAATCGATTCAAGGAACATTTGCAAGCGTGTGCGGTTTTCTCTCATGTAGTGTTCAGCCCGGTTGAGGAAGAACAACTTGAGTTGCCCTCCAGCCGTCAGGGTTCCAACCATGCCTTGGAAAAATTCAGTCAACCACACAGATGCAGCACGGTCCACACTCATTTTCATCGCTGTAATCAGGTCATACCCGAGCAATGTAACATCACGATAGACAAGCGCCGCGTCGTCTGCAACATCGCCGTAAATCTCCTTATTCATCGCCAGCGATCTGAAAATCTTGGAAGGTGTTGCGTTTGCTGCGGACATGGCGGCGGTGTAGGATGCAGCGTATGGGAGGTACTTCTCAATCATTGCACCACGGCGGTCCGCTTCTCGCTTTGCGCCACCTTTGTTGTACTTGAACGCCACAAAGGGGATGATGAAGCCACCAAGGGCGACAATGATTGCCTTGGCAGCGGGTGGGAAGACTTGGTAGGCAAATTCATCGCAACCATTTCCTGGTCTCGTTGGATCAATGAGGTCTTGGTTCCAATACTCCCACTCGAAACAATAATCCAAGGTTGCGGGATCTTGCATCGATTCCCAGTAGGCAATGATGCCAATGTCTGGAATGAAGAACAGGGAGACAAAGCCCCAGCAGACCAATGTGATGGCGATGGTCGTCATGATGGCCGTTGCGAGGTAGACCTCTGGCATCATTTTCATGGAGCCTTTGATGAGGTTGTCAGACAGTTCTTTGTCCGCCCTCGCTCTGTTCTTAACGACGCGTCCTAGGATTCTGTTGCAAATCCTTTGCCATGCCGTTAGGTCCATCGATGCTCACTCCTCAGTTCAACGCAATCCATCGACTCGGGCGAGGATTTCGTTTGGTCGCACATAATACTCTGTGACGATTTGAGACACTTGGTCTGCTTTTCGAATGTCGTTCAGCACCATCCACTCAAGAACACGCTTTCGTGTTCGCAGTTCACGGCGCATGTCATCTTGCGAATAGTTGATCTTGACCATGATTTTCTCCAATACGTAGGATTTGCCGCTGAAGATGAAATCATCAGACGTAACATCCCATCGGAACACTTCGTTGGTGATGATTTCCAATGAGTTCGGGTCAATGCCAACAATCTCCACAAGTTGCTTGGTTCTTCGGACACGCTTTCCGTTGATACGGGTTTGAATCTGAATCAAACATGCTTCCAGTGCTGGAAGAAGAACACGCGGGATGTCAATTGGTTTGTTTTCAAGCCGGTGAACAAGCGATGCAACCGAATCGGCGTGGACCGTGGAGTACGCACAGTGACCTGTCGCCATTGCTTGGAACAGAACATAGGCTTCCGCACCACGGATTTCACCCACGATGATGTATTCCGGCCGTTCACGAAGCGCTGCTTTGAGCAACTCGAACTCACCGATCACACCGTCTGTGGATTCACCACCAAATCCTTGCCGAGTCAAACCTGGGACCCAGTTTGGTTGAGGGATGTTGACTTCACGGGTGGATTCGATTGATACAATTTTCATCTGCCATGGAATGAAGATGCACATTGCGTTGAGGGTGGTTGTCTTGCCGGATGCAGTACCGCCGACGAAGAGCATTGGGACTTCATTCTGGAATGCAATCCACAGGTAGGCAACCATGAGTGAGGACATGGTTCGGAACGCAACGATGTCGGCTGGTGAAAACGGATCGTCCTTGAACCGTCGGATACAGAATGCTGAACCTCTCGTCGAGACTTCTCGGCCCAGCTTCATGACAATTCGAGAACCATCCATCAGCGTTGCATCAAGCAAAGGAGATGCGACTGAAATGTGCTTGCCACATCGCTGTGCCAATTTAATCACGTAGGATTCCAGTTCGTGATCGGTTTTCCACACACAGGTGGTCTCCACGGATTCGAACTTCCGGTGGTATGCGAAAATTGGAACGTTTGTTCCGTCGAGTGAAATATCTTCGACGTTGATGTCGTTCATCAGCACGTCCATCTCACCGTAGCCAATCAAGTCACGGCGCAGGTAATAGAAAATCTTCGACTTTGACTTCTTGTTGATTTTCATTCCGTAGGCTTTGATGACCTTATCCATCGCTGTGCGGATGTAGGCCTCGGGGTTGGCATCGATTTCTTCGATGTTTGCCGTAAGGGAGCGAATGAAGATGTCAAGGATTTCGTCGCGCTGCTCTTGCTCTTTCTTGGTCATCGGGGGCTCGATGATTTGGTAGATGATGTTGAGCGTTTGCTTGTCACGAACAATCCTTGCAAAGGCGTGTGGAGGCAGGACTGGGTACTTGTCTAATTCGTCGTATTGAGCGCGTTGTTGAGCCCGCTGACGCTTGCCCCCGCCTTTGTTGTTTTTTCTCGCCATACGTGCACCCCTTGCCGAAGCAATTTATCACAGGTTGTGGCCGACTATAACACTTGGGTGGATGAGGCACCCAAAACCGGCGTCCTGCGAACTGGAAACAAGTTGCCAATTGTGTGCATTAAGATGGTCGAATTCTAACAGGATTACGCACTGAACTCGACGTACCAAGTTTGGCAATTATCTTGGAAAGTGACAAGGTCGAGGTTGTTGTCAATATGATGGTCTGCTTCGAGGATGATTTGGTCCAGTCCCCATCCGATTTCGCGGGTGTCCCTGATCTCAAATGAGGCTCTGTCCCCATCTTCTGAACGACCACGGTTCTGAATCCGGGTGAACCGGACATCAGGTGATGCTTCAACGGCCACCGAAGCGAACGCCTCCGACCATCGTTGAGAGAAAACGATTCGTTCTGCAGTGCCTCGCATTCCTTCGATCAAGACGATGGTGTGTGATTCAAGTAATTCATCCACTGCATCAGCCAAGCGTACAGCGAGCACATCCTCGCCATGCTCTGCTCGAAGTTGGGCTGCAATTTCGCCGAAGATGCCGGGTGACTCTGCAAGGTTTTGACGCTTCACTTCAGCCCTTACCATGTCGCCCATGGAAAGGACAGGAACGCCTTGCAGTTCCAAGACGGCAGCAAATTCCCCTTTGCCAGAGCCTGGCATTCCGCATACAGCGACGACCTTGCCCATGTTTGATGGGCGAAGCCGAACGCTCATCAAGATACCTGCTTTGATGCAACGCTTCGGCTCAATTCGAAAACTCAGCTTTGCCCCAACGTCGGTCCATCAGTTTCCATAGCAGAGCGGATGCGCCCAGCAAACAGACAGAGATGGCAAGCATGCCCTTGTAGCCCTGCTCTACCATGGATTGGTCATACATGGCAGAGGTTGCGGCGAGTCCATCTTGGCTTGCACGCTCCCACCAGTTGCCGTAAAGCGATACATCGCCTTGGGTGAAGGAAAGCAAGAATAAGCCAAGTAACGGCAAGACGGTACCGATCCAAAACCAAATCATGACCGATGCATCGAAGATGGCTTTGTTGGGTCGCAAGCCCATCAAAAAAGCGGTGAGGGCAACGATGTAAATCGAGTTTGCAAACATCACGATGATGCTTGTTGGCAATGAGGTCCATTCGTCCAATTGCCACGCCATCAACACAATGAAAATTAACGAAATCCAAGAGGTTGCAAGAAAGTAAACGATGACTTTTGCTCGAATCAGTTGAGGCACCCGCAGAGGAAGTCCATTCATGAATTCGGGTGAATCGAGGATTGTCAACCATGAGTAGAAATTGAATCCAAAGAAACCGAGGAACGGAGCATATGAGAGGAGATTGATCGGAATTGGCGCCTCTGCGAAATCCACCAACCAAGCCATGCCAAGCAACACCAGCAGTGGCACTGCGTAGGAAACGGTCATTTTCTTAATTGAACCTGAACGGAATAAATCCACGAATTCTTTGGCGACAATGAGGCGAATTTCGCCATCCCCGAGGAAGCCCAATCGGTTGTAAATCGGCACAAACATTTCTTCTCTCTGAACCACTGAGACATCAAAGTCATCGATGATCAGCGCACTTGCCAACAACCCGATGGTCAGGCATCCTGCCAACGCAGCAACCGCAATGAGCGGTGATTGATTTGACTGAACGTAAAGGCCCCAAAGCACACCGTCGAGGTTCACTTGCCCGAGGCCCACTGCCACGCCGAACGCAACGATTGCCAATGGTCCAAAAATTGTGTACGGCCGACCACGCATCCACAACGCAGACCCAAGGAAAGCAAACGCAAGGCCTTGGCCGAGGGTGATGATCATCGCAAGCCATGTCCAAGGCAGGCTTGACCATTCCAACGGAGTGTTGACACCGTTGAATGTTTCGAGCAGAATACCGAGCCCCATGCCGGCGATGACAGGGGATAGAATCAACATCACATAGAAGCACAAGTCTTTGATGAAGTACGCAAAGTGGGCAACAGAGTTTGGCAATGGTTGGAGAGCTGGCGCTGCAAGCAGGTAATTTTTGGTCCCTGCTCGGTGGACGATGGCGTCATGACCGATGAATGCGAAGGTGCCCATGCCGAGGCTGAACATCAACAAAGGGAGGTGAAGTGCAAACCTCAATTCACCCCAAGTGAATGTTTTCTGTTCAATATCGGCCACTTGAGCGCTTGAATCGCCGACGAGAAATTGCAGACCAACCGTCGTTAATGCGGTGATGAGGGTAAGGAGGAGTGGGAACAAGACGATTTGCCGCTTCTTGGCAAATTCGATGCTCTTCCGCCCCTCTTCTTTGAACATCACACGGAACGTAGCAGAAAATGATGCCCACCCACGAAGCGGTTCATGCAGTTCTTGGCCTTGTGCAGAGGTGCCAAGGCCGGTGCTGAGGGGTGTACCTTCGGCCACATCGTCCCAATCGCGAGAAACAATTGTGGCACCGGGCACGGTTATTCCTCCTCAGATCCCTCGTTGGTTTCACTGGCTTTTTCTTCTCGCTCGACATCTTCGATCGAGCGGCCAACAAGTCGGATAAACACGTCTTCAAGGGTCTCCTGTTCGTTTTTCTTGAGTCCTTTGACAGTTCCTGCAGCAAGCACACGCCCATCGTTGATGATGGCCATTCGGTTGCACATACGTTCTGCCATCTCCAAGACGTGAGAGCAAAGGAAGATCGTCCCGCCATCCTTGACGTGATCGAGCAACCATTGACGGCACTTGCGTTGGTAAATCGGGTCGAGGTTTGCGAATGGTTCGTCCAAAAAGAGAAGCTTTGGTTTGTGGATGAAGGCGGCGGCTAACATGACCTTCTGGCGCTGGCCTTTCGACAAATCCTTGCACATCGTGTCTCTCTTTTCGTCCATGCCAAACCAGTCGAGCCAATGTTCGACCTTTGCTTCAATGTCCTCGACGCGCCGAAGGCGGGCTACGAATTCGAGGAATTCTTTTGGTGTCAAAAACGAAGGCGGCGATTCTGACTCTGGAACGATTCCAATGTTCGCTTTGACTTTTTGTGGGTCTGCAACGGCATCGACGCCCAACACTTCGATTTGGCCCTTGCTAGGTCGGAGTTGCCCGGTAAGGAGTTTAATGAACGTCGATTTGCCTGCACCGTTTGGTCCAAACACACCAAAAAACTCACCGGCATGAACTTCCACATTGAGCGGGTGAAGGGCGATAAAATCACCATACTTTTTCGCCATGTCGTTAGCCATGACAAGGGGCGCTTCCGAATCAACCATGCCACGAGCAGGCGCTCATGGTCTTTGTATTCTTGGTTTTCAACTTCTGATGGCAGCGAAGGATGGTGTCGGTGGACTGATGAACCACTGCGATATGGCACAAACATGAGCGCCCCACAAAACGATGCAGTCGTGATTGAAGAACACCCGATCAGCGAAGATGCAGATCTTGGTAGCATTGCCATGGTGACCATCAATCGTCCCGACAAATTGAACGCGCTCAATGCGGATGTAATGAGGGGCATCAAAGCGATGGTCGAATGGGTTGAATCAGCTTCACATGTTCGTGTTGTCATCATCACAGGTGCTCAACCAAACGACCCACCAGAAGGGAAACGAGCAAAGCCAAATGCATTTGTGGCTGGTGCAGATATTACTGAGTTTGTCGGGAAGAAAAGCGACGACATTCGAGTGATGTTCACCGATAACGCTGTGGAGGCGTTGTGGAATCTAAGCAAACCAACCATTGCCATGGTTGATGGGTTCGCCCTTGGTGGCGGTTGCGAAGTGGCGTGTTCCTGTGACATTCGAATTGCAAGCACTCGTTCTCGATTTGGAACGCCTGAGGTCAACCTCGGGTTGATTCCTGGTTACGGAGCAACCCAACGGCTTGCTCGACTCGTCGGCTATGGGAAAACGATGGAGATGATCTTCACCGGTGAAGCAGTCAAAGCAGAAGAAGCACATCGAATCGGTCTTGCCAACAAGATTTGCGATGCTGACGAGTTGCTCGAAACAACGATGGCAATGGCTCGCACAATCGGTTCAAAATCTTCCAATACATTGGGCGTTGGTAAAGCAACAGTACGCGCTGCATTGGATGCAGGTCTCACGGAAGGCGTGGCCATCGAAGCCGAGGCGTTCGCCTCTTTGTTCGATTCGAAAGACAAAGAGATCGGCGTTCAAGCGTTCATCAACAGAGCAACGCCCGAATGGCAGCACGAGTGAAATGTGTTGGTGTAGGAGGGACGGGGGCCGAAGCCCCCGAACCCCCGGCTCCCCCGTTTGATCGGGGTATGTGACGTCATTCAACGTCAGGTGGTGTTCTCACCGCCAATGGCGTTTGTAACCTGCTTCTTCCGCAACCTTGGCAAAGTGCCGCATGTGGGCACGAACGTCCGGGCGACGCTCGAAACTCCGAGGGATGACCTTGCCGATCATGATGCCAGTCCCTTCCTCGAGGACTGTATCACATCGGATTTTGGCCAGTTCCTTCAGGAGCCACGCATTCTTCCGGGTGCGAGCCTCGTCGTCTTTGCAGCAGGTGTGGTCGTGCTGACCTTGACGTTCAGCTCGCCAATTTTCCTGTGCCAGTTTCGCCCTCTCAGCGCGCCCCTTCTTCAGTTTAGCCTTGCGTTCCTTCTCCTTGTCGGAGAGATCACGCTTCGGTTCCTTCACAGGTGCTGTTTCACAGTTTGGTTTTGTCTTTCTATACCCATCGCCAGGTTCTAAGGCCTTGGGGATGAAAACCCGCTTTCGAGTGATGCGGTTCTTTCCATTGTGGTTAGGCTTGTGGTGTTTCAATCTCTTCTTATTTCTCATGTATCCTCCGTTTTGCTTGTTTCGCAGTGTGCCGGGATGGCAAACCGCGCCCTTCCAAAGCGCCTCATCGCTCAGAAAACTGAGCAAGTTCTACGCTCTGACGCTCAATCGCTTAAGGGCAAGCAGTTGGGGATTTATTGATTCATTGAGAAACACCTATTGTGCACGTTGTGCATAATTACTACCACTCCACACTATTTAATCAAAAGACTGGGAAGTCCCTAAATCGAACAGAATCAGGGATTTGTACTGGATTCAAAATCCAATGACAAGATGCCAAGCGATTCCAAAAACGGCCACATCTGCACACGCATGTGCAATCCACGCCACCCATACACTTCGGTACTGTAAATAAATCCACGAAAAAATCGCCCCTCCGATAAACACCCCGAGGGACGCAATGAAGGTTCCAAGTGGGCTGATGAACATCATCAGTGCAATCGTGTGATGGAGTGTGAACACGCCTGCTGAAAGAAAGACAGCCGTCCATTTGGCGCCGGTGAGTTGCTCTATTTTGGAGGTGATAAACCATCGAAAGACGTACTCTTCGAGGACAGAATTTACGAACACCCAGAACAAAATGGCTCCAGCAAGCCGCGATGCGGTGGTGAGCCCGACTGGCTCAAGCAATTCATACAACGTTTGCTTGTCGATCATGATCTCACCAAGCAGGAGATAGGCGCCAATAACGGCAATCATCATGCCAACGCCCAGGGCAAATGAAACGCCCCACCCTCCGTTTTTTGGCGGTGACCATGAGAAGGGTTTGCCTTCAATCTTCATGTGCCAAAAGACCGGAAGGCCAAACATCCACACTTTCGTGATGCAGAACACAAGCACGGCTAACAATCCTGCTTTGAAAACAAAACCAGTGACGATGGACACGGTTGGAGCGACAGCGACCAAGCACAAGCCCAGCAACGCAGTTGAACGCCCGAGCGTTGCAACCGAATCATCGACGGCTTCGTGCTCCATTGCTTGAGGATGCGTCGCCTTCGCCTTCAACTTTGAGCAGTTGGAACTGCCTCAAGACTGCATTTCATCCTTGAGCGCTGCAAGAGCGCCGCTGGCTGCAGGCATTGGAAGTGGTGGGAGCGCTGCGCCCTCGCCAAGTTGTGGAAGTGGTGGAAGGGGTTTCCCATCAGGGTCAAGCAAGACGGGAAGTTCTGGAACTTTTTCTTTCTTGACCTGCTCGAATCCGCTGTCCAGTGGTGTGCGGAGTTTGAGGATTCTTGCTTCATCAATGCGAATGAATGTAGCCCCGTAAATGTGGCCTGGTTCTGGGTTTTCTGGTTCCACAAGCACAGCATGGCCGTGGCCAGGAGTTTGGAGCAGAGCAACGATGTCTTCGCCTGCAGTTTGATCTTCCCACATCTTTGCGGTTGATGCGCGAATTTCAGCCAACTGACCCCTTCGCCGCTTTTCGATGCGTTCACGGATTGCATCATGTTGAATGCGACGTTGCTTAACGGTCGCCTCGATGTCTGCATCCTCAACGGATTCAGCCGAGACTTCAATCACAAATTCGTCTGCAGTGTGGACGTCTTCCATCTCAAGGGTGACTTCTATGAGCTCTTCTTCGTCTTCTTCTTGTTCGTTGTCCGCAGCAACCAACGCTTGTGCTTTTTGTACTTCAGCGGCTTGGATTTTGGCGAGTTTACGTTCTCGTAATGTGGCGCCGTCCATTGGTTCTTGGGTCACAACTTCAGGAATATCATACTGCTCCTCTTGGACCTCTTCGTGTTCAGCGATTGATTGGACATCTTGCGGAGAACGCTCCCTTCGTTGTTGGGATGGTGTCTTTGCCTCTGCTGAACCGATGAACACCAAGCATCCGGCGATAATGGAGCCAATAAGCCCCCATGCAACATTGTCCGTGAGGGAGCTTGCAAAAGCGATGTACACCGCAGTTGCGGTGAGGGCGTAAAACCCAGCCATCTTCTTAAGAAACGTCATGTGCCTCACCATTGCCAATATGGCCTAACTTATCATGCTGATGGCAGTTGCCGCAACAAGTCTTCAAGTGCCCGAGAACGGTGGCTGAATTTTTGCTTTTGTTCAATTGAGATTCCGCCAAAGGTTGCGCCGTGGGTGCTCGTTGCACCATAGTGGCCGGGGGGGAGTGGTTTGCCATCTTCATCGAGGTCTGATGGGACAAAAATTGGGTCGAAGCCAAAACCTTGACCTTCAGTGATCTCGTTCGAAATCCATCCAGGGCATGAACCGTTGCCAATGAAGACCTCTCCGTTGACCCACATCACTGCGACTGCTTGGAAGGATGCCCGTCGCAGGTTTGCAGATTGCACGGGATCTTCTGACCCAAGGTGGTTGAGCAACCTCACCATTCCCGAGCAACCAAGCGTCTGGAGTGCATACGCCGCATAAACGCCTGGAAAACCATCAAGTGCGTCAACAAATAATCCTGCATCTTCAACCAAAAGCAAGTCTTCTGGATGATCCATGAACGGGATGGCCTGCTCAATCTTTGCCATGGCGACCTCAGTGAGGGTGTCGGCTTGTGGTTCAATGATGGAACCATCAGCCACTACAAGTTGTTTGACATCATATCCAAGGGGTTGCAAGTGGTGTGTTGCTTCCTTGACCTTGCCTGTGTTGCCAGTAAGAAACCATACGGTTCGCCCCATGCCCTCCGCAGGTAGTGTGGGCTTTGAGATGTGCGCCTAATTGCACCATGGAAGTCAGTCCTCTCCGGCAGCCTTGTTAGCAATGGACTTGAGCGTGACCCATGATTCAACACATCGGCCTCGTCGCTGCAGGCGGTGCGATTGGTGCTGCAATGAGGTACCTTGTTGGTGAATGGTTGAGCAACGATGGTTTCCCATACGGTACATTGACGGTGAACCTGCTCGGTTCATTGGTTCTGGGCGTTGTGACGGTTGGGATCGCCCAGCACGTCATCTCGGAAAACCTTGCTTTTGTGTTTGCAACTGGCTTCCTTGGCGCTTTTACAACCATGTCTGCCTATTCAGTTGAAACCGTGGCTATGTTTGACCGTGGGGATTCAACCCTCGCCTTTTCCTACATCGGTCTCACAATGTTGCTATGCCCGATTCTTGCGTTCATCGGGTGGAAGGTCGGTGAATCCGTTTGGTTGTAGGTGACCGTTGGCCCACAGCATGGGTTTATGTATCGCTTCCTTGATGGACTGCTACGGTTCAAGAGAGTGTTCTAACTTTCGTGCACCCTAAGAGTTGAGACCATGACACACACGACATTAATTGACACATTGAACGAAGCCCTTGGTTGGGAATTGCGAGCCATCAACATGTACGCACACTATGCAGCGAATGTCCAGGGTATTCATCGCCTTCAGCTCTCACCGATGTTTGATGGTGAGGCAACTGAATCACTTGCCCATGCGAGCATTGTCCGAAAGGCGGTTGTCAAATTACAAGGCATTCCTGTGACGGAGCGAAACCCGCACCCAATCACTCACACCACAGACTATGCTGAAATGTTGCAATATTCCCTCGAAACAGAAACGAAAGCAGCTGCTGTGTATGGTGAGGTTATGATTCAACTCGAAGCAGCGGCCGACCAAGACCTCAGAGATGCGATTGAGCAAATCTACCTCGCAGAGTTGCGAAGCGTGGAAGAACTACGATTGTTGATGGAATAATCATCCGTGGTATCGAACGCGAGTTCGAACATTCTCAAGGCGTTGCAACACTTCTGAAGCAGTTGGAACCGCTCCACCTGTTTGTTCCATTGGCGGTCCTTGGCGCTCCTCTTCATCCGTATAGCCAGCAAGCAAGGCCTCGATGGCGCCATCGATGTCGGGATGCGATGCACCAAGAATTTCATCAACCACGTGCAAATCAATACCAAACCGCTCCACCTCATAATCGACCGCCGCAAGTCCAAAATCAATCAGCGTCGCATGGCCATCTTCGTTGATCAGCACGTTGTTGGTGGAAAGGTCGCCATGTGTGATGGCGAGTCTGTGGACATTGCGAATCGCCGCCCCAGTGCTCTTAAGAGCGGTTTGTTTGAACGAAGCAGGCAATCCATCGTCCCGAAGCACCTCGATGAGAGGGCGACCAGGCATGAGTTGCATCACCATGATGCCAGCACTCGGGTCCAAGTCGTACAGCGCAGGAACAGCAATCCCCGCTCGGTGCATTCGCACCATCAACCTCGCTTCGCTCATCATTCGACGATGACCGAGACGATGATCCAAATCGGGGTGACGCCACGCTCGAGTTCGTCGTTGCTTCCGTACTGCAGGTCGGCCCAGCCATGTGCCTGACCACACCTCTGCTTCCGCCCCGAGGTGCAAACGCTCACCGGCTTGGAAGACCATGTATGTGGGTTTCATCGCTGGTTTATCAAATCTTTAGAAGTGGATTGATTCAAAAGGGATTACATTGTGGGCAAATTGAACCACCATGACTGTGTCACTCCCAATGTGCTCCGTTGATTTCATGGACACATCGCTTTCGTCCGAGGAGCAAGCAATCGCCGATCGCATCAGCGAATTGAAAGCGCAATTGGGCGATGACTTGCTGATTCTCGGCCATCACTACCAGCGTGACAGCATTGTGATGCACGCTGACTTTCTCGGTGATTCATTCATGCTCAGCCAAAAGGCGGCGGATTCACAGGCGAAATACATCGTTTTCTGTGGCGTTCATTTTATGGCTGAGTCTGCCGATATTCTCACAAGCGATGAACAGCATGTGATCCTCCCAAACTTGCGTGCAGGGTGTTCAATGGCTGACATGGCAACCTTGTCGGAAGTCGAAGTGGCTTGGAAAGAAATCCTTGAACAAACTGGTTTGGTCGATCCAATCACTCGCAAGGACCCGGTTGAGTTGGCCCAGACTGATGACGCATACCTCGTACCAGTCACGTACATGAACAGCAGCGCTGACCTCAAGGATTTTGTTGGTCGCCACGGAGGTATCGTTTGCACATCCACCAACGCTGCAGGCGCTCTCCAATGGGCGTTTGACCGTGCGGGTACAAACGGTTCAGTTCTCTTCTTCCCAGACCAGCACCTTGGAAGGAACACTGGTGCGGCAATGGGTATTGATGAATCGCTCATGCCAACTTGGACGCCAGGCATTGGCGCCATGGGTGAAATATCGGGCAGCCGCATCATTCTCTGGCATGGTTTCTGCTCAGTGCATAAGCGTTTTACAGTCCCTCAAATCGATGACTTCCGGGCACGTGAACCCGAGGGCATCGTCGTGGTTCACCCTGAATGTCCGAAAGCGACGGTTGAGGCAAGCGATGCAAACGGATCCACTCAGTTCATCAGGAACTTCGTCCAACAACAGGCCGCTGGGGCACGAATCGCCATCGGGACGGAGATCAACATGGTGGCAAGGCTTGCCCAAGAGCACCCCGACAAGCACATCGAGTGCTTGGACGAGGAAATATGCCCTTGTTCGACCATGTACATGATTCACCCTGCGTACTTGATGGACGTTCTCGAGCGAATTGTTGATGGGGAAGTGCCCAACCAAATCACAGTCCCCACCTCGATTCAAGAAGGCTCATTGCTTGCACTTGAGCGAATGCTGAGCATCAAAAAGTGAACTTACTCTTCTTCCGTGCTCTCAATGGCATGGCTTCGTTCTGCTTGCCGCTGGTAGGCGTAGATGAATGCCAGCAAGAAGGCAGCGAGCAATCCAATCTGCAACAGGAGATTGGAGTACACTGTTATTTCAGGCGTCCAACTGTGGATGTGCACCGTCACAACTCCAAATTCATCTTCCTCAAAATACACCAAATGATCTGTGAGCACTTGAGGGCCAAACTGATTTAATTCATCAGAGGTGAGCAAGAGCGTTTGATTTTCTGTGAGGTTCAAGAATTGAATCTCTCCATCCATGTACTTGGCTTGCGGCTTTGTCGGATCGAAGTGGTCACGGGTTGACCATGCTAGAATTCCGTTGTACATCGATGGGTCGCTGACGCGATACTTTGGGTCACTTGCCAGCCATTGGCCATCGTTGCTTCTGTTGTAGACGACCAAACGGTCGGTTGCGCTCACGTTCACTGTGGCAGCAAGGAAGGCTTCGTCAAACACGACGTCGACGATTGTGGCGTTGGGCATGTCGACTGGTGTTCCCCATTCCATCAGCACTGCGTCTTGTTCTTCCGTGGCTGTGGCGTTGATTTCCTTAATGGCGATGGATCCCATGGCGCCGATCCGTGCAAAGTGAACTGTTGTGGGGGCGTCTTCGTAAACAATGGCTAATTCGACTTTATTCACCGCTACATGAGTGACTGAACGCTCACTGAGCCCGAGGTTGACTTCGACGCCGTTAAGGTCCAAAGCGCTTAAGTTTCCTTCGGAAAGCATCACAATGTACGCACTTGTGGATGATGAGGAAAGGTACACCTCCTCGGGTTGTGTGCTCTCTTTGTTGAGGATGTTCGCATACCCGTTGGCGGTCCTTTTCGTAAGATCAAAAACCATCAAATATGTTGAATTAGCCACGGCTATTCTGTTGTTTTCAACATCGAACGGAGTGTTCAGACCGATGCTTCCATTGAGCATTTCAACCGGATCGAGTTCGAGGTTGCTCAGATCGTGAACGAGCATGACTGCGCCAGAGGTACGGTTGTCAATGGTCACCATCCATCCATCAGCCGCAGCCACTTCTTGCGGCGCTTCCACGCCACCAGCTGGGAGACTTTGGTGGCTCAGTTCCCAAGTGATTACGGCAAAGAGGACAATGAAAATAGCCAACACCATTGTTCCTGTTTCTCTGCTTGTTGGTTCTCTGAATCGCTTGACAAGGTCGTCAAATCGGCTCCAAACAATTCCAATGGCTTTCTTTGGTTCGGTGAGAACGGTGACAATTCGAGAGTTAATGGTGCGTTCATCGAAGATGCTCCACCACCCCTCGGATGTGCGGCCAGCGAGTGAAACTGCCAAACTTGCAACAAGGACGCCGCCAATTATGTCGATGAACCAATGAATGCCGAGGTAAATGATGGCGAATGCCGTGACGGCAATGTAAACGAACACCAATGCTCTGTACTTGTTCCACCGTCGGTCTTCATCAAAGCGAGTTAAGCACAGCCACACGGCAAAAGGAATGCCAATGTGAAGGGAGGGGAATCCATTCGTGAACGGATCGATTCTGCGGAACCAGTCTGCGATTTCAGGCGTCAAATCATAGGCCAGTGTTTCCATGCCGGGGATGTAATCGCCTGTGACTCGAACGTTGAAAAACAGGTAGAAGGGGATGGCCAGAATGTAGACCCATGCAATTGAAAGGGTCATTCTGTCCGCAATCCACCGGTCGTCGAAGAAGGCGAAGTAGAAGATGGAGACATAGCAGATGAACATGAAACCGGCGACATAGAAATGCGTCAAGGCAACGGTAAGCCACTCTGTTTTGAAGGCGACTTGAACATCGTAAGCAAGGTTTCCCTCGACGGCGAAAATCCATGGCGTCATATCGAGGCCCGTGTTGGCCATGATGATTCGATCCAACTGGTCGAGGATGTCTTTTGAGTTGTAAATAAGGAAGACAATCACGATGTGAATCCAGTATCGGCGGAAGAAATCAATGAAGGTAGGAAGGGTGAGCTTCATCCACGGTTGCTTGAACACCGGCAACAACAGGACACCGAGCGCCAACGCGCTGATCAACCATGTCATGTAAATGCCGTCCAAGTGTGAACCTCCAACCCCTACGGGGTTGTCATTGCCTCATCAAACCCTCGCCGAACTCCCCATACTTTCAGGGATTGTGGGTTTCACCAAGCGCCGTGGACGTAGGGCTTGCCATTGTCCGGGTCTCGGCGGTTTGCAATGTCCCAAATTCGCTCGAAGCGGTAAATGCCGCTTGAGCATCCAGTTGTCCATTCGAACCCAAGAGCGTAATTGCCAACCGTGCGAACCTGTGGCTTTTCTTTTGGAAAGGCTTCGACCTGTCGGCGGAGTGTTTTACTCGACTCGTCTTCATTGCGAAGCGGTGAGCATTTTGCACACGGGCACGCATGCCTCAAGTCGTCGTAGGTGATGGTGAATTCTGCATCGGTGTCATAGGTGAGCACGACATCAACCTCCCTGCGCTCAAAGCGGGCCAGACGTGGCATTTCTTCACTCATTTCATCGCCTCAAATAATTTCCAAACCTGGTTGTTCGGTATCCACAATTTGGGCTTGCAATGCTTTGACGACGCCAGAGAATGCGATTGCAGATTGACCTTCGGGTTCGCTTACAATTCGGTGAACTCCATCATCGCCACCTCGGACAAACCCAGGATCGAATGGCAAGGCTCCCAAGAATGGAACGCCAAATTCCTCTGCGGTGGATTTTCCTCCGCCTTTCTTGAAAATGTCAATGGTGATTGCAAATTCGCCGTCGTTGTTTGTGGTGGCTTTGAGCGTCTTTCCTGCTGGGCCAGCGATTTGAACTTCGCTGTTTGGTGCAGCCTTTCCGTTGATTGTGTAGCCACTCATGTTCTCGACAACGCCGAGGACTGGTACCTTCAGTGATTCTGAGAATGTGATCGACTTTCTGCTGTCGAGCAACGCTACATCCTGTGGTGTCGTGACAATCACCATGCCATCAATGTCTGGCAGGGATTGCGCAACGGTGAGTGGCTCGTCAGAAGTGCCGGGGGGGAAATCGATGATGAGGTAATCGAGGTTACCCCATTCGACATCGCCGATAAATTGCTGAATGGCGCCGAGTTTGATTGGCCCCCGCCATACGACTGGCGTGTCTTCATTGTCCAAAAGAAACGCCATCGAGATGACCTTGACGCCGAGGTGGCCTTGAGCTGGATGGATTCGTCCAGATTCAACATGCAGGCGTCGACCATCAAGCCCCATCATCTTCGGAACGTTTGGTCCGGTGATGTCAATGTCGAGGATTCCGACTTTGAGACCTTGTTGTGCCAGTGCGAGCGCAAGGCCAGTGGAAACCGTTGACTTTCCAACACCGCCCTTTCCAGAGAGGACCATGACTTTGTGCTTGATTTTCTTGCCAATTTCGGCCATGGACATCTTCCGCTTCATTTGAGCGTAAGCTTGTTCCATCTGCTTCTGTTCTTGGGGGGATGCTTCAGCAGGGGCTTCGCCGCTGTTTGCTCCGTGTTTGGTGACCGGGGAATCGGACATATTGTGTGGACTCAAAGGGGCTACTTCAATCCACCTTCCCAAAGCCCGTTACGAAATCCTTCGATATGTGAAGGCATGAGTCGCCAGGGTCAAGGCCACAAACGCCGCACTGAGCGTGATGTTGAACTCCTGTCCTGCGTATGCATACGCCAAGCCGATGGCAAGTGGAATGCTGATCCAAGAGCCAATGCTATGGGCATGCTTTCGACTCTCCTGATTTTCATTTTGGAGCATCCACACAAGGCACCAACCGAGAAGAAACGTCATGCAAGTGAGTGATGTAGCAATCACTCTGAACAACAATGTCCAGTCCTTGGCTGCAGCGACGATATGTGCGGCAAACAGGATGGCGTACACGATGGCAGCAAACACGACCGTTTTGGCAACCGATGCGTCCCTCGCCATGACTTGACCACATCGCCGGGGTTTGAGAACGCTCCTCTTTGGGCCACAGAAATTTCCTTTATACTGTGGCTGTCATGGGGAATCATGCGTCTCTTGTTTGTGTGTGTTGGGAACTCATGCCGCTCACAGATGGCAGAAGGATTGGCCACAGCCATGGGGTACCAAGCAGATTCGGCAGGAACCCACCCAGCCTCCACCATCGCATCGCATGCTGTGACGATTTTGGAAGGGCGAGGTATTTCCACAGTGGGGATGCAACCAAAGAGTGTTGACGGTTTTTCAGCCGATGATTACGATTTCGTCATCTCGATGGGTTGCGGCGTGCAATGCCCAGCCATGCGAATTGACCACGATTGGGGCCTCGAAGACCCCGTCGGTGGACCGTTGTCGCTGTATGAGGCAACGGCGAATGAAATCCAACGGCGGCTAAATTTGCTGTGAATTGGTTCACTCTTCTTCCTTCACAGGGACGTCGCCCACGCCATCAAGTTCGATGCTGAGGACACTGACCACTCTGGAACGCTGTCCTTCCTGTTCGATGGTCTCCGAAGAACATGCGATGTCCCCAATGATCACTTCACTCGGCAGTCCCTGTGCAATGATTCCATTTCTTCGACGGCAGACCTCTGCAACATCCACCGCTCGACCGATGGTTGCGCCCCTTGCCACAAGCTGAACGCGTCGTTCTCCTTCTTCCATGGCCATGACGACCGCTCGGACATAGGCGTGAAGTGGTTTTTTTCCTATGAAAATCGTTCTTCTGTCGGTCAAATCAGTCCCTCTTCGGCCTTCCTTGGAGGAGGCATTGCATAATCATTGGGCCGCCTTTGAACACTCAGATTTGACAAAAATGAGACGCAGTGAGTCGAATGGTGCGAGCGCCGGGACTCGAACCCGGGTTCAAGCGTTGGCAACGCTCGGTGATAACCACTACACTACGCTCGCAGGGTTATCCGTTCCACTGAGCAGGGGTATAAACCGTTATCGGCCAATGAGCATGCTCACTGATGGCCGAACATATCCTCGCCATCGCCTCGTTTTGGACCGTTGCGTATGGAAATCACAATCATGACGGCGACGCCAATGCCAAACATGACCAAAATGCCAATGAGGATTCCATCAGAGAGGAAATTTCCATCAGTGCTGATCACCGAAGCACCTTCCTCTGAAAGTTTCACATTGATGGATGTGTATCCGGTTGCTTCTCCATAGGTGTCGGAGGCCTGAACAATCACTTCGTGGGTGCCGATTGGGATGCTTTGTCGCACGCTCATTTCAACGGTGTAAATTCCATCACCAGGGACTCGGTCTCCGTTGAGACCTTCATCGTTCATCGATACCCATGTTGCTTGCGTGCCCAGCGGTGCAAACACACCCAAATTGGCTCGGGCGACGGCGATTCCATCGGTGTCATAAATCTCAACTTCGAGCAGAGCCGTCGTTGTGCCATCGCCCTTCGTAACGGCGAGGTTGTCTGGGGCCACGATTGATGGTGGTGTGTTGTACACCAAGAGGGTCACTGGATTCATCACACCGTCTGGGATGGCGTGTTCGCCATACAGGTTGGTGAATGTGGCATTTGCAGTTTGTCCATGCCATGCACCAACGATTGATTTTCGACCAAGAGCATCCGTGAGGATGAATTGCAGTTCATGTTCGCCAGGGGCAATCGTTTCAGGGATTGAGAAATTGCCAGCCCAGATGCCTGAAGTTTCGACTAAATCCACAAGGTCGCCGCCTTTCATTCGCATGTCGATTTGAACTGATTCAACACCGTGCCCATCATAGGCTTGGGCGTTGATGATGACCGTTGTACCCCTTGGTCCACGATCGGGGAGCATCTCCACGCTTGTGAGACGGGGTCCTTGATTCACCACTTGCACCGTGCTCTGGCCATCCATGACTGAACCGAACCAATCTTCCGCAGTGACATCGAGTGTGACGTTTCCAACTTCAAGTCCCTTGACAATGTGGCGGGTGGTGTATCGATCATCCCCAATGACAGCATCGCCGTCAAGCCCTCGGTCGTTCATGGTCACGAGGCCACCGCCCAACGGCGTCAAATCAATGATGACGGACTCGATGTTGAATTCAGCATCTGTGATGTGAGCCACAAGCGTTCCAGTGCTTCCACCTTCGCCAATCGCCAATCCTTCGAGGAAGTCCATGCTGACGAGGACTGGGGCAGAGTTGTTTTCTGCTGTGATGATGGAGGGTGAAAGGATGCGCTCAACCACTTGTGATTCACTGAACAAAGCGGTGTCGTTTTCTTCACCGAAAGGAAGTTCCAAACTTCGCACGATGCTCGAAACAAGGCCCATAAGCGGGCCTTCATCGACAATAGAACCGTTTGCGATGCCTCCAGAGTCACCGTACGTACCCGTCCAATGCACGACAGATAGGTTGAATCCATCGCGAGGATCGTTTCCAGTTGCGTAGGCTTCCACTGTTAATTCAAGGCCGTCTTCACCGTTGAGGTGAACCAGATCATGTGCTATCATTGGAATCGGCATGAGTCCTGTTTCACGGACAATGGTAATGTCCCCAAGAATTTCTTGTGCTTCGGGTTGGGTCGCATTTTGTTGAAGTGGGCTTCGAGCTGGTTTCTCATCGCCACTCGAGGCGTCAGCCCCGGTTTCTTCCCAAATGATTCGCACCGTTCGGTTGTCCCAATCAGACTGAACAACCTGGTAGTCCCATGTTTCGTTGTGGGATGCGCCAATGCCATCGCCACCAAAGAAGCCACCTCCAACGCCCGTGAGGTTGAACCACGTTTCTTGATGGATCACGTTGACAAGGAACACCAATCCAGTGGCGTTGGCTTGGTCACCAGTCGCTTCGATTGTTCTCACGATACCAAAGCTGCCTTGGGCGTCACCTGTGATGATGCCGTCGATGTGGAGGTCGTCGGTGAGGGTTGTGCCATCTTCGACGAGTGTGTGGAAATCAAGGATGGTGCCGTTGACTTGTACGCTTGAATTCTCATTGCTTTCTCCAAACCCAAATGTGCCGCTGCCGACGAGTTCTTCCTTGTGTTCGGTGCGCACGCCATCTTCCCAGCGTTCGATCGTCGTAAGGCCATCAAGGTCGATGTCAAATCGACTTTCATCGTCTTCGAGGATCATGCTCGCAAGCGCTTCAAATTGGGTATGGTCGAGGCGACGCACTCCATTTTCATCCCATGTCTCGAGGTAAAGAACGCTGATGTCGCCATCGATGGTGAGCGTTCCATCCTCATCATCGCCGTTGATGTCGAGCGCTCCTGTTGCCTCAAGGTTCACTCGTTCTGAGATGTCCCCGCCGAACATGGTTCGATTGAACCGCCCGTCGGAAACGTTGGCCACAATCCTCGTCGTGATGCCGTCATCTTCCGTGATGATGAGAAGGCTTCCATCCCCGCGTGCATCGAAGACTTGCGAAGTGAGCGAGCCTGATACAATGGTTTCATTTTTCCAAATGGAGTTCAAATCGAGGCTGAGGGTTGTTTCGCTCTCGTTCGTAACTTCGGTGGAGAGGAGGCTGCCATTGCCAAGTTCCCAAGAGTTGAGGGTTAGCCCCACGCGTTCTTGCCAACCTTGCCCGACAAAGGCAAGGGCGAAGACCTGTGTTCCATTCTCATCTTGATAGGTTTGGTTAAGATCCCATGTTGTGCTGGTCATCACTTCGTGATCGGCCATTGGCTGGTTCCATGTGCCAACGGTGAGTTCCCTGCTGGTGCTCACCGGTTGCTCCAATGCCACACCGTTCATGCTTGTGATGGTCGTAAGAAGTTCGATTTCATCACCCCATTGCAGGCTTGTATTGAATTCGATATCTGCTGTACGTACTTCATTTTCCACTTGCCATGTAATGAGCACCTCATTTGCTAACGCCACGCCATCTCGGCGGTGGTCGAGGCTTACATTGACCTCGTAGGCTTCCTGATCAGCAAATGTGAGGGTGTAAGCGTGGCGGATGCCGGAGTTCCCGTCATCAGTCCAGGCTGTGGTAATGCTTGGCGCTGTGGGTTGCCCTTCTGCCTGCACGCTGAAGGCAATAGGAAGCAACAACAGAGCGCAAAGAAGGATTGCGTTGCCTCTTGAATTGAGGTTCATGGTCGAACTTCCTGAGCGCTCCTTTACAACACTTGTGGGGACAAGTGTCGGGTTTCAAAGGTTCAATACATACCCAAAGAGCAAGGGTGCAACGATGCTTGCATCGCTTTCGATGACAAATTTTGGTGTTTCAGCGGCGACCTTGCCCCATGTGATTTTCTCATTTGGTGGTGCCCCGGAGTAGCCTCCGTAGGAAGGCGATGATTCGCTGATTTGAGCGAACCACGACCAGAGCGGCACGTTACGTTCAAGATCTTGGTTGAGCATCGGTACAACGCAAATCGGGAAATCACCGGCAATGCCTCCACCGATTTGCAAGAAGGCAAGGGGTGTATCCGCTGCTTGATACCAATCTGCAAGACGAATCATGTAAGCGATTCCACCGGCCATGGAGGATTGGTCGACCTTTCCTTCGATGCAGCGAGCGGCGAATATATTGCCCATGGTCGAATCCTCCCAACCGGGAACAAACAACGGGAGGTCTGCTTCTGCGGCTGCGAGCAACCACGAAGCCTCGGGGTCTGCTTGGTATGCATTTGCGAGGTCGCCTGACTTGAGCAAGTCGTAGAAGTATTCGTGCGGCAGGAAGGATTTGTTGGCCTCGGATGCGTCAACCCATCGTTTTTGGAGGTGATGTTCGATTTTGCGAAACGCTTCATCTTCTGGAATGCATGTGTCGGTGACTCGGTTCAGCCCACGCTCAAGCAAGGCTGCATCATCTGCTGCGGACAGGCTGCGCCAATCATCGATGCGCTCGTAGGCATCGTGTGCCACCAAATTAAACACATCTTCCTCCAGATTGGCGCCGGTGCACGAGATGCCTGCAATGTGCCCTGCTTTGATCATCGGAGCCAGGCTTCGGCCAAGTTCAGCCGTGCTCATGGCGCCAGCAAGGGTGAGAAAAAGTCGGCCTCCGTTTGCGAGAAAGTCCGTCAGCGAGGTAGCAGTTGCTGCGAGAGCACCTGCGTTGAAATGACGATAGTGTTCATCGACAAACGCTCGGATGGACACGCTCAAGCCTCCTTGTGAAGAAATCGGTCATGCACAGACCTGCGCTCAAGGGTCAAGTTCGGCATGGTTTTGGTGAGTTCATCTTGGATGTAATCGGCGATGGTTGCTGGATCGGTTCCACCACAGGTGAAGCAATCCACAGCCAGCCAGCCTTGGTCCGAGTAACAGTGTGCGGACACGTGACTTTCGTCAAGCAACACGACGGCAGCAAAACCTACAGGAGACACCGTTCCGTCGAACTGAACAACATTTGCATGCACATTGCGTGCATCGCTTTGTTCGACAGCTCGCTCAAGGAGTTCAAGCATCCAAGCGCCGTCTTCTTCCACCTGGGCCTCATAGCCGGTGAAATCAAGGAAAATATGTGTTCCATGTGCGTTCATCATCTCCCCTCCTTCGTTCTTAGTTCCTGCCGTTCATGGTTGAAATATGGTTGTGGCGGTCAAATTTGTTGAGAAAAATACTGACTCATTGGTCCACTTCGGTGCTTTCCTTTGGCCTCGTGAGTCGAAGTCCATCGTCCCTCTTGTCGTGCCTTTAGGTGGCAAGCAACCGTTTTGGTCGCGAGCATTGCTGCGTTAAACTCGGTAAGTGGGCCGTGGTCGTTTGTGGCGATTTCATTGACATCAGCGCTGATGACAGTTGCGTTTGGTGCAGCGAACACTGCTTCGATTGTTTCGATGGCCTGCCAGAACGTCAAGCCACCGGGGACTGGTGTGCCGGTGGCCGGGACGAGACTCGCATCGAGTCCATCGATGTCGATTGTTAAGTGGACAGGCCCGCTGATTTCGGCCAGTGCCTCAAGCCAAGATTGCCACACAGCGGCACCAGTGCCGTGTGCTTGGGTGTCTTTAGCGAAGAACGTAGTGATTTTTTCGTCGGTTTCAATGCGAACAGATTCCTCGTGGCTGTACGCACGTACGCCTACTTGCATCAATCGGCCAATGCCTAAGTCGAGGGACCTCGATGCTGCGCAAGCGTGTGAGTACACTTCGCCATCCAGCGCAGAACGCAAGTCGGCATGTGCGTCAATTTGCACCACAGTGAGCCGGCTAAGGTCGCCAGCAATCATGGGGTGATGCTGCAATGCCCACACAAATGGGGGGAGGATTCCATGCTCGCCGCCGAGGGCAACGGGGAACACATCGCCAGCGCACCAAGGGGAAAGGTGCGAGGCAAGTTCGTCAAGTTGCGAGCGCAGGTTTGGCCCTTTTCCTTCCCATGCCTCCGCAGTGTAAATGTGTGAGCCAGCTGGTAGATCCTCGCCAAGATGTTCGTCGAACAATTCGACTTGCCCACTTGCTGCAAGGCAAGCGGCAGGACCTTCAGCAGTGCCTTGCCCATACGAGGTGGTTAATTCGTACGGGAGCGGCAGCACCACGACATCGACGTCCTCTCCGGGCTCAGGGAGCCCGAGAAAATTGCCTTCAGCGTAGGAGTCGCTCACAGTTAGGCGTTTAGGGTTGTCTTCTTGAGGCTGTTGTTGAGGGTGGTTTATAGCAACTGGGCGTGTAATGATTATGTTGAGGAGTAAAATGAAGCGGACGGCGGCCTGTTCTAGCGGACAGTTTTTTCCATTTGGCGGCGTCAAATCGCCGGCTCAGGCCCGATTTCATGAAAATTCGCCGATGGTTCTATATGTGTCGGATGACAATACAATAGAGTGTCTGCGGGAGAAGTTGCGCGCCGGTGCGGCTTCCCCTTCGACGAGGTGATGACATGACAATGACACTCGCAGAATTAACCAAAGCCATTCAACAACACATCGATTTGGAGATGGATGCTGAAGTCGCCCAGGGGATGGCTGAGCACGCTCTCGGCTTCTTTGGCTTCTACAATCGAATCATCGACAATGCACTCGAACCAACCGATCGAAACTTGTTCTACATGTTCCAAGACTACGATCTCTTGACCACTGAGTCAGAAGAGACCACACTATGGGACGGTCGTGAGTGGAGGATTCACTACTGGAAGTTCAAGCCAGACCTTCGAGAGCGCGTCGAAGCATACATGCAACGAAACCTCGAACCCGAAGACATCGACCCATATGCAGACATTTACGGCGGCAGCAATGCGCTCAGCCCAATCGGTACCATTTGGACGAAGGAATCCGAAAAAGTGGTCAATCCAAATGCATTCACGTCTGACTGGTGAAGTTTTCAGGCAGGCAAGCGTTTTTGATTTACAGCCCCGAGGGCGAATCATGCGAGGCAAAGCGACACTCCTGTTTGGGTTGTTTGTTCTAAGCGCTATGGCTCCCATTGCCGCCGCTCAGCAACCAGACATTGTTCAAGAGCACTGGTACCATTCCTATGCGACCCTCACCTCCGACGTCAACGCTTGGGCCGATGACCACCCCGACATTGTCGATTTGACCATCGCTGGCCAAACTGAACTTGGTAAGAACCTCTGGGTGGTCCGTATTTCCGACTGGAGCAACGACACAAAGCCTGATGGTTCTGCCAAAGACGTCGTTTACATCGATGGGGGCCACCACGGAAACGAACATCTCGGCACCGAGTTGGCTTTCTTGACGGCTGAATTCTACATCGAAGGCTGGGCGGCAGGCGATCAGGAAGCAATTGATGTGTTGACGCACACAGAGTTGCATGTCCTGGTGATGCTGAACGCTGACGGGAACGATTTGGACACCCGCTGGAACATCAACCAAGTCGACCTGAATCGCAACTACGATCACCACTGGAATGAACAAGACGAAACTCAACCAGGTTCAGGACCCTTTAGCGAAGCGGAAACCACTGCCAATGCAAATTACATGAACACGGTTGTCCCCGATGCTGACCTTTACGTCACCATGCACACCGGTGTATGGATCATGCTTCATCCATGGGGCTTCATTCCAGACCAGCCAATTGACTGGGAGCTGTACCATTTCATTCGCGACGATGTTCATGCCAACATCTCAGACATTCCCATTCGAAACGCAAATCAGGGACTTTATCCAAATTCGGGCACAAGCCGAGACTACGGTTACGGAGTCATGGGTTACCCAACCTTCACATTCGAAACCGATGATGAGCAATGGCTCCTTGGAACTGCTGAGGCGCTTTCCGATCGATTGGGAGAAGAACTGAACGTCATGCGTTACCTGATCGATAATGTTTGGAGTTGGCGGGCCCGATTGAGCGTTCAGAGTCTCGTAGTGGATGGTGACAACATCGATCTATCGGTGAACAATCCTGCCCGTACTTCAACAGCAAACGCCACCCTTCAGTACCTTGATGCTGATGGCATGATGATGTGGAACTCATCGAATTTTGGCGTAAATGCGACCAACAGCACCACCCTTCGCCTCGATGCTGGGAACCTCTCGATGGTCGACGGAGGATCGTTTGCCCTCAATTACCAGGTTCGTGTGGTCGAATCTTCTCGGTGGGTCAATGAGCCACTGGATGGCATTGAGATCCTCATTGAGGCATCCGAGGAAACCTCGTTCTTGATTGGCTACGGCCTGTTTAATCCTCTCAGCCTCATGGCCTGCTTCATTGCCATTGCGGCTGTAGCAAACGAGCGCGAACACATGGACGAAGAGGCTTAATTCGCTCATTTTGTTCTAATTGGTTGACGCGAGTATTGAAGTGCTTTGAGCACTTAGCGGTATTAGGTGAACCCATGAAGGTCAGCGTTAGCTCAGGACACAACATCAACGGAACTCTAATCATGCCCATTTTTCAAGGAACAGACGCTGTTCCAGACGCACATGCAGAAGGCATGCACACGGCGCTCAAAAGCCAAATGAACACCGTCCTTGGTGACGGTGATTTCAAAGGAAAGGCAAAGTCGACCATGTCCCTCATGGGGACCGATGGTGGAAAAGCCATGCTCGTAGGGCTTGGTAAGGAAGACGATGCAGATGTTCACGCCTACCGAAAGGCAGGTGCAGCAGTGATCGCTGGGCGCAAGAAGTCCCACGGCACGGAACTCACCGTCCGCTTTGCCGCAACATCGGTTGATTGCATGGCAGCCTTCGCAGAAGGCATGATGCTTCGTGACTATTCTTTTGACAAGTACAAGGCTGAAGACGAGGACAAGGAAGAGGAACTCACAGTCCGAGTCACTTGTGATTCAGGACAAGAGAAAGAACTCTCTTCCATCATTCACACACTCCACGGTGTCGCATCGGGTGTCCATCTTTCCCGCGACCTTGGCAACATGCCTCCAAACGACATGTACCCCGAAGCCTTCGCCGACCAAGCATGGGAATGGGCAAAGAACTACGACAACGTCGAAGTCACCATCATCAACTACGACCAAGCGGTGAAAGCCGGTATGGGCGGTCTTGTGGCTGTCGGCATGGGTTCTTCGAGGAAGCCTTGCATGGTTATCTTTGAACTCAACAGTGGCAAGAAAGGCCGTGGACCAATGCTCGTCGGCAAAGGCATCACCTTCGACACAGGTGGTATCTCCCTCAAGCCTGGCGCAAACATGGACGAAATGAAGTACGATATGGGAGGCTCCGCCACCGTATTCGGAACCATGGAAGCACTCGCTTCGACTGGCTTCGAAGGCAAGGTCACAGCCATCACATGCATGGCAGAAAACATGCCAGCAGCAAACGCTCAACGACCGGGTGACGTCATCACAACGCTCTCTGGAAAGACCATTGAAGTCCTCAACACCGATGCTGAAGGTCGCCTCGTGCTTTCCGATGGTCTCTGGAAGGCTGGTGAATTCGACCCAGAATACATCATCGACTTTGCCACCCTCACAGGGGCTTGTGTCGTGGCGCTTGGTCACGAAGCAACCGGACTTTGGTCCAATGACGATGACTTCCGAACCCGAATCCACGAAGCTGGAAACGCTGTTGGTGAACTTGCATGGCCTATGCCACTGCTCCCTGCCTTTGAGAAGGAAATGACCGATTCAAAAATCGCAGACACACGCAACCTTGGCGCAGGCCGATGGGGCGGTGCGAACACCGCTGCAGCCTTCCTCAAGCAATTCGTTCCAAACCGAAACTACGAGAAGGATGGCGAACAGATTCCATGGGCTCACATGGACATCGCTGGAACCTATTGGGGTGCAAAGACCAACACCATGGTTGGAACCGGTGCCACAGGCGTTCACGTTCGTACCATGTACCATTTGATCACCAACGGATGAGCAGGTCCCCTGAACCCTCGAGGGGTGGTGATTGTGCAGCGAAGAGCATCAATCCCCGCTCGTATCAATATTATCGGTGAACAATCCAATGTCATCCGTCCTTCGGTTCCAATGGTCGCAAGCCTCTCCGCTGAGTTGCTTGCTCTTCGAACGTGGTTCAAACGCAGACCAGTTGTTGGTGTTTCCACCTTCAATTTGGTGCGATGCAGTTGCAACACCCCACATGAAATCCTTTGGAAATGCGGTTCCATCTTCGAGTGAATCGTACTTCACCTTGGTCCAATCACGGTGTTCCTCGGTCCACATGGTTTGACCATCTTGGGGGGGATAGAAGAGCCTTATCCCATAACCGCTGGGCTCTGAAGGCAGAGTCGTCCGACCTTGCTGTCCAGTTGAGAGGTGCGGATAGCGGGAGTTGAACCCACGACAAAAGGTTGGAAACCTCCTATGATACCACTTCACCATATCCGCACGATGTGGTATTCCGTCCGAGAAGCCTCTCATTATTGAGGCAATCGGTCGACTCCTTCTGTGCTTCAACTCATGCCCGGTGGCGGTGGTGGTACCCTGCCGTTGAAGCCAAAGGCTTGCCGACGTGGGTCATTGCTGGCGTTCTTGCTTCGTTCCAATCGTTGACTGATCAAATCCCGTGCGCGCTCCAACCGTTCTTCTGCTGCCTTTTTCTTGCTTGCATTTCCACGAATTATGAGCATGCCCATCAAGAAGAACAGCACCAAACCACCCATGGCAGCTTGGACAATTGAATTTTCGAGGATTGAAGTAAGGAGCCCTTCATCCCCGCTCGTTTCTTCCTCGACAACGATGTTTGAATCGTAGGCTTTCAGCGTAATGGATACCGTGTCCATGCCGACATCGGACCCCGGTTCTTTCGCAACCAAGACCAATTGATAGGTTCCGGCGTAGCGAGCCACGCCGTCGAATGTGATGGTTTGGGAACCGCCACTGTTTGGCGTGAAGGTGAGTACTTGGGTCTGAGAACTCGCAGTGATTGCGGAAATGGCTTGCCATTCCACCCGGACCGTGACTTCTTCGATTTCGGTAGAAACCGTGCACTGGAAGTTGAACCAGCCTCCACCAACGATGTCGATGTCGTCAATGGGAGTGCATTCCATGCTTCCCTCTGCGGAGTTACGCATCGGATCGGTTGGCCAATGATCTGGTTTGAACGCACCAGCCGATTCATTGTCACCCCATCCATCGCCATCTTGGTCCAACCATTGGCTTGCTTCGTTGGGGAAGGCGTCTTCATCGTCGCCATACCCGTCTTGATCCGCATCAGGGCAACCTCGTGTGGCTCCAAGGTTCGAAGTTCCAAAGACACCAGGGCATCCATCTCCATCGGTTCCATCTGGATTGTCACCGTATCCATCTTCATCAGAGTCATACCATTGTGAGGCATCACCAAGCCAAAGGTCGGCATCATCACTGACGCCGTCATTGTCATCGTCAGGGCATCCAAATTGATCCACTGTTGAGGTTCCAATCACCGTTGGGCAAGCATCCGGCTGTGTGCCATTTGGATTGTCGCCATAGCCATCGCCATCTTGGTCGGACCATTGAGTGGCATCATCAGGGAAGGCGTCGTTGCCTTGCGAAGAACCATCGTTGTCCTCATCGGGGCATCCATACACATCGACGTTCGACAAACCGTATTCGGTTGGGCAGGCATCAGGGAGGGCACCCGCAGCATTGTCACCGTATCCATCACCGTCTTGGTCTTCCCATTGTGTCGGCTCAAGCGGTAAAGCGTCTGCTCCGTTGCTCTCATTCCAATCGATGTCGTTTCCTCCAGCGATGGTTGGGTCTGAGTATCCGTCTCCATCAGCGTCTCTGCATCCAACACGGTCTTGGGTTGAATTTCCTGCCACAAGTGCGCAATCGTCCAAAAGATCGTCAATACCATCGCCATCAGAATCCTGAGAACGGGTTGGGTCATCTGGGAAGGCATCGCTCATGTTTGACATTCCATCGCCGTCGTCATCAGGACAGCCATATCGGTCAAGTGTTGAATTTCCAGGGACGCCAGGGCATGCATCCGGCAGAGGTCCAGTTGCATTGTCACCATATCCATCACCGTCTTGGTCCAACCATTGGTTGGCTAGGTCTGGAAGTGCATCGTTGGCATCATCCCAGCCATCACCGTCGGTGTCGATGCATCCGTAACGGTTCCCATTGGTAGAATTGCCAGCCACGCCGGGACACGCATCGGCTGTCGTGCCGCCAGGGTTGTCCCCGTACCCATCACCGTCAATGTCAGACCATTGCGTCACGTCATTAGGGTGTGTGTCTTCTTGATCAGCCCATCCATCTTGGTCAAGGTCTGAACATCCCAACGTGCCGTTTTGCCATGAATTTCCGACTTCTGTCGGGCAGTCATCCGCAAGGTTTCCTGAAGCATTGTCACCAAATCCATCGCCATCTGTATCGGTGGTTTGAGTCGGGTCGGTCTTGAACGCGTCGGAGCCATTGTTCGCAACAGTCCAGTTAGCGTCTGGGTCAGAAACTCCGTCGCCGTCTGTGTCAGGACAGCCGTAACGATCGATGGTTGAAGTTCCTGCAAACAGCGGGCAGGCGTCATCAAGTTGGTCTGCAACGCCATCATCGTCGAAATCAGACCACCTAAGGACATCTGAAGGGAATGCATCTGCGCCATCTTCCGTTCGCCAAAGGGCATCTGGATCCGAGTAGGTGTCACCATCTGAGTCGAGGCAGCCGTATCGGTCTGAACTTGAGGTGCCTGCATCGTTAATGCAAGCATCGGGTGTGGTACCCGTAGGATTGTCACCATATCCGTCGCTGTCAGTGTCCACCCATTGAGTGGAATCTGATGGCCATACATCTGCACCATCTGCAATGGTCCAAACAGGGCCGTTGGTTCCTGTGAGATCTTCATCGGAGGAGCCATCACCATCGGTGTCAGGGCAACCATATCGGTCCCGTGTTGAGGTGCCTGGGACTGTTGAGCAAGTGTCTGGTTGGTTTCCGGCTGCATTGTCTCCGTACCCGTCGCTGTCGCTGTCGCTCCATTGGGTTGGGTCGTTCATGAATGCGTCCGCTCCTTGGGCAATGGTGTAGCCAGCAGTAGGGTCGGCGTACCCATCACCGTCAGTGTCTGTGCAACCAAGCCGGCCGAGTTCGCTCGAAGTCCCGCTAATGGTTGGGCAGTCATCTGCATCGTTTCCAGAACTGTTGTCTCCATAGCCATCGCCATCAGCATCGGCCCATTGCGTGACATCGCTTGGGAATGCATCGGCGCCATTTAGGGCAGCAGTCCATGTTGCATCGGGGTCGGAATAGCCATCGCCATCGCTGTCTGTGCAACCGAGACGGTCTTGGTTCGAGGTTCCGCTCACCGCGGGGCAGCCGTCGCCGAGTGTCGCAGGAGGGGGGTTGTCGCCATAGCCATCGCCATCGGTGTCAGCCCACTGCGTTAAATCGCCGAGGAATGCGTCGGCACCATCGCTGACTAACCACACCGGGCCGTTGGTTCCGGTTGGATCTGGATCGCTGTATCCGTCGCTGTCATCGTCAGGGCACCCACTTCGGTCTTGGCTGGAAGTTCCAGCAACAGTCTCGCATGCATCAGCACCGAGGGCAACCGTCCACAGCACATCGGGGTCAGAAAATGAATCAGAATCGCTGTCTGGGCACCCGTGACGGTCGCTTGTCGAAGTGCCAATCACAGCGATGCAGGCGTCGGGGGTCACACCTGCTTGGTTGTCGCCGAAGCCATCGTCATCGGTGTCGGCCCATTGCGTGATTTCGTTGATGAACGCGTCAGCCCCATTGGCCACGGTCCATGTTGCATTTGGATCTGAGTAGCCATCTCCATCTGTATCGGGGCAGCCAACACGGTCTTGATTTGAGGTGCCTGAGACGGTGAGGCAATCGTCTTCATCGTCTTCGATGCCATCGAAATCCATGTCCTCGGTGAGGTTCACCAAATCAGAGTCAATGTTGAGTGCGAGAGCAAAATGCTGAGGGCCTGTAGGGATGCTTGTGCCGAGCACGTGCACCTCCCAACTGCCGTGAGTCGGTGCAGAAAAGTCGAGACCTCTGAGATTGTCCAAGTTGTTTGAAAGGTTCGTCCATGTGCCTGAAGGGTCCTTGATCGCTAAGTCAAGATCGTTGACCAGATTCGTTGACGCTGCCGGGGTGCTTGCAGGGTCTGTCCATGAAAGAGCCACTCGAAGGTTAGGGGTTCCAGCAGGAACGATGAAGCTCCATCCTCGTTCTTCGCCAGTTTGCACCGAATCACCATCGATCCATGTGGTATTCACTGCGCTTCGCATGTCCACCAGACCCCATCCTTCGTGAATGTTCGGTGCGGTTTCACCTGCACCATTTGTCGCTGATGAGTACTGTCCTTGCATGTCGCGAGCCGATGCCGCAAAAATCGCTTTGATGAGTGATGAATTCGGGTTTGTATGCCCTTCGTTGTCAATGAGGTGTTGGGTGATCAATGCCGCAGCTCCTGCAGTGAGGGGGCATGACATGCTCGTTCCTCCCATGAATGTGTAATTCGAATTCCCCGAGTACGCACCCCATCCAGTGCTGGTCGTCGACCTTGATTTGGTTGAGAGGATGTAACTGCCCGGAGCTGTGATGTCGGGCTTCAACCGTCCATCATCGGTTGGTCCGCGGCTGGAAAATGCTGCGAGCCCCTCTGAAGTATTGGCCATTTTGTCAGCGAGAATTGGCGCAACAGTGTACCTCGTTGACCACCAAGCACCCCATTCCGAGGAAATTGAAGGGCGGTCGTTTTCACCAGCAGCAACGGTGACGACGTTCTTTGCAGTTGCCGGAGCCCCAAGAGAATCCTCATCAACTTCTCCATCTGAATCCCCGTCTACGCCATCATTTCCTGCGGAGAATAGAATCGTCATGTTCTGATATGTTCTCGCACTGGAATCTGCTTGCATTGACCCTGTGGTGTATGCGCCAGCCCAACTTGACCCCCAAGAATTTGTATGGACTCTGCTGCCGTTATCGTAAGCAGGTTCGAACATCGTTGTGTAATCTGAAGGAATCCCAGTCAAGAAGTAATCATTGTAGCTCAAACAATACTGCTCAGTCGCTTGCATGTACAGTCGTGCCTCGGGAGCAGCACCGCGAATCGCACCTCCTGTGTTGGTTCCATCGCCTAGCACTGAGCCCGACACGTGTGTCCCGTGGCCAGAATCCAGGTCCTCCGCTCCGTCATTGTTGCTTGACGCTCCGCATGAATTCGTCCATCCAGGGGACATCGGGAGGGAGACAATATCGACAATGTGGTCCCGCAAATCAGGATGCATGTTGCTGTTGTTGACGCCGTTGTCGAGCCCTGTATCCGAGACGGTCACGATGATGCCGCTTCCATCGAGTTCGCTCCAAGAGGCGTCAATGCCGGACATGACCGTTGGGTCCCACACCTGATCTGTTTTCATCACTGTGTCTGCCACATCGTTGTGTAAGAGGTGCCATGGGCGTTCTTCGATCCATTCGATTTCATCTTGGGCGGCAAGCCACGCAATCGCAGTTGGCTTGATGATGGCGGTTGCATACCGGCCCTGGTGGTATTCAAGCACGAGATCATCCCGGGTGTTGATGCCTTCCGGCAATGTTTCGCCGCTGAGGACAAGGTTTGCGGAGGCCACGCCTTCTCGGACGAAGAGGTTCTCAGCGCTCATTTCTAATCCCGTAATGCCAAGAACAAGGTTTTCCCTCACCTTGTCGACGCCGTCCAGTTTGACGATGCCTTCAACGTTCAGTTCGGTCAGTTCTTCAATTGTGTGACCCTGTAATTTGCAATGGAATCCATTTGGTGGCAAAAACGAATGGCAATCGATGCCTGCTTCCTCGAGTTCGTAGAACCAAGGCGACGGCACTGGGAAGGTGTGGGTGATGACAAACCATCCCTCAAGGTTGTCTCCCATGCCGCTCCATGCAGCCCATTCGTGAACCGGGACGACAGAAGCGTCTCGATAGATTAGATTGATTGTACCAGCGCCCTGTGAGGAGTCAAACCACCCGTTGGCGAGGTTACCAGAGGGGTGGAGGTCAACGGTGGAAAGCAAATCCAAATCCACGGCGGAGTCCACTGAACGTTCGGGTGTTTCAGCCAAACCGATGAAGGTGACAGGGGCTAGAACTTGAATCAGCATGAGGGCTGAGAAGAGAAGGGCGCTCCGACGGCGAGGCTGCGTCATGGGCCTCGATGGTCGCGGCTCCCACATGAATGATTGGTTGGGTGGGAAGTGTTGACCATGCTCCGGCGAGGGTTCAAATGGCGCGCGCTCGGGGGGCAGTTTATGACGAGAGGGCGTAGCGGAAAGGTCGATGCAATGGCTCCTGACGATATCAACGAGAATCATCAGGTGCTCGGTCGTCAAGTGTGGAGGGTTATTCCGTACGCAAAGCGCTACCCACGCCGTCTCATTGCAGGTTTTGTCGGCAATGCCTGCGCCCGTATTGTGGACCTTGTGCCGTTCGTTGCCATTGGATGGGCCGTTGATTATTTCACTTCCAAAGCCAACGGAGGCATTGGGAAAATGGTCGGACCCGGTATCGTCCAAGATGCAGTCACCGCCCTCCACAGTGACCCTGCAGTAGGCTACGGGTTCATGATTTTCCTCGGCTTTGCGATGCTTGCTGTGTTCCAAGGCATTTCGGAATATTCATGGCAAACGCTTGGCTACAAGATTCAACACGACCTGCGTATGGATGCAACGAAGTCCCTTATCGACATGGAAGCGTCGTATTACGACATGCGGCAAACTGGTCAAATCATGTCGGTTCTTTCAAGCGATGTCAACCAATTGGAAGATGTTGTTTCCGACTCATCGACGTCCATCATCAGAATTGTGTTCACCTTCCTCACAGCGTTTGTGATCCTCGTTTCGATGTCATGGAAACTAGCAGCGGTGTTGTTCGGACCGATTATTTTCATCATTCCATGCGTCTACTGGTTCTCGACTCGTGTCCAGCGCAAGTACCGAAAGCAACGTGAATCAACAGGGGATATCCATGCGGTACTCGAGAACCTTATCAGCGGTATTTCAGTGGTTCAGGCCTACAATGCACAAAGCTGGGAAGCAAACCGTGTGAGCCGTGAATCCGGCTCTTACCGAGACCAAGCGATGGGTGCAAGCAAGGATCGAAACCGCTTCCTTCCGATGATTTACGTGATCGCTGGTGTGGCCTTTGGATTGCTTGTCACCGCCGGTGGGTGGCTGGCCAGTGAGGGTGAAATCTCAACTGGGCAACTCGTTACCTTCTTGTTGATCAGCACTCGAATGACCATGCCCATGTTCATCTTTGGAATCCTCATCAACCAACTGCAACGTGGCGAAGCAGCAGCACGCCGCGTCTTTGCAGCAATTGACTTGGAACCCACAATTACCGACGCAGAGGGTGCTGTCGAATTGGAAGAAGGGATTACCTCCGTTGAATTCCGAGATGTTCATTTCACCTATCCAAACACCACAATCAAGGTGTTGAGTGGCATTTCCTTTGTTGCAAATGGCGGCGATTTCCTCGGCGTCATGGGCCACACTGGGGCTGGGAAAACCACGATTCTCAAATTGTTAATGCGTTACTATGTTCCTGACAGCGGCGATGTGCTGATCAACGGTCGAAGCATCAATGATTACACCCTTGACTCGGTTCGTGACAAAATTGGTTTCGTATCCCAAGAGCCATTTTTGTTCTACGGCACGGTTCGTGACAATGTCAAATACAATCAAGACGCGACCGAAGAGGAACTCAAGCAAGCACTCCAACTTGCAGGTGCATGGGACTTCATTCAAGATTTGGAAGACAACTTGGACACTATGGTTGGCGACCGTGGCGCAAAACTCAGCGGTGGACAACGAGCCCGTGTTTCACTTGCAAGGGCCTTGCTAAAGGCCCCAAGTTTGTTGATTCTCGATGAAGCCTCCAGCGCCTTGGATGCTGAGACTGAACGCAAGATCCAAGAGAACCTAATTGCTTCTGGCTCTGACCGTGCGACCATCGCAGTCGCTCACCGCTTGAGCACCATCCGCAATGCGGACGAAATTCTTTCGATGGTTGATGGCGCTGTTGTTGAACGGGGCACTCACGATTCACTTGTGGCTGCTGGTGGCGTGTATGCGAGCCAGTGGACCATTCAAACCGGTGACATGGCTGGGTTGAGTTCGAACGACGATTAGAGGCGTTGTTGAATGGGTCGCAGGACAGCTGTCTTCTCTTCTTCATCCTCGTCAAACCACTTGTCGCCCATGATGATGACCGCAGAGATGGCCACGAACAGCGGTATGCCGATGATGAGCGACCATATTCCAAGGCTCAATCCGCTGAAGAAATATTCTTCGAGCATTTCAGAAATCACGATGATGCCAACAAACACAACGATTCGACTGACGCCAAGGATGGCTCGAACAACGCCCCAAATCTCCTCTTCATCGGTCCGTTGATCCGGGCGGTCGAGTTCAGCGAGCCGATCTGCAATGCTTCGACGCGCCATGGGGGTGGATTTTGGTGGCCGTCAAAGGTGTTGCCTACGTCCAACTGCTTGTTGATTGGGTTTCAGGATAGAATTCCAACGGCCGAACGCCCGTAAGATGCGACGTTCATGCCGTGCGAACGCGATCGTCAATTTGAGCGCCTTCACCTGCTTTTCCACCGGTTCGACGGATTTCACGCCATGCTTTGTTGACGCCTTGACCGTAAGCCCAGTGCGCTAAGAAGACGAACAGTGGTGCGAAAAACACCGTGCCGAAGGATCGGTGTGGTGAGGTGCCTATGGCGGCACCGAGCCATGCAAGAGCGATGTAAAATCCAATGAAGACGGGTAAGATGTGGGCGAAGATGCGTTCAATGGGCCATTCACCAGAGAGCGTCAACCAGTATTCGTCTGCCAATCCGCCGTTGAGTGCGCCGTAGGTAATGGCCAGCAATGTAGCAACCACGAGCCATGGGAAAAATCCGATTGCGGTGTGTGACCACACGGCAATTTCAGGCCAGCGCTTGTTGGCCACCATGCGGGTGTAACCATAGTTTCGCATTTGCTTCATGTAGGGCTTGAACGGGCGGCGCCTTCGATGTGGCATCACGTTTGATGGGTCGATGAACAACTTGTGGCCGGCTCGTTGGATCTTTGCATCGAGGACAACGTCCTCAGCACCAATGCATCCGGGCTCGAAGAAATCGACTTCTCGCAGGTTCGCCATTCTGTGAGCGCAATTGACGCCAGGGTTGTGAGTGATGGGCACGAGTTCGCCTTTTGGTTGGGCTCCGTAGCGGGTTCCTGCAGTCATGAAGCGTGTGCAGAACGCAACATCGGCGCATTTTGCTCCGAAGGGGTCTTCATCGGGTGCGAAGTTTGGTCCGCCTACAGCACCCACATTGTCGTCCTTGAACCATCGAACCAATTTCTCGACCCAATCCAGTGGTGGGATTGTATCATCGTCCGTGAACAGCACGAGTTCATGATCCATCTGTCGGAGGGCGTAATTGCAAGCATCCGCCCGGTTCCGCGACGGGTCTTCAATCCATGTTGCGCCATACTTTTCGCACACTTGTTTGGTGTGGTCCTTGGATTTGGAGTCGGCAATAATGATCTCGAAATCACCGTAGGTTTGCTTTGAAAGGCGTTCGAGCACAATATCGAGTTCATCTGCGTTGTTGATGGTTGGAATCAACACTGCAATTTTGAACGGCGTACCGTCGGCTTTCAACAAAGGGTCGACCGAGGCAGGTCCTTCGCTCATGGTTTGGCGAGGGTCGCTTTCCATAAGAATGCAAGGGCATTCAATTGTGACGAACCCTATATGCGCGGTGAATTCCGGATGCTCAAATTACCGCGCCCGACGCCCCCTTTTTATC
>ERZ1049444.404-NODE-404-length-42081-cov-8.308476_pt1 | contig 42081 bp, 42 predicted proteins | sample MGYA00383101_ERZ1049444 | MGnify/ENA primary metagenome ERZ1049444 (study PRJEB29581, sample SAMEA5548371) | metagenome | biome: marine; feature: coastal; material: water | depth 50 m | study: Short-term variability in the microbial, nano- and picoplankton... | reverse complement strand
CAAATTGTTGTTGCACAACCGGGCGATAATTGAGGTGAGTAAAAATATGCAACTTACCTTCGTTCAGCGCCGCCATCAAAAAGTAGCCCCATAAGGGGCTCTTAAGTGTTATAAAATATTGTTTCTAATCGATTTTTAAGGGGCACGAAGAATCATCAAGTATGGTAAATATCCATATCAAGACGAAATTACCTTTCGAGGTACTCCGTTTTCAATTTAACATGCTAGTGTGAACGCCAGAATCTGGTTTTCCGAAGAATGCTTTGGTGAGCCGGCGAGGCAAAAATTGGCAGTGCCATCGTCAAGATCGAGAAAATCTGCTTTTGTATTGAAATGGCCTAAGAAACGAGAGGGAGAAAGTTTCGTCAAAGGCTCTGTAAGTTACAAGTGAGTTACAAACGGAAAAATAGCGCTCATAACCTACTGTTTTAAATGAAGAGAGTATGTGGCTTTTCTGGAGTGGGCATAATTAAAGGAATAATTAACGTGAAGAAAATTATCATTACACAATCAATTCTGTGGGCAGCAGCCATTATCAGCACGGCTATCGTCGCTCCCAGTGAGTTCGGTTGGTTAATATTGGCTGTGCTGGCAACAACATCGATTGGCACCTTGAGACATGAAATCAACGCGATTAAAAATGAGTAAGAGGTGTGATAGTCCCGATAATATATGAGTTAAAAATGGTTCCTTGTTGCGCTTTCGTCAGTGTAAAAAAGGCCTGGTTTGAATAATTTTATTGAGTGGAAATAAAGCGGTGACCTCGACAGCAGAACACGAGCAGTGGATGCGCCGCGCCTTAGCGTTAGCCGATCGCGCTGGCAATGAAGGTGAGGTGCCTATCGGCGCAGTGATTGTAAAAGACGGGCAGCTGTTGGGGGAGGGGTGGAATTCTGTGATCGCGTTTAAGGACCCAACCGCTCACGCGGAGGTGGTTGCTATGCGGGATGCGGCGCAGATGACGGGTAACTACCGATTACCGGGTTCGACTGTCTATGTCACACTGGAGCCCTGCACTATGTGTGCCGGTGCAATGATTCATGCACGCGTCGCTGAACTGGTGTTTGCGGCCAAAGAGCCAAAAGCAGGGGTAGTTTGCAGCACCTGTAGCCTGTTGGATGAGCCTCGTTACAATCACCGAATACGGTGGCAGGGCGGTGTACTGGCCGAAATGAGCAGCGAGCGTCTGCAGGCTTTTTTCCGAGAGCGTCGGAAATAGGTTACTCGGCTATAGTGCCTGTAGCTTAAGCCCTACTATTACTGATGGAAGATAGTCTTCTGTCTCGATGGGCGGCAAGGATTTACTGCGGGCGATATCCTGCCACTCCAGAATGCCCCGGTAGTGGCGAATGTTTTGCACGTAGGTTGCCGCTTCCTGACCGCGCGCATAACCGTGGCGAACCGTTTGGTAGTACTTACTGTTTTGCAACTGGGGTAGTCGCGGCATGACATCACTCCAGAGGTGCGGGTCACCCCCTTGGCGATCAGTCAGCAATCTTGCATCCTCCAGGTGGCCGCGCCCAATGTTGTACGCGGCCAGCGCCATATAGGTGCGATCAGGCTCGTAAATATCATCTGGAAGGCGCCGCTTGATCTGCTTCAGGTAGCGCGCCCCTCCGCGCAGGCTTTGCCCCGGATCCAGCCGATCGGTGACTCCAACTTCCTTAGCGGTCGGTACGGTAAGCATCATCATGCCTCGCACACCGGTAGGAGACTCAGCTTGCGGGTCCCAGTAAGACTCCTGATAGGCAATAGCGGCGAGCAGTGGCCATTCTATTTGGTACTCCAGGGCGACCTGTTCGATCAGTTGCTGATACTGCGGTAAGGTTTTGCGCATGTTGCGATTGAACGTGTGTGAGCCGATTCTGGAAACAGTTTGACTATGCCCAAAGTGCTCCTCTTTCATTTTTTCCAGTGTACCGTCCGCAGCCAATCGGTTGAGGAATTCATTTAGGGCAGCGAGCAGGCTGGCATTATCGGTCTCTGGAGGAAGATACCAGACCATGTCCTGACTGGACCCAAGGTCGAAGGCTACCTTGAGGCGCGGATAAAGGCTTTGCTGAACCTCAAATTCGTTGGAGTCAATGACCGCCAGCTCTGCGTCACCCGTGTTTACCAGCTCCAGTAGCTCCATGGAGTCGACTTCATCGACTTCGCGCCAGCTCAGCGTCGCAAAGCCTCCCTGTTTCAGTGCCTCCAGGGAGCGGCTGTGGCTTGAGCCAGCCAGCACCACAATGGACATGTCCTCCACATCCTCTAGCTGGCGTGGCCGGTAGTTGCCCGCCCGATAAACAACTTGTGGCCGCAATTGGTAGTAGGGTGAGCTGTGCGGGTAAAGCGCCTCACGTTCGCCAGTTAATGATAGCCCTGCAGCGGCAAAATCAGCTTCTCCCCGGTCCAGGGTTACAAAAATATCGGCCAGGCTAAAGGCGGGTGTCATCACCAGCTCAACGCCCAGTTCGGCGGCAAACAGGCCAGCGAGGGTGAATTCAAACCCAGTAGGATCGCCCCTGTCGATGAAGAATGTGGTAGGGCTGTTGCGGCTGACAACCTGCAATTTGCCGCTCGCTTTGATGTGCTCCAGGCTGTCCTGTTTGGCGCAACCAGACAGCAGCACAGGCAGGCAGCAAACCAATAGGGAGAGGGCTCGATTCATTACTCTATTCTAGCGCTCTCACAGCGCTCGCAAAGGGGGAGAATTACCGTGGTAATGGACGCTGATTTCGGTTAACGGCATGGGCTCATATACAGTACAATACCGCCTCGATAAATCAGCCTCTTCTGGAGCAATCCAAAGCATGCTTACCCTGCGCGGCGCACCTGCCTTGTCAGCTTTCCGTCTGGACAAACTGGCTCGAAAACTTTCCGCTATCCACCCCGAGATCAAACTCCTGCACACTGAGTATGTGCATTTTGCTGACCTTGCAGAACCGTTGCCGGCAGATCGGGAGGCGATACTGGCGAAATTATTGGAATACGGCCCTACTATCAGCGAGGAGGGCCACGTCGCTCAGGGTAATAGCGGCGAGCTTTTGCTGGTTACACCGCGGCCCGGCACTATCTCGCCGTGGTCCAGCAAGGCGACTGACATTGCGCACAACTGCGGTTTGGTCGAAGTAAAACGGGTGGAACGAGGCCTGCTGTATCAGCTGGCGCTTCCCGACGCTGTCGATGATCAAACGCACCGGGCAGTAGTCGATATGCTGCATGACCGGATGACAGAATCAGTATTCAATGATCTGGAGCAGGCCGCCCAGTTATTTATGCAGTCGGAGCCCGCTGCGCTCACCAGTGTGGATGTGCTGGCCGGCGGCAGAGAAGCCCTGCAACAGGCCGATAAGGCACTGGGCCTGGCGCTTGCAGAGGATGAAATTGACTATTTGGTAGCGAGTTTTACCGAATTGGGGCGTAACCCCAACGACGTGGAACTGATGATGTTTGCGCAAGCTAATTCTGAGCACTGTCGGCATAAGATTTTTAATGCCAGTTGGAGTATTGATGGGGAAGATCAAGAGCTGTCTCTGTTCAAAATGATCCGCAATACCAATGAGCAAGGCGGTGAAAACGTGCTCTCCGCCTACTCTGACAACGCCGCTGTAGTGGCAGGGCACCGGGCGGGACGTTTTTATCCCGACCCGGACAGCTGTGAGTACCACTTTTCTCAGGAGAATATTCACCTGTTAATGAAGGTAGAGACTCACAATCACCCCACGGCCATCGCTCCCTTTCCCGGAGCCGGGACCGGTTCCGGTGGTGAAATACGCGACGAGGGCGCCGTTGGCAGGGGTTCCAAGCCCAAGGTAGGCCTGTCGGGCTTTTCCGTGTCCAACCTCAACATACCGGGTTATCAACAGCCCTGGGATAGTGAGTACGGCAAGCCCGGCCGTATCGTTTCAGCGTTGGATATTATGCTGGAAGGGCCAATTGGGGGCGCCGCTTTTAACAATGAATTCGGCCGCCCAAATCTGTGTGGCTACTTCCGCAGTTTCGAACTCGAGGCGCCCGGCGCCAGCGGCAATGAGATTCGCGGTTATCACAAGCCGATTATGATTGCAGGTGGCTACGGCAACGTGCGTGAAGAGCATGTGCAAAAAGGCGAGTATCGGCCCGGTGCCAAATTGATCGCGTTGGGTGGCCCGGCGATGCTAATAGGCCTGGGTGGCGGCGCCGCCTCATCGATGGCCAGCGGTCAGAGTGCAGAGGACCTGGATTTTGCGTCAGTGCAGCGCCAAAACCCGGAAATTGAGCGTCGTTGCCAGGAAGTAATCGATCGCTGCTGGCAGTTAGGCGAGGCCAATCCCATTGCGTTTATTCACGACGTTGGCGCCGGCGGTTTGTCCAACGCATTCCCGGAGCTGGTCAAAGACGGCAATCGTGGCGGCAAGTTCGAATTACGCAATGTTCCCAATGATGAGCCGGGTATGTCGCCGCTGGAAATTTGGTGTAACGAAGCCCAGGAACGCTATGTCATGGCGGTAGAGCCAGAGGACCTGGCTCGCTTTGAGGCGATTTGTGAGCGCGAGCGCTGCCCCTATGCTGTGGTTGGCGAGGCCACCGCAGAGATGCACCTGCAGCTGACCGATAGCCAGTTTGGCAACTCACCAGTAGACCTGCCCATGTCAGTGCTGTTCGGTAAACCACCTCGCATGCACAGGGAAGTGAGCCGCCAGACTATTCCTGCTATACCTCTGTTGCTTGACCTCAGCGTTGAGGAAGCAGCGGCCCAGGTGTTGCAGCTGCCCACGGTGGCGAGCAAAAATTTCCTGATCACCATCGGCGATCGCACGGTAACCGGCATGGTGGCCCGTGATCAAATGGTCGGCCCATGGCAGGTACCTGTCGCTGATTGTGCTGTGACGACTGTGTCTTATGACTCTTTTGCGGGTGAGGCCATGTCAATGGGTGAGCGCACTCCGCTGGCGCTGCTCAACGGTCCCGCCTCAGGCCGCATGGCAGTGGCCGAGGCCATCACCAATATTTGTGCGGCCAGCATTGCTGATATCAAAGACATTAAATTGTCTGCCAACTGGATGTGTGCGGCTGGCTACGGGGCTGAGGACGAAGCGCTTTATGACACCGTACGCGCTGTTGGCATGGAGTTCTGCCCGCAGCTGGGTATTACCATCCCCGTAGGTAAGGACTCTATGTCCATGCGCACGACCTGGCATGACGGTGAAGACAAGGCGGTGACTGCGCCCATGTCCCTGATCGTATCGGCCTTTTCGCCGGTCACTGATGCGCGCCTGTCGGTCACGCCTCAATTACAGCCAAACCCTGGCGCCAGCCTGGTGCTAATCGACCTGGGTCGCGGTGCCAATCGCCTGGGCGGCTCTGCCCTGGCTCAGACTTGTGGACAGTTGGGCGATACTGCGCCCGATATGGAAAGTGCCCAGGACCTGAAAGCATTCTTCGACCTGGTGCAGGAAACCCTGCAAGCCGGTAAGTTGCTCGCCTACCACGATCGTTCCGATGGCGGCCTGCTGGTCACCCTGGTGGAAATGGCGTTCGCAGGACACTGCGGCTTTAATGTTGACCTCACCACATTGCCCGGTGACGACATCTCCCGCTTGTTTAACGAAGAAGCAGGAGCGGTATTGCAAATAGCGGAGGCGGACATGCCGGGCTTTATCGCCAGGGCTTCAGCATTGGGTCTGGAAGGCTGCACCCATGTTATCGGTAGCGCTGCCAGCGACGACTCCCTGCGGGTCTGCGACGGTGACCGCGAGGTTTTTGCAAACGGTAGGGCGGCGATTCACCGACTATGGGCGCGCACCAGTTACGAGATACAGGCGCTGCGGGATAATCCTCAGTGTGCCGGGGAAGAATTTAGCCGCATCGATCAGCAGGATGTTGGGCTTTCGGCGCACCTCAGCTTTGATCCGTCTGAGGATGTGGCAGCACCTTTTATTAATACGGGTGTTCGGCCCCGCATGGCGATATTGCGCGAGCAGGGTGTTAACGGACACGTTGAAATGGCCGCCGCTTTCCATCGCGCCGGATTTGCCCCTTTTGATGTCCATATGAGCGACATTTTGGGCGGCCATCAGTCTTTGGCTGATTTTAAAGGTCTGGTGACCTGCGGCGGTTTTTCCTACGGCGATGTCCTTGGCGCAGGCGAAGGGTGGGCCAAGAGTGTTCGCTTCAACGAGTCGGTGTGCGAGCAGTTCAGTGACTTTTTCCATCGGCAAGACAGCTTTACCCTGGGTGTTTGTAACGGTTGCCAGATGGTCTCTACCTTGAAGGATTTGATACCGGGGGCAGAGCATTGGCCGCGCTTCGTTCGCAATCGGTCTGAGCAGTTTGAAGCCAGGTTTGCTTTGGTGCAGGTGCAGGAAAGCCCTTCTGTTTTGCTTGCTGGCATGGCGGGCTCTCATCTGCCAATAGCCGTGGCTCACGGAGAGGGACGTGCTGAGTTCAGTGACGAACATGCAATCCAGGATTGCGAGGGCACCGGTACAGTGGCCATGCGTTATATGGAAAACGACCTATCGGTAGCAAGCGCATATCCTGCGAATCCCAACGGCTCGCCCAATGGAATCACCGGTCTTAGCAGCCTGGATGGGCGAGCCACTATTATGATGCCTCATCCCGAACGGGTGTTCCGCACGATACAAAACTCCTGGGCGCCGACTGAATGGCGGGAAGATGCTGGTTGGATGCGTTTGTTCCGCAATGCCCGCACCTGGGTAAGCTAATGGCAGCCGGATGGTCCACTTGAAATAAGTGGCACCGGCCCCATCACTACGCTAACGGCCCCTTGTGGCGAGGAGCCGATTCCTTATAATGACGCCACTTTCGAATCGGGCCCGCTGCCCGCTTCCTTGACTGAGCTAAATACATGCTAAATAAGTATCCTCTGTGGAAATACCTGCTGGTGCTCTCCGTGCTGTGCCTGGGCTTTTTCTATGCAGCACCCAACCTTTATAAGCCCGACCCGGCATTGCAAATTACCGGCGAGAACAGCGCTCAGCTGATTGATAAGGGCACTCTGGTTAGGGCTGAAAAGGCGCTTGATGAGGCTGGAATCGAGTATTTTGGTGAGACCATCGATAGCGATGGCCGCAACGCACTCATCCGCTTAAAAAATCAGGATAAGCAGTTGCCTGCACAGGCCAAGGTGTCTCGCGCTCTGGGAGACGGCTTCATCGTGGCCTTGAACCTGGCACCAACAACGCCCAGCTGGCTGAGCGATTTTGGCGCTCAACCGGTAAAACTGGGCCTTGATTTACGCGGTGGCGTGCACTTCAAACTGGAGGTGGATGTAAACGCCGCCATTGAGCGCCGCATGGAGTATTACCTCAATGCTACCAAGCGCGCCTTGCGCGAGGCCCGCATTCGCGGCTACGTCAACGTAGACGACAAAGGCCGCCTGGAGACAAAGTTTAAATCAGAGAGTCTGCGAGAGCAGGCCCGTACCATCATTGCGGAAAATCACCCTGAGCTGGTGCTGGATCGTGTTGATGAGGAAGATAGCTGGAATCTGTATGGCGCTATGGCTGACGCTACCCGCAAGGAATTGGCAGATTATGCGGTCAGCCAGAACTTGACCACGCTCCGCAATCGAGTCAACGAATTGGGCGTGTCAGAGCCGCTGGTGCAGCGTCAGGGTCAGAACCGCATCGTAGTTGAGCTGGCGGGGATTCAGGATACCGCGGAGGCCAAGCGTATTCTTGGCAAGGTGGCTAATCTGGAATTCCGGATGGTGGCTAAGTTGGAAGCGGCATCCTCAGAGAAACAGCGGTTTGAGTACCGCAGCACGGATCGTGCGGGTATGAGCGAATGGCTGGAGCGAGAGCTGATTCTCACCGGTGAGCGCGTCACTAACGCCCAGGCCAGTTTTGACCAGAATGGTCAGCCCAATGTCCAGATCAGCCTTGATAGCGAAGGTGGGTTGCTGATGAACCGGGCTACTCGCGACAACATCAAGCGCCGCATGGGTGTGCTCTTTATCGAACGCAAGTACCGAACCCACTATGAACGCGGGGAAGACGGCGAAGAGGTTGCGGTTAAAGTACCTTACGATGAGAAGAAGCTGCTCACTGCGCCGGTTATTCAGTCTGCCCTGGGAGCCCAGTTTCAAATTACGGGACTGGATAGTCCGCTAGAGGCCTCTGAATTGGCCCTTATGCTGCGTGCCGGTGCGCTGGCCGCTCCGATTACCTTCGTGGAAGAGCGAACAGTGGGCCCGTCTTTGGGCGCCGAAAACATTCGTCTGGGCGTGAAGTCGGTGCAGATGGGTCTGGCTCTGGTGGTGCTGTTTATGGTGCTTTATTACCGCGTATTTGGCATCGCAGCGGTAGTTGCGCTGAGTTGTAACCTGGTGTTGATGATTGCCTTCATGTCCATGATTGGAGCAACCCTTACCCTGCCGGGTATCGCCGGTATTGTGTTAACGGTGGGCATGGCGGTGGACGCCAACGTGCTTATATTCTCTCGAATACGGGAGGAGTTAAGGAATGGTATGTCGCCACAGATGGCCATCCACTCTGGCTTCGAGCGCGCCGTAGCAACTATTCTGGATGCCAACATCACTACCTTGATTGTCGCCATTATTCTTTACGCAGTGGGCACCGGACCGGTGAAGGGTTTTGCAGTGACCCTGTCGGTGGGCATTGTCACCTCGATGTTCACCGCCATTCTGGGCACACGTGCCCTGATTAACCTGATCTACGGCGGCCGCCGTGTTGAGAAGCTGTCAATTGGAGGAGGCGTCTAATGAAAATTATCGATTTCATGGGGCAGCGCAAAATGGCCCTCGTTTTCTCCGCCATTCTTTTGGCAATATCCATTGGCTCACTAGCGACTAAACAACTTAATTGGGGTCTGGATTTTACCGGTGGCACGTTGGTAGAGGTGCACTACAGCGAGACCGCAGATCTCACCGCAATTCGAAAAACATTGGGCGCCGAAGGTTACGCCGGCGCCATTGTGGTCAGTTTTGGTACTGACAAGGACGTATTGATTCGCTTGCCCAAGGGTTACTCAGACAGCGAAGGCGCTCAGCTGCTCGCGGGTTTGCAGCGCGCCTACAGTGGCAACGTGGAGTTACGGCGGATCGAATTTGTCGGCCCTCAGGTCGGTGACGAGCTGCGCGAACAGGGTGGCCTCGCCATGCTGCTGGCGTTGGGCTTGGTGATGCTCTATATCGCGTTTCGTTTTCAGCTCAAGTTTGCGGTAGGTGCGGTGGTGGCATTGATCCACGACGTTCTGGTAGTGCTGGGGTTCTTCTCGGTTACCGGAGTCGAATTTGATTTGACCGTGCTCGCAGCGTTGCTGGCGGTTATTGGTTATTCACTCAATGACACCATCGTTGTGTCGGATCGCATTCGAGAGAATTTCCGCAAACTACGCAAGACAGATCCGGTCGAGGTGATCAATATTTCCCTGACCGAAACTCTTGGCCGTACCCTGGTAACGTCCTTGACGACAATGCTGGTGCTGGTAGCGCTTGCTGTGTTTGGTGGCGAGATGATCAACGCCTTCGCAATTGCATTGCTTGTCGGCGTATTCATCGGTACTTATTCTTCTATCTACGTAGCGGCAAATGCACTGTTGATGATGGGTGTGAGTAAAGAAGACTTGATGATTCCAGTGAAGGAAGGGGCCGAGCAGGAAGATTTGACTCCCTGAGGCGCGCTAACTAGCCTGGCCCGATCAAGCGCTCAGTTCGGTCAGCCGAGCAGTGGCTTGGTCGCCTGTAAAACAGCTTTGAAGCACTTGGGGCTGCCGCAAACGATATTTCCGGACTCCATGTAGCGATCCGAGGCATCGATATCAGCAATCAGGCCGCCAGCTTCCTTTATCAGGAGTGCGCCAGCTGCAATGTCCCACTGAGCCAGGCCAATTTCCCAGAACGCGTCCAGGCGTCCGGCGGCTACGTAGGCCAGATCAAGCGATGCCGCACCAGCACGTCGGATGCCGGCACATTGTCCCGCCAGCACCTCCACTGACTTAGCGTAAGGCTCCAGTTTTTCCTCGCAATGGCCTTTAAAAGGAATGCCAGTGCCCAGTAGGGCGCCTTCCAGGCTGGTGCGATTGGAGACTCGAATACGACGGCCGTTGAGTTGGGCGCCGCGGCCACGGGAGGCAGTGAATTCTTCCTGACGAACAGGGTCCAGAACGACCGCGTGCTCCAGTTTGCCTTTGAACAGACAGGCTATGGATACCGCATAGTGCGGAATGCCACGAGTAAAATTGGTGGTGCCGTCCAGTGGGTCGATGATCCAGCGATAATCCGCGTTTTCATCGCCGGTCAGCCCAGTCTCTTCACCGAGAATTGCGTGATCAGGGTAAGCCTTTTGCAGGTGATAAATAATTTCCTGTTCAGCATTGATATCGACTTCGCTGACGTAGTCATTGACGCCCTTGGCCACGATGTCGAAGCGATCGAGATCATCGGAGGCGCGCACGATGTTTTCTCCGGCCTTGCGGGCGGCGCGCAGCGCTATGTTGATCATCGGTTCCATGGGGTCGTCCTTGGTCGGTCTCGGGCGCGCGATTATAGAGCAACTGCCGCAAAAAATCTGCTAAACTTCGCGCCCCAAAAAAGCGTCGTCTGTCTGTTATGAATCTCAACAATATTCGGATCGTTCTGGTAAACACCAGCCATCCCGGCAATATCGGCGGTGTGGCCCGTGCCATGAAAAATATGGGGCTATCGCGACTGTATCTGGTCGAACCCAGGCAGTTCCCGGACGAACAGGCGGACTGGCGAGCCGCGTCTGCTGCAGATGTGCTGGATACGGCGGTGGTCACTGAGTCGCTTGAGGAAGCGATTGCAGACTGTCAGTTTGTGGTGGGTACCAGCGCTCGAGGCCGCCGAATACCCTGGCCGTTATTGGACCCCCGCCAATGCGCGGAGCGAATGGCGTTAGCTTCGAATGACGAGCAGGTGGCGGTGCTGTTCGGGCGCGAGGACAGGGGACTTACCAACGACGAGCTAAAGTTGTGCAACCTGCACCTCAATATTCCGACCTCAGAAGATTACAGTTCCCTGAACCTGGCGATGGCTGTGCAGGTCGTTTGTTATGAATTGCGCATGTTACTGAACAGCCCATTGTTGCCTAAAACCGAGGACGAGGAGTGGGATACACCATTTACCACCGGAGAAAACATGGAGCGCTTCTACTCACATTTGGAAGAGACGCTGACCGATATTGAATTTTTGGACCCTGCAGCACCCCGTCAGCTCATGGTGCGCTTGAGGCGTCTATACAGCCGGGTTCGCCTGGACGAAATGGAGCTGAATATTCTCAGGGGGATTCTCACTGAGACCCAGAAATGGGTCAGTAAGAGCAAAAACAAGTTGCCCAAGTAAAGTCCGGGTTTGCGCTAAAGACCAAGTAAATCAGTTGGTTTTATAGTTGACCAAAATAGTAGGTTATTGCATAATTTCAGGCTCGGTATTAGAAGAGTTAGATGTATGCGACTCACAACCAAAGGGCGGTACGCTGTGACCGCGATGTTGGACCTGGCGCTGCACGGCAGTAGTGGTCCGGTCAGCCTGGCCGATATTTCCGGGCGGCAAGATATTTCCCTGTCTTACCTTGAGCAGTTGTTTGCCAAGCTTCGCCGCAATGACCTGGTCACCAGCGTTCGCGGGCCTGGCGGCGGCTACCGTTTGAGTCGGCATACGGGTGAGATTTTCGTCGCCCAGATCGTCGATGCCGTGAATGAGGCAGTCGACGCGACCGGCTGTGGTGGCACCAGTGACTGTCAGCAGGGCGAAGTCTGCCTGACCCATCATCTGTGGTGCGACCTGAGCGACCAGATTCATGGTTTTCTCAGCCAGATAAGTCTGGCAAACCTAGTTGAGCGTAAAGAAGTAAAGCATATCTCTGCCCGCCAAGATGCGCGTGCGGAGCAGGACGAGGCGCTGGTGCTCAGCGAAGTCTGAGTGCAGTAACGGAGTTGTTAAAAATGCAAAAACCGATCTATTTTGATTATCTGGCCACGACACCGGTAGATCCTCGGGTCGTCGAGAAAATGGTCCACTGCTTGTCGGTAGAGGGGAACTTCGGTAACCCGGCTTCCCGCTCACACCTTTATGGCTGGAAGGCGGAAGAGGCAGTGGAAAATGCCCGCCGCCAGGTGGCTGATCTACTTAATGCAGACCCTCGCGAGATTGTGTGGACGTCTGGTGCGACCGAATCCGATAATCTGGCAATCAAAGGCGTTGCTCACTTCTACCAGAAGCGAGGTAAGCACATAATTACTTCCAAAATTGAGCACAAGGCCGTTTTGGATACTTGCCGTCAGTTGGAGCGAGAAGGTTACGAGGTCACGTATCTCGATCCTAACAAGCAGGGTCTGGTGACACCTGAAGCCGTCGCCGAAGCCCTGCGTGAAGACACCGTATTGGTGAGTATCATGCATGCCAACAATGAAATTGGCACGGTCAATGACATCGCCGGTATCGGCGAGGTCACCCGCAACGCCGGCGTGTTGTTCCATGTGGATGCGGCACAAAGCGCGGGCAAGGTTGAGCTGGATATGGAGGCCATGAAAGTGGACTTGATGTCCTTGTCTGGCCATAAAATGTATGGCCCCAAGGGAGTCGGAGTATTGTTTGTGCGTCGCAAACCTCGCGTTCGCCTGGAAGCTCAAATGCACGGCGGTGGCCACGAACGCGGAATGCGCTCAGGTACGCTGGCAACGCATCAAATTGTAGGCATGGGTGAAGCAGCTCACGTTGCCAACGAAGGCATGGCAGATGAAGCTGTGCGGTTAAAAGCCCTGCGACAGCGTTTTTGGGACGGAATAAAAGATATCGAAGAGGTGCACGTCAACGGCGACATGGATCAGCGTTTGCCTGGCGCTATCAACGTGAGCATTGCATTCGTCGAAGGCGAGTCGTTGATCATGTCACTGAAGGATCTGGCCATTTCCAGTGGTTCAGCCTGCACTTCTGCCAGTCTCGAGCCTTCTTACGTGCTGCGCGCCCTGGGCCTGAATGACGAGCTGGCGCACAGTTCCTTGCGCTTCAGCTTTGGCCGTTTCACCACCGAGGAAGACGTTGATGTGGCCGTGGCGCAATTGCGCGGTGCGGTCGGTAAATTGAGGGAGCTTTCGCCCCTTTGGGATATGTATCAGGACGGTGTCGACTTGAGCACCATCGAGTGGGCTGCCCACTAGCGGTAAAGGAGAAAAACCATGGCATATAGCGATAAAGTACTGGATCACTACGAAAACCCCCGTAACGTCGGCAAGATGGATGCTGCTGATGAAAGCGTAGGCACCGGCATGGTTGGCGCGCCGGCATGTGGTGATGTGATGCGCCTGCAAATCAAGGTGAATGACGAGGGTGTTATCGAGGACGCCAAGTTCAAAACCTACGGCTGTGGCTCTGCCATCGCCTCCAGCTCGTTGCTGACTGAGTGGGTAAAGGGTAAGAACCTGGACGAGGCCGAGCAAATTAAAAACACAGAGATAGCTGAAGAGTTGGCTCTGCCACCGGTGAAAATCCACTGCAGCGTGTTGGCTGAAGATGCTATCAAGGCAGCGGTAAAGGATTTACGCGACAAGCGAGGAAACGCTTGATGGGTAGTATCTCCATCTCTGAGTCTGCGGCACGACACGTGGCATCGCAGCTGGAAGGGCGTGGCAAAGGGCTCGGCATTCGCTTAGGGGTGACTACTTCTGGGTGTTCCGGTATGGCCTACGTTTTGGAGTTTGTCGATGAGCTGACGGCCGAGGACGAAGTGTTTGAAAATCACGGCGTGAAGGTGTTTATCGATCCTAAAAGCCTGGTCTACCTGGATGGCACCGAACTCGATTTTGTGCGCGAAGGCGTGAATGAAGGCCTCCAGTTTCGCAACCCCAATGTCTCGGCCGAATGCGGTTGCGGCGAAAGTTTTACCGTATAATCCCCAGCCCGAAACCAAAGCGGCCACGGCGGCATGTCAACCCCTGACTTTACCCAGACCTATTTCCAGCTGTTTGATCTCCCGGTGCGGTTTGCGGTCGATACCGTCGCCTTGGGCGACGTTTATCGACAGTTGCAGCGAGAACTTCACCCCGACAGGTTTGCCAGTGCGGCTGATCACGAGCAGCGCATAGCGGTGCAGTACTCGGCTTTCGTCAATGAAGCCTATGCGGTGCTCAAAGCGCCTTTGCCCAGGGCCTTGTATTTGCTTGAACTCAAAGGGATGAGTCAGGAGGAGATTTCCCGTCAACAGGTAGACGGCGGGTTCCTGATTGAGCAAATGGAGCTGCGCGAGAAACTGGAGACCATGCACGATCTGGTTGACCCCGACACAGTGCTGGATCATCTGGTCGGTGAAATTTCTGCCGATATCAAGTTGCATCACGCGGAGTTCGAAAGCGCTTACACCCATTCTGATTTGCCCGCTGCCGCCAGTGCCTGTGTAAAGATGCAGTATCTGGAAAAATTGCTGCAGGAAGCGGAGCAGATCGAATCAGATCTGATGGATAACTAAATGGCGCTATTGCAAATAGCCGAACCCGGCCAGTCCCCGGTACCCCACCAGACCAAGCGTGCGGTGGGTATAGACCTGGGTACGACGAATTCTCTTGTCGCCACCGTGCGCGGCGGCCGTTCCGAGGTGCTCTCCGATGCCGAGGGTCAGGCCATGTTGCCTTCGGTGGTGAATTACTCCAGTGCAGACGGCGCACGAGTAGGGGCGGTGGCTCAGGCTTTGTCCAGTGAACACCCTGCCGATACTCTGGTTTCGGTCAAGCGCTTTATGGGGCGCGGCAGGGCAGATGCGCAACAGGAGGCAGAACGAGCTCATTATCAACTCGCTGACAATGAGGAAGGTATGGTGAGTTTTGTCACTACCCAGGGCACTGTCAGCCCGGTTCAGGCCTCGGCCGAAATTTTATCGATCCTTGAGACTCGCGCCCGGGAGGCGTTGGGTGGCGAGATCGAAGGTGCGGTGATTACCGTGCCTGCGTATTTTGATGACGCCCAGAGACAGGCGACTAAAGACGCGGCAACACTCGCCGGATTGCCGGTCATGCGGTTGCTCAACGAACCAACGGCTGCTGCGGTGGCCTACGGCCTCGATTCTGGAGAGGAGGGCGTGATCGCGGTTTACGATCTTGGCGGTGGCACCTTTGATATATCGATATTGAGGCTGCATCGAGGGGTTTTTGAAGTGCTGGCAACGGGTGGAGATACCGCTTTGGGCGGCGATGACCTGGATGCGGCGGTCGCCGGCTGGGCACTGGAGCAACGACCCGGTGCCCCGTTATCGGGTGGCCAACATCGAGCCCTGCGGAGTATGGCCAGAAAAGCAAAAGAGGCGCTGTCTACAGGGAACAGTGTCGACCTGCCCATGGCAGAAATTGTGGCCGACGCCCAATCCCTAACCTTGTCACGCGTCGATTTTGAGGCGTTGATACAACCATTGGTAAAACGCACTTTGCGCGCCTGTCGTCGCTGTCTGCGTGATGCGGGTATTGCAGCAGTGGACAATGTGGTGATGGTGGGCGGTTCCACTCGAGTGCCATTGGTTCGCGCCGCTGTGACGGACTTTTTTGAGCGCAAACCACTCACTGACATTGATCCCGATCGTGTGGTTGCGATGGGTGCAGCAATTCAGGCAGATATTCTGGTGGGAAACCGTCCGGAGGGCGATCTGTTGCTGCTGGACGTTATCCCGTTGTCGTTGGGCCTTGAGACCATGGGCGGCCTGGTGGAGAAAATTGTTCCCCGCAATACGACTATACCTGTGACCCGGGCACAGGAGTTCACTACTTTTAAAGACGGCCAAACGGCGCTCGCGGTGCATATCGTGCAGGGAGAAAGAGAGCTGGTTTCCGATTCACGCTCCCTGGCTCGGTTTGAACTGCGCGGCATTCCGCCAATGGTGGCGGGCGCTGCGCGAATTATGGTCACGTTTCAGGTGGATGCAGACGGACTGTTGAATGTCTCGGCGCAAGAGGCGGCTACCGGGGCTGAAAGCAGCGTCACCGTAAAGCCCTCCTTTGGCCTCAACGATGAACAAATCACCCAGATGTTGCAGGCGTCATTCAGCCATGCTGCTGATGACAAGAATGCCAGACAGCTGGCGGAGCAGCGCCTGGATGCCGAGCAGTTGTTGGACGGCTTGGAGGCAGCCCTCGCAGCAGATGGCTCTGAACTACTCAGCCAGCCGGAGTGCGAGGCTCTGCATCGCCTGATGAAAGAGCTGCGTGAGCAGGCGGCCAGTGAAAGTATTGACGATATCCGCAAACTGACCGAGCAACTGGGTCGCGCCAGCGAAGCATTTGCCGCCAGACGCATGGACAAAAGCATTAAACAGGCCCTTTCAGGCGTGAGCCTGGAAGCGCTTGATCAGGAGGTAAGCGAATGACCCGCATAGTGGTCCTGCCCAACGAAAATTTGTGCCCCGAGGGTGCCGTCATCGAAGCCGATCCGGGCGAAACGGTCTGTCGAGCACTGCTGCGCAACCATATCGATATCGAACATGCCTGTGAGATGTCCTGTGCTTGCACGACCTGCCATATCATTGTGCGTGAAGGCTATGATTCCATTGAAGAGCCCGATGAGTTGGAAGATGATTATCTCGATATGGCATGGGGCCTGGAGCCCGATTCGCGCCTCTCTTGCCAGGCTGTCATTGCCGACGAGGACCTGGTGGTAGAAATTCCCCGATATACGATCAATATGGTGTCCGAAAGCCATTAAAGATCCCGCAACCACAGGGAGAAAACCATGCGCTGGACCGACATAAGCGATATCGCTATCGAACTTTTCGAAGCACACCCCGATGTGGACCCCTTGGCACTCAATTTCGTCGATCTTCGTCAATGGGTGCTTGCCCTGCCTGATTTTGACGATGATCCCAATCACTCAGGTGAGAAGATTCTTGAGGCGATTCAGGCGGCCTGGATCGAAGAACTGGACTGAGCTTTCTGGTTCAGGTCAGCTCGGTTGCCCTCATCTCGATGGCCGAAATGGCGCCCGCGGCACACTCTGAGCGTGTGTATTTTCCCATCTTCGTTAAGTTATTGATTTAACGAAAGATTAATATCGCCCACATCGGAAGATCAGGGTGAAACCAACACCTAAAGTCCGTATAATTCCCCGGCTTATTTCGCACCTGTCTGGGCGGGGCCCAAAAGGCTATCCGCGGGGCAGTTGTTTATCCTTGAAATTCCAATTGGAGAACTCCCATGGCTGTAGAACGCACCCTGTCCATCATCAAGCCCGATGCTGTCGCCAAAAACATTGTTGGCAAAATTTACTCTCGCTTCGAGAGCAACGGTTTACACATCGTAGCTTCCAGAATGCTGCGCCTTTCAGACGTTGTTGCTGGTGGTTTTTACGGCGAACATCGCGAGCGTCCTTTCTTCAAGGACCTGGTTGAATTCATGACTTCTGGTCCCGTTGTCGTACAGGTTTTGGAAGGCGAAGGCGCCATCGCTAAAAACCGTGAGCTAATGGGGGCTACCAACCCACAGGAAGCCGCTGAAGGCACCATCCGCGCTGACTTCGCGTCCAGCATCGACGCTAACGCAGTTCACGGGTCGGATTCACCCGAATCGGCCGCCCGCGAAATCGCTTACTTCTTCGCTGCCAGCGATATCTGCGAGCGCTAGGAGCTTTTAAGCCGTGACCAGCCTCATCGCCAGCACTGTAGACGCAACCCAGCAGGAGCCTGAAAAGGTGAATCTGCTGGGCTTGCCTCTGGCTGCGATGGAACAGTACTTCCTGGAGCTTGGAGAGAAGAAATTCCGTGCCCAGCAGGTATTAAAGTGGATTCATCACCACGGAGTCACGGATATTGATGAGATGAGTAATCTCGGCAAGGTCCTCAGAGAAAAGCTCAAGTCCGTTGCTGAGATTAAACCTCCCGAAATTGTGAGTCAGCATGATTCCAACGACGGTACCCGCAAATGGGCAATTCGGGTTGAAGGCGGCGGCCTGGTAGAGGCTGTTCTCATTCCAGACGGCAAACGAGCGACGCTGTGTGTGTCGTCGCAGGTCGGGTGTAGTCTGGATTGTAGTTTTTGTTCCACCGGCAAGCAGGGATTCCAGCGGGATCTCTCAGCCGCAGAAATTATTGGCCAGGTTTGGCTGGCGATTAAATCCTATGACGCCTTTCAGTCTGCCAAGGGTCGCATAGTCACCAACGTGGTGATGATGGGCATGGGTGAACCCCTGCTCAACTTTGACAACGTCGTCGCGGCCATGGACCTGATGATGGAAGACAATGCCTATGGTATTTCCAAGCGACGGGTCACATTAAGCACCTCTGGTGTGGTGCCTGCGCTGGATAAGTTGGCCAAGGTGAGTGAGGTTTCCCTGGCGGTTTCATTGCACGCTCCCAACGATGCGTTGCGCAGTGAACTGGTGCCGATTAATCGCAAATACCCCATCGCGGTGCTGCTAGAGAGCGCTCGGAACTATATTGACGCTCAGAGCGACAAAAAACGTGTTGTTACTATCGAATATACCCTGATAGCTGGAGTGAATGACCAGCGGGAGCATGCTCAGGAACTTGCCCAGTTGCTCAAGGGTTATCCCTGCAAAATCAACCTGATTCCCTTTAATACCTTTGACCAGTCCGATTACCGTCGTCCCAGTGGTAATGCTGTATCCAGGTTCTGGCAAGTACTGGTAGATGCAGGATATATTGTGACTGTGCGAACTACCCGCGGAGACGATATTGACGCCGCCTGCGGTCAATTGGTCGGCCAGGTAGTGGATCGCACTCGCCGCAGCGAGCGCTATCGGGATGCTGCGCAACGACAAAACAATGATGTGCAATCGGGGCAGGGACAATGATGGGCATGGGGAAAGGAATTCGAATTCTGGCAACGCTGTTCACGGCATTGATGCTAAGCGCCTGCGTTACCACTACGGAGAGCGTTTTTACCGACAAAGCTGACCCGCAAAAAGCACTGGAGCGCCGGGTTGAGCTCGCGCGTAAGTACATTGGCGAAGGTGATTGGGAAAACGCCAAGCGCAACCTGAAGCTGGCTTACGAAATGGAGCCTAACAACGCTGAAGTGCACGAGGCTTTTGCACTGGTGTACCAGAGCACGGGCGAATTTGAGCTGGCCGAGCAGAGCTACAGAACAGCCATCAAACTGGATAGAAATTTCTCTCGCGCGCGCAACAATTACGCCACGTTCCTCTATTCGCAGCAGCGCTATGAAGAGGCAGCGGCACAACTGGAGTACGTGGTAAAAGATTCACTCTATAAGGCGCGGCCCCAGGCTTTTGTGAACCTGGGCCTGTGTCGCATTCAATTGTTTGACAATCAGGGCGCAGAGGAAGCTTTTCGTCGTGCCCTGACCATGGACCGCACCAACAGCATTGCCCTTCTGGAAGTTGCCCAGCTGCGTTTTGATGCAGGCGATGTCAAAAGTGCGGAATCCTATTACGACACCTATCGCCGGGTGTTAAGACAGCAATCCGCACGTGGCTTGTGGTTGGGTATTCGGATCGCCAGGGAAACCGGCGACCGCGATGCCGAGGGCAGCTACTCATTGGCATTGGCTAACCTGTATCCAGCTTCGGCTGAGTACGAGGCTTTTAAGCGGACCAAGTGACGTGACCAGCGATGTGTTATCACAGGTAGATGCGTTTGTGACACCGGGAGCGTTGTTGCGCAAGGCGCGACTGAACGCTGATTTTACCCAGCGGGAAGTGGAAGATCGGCTCAATTTGATGCCCGGCTATGTGGAGTTGCTGGAACGAGATGACTATCAGTCACTGCGCAGCCCTGCCTTTGCCCGCGGCTATGTCCGTGCCTATGCCCAGTTGATGAAGCTGGAAGAAGCAGCAGTGTTGGCGGCCTTTGATGAACAGCGCGAGACCTGGGAGCAGCAAAAGCAGCGAGTTGAGACCCAGTCACTGCAGCTTCAGAGCACTGGCCTGGGGGTGATTGTGGGTTTGGTGACGCTGCTTTTATTATTTTTTGCCCTCTGGTGGTGGTCGGGTCGCGATCAGGGTGGAGTTGAAGCTGCATCCCTGTATTACAGCGAAGTTACGGTAGCCGGAATCGATATCTCGGCAGGTGAACCATGAAAACTGAATCTCCGATCAAGCGCCGTGAATCCCGAAAAATTTACGTTGGCGATGTGGCCGTTGGAGGCGATGCGCCGATCAGCGTGCAGAGCATGACCAATACTGAAACCTGTGACGTGGCGGCCACGGTGTCCCAGGTTCAGGCGATTGCTGACGCCGGCGCCGATATTGTGCGCGTTTCTGTGCCCAGTATGGATGCGGCGGAAGCCTTCAAGCAGATTCGCGCGCAGGTCTCTGTGCCATTAGTGGCCGATATACATTTTGACCATAAGATTGCCCTCAAAGTAGCTGAGTATGGCGTCGATTGCCTGCGTATTAATCCTGGCAATATTGGTCGCGATGACAAGGTGCGAGAGGTGATCAATAGCGCCAGGGACAAAGGTATACCGATTCGTATTGGCGTCAATGCAGGGTCGCTGGGCAAAGAGCTGCAACGTAAATACGGTGAGCCTACGCCGGAAGCATTGGTGGAATCAGCGATGCACCATGTTGATATTCTCGACAAGCATAACTACCCGGACTTTAAGGTCAGTGTAAAAGCGTCTGAGGTATTCATGGCGGTCGCGGCGTATCGCTTGCTTGCAAAAGAGATCGATCAACCCCTGCATCTGGGTATTACCGAGGCGGGAGGGTTGCGCGGTGGCACCGTGAAATCGTCCGTTGGTCTGGGAATGCTGTTGATGGACGGCATTGGCGACACTATCCGGATTTCCCTGGCAGCCGATCCTGTCGAGGAAGTGAAAGTGGGCTTTGATATTCTCAAGAGCCTGAAATTGCGCAGCAATGGCATTAATTTCATCGCCTGTCCGAGTTGTTCAAGGCAGAATTTTGATGTGGTCGGCACCATGAACTCGCTGGAACAGCGCCTTGAGGATATTCGTACGCCTATGGATGTTGCCGTCATCGGCTGTATCGTCAATGGCCCCGGTGAGGCCAAAGAAGCCGATGTTGGACTCACTGGTGCCTCGCCCAGCAATCTCATTTACGTAGACGGCGAACCCGATCACAAGATCAGCAACGAAGCGTTCATCGATCACCTGGAAGAGGTCATTCGTGACAAGGCGACCAAGCTGGAACAACAACGCGCTGAGGAAGCTGAAAAGCTAATCCTCAAAAGCCCGGCCTGAAGCGGCCGAATTTATTGGAGTAGTTGTGAGCAATATTCGAGCCATCCGCGGGATGAACGATATCCTGCCGGATGTAACACCCTCCTGGCAGTACGTGGAGACTGTGATCGGCAGCCTGATGGCCAGCTATGGCTACAGCGAAATGCGGATGCCTATCGTTGAGCAGACGGATTTGTTTCGTCGCGGAGTCGGCGAAACGACCGATATTGTTGAAAAAGAAATGTATACCTTCCTCGACCGAAACGAGGAAAGCCTGACGCTGCGCCCCGAGGGAACCGCAGGTTGCGTTCGCGCGGCCATCCAACACGGCTTGCTTAACACTGTTCAGCGCCTCTGGTACACCGGCGCTATGTTTCGTTACGAGCGTCCGCAGAAAGGCCGACAGCGGCAGTTCCACCAGGTGGGTGCCGAGGCGTTTGGGGTAGCCTCTCCGGATATGGATGCAGAGGTCATTCTGCTGACAGCCAGGCTATGGCGGGAGCTGGGTATAGCGGAAGATGTGCAGTTGCAGTTGAATTCCATCGGCAATGCGGAATCACGCAATGCCTATCGCGACGCACTCGTGGCCTACTTGCGTGAAAGAGTGGACGCGCTGGACGAAGACAGCCAGCGACGCCTGGACAGCAATCCACTGCGTATCCTCGACAGTAAGAACCAGGAGACACAGGCGGTGCTTGATGGCGCTCCCTCCCTGGTGGACTTTCTCGATGAGGAGTCCGCCGCCGACTTCAGTCGTTTGCGCGAGCTGCTGGACGCGGCGGGAGTTGCCTACAGCTTGAACCCCAGGCTGGTACGCGGCCTTGATTACTACAACAAGACTGTCTTTGAGTGGGTCACAGATCGGCTTGGTGCCCAGGGCACCGTTTGTGGCGGTGGACGTTACGATGGTCTGGTTGAACAGTTGGGCGGCAAATCTGTTCCCGGTGTGGGCTTTGCCATGGGTATTGAACGTCTGGTGCTGCTGCTTGAAGAATGCGGACAGTTACCGCCAGCAGAGGCCAGTGCCGATGTCTATGTGGTGAGCTTCGGTGATTCCGCCCAGACAGCAGCGTTGGCGGCAGCAGAGCAGTTGCGTGATGCCCTCCCTGGCCTCAGAATCGTGCAGCATAATGGCGGTGGCAGTTTTAAGAGCCAAATGAAAAAAGCCGATAAAAGCGGCGCTCGCCTGGCACTTATTTGGGGTGATGACGAAGTGGCCGCAAATACGGTTAGCATCAAGCCCCTGCGTGAGCAAAATAATGAGCGAGTAGGGCAGCAGTCGGTGGCCCGGGCCGAATTGGAACAAACCCTGCGGGCATTGCTCGCAGTTTGATTGGTTAAGAGGAAAAGTAGAACGTGGAACAATACCGTACGGAAGAAGAACAGGTTGAAGCATTGAAACGATGGTGGGACGAGAATGGTCGTTCCACGATGGTAGCAATTATCGTTGCCCTCGGACTTGGCTTTGGTTGGCAGGGTTGGCAAAAGTATCAACAGGATGAGCTGGAAGGCGCCTCGACGAGTTATCAATCTATGTTGCAGATGCTGTCTGAGCAGGACGATGAGGGTGCAGCCGCAGTCGCCGTAGACATCAAGCAAAACTACAGTCGCAGCACCTACGCGCAATTTTCAGCCCTTCATTTGGCTCGTATCGCCGTCAATGAAGGTGATCTCGCGACGGCTGAGTCGGAACTTCGCTGGGTATTGGGTCGCGCTGACAAGGGCAGTGATAGCGCACAGCTAGCTCAGCTGCGCCTGGCTCGTGTGCTGGCATCCGGAGACGATGCGCAGCAGGCCCTCACCATATTGGACAGTACTGACCCTGGTGCCTATGCGTCGGCTTACCAGGTCGCCCGAGGAGACATTCTGTTATCACAGGGCCGCAGTGATGAAGCTCGGCAGGCGTACTCGTCAGCTTTGATGCTGGCATCCCGTGGAGAAGGCCAGGTGAATATGGCCATGCTGCAGCAAAAGCTGCAAAGCCTGAGTCAGCGAGCACCGCGAGAGTTGGCAGCTCCTCTGGAGCCTTCTGTACCTGCCTTGACTGAAGCTCCGGCTGATACTGCCGATAGCGAAAAGGAGTAGTTTATGCGGCCCATGCAGTGGTTAATAACGATCCCTCTCATACTTAGCCTGGGTGCCTGCAGCACCGTTAAGGGATGGTTCGAGATGGACGATGACGATGACCCGACCGCGCCGGTTGAACTGGTTGATATAGAGCAGACGGTAAAAATCAAAAAGCTCTGGTCGGTAGGCGTTGGCGATGGGCAGGGCAAAGGGCTTTATCGCCTGCAACCGGTAATGACAGGTGACACTCTTTACGCAGCTTCTGCAGAAGGCGAAGTCAAAGCTATCGACCGGAACAATGGCAAGGCCCTGTGGAAAGTTGATCTGGAAACGAAGCTTTCTGGCGGTGTTGGTCATTACGGCGACGCGGTGTTTCTTGGTAGTTCTGACGGTTCGGTGTTGAAGCTGTCTGCTGCCACTGGCGAGCTGCTGTGGTCTACCCGATTGCAGGGAGAGGTGCTTGCGCCGCCGCAGGGCAATGGCCAGGTGGTCGTTGCACAAACCTATGACGGTAAGCTTCAAGGGCTTGATGCGGACTCCGGCGAAAAGCTGTGGACCTATGACAGTGACGTGCCGGTGCTGACAATTCGCGGTACTAGTGCGCCGATTCTGAATGGCAATACGGCCTACGCCGGCTTTGCTAACGGGAGAGTCGTCGCTTTTAACGCAGACACGGGCGGTGTCATGTGGGAGGTACGTGTTGCGATCTCACAGGGGCGCTCGGAAATCGAACGCATCGTCGATGTGGATGGGCAAATGGCCCTGATCGGCAATGAATTATATGCCGCGAGCTATCAGGGCAGGGTTGTAGCAATAGACGTGGCCTCAGGTCGAAAACTGTGGCAGAAGGACGTGTCCTCGTTTTCTGGAGTTTCTCAGGGCTTCGGCAACGTTTATGTCACCGATGAAGACGGCACAATAAGCGCTTATCTTCGCAATGGCCAGGGCCTCCGCTGGGAGCAAAGCGCTTTGGGTTACCGGGAATTGTCACGGCCCACACCGGTCAGTAGCTATGTGGCAGTGGTTGACCTCGAGGGCTACCTGCACCTTGTTTCGCAGGTTGATGGTGAGTTTGTCGGTAGGGTGAAAGCTGGAGGCGGTGGCGCGAGGGCCGATATGATTGCCAATGGTAACGTGCTGTACGTATTCACTAACAGTGGCAGCTTAATCGCCTATGAGATCACTGCAAAGTAATGATTCCAGTGATCGCTCTGGTAGGGCGCCCCAATGTTGGCAAATCGACGCTTTTTAACCAGCTGACGCGCAGTCGGGATGCCTTGGTCGCGAATTTACCCGGTCTCACCCGGGACCGTAAGTATGGCGAGGCAAGTCTGGGCTCGCGGCCTTATATGGTTATTGATACCGGCGGCATCAGCGGTGATGAGGATGGTATAGATTCAGAAATGGCAGACCAATCACTGGTCGCCATTGAAGAAGCTGACGCGGTACTCTTTTTGGTAGACGCCAGGGAGGGGCTTAATCCTGCAGATCAGGCTTTGGCCAAACACCTCAGACAACGCAATAAGTCATTTCATCTGGTCGTGAATAAAATCGATGGTCTTGATGCAGATATAGCTAGCAGTGACTTTTACGCTTTGGGTGTTGAGTCCATGTTTGCTATTGCTGCGAGTCATGGGCGGGGTGTGCGCAACATGATCGGTGAGGTCATGGCGAACTTTCCCGAGGAAGAGCGTACAGAGGAGGATGAAGCCTATCCTAACAGCACCCGCGTCGCTGTCGTTGGCAGGCCCAATGTGGGTAAGTCCACGCTGGTCAATCGCCTGCTGGGTGAGGACAGGGTTGTCGTTTTCGACGAGCCTGGTACCACTCGGGACAGTATTTATATCGATTATCAGCGCGATGAGCAGGAATATACGCTGATCGATACCGCAGGCGTGCGGCGCCGCAAAAACGTGAAACAGACGGTGGAAAAATTCTCTATCGTTAAAACTCTCAAGGCGATTGACGACGCCCATGTTGTTATTTTAGTCATGGATGCACACGAAGGTATCGTCGACCAGGATATGCATCTGCTAGGACACTGTATCGAGAAGGGGCGCGGCCTGGTATTGGCAGTTAACAAATGGGACGGCATTGAGCCGGATCAACGGGACTGGATTAAGAGTGAACTAGGGCGTCGCCTGGCCTTTGCAGATTTCGCGGACACTCATTTCATTTCTGCACTGCATGGTACAGGCGTAGGGCATCTCTATAAGTCGATTAATGCGGCCTTTGAGTCGGCTACCCGAGAGCTTTCGACTAACGCGCTGACCCGGATACTTGAGGGCGCAGTATTTGATCATGCGCCCCCGATGATAAACGGCCGTCGAATTAAAATGCGTTATGCTCATGCCGGGGGTCGCAATCCACCGCTGATTGTCATTCACGGCAACCAGACCGGAAAGGTGCCCACCAGCTATGCTCGCTATCTGGAAAAAATCTATCGCCGGGAGTTGAAGCTCGTTGGTACGCCCGTTCGTATAGAGTTTCGTACCTCGGATAACCCATACGCAGAAAAGCGTAGCAAGCTCACCCAGAGACAGGTCCAACGAAAACGCCGGCTGACGTCGCACGCCAGCAAGAACAAGAAAACCAAAAAATAGGTTCGACTTTTCGGTGGCGGCATATGAGCGATGACCCCAGACCTGACCTAAACTGCCGAGAGAATGTAGAGCTGTTTGTCGACTGCTTTTATCAGCGCTTGCTTGCAGACGAGCAACTTGCACCTATTTTTCTCGACGTTGCCCGGATAGACCTGCAGGTACATCTCCCACTGATTAAAAGTTACTGGTGTAAATTGTTGCTGGGTGAGAATGCTTATCGAAGGCACACCATGAATATCCATCGCCAACTTCATGCCAGGCGCAGTCTGGGTTCTGCGGACTTTGAGCGCTGGTTGAACTTGTTTTGTGACACCTTGGATCGTTCCTTTACCGGGCCTTATTCTCAAAAAGCCAGGCGTATAGCGGGTGCTATAGCAGCTAACATGCAGCAAGGTCTGTCTATTTAAATATCTAACCTATTGATATAGTTGAATAAATAAAATATTTGCTGTTTTCTTGTTGTGCAATCGAATTATGGTGTTATAGTTACGTATAACACCGTATCAGTGAGATTGTGAAAATGAGCCTCAAGCTAAGAAAACAAGTTTTAAACCGCAGGGACCATCGCATTATCGTGCACCTTGGTTTGCTATTGATTTGTGCAATGCTCAGCTTGGTGGGCGTGGGTGCACTGGCCTTTTTGTGCTTCCTGCCCGCCGCTGGCCTGGTTGAAGCTTTGTCAATAATCTCACCTACTCCAGCCACGCAACGCATATAGAGGTCCAGATTATGTTTCGTGTATTCATACTGTTATCACTGATTGTTATAGTCAGCACAGTGGTGAAGGCTGAGGTCGATCCAGGTCAGGTCAGCAGCATGGCCCTGGCACAGATTCAGCACTGTCTGGACTTGCGCGTCACTGGTGTGGCCTCGATGCCTGTAGCAAGTAATGAAATCGGCTTGTCCTTTCGTGGACTGGGTGCCACGCTGGGAATTGGCTTGATGACACTTCTCTTCTTTGTGCCCGCCGCATTGTTTTCCGAGTTCCTGATGCGCCGCGGTGAACAAAGCGACCAGACAGAGACGGCCTAAATAGAGGGAGCAACTATGAAAGCGTTAGCAATATCAGTAATGGCCCTGGCAAGTTTTAATGTGCAGGCGGAAACGCTGAGAGTCACGGATCTTGAGGTTGAAAACGTTTCAGTTCAGGGCAGTGTAGAGGTGCAGATTGAACAGGGGGAGACAACTGAACTCCTGATTCGGGGTGACCAGGACAAGCTGGATATGCAACCGTTTTATACTCGGGGCGAAACGCTGGTGCTTGGACATTCCGAGCAGCACAAAGGCACGAGTTTCTCTTCGGTCAAATACATGCTTACTTTGCCCGACGTTAATGAGATTTGGCTCAGTGGCAGCGGCGATATCTTTGTGAAACCCTTTGAAACCGACGAGCTCCTGCTAGCCGTTGATGGCTCGGGAGATATCAAATTGTTTTCTGTCGTTGCCAGAGAAGTTAAAGCCCGAGTGCGAGGCTCGGGTGATATCAAGCTGGCGGAAGTAGAATCACCCAAAGTTGAGCTACTGGTTGCGGGTTCTGGTGATGTGGCTGTTGGCAAGCTGACCGCAGAGGCGATTGAAGCGACTATTAGCGGGTCTGGAGACATCAGGGTAAAAAAGGCGTCAACCAAAGTGTCTTCTATTGAAATTAATATAGCGGGCGGTGGCGAAGTTGATCTCAGCGCCGTGGCTGTCAGCGCTGCAGAAATTAATATCATTGGCTCGGGAGATGCTCGGGTAGGCGAGGTGAATGACCTGGAGGTCAACATTATCGGCAGCGGTGATATTTACTACGCTGGAGACCCAGACATTGATAGTAATGTACTGGGATCTGGCGACTTGAATCGAGAGCGGTAATCAGGAGACCAACCTGTGACTGTTGAATGGAACGATAAACAGCCGATTTACCGCCAACTGCGAGACTTGGTGGCTGAGCGGATTATGGACGGCAGCTTTCCCGAGGGCGAAGCCATTCCCTCGGTGCGTCAAGTCTCTGCAGACTATAAGATCAATCACCTGACAGTTGGTAAAGCCTACCAGGAACTGGTTGACGAAGGCTTGCTGGAGAAGCGCCGTGGTCTGGGCATGTTTGTGACAGTAGGAGCATGTTGTGCGCTTACGAGTAATGAAAAACAGCAGTTTATCGACGAAGAAGTGAGCGCATTCCTCGAAAGAGCGAAAGTGCTGGGAATGGATACTCAGGAGGTAGTGGGATTGCTACTGGAAGCAGGGGGAAGACGCTAATGGACCATATTGTCGAAGCTAAGGGATTAACGCGAAAATTCGGCGACCTTAATGCTGTTGATCATGTTGATTTTACTATTCCCCCCGGTGCTGTGTTGGGGTTGATCGGTCCCAATGGTGCGGGCAAAACCACTTTGCTCCGGGCACTGTTGGGCCTCACGGAGTATCGGGGAGAACTGAATGTTCTGGGGAATAGCCCCAGAACCCAGCGTTCTCGCTTGATGGAGGAAGTGTGCTTTATCGCCGATACCGCGGTGCTTCCGCGGTGGATGCGCGTAGAGCAATTGCTCGATTATGCCAGCGGTATTCACCCCCGCTTTGATCGCAGTATCGCCCTAAGTTATCTCAAGGATACGGACGTGCGTCTTAATGGACGCATCAAAAATTTGTCCAAGGGTATGATGGTTCAGGTTCACCTAGCCCTGGTAATGGCTATCGACGCTCGCCTGTTGATTCTGGATGAGCCGACCCTGGGCTTGGATATTCTGTTTCGTAAGCGCTTTTTTGAGCAGTTGATATCGGACTATTTCGATCAGGAGCGCACCATCATTATTTCGACTCATCAGGTGGATGAGGTCCAACATATTCTCACTGATGTGATGTTTCTTAATCGCGGCAAAAAGATCTTGCAGCGCTCCATGCTGGAAATTGAAGAGCAATTTGTGCAGCTTAATGCCGTCGGCGATTCCGCTGCCAAGGCACAGGGTATTCCACATTTAGGCTCACAGAGCATTTTAGGTGGCAAAGCCGTTATTTATGAGGGCATTGAACGGGAGTCCCTGGCACCATTGGGTGAACTTCGAACGCCATCGGTGGCTGACCTGTTTGTGGCAATGATGGGAGGAGACAAGTAATGGCATCTACCGCTTCGCTCCGTCGATTTACCCTTCTGCAAAAAGAGATACAGGAGTACAAACTGTCGTTTGTGTGGACGCCTGTTATTGTCGCAGTGGTCCTCACCTTGCTGATGTTCGCCAGCGTGTTGGTGGCGGGCAGAATTTCCGCGATGGGAGACACTATTCTCGAGGTCATTATGGCAGAGAAAACCAATGTCTCTCCGACCATTACTATTAACATTGATGATACCGAGATTACATCGGGAGATTCCTCTGCCGCAGAACCGGTTTACGAGGTTGAAGTCGCCTCGGCCGATGATGCGCCCTCAGAGGAAGACTGGAACTTCTCACGAAGCTGGCGCTTCGAACCAGAAAAACGGGACAAGCCCGATTACGAATCATCAGAAGTTGGCAGCCTTAACCCGGTGTTGAATGTAATCAATGGATTTTTCCTGCTTCTGGGAATATGGGTCACAACCAGTTATCTACTGGGTTCTCTTTACAATGACCGCAAGGATCGCAGTATTCTTTTCTGGAAGTCGATGCCGGTGTCTGAGTGGGAGGAGGTGCTTACCCGGTTTATAGTGGCGCTGGTTGTTATTCCCGCCTTGTACATTGGTGTCTCGATGCTATTGCAATTGTCTTTCGTGTTGCTGGCGATGCTGATGGTGTGGCGTATGGATATGGACCCCTTTGTCACCGTGTTGGCTAATATTCGTTTTGGTGATCTTTTACTGGATCAGGTCGGAGGCTGGCTGATGACAGCTCTCTGGGTGGCGCCAGTGTATGGCTGGTTTCTGTTGGCCTCTGCATGGGCCAAACGAGCACCCTTTATTGTGGCCGTTGCGCCCGTTATTGGCATTATGCTGCTGGAAGGTTTTTTGCTGGGAACCGATTATGTCTATGCCGCTGTGATTAGTCATATTCCTCACTATGTTGGTGGCGAGAGTGTGGTGGGCTTTTACATCAATGGCGTGTTTTGGCAGGAAGTGGATCTTTTCAGTATGTTTTGTGGCTTGGTTTTCGCGGCGATAACCCTGATAGGATCCATCTATTTGCGACGCTATCGATTTGACATCTGACGACAGCCTGACAGTGAGAGCAAAGCGCCCTGGTCCGTTCGGTCCAGGGCTTCTTGTTACTGCTGCTTTTATTGGTCCTGGTACGGTGACGACTGCCAGCATCGCCGGTGCGGGCTTCGGCTATGCATTGCTCTGGACGCTGCTGTTTTCGGTAGTTGCCACCGCGGTCTTACAAGAAATGTCCGCTCGCCTTGGCCTGGTCACGCGCCGGGGCTTATCCCAGGCGATTCGCGAGACTTTTGCCGGACGCTGGTATGGCCCTCTGGCAGTTTTTCTGGTGGTGGCCGCGGTCGGCTTTGGGAATGCGGCTTACGAGGCGGGCAATATTACCGGTGCGGCTCTGGGGCTGCAGGGTATAAGTGGTATTCCCAGTTGGATCTGGGCACTGGCGGTTGGCTTATCCTCGGGAGCCTTGTTGCTAAGCGGCCGTTACAGTTTGATTGAACATGTGCTGGTCGCCCTGGTGCTGCTGATGAGCACGGTGTTTCTGTTAACGTTTTTGATGGTGCGCCCCCCGTTAGAAACGCTGGTCGCTGGAATGTTGCAACCCAGTTTGCCCGAGGGGTCTCTGTTAACTGCAATTGCGCTTATTGGCACCACCGTGGTGCCTTATAACCTGTTTTTACATTCCAGTGCGGTGCAGGAAAAATGGCGGGAAGACTTGCCGATTGCAGATTCACTAAGGGCGGCGCGAGTCGATACCGGCTTGTCTATTGGTCTTGGCGGCTTGATTACTTTGGCGATTATGAGCACTGCTGCTGCCGCCTTTTTTGGTTCTGGTGCCCAGGTGTCTGCTGCCAATATTGCCCAGCAACTGGAGCCTTTGCTGGGCTCAGCGGCGCGCTACTTTTTTGCTGCTGGGCTATTTGCAGCCGGCCTTAGCAGTGCCGTAGCAGCACCATTGGCAGCGGCTTACGCCGTATGCGGGGCTTTGGGCTGGGAACGCGAGCTGTCTTCCTTGCGCTTTCGTATGGTGTGGTTGCTGGTGCTGGCCAGTGGTACTTTTTTTGCTGTGATTGGAACCAGTCCCCTGGCGGCGATACTTTTTGCCCAGGCTGCCAATGGTTTATTGCTGCCTGTTTGTGCCGTATTTCTGCTGCTGGTAATGAATCGCTCACAACAGTTGGGCGACTACCGTAATGGTATCGCCAGTAACGTGCTGGGAGCTTTTGTGGTGCTGGTGACCCTCGGGCTGGGCGGACTCAAACTGTTAAAGGTTTTCGGGTTGGTTGGTTAGCGCCTTGGGCTCCCGAAGCGCTGCGTTAAAACGCTACAGTACTTTATGTAGCGCTGTTAACAGGGTGTTAGGCTCTTCCACCATAATGGTGTGGCCGGCGCCCGGTAACATGACGACTTCAACTTCGGGCAGGGCCTCTTGTAAGGGACGGGTACCTCGGCTGGGGGTCAGTCGATCTTCCACGCCCAGTATCATCAGCGCCGGACATTGCACTTCTTCAGCTCGGTCCAGTCCGGTGGTGTAATCGTTGCAGGCGTTCATGTCGTTGAATAACACACCCGGTGCCGCTCGTTCATAGAGGCGCAGGGTATTACCGATCATCCATATTCCCGAATTGCGGTTGCCGCCGTACTGGTGCCGTTTGCTGTAACCCCACTGGGTCAGCATGTCGAAAGCGGCGTGGTCGTTGTTGCGCGCGGCATCGAGTATGGCGTCGGAGACTGGCATCGGCGCAGTTGTTCCCACTAGCGCAATGGCCCTGATACGTTGCGGGTAACGCGCCGCGCACTCCAGTGACACCAGACTGCCCAGGCTGTGGCCAGCAAGCGCCGCTCGATCTATTTTCAGCGCATCGAGTAAATCTATTATCCACTCCGCCATAGCCTCAATGCTGGGGCGAAGTGCACCCGTTGAGCGACCATGGCCGGGCAGGTCGACAGCAACGACATTGCGTCCATGGCGGGCAAAATGTCGGGACGCCAGCGTCCACACGGTATGATCCATACCCGAGCCGTGGATGAACACCACGGTCTCCTTGTTTGGATCTATCTCCCGGTTGTTGGTGTAGCAATAGCTGCTGTCGCTATTTACATCTGTCCTCATCGTTGACCCTCCTGTCGTTCCATGGCCTTGCCCGCTGCACGCAGCCCCTGTTTCAGGTCGCCGATCAGGTCATCGCAATCTTCCAGGCCAATGGAAAGGCGTATTGTGCCCTCGCTAATACCACCGGCAGCCAGTGCTGCAGCGTCCATACGATGGTGAGTCGTGCTCGCCGGGTGGATAACCAGCGACTTGGCATCGCCTACATTGGCCAGGTGAGAGAACAGGTCCAGAGCGTCGACAAAGGCAATGCCTGCACCGCGACCACCCTTGAGGTCAAAGCTGAATACGGCGCCACAACCTCGCGGAAGTAGCTCGCTGGCCAGGCTCTGGTCAGGATGGCCGTCCATTTCCGGATACGACACCTTAGCGACAATGTCCTGGTTGTGGAGGAATTCAACGATGCTACGAGTGTTCTGTACGTGACGCTGCATGCGCATCCCCAGAGTTTCTATGCCCTGCAGGATATGAAACGCTGAGGTAGGACTCATGCAGGCGCCAAAATCCCGCAGGCCCTCTTTACGTGCTCGGGTAATAAATGCCGCAGGTCCAAACTCTTCTGTAAATACCATTTGGTGAAAACCGTCATAGGGTTCGCTAAGCGTTGGAAACTTACCCGAGGCCTCCCAATCAAAGCAGCCGCTGTCTACCAGCAGTCCGCCTATCACCACACCGTGGCCACTGAGAAACTTGGTGGCTGAGTGCTGGATCAGGTCGGCACCCAGCTCGAAGGGTTTTATCAGGTATGGAGTGGTAAACGTGGAGTCCACCATTAACGGCAGGCCTGCATCGTGGGCTACCGCTGCGACTTCAGGGATATTTAGCACATCCAGTCCGGGGTTTCCCAGGGTCTCGGCAAACACCAGCCGAGTATTGTCTTGTATTGCAGCTGCAAAAGACTGGGGATCCCTGGGATCAACGAAGGTCGTTTCAATGCCGAAGCGGGGCAGGGTGTAGGCCAACAAGTTGTGGGTGCCACCGTAAACCGCAGCAGAGGCCACGATATGGGAGCCCGCACCCATCAGGGTGACGATTGCCAGATGCAGGGCGGCCTGGCCGCTGGCAGTAGCAATGGCTCCAACGCCGCCTTCCAGAGCGGCAATGCGTTCCTCAAGAACAGCATTGGTGGGGTTGCTCAGGCGCGAATAAACGTGGCCAGCGCGTTCAATATTAAAGAGCGAAGCCGCATAGTCCGAATCGGGAAAGGTGAACGAAGCGGTCTGGTAGATGGGCGTAGCGCGCGCACCTGTCGTCGGGTCAGGTTGGGCGCCAGCGTGCAGCGCCATGGTGTCCAGTCCAGGGTATTTAGGTCCAGCCATTTTTCTCTCCTATGCGGTGCGCGGTTTAAACGCTAAAGCCGCCCAGTTTGGTTTCCAGGTATTCCTCGATACCCTCGCGGGCACCCTCGCGTCCCAGCCCGCTTTCCTTCATGCCGCCAAAAGGTGCGGCGGCGCTGGTTGGGTTGATATCGTTAATGCCGATAATGCCGAAGTGTAACGCTTCAAAACTGCGCACGGCACGAGACAGGTTTTGAGTGTAAACATAGGCGGCCAGCCCGTAGCTGGTATCGTTGGCCATGGCGATAACGTCGTCTTCATCGTCAAAAGGCACCACTGCAGCTACCGGTCCGAAAGTTTCCTCGCGGTAAATCAGCATATCTGGAGTAATAGCACTGATCATCGTTGGTGCGTAAAAGTGTCCTTTATCGAGACCTTCGCCCCGCAGGCGCTGCCCACCTGTATGCAATGTGGCACCCTTGGCCAGCGCGTCTTGCACCTGTTTATCCACTTTCTCTACGGCGGCTTCATTTACCAGCGGACCGATGCTATTGGCAGGGTCCAGCCCGCTGCCCGCACGCATTTTCTCGATGCGGGCCTGCAGGGTTTCAAGGAACGGATTGAGGATCTTGCGCTGCACGAAAATGCGGTTCGGGCTAATGCAGGCCTGGCCCGTGTTCAGGAATTTCACCAGAGATAAGCCCTTGGCAGCGTGCACAGGGTCTGCGTCATCGTAGACTATGAAGGGCGCATGACCCCCCAGTTCCATGGACACTCTTTTCAGCTGTGCAGCAGCATCGGTTGCCAGTTTTTTGCCGACCGCCGTAGAGCCGGTGAAGGTGAGTTTTCTAACGCTGGGGTTGGTACAGAATTCCTCGCCGATAGGGCGGGGATCCGAAGCGGTGACAAGGTTGACCACGCCCGCAGGTAAGCCCACCTCGTGGAGAATTTCGTAGACGGCTATAGCACACAGTGGTGTGGCTTCAGCGGGTTTTAGAACGACTGTACAGCCTGCCGCCAACGCCGGTGCCAATTTACGAGTAAGCATCGAAATCGGGTAGTTCCACGGTGTCACTGCAGCGACAACACCCACTGGTTGTTTTTGCACTAAAAAGCGCTGGTCGCTGCGGGCAGATGGAATGGTCTCGCCGTAGATGCGTTTTGCTTCCTCTGCAAACCAGAGCAAAAAATCGGCCGCATATTTCACTTCGTTCAGCGACGCCTTCAGTGGCTTGCCCTGTTCTTTTGTCATTAATTCTGCGAGTGCGGGGCGGCGCTCCATCATGAGTTGGTGGGCCGCATACAGTTTCGCCGAGCGCTCATAGGCGCTGCTGGCAGCCCACGAAGGCAAGGCAGCGGTCGCTGCCGCAATGGCCGCCACCGCATCTTCTCGTTCACCGTTAGGGACTTCGCCTATGACCTCGCCGTTGGCAGGATTGTAGACAGGGAATGTTGCTTCCCTGGTATGCCACTCACCGTTGATATACACGCCGTGCTCCTGTGCAAAAACACTGTAAATCCCGAATAAAATTCAAGCGCACTGAAGAAAAACTAAAGGCTATGCATTGCTTGCAGTGCGCGGGCAAGGATAGCATGATTGTTCGCCTGAACTGCAGGCTTGGAGTGGTTTCTTGGACGCCAATCTCGATAAGACTAATTTTACGGCGACGCTGTTTGTTATTTTTCTGGTTTCGGTGCCTCTGGTCCTGAACCCCGAGGGAGGCGCTGCGCTGGTGCAGCAAAGCTATGCGTTTATAGCCACCAACTTCGGCTGGCTTTACGCTCTTGCAGGCATTGGCGCCATACTGGTTTTAGCTTGGTTGGCCTTTGGTCGCTATGGCAAAGTGAGACTCGGCGCGGCGGATGAAACGCCGGAATACAGCACTTATAGTTGGATCGCCATGTTGTTCTGCGCAGGAGTCGGTGCAGGATTGATGTACTGGTCTGCGATTGAGTGGGCGTACTACTACGATGGCCCTCCATTCGGTGCCGAACCTCATTCAGTGGAAGCCGCCAAGTGGGCCTCGTCTTATGGTATTTTTCATTGGGGCTTCACCGCCTGGGCATTTTATTGTCTTCCCACGCTGGCAATTGCTTATCCGTTTTATGCGCAAAAAGTACCGGTGCTGAAATACAGCGTCGGCTGTCACTATTGGTTGAAGGGTAAAGAGGAGAGTTTGCCGGCTAGGGCAATGGACTTCCTTTTCATGATTGCCATGATCGGCGGCGCGGGCTCTTCGCTGGGTTTTTCAACGCCCCTTATTGCCGCTTTGATTTCTCGACTTACCGGCATTGAGACTGGGTTTGGTCTGGAGGTTGGCGTCGTCCTGCTGTGCGTTATCATTTTTGCTACCAGCGTGTATATGGGGCTTGAGCGAGGCATTAAACGCCTCAGCGATATCAATATGTTTTTGGCACTGGTGCTGTTGGCGTTTGTTTTTGTTGCGGGTCCCAGCCTGTTTATTGTCAAAACATCGCTTAACAGTATCGGCACAGTGATCCAGAACTACGTGGCGATGAGTTTCTGGACGGATCCCTTCACCGAGTCCGGATTTTTTGAGGACTGGACCGTGTTTTACTGGGCCTGGTGGATAGCCTATGGTCCTTTTGTCGGTATGTTTGTTACCCGCATCTCGCGCGGCCGCACGATTAGACAAGTCATTGGTGGCATGTTGCTCTATGGAACTCTGGGTGGTGCTTTGTTTTACATGGTACTGGGGAATTTTTCTCTGGGCCTGCAAATGAGCGGAGAGTTGGATGTGTTGGCTGTCATGGCACAGAGCGATGGTAATCAGGCTATTGTCGCCAGCTTCGATCAGTTGCCGCTGGCGGGCCTCGCCATAGGGTTGTTTTGTTTTGTGAGTATCATCTTTTCCGCCACGACCTACGATTCTGCATCCTACATCCTTGCTTCCAGCGCAAGCCATCGCTTACATCCCAGTGAAGATCCACCTCGATGGCATCGCAGTTTCTGGGCCGTGGCCCTGGCAATATTGCCGCTCACGCTGATGTATATTGGCGGCATCAAAGTGGCCCAGACTTCGGTGCTGGTGGCATCTCTGCCTATTCTATTGACCGGGGTATTGTCGACGATCGCACTGATTAAGTCTCTGCAGCGCGATCATAGTGCACAGGAGTAGCGTTCACGGGTCTAGTTCGCGTCGTGATCGAGTTGCAATTGCTGGTCCAATGCTACTTGTTTGAGTAGCCATGATCTAAAAACTTCTATTTTGGCTTGTTCCCGTTGTTCCTTGCGACAGGCCAAGTACCAGCTGCGCGGATTTATTACTCTCAGCCCCGGGAACATTTCGACTAATGCTCCGTTGGCGAGGTCTCGAGAAATATAGGGCTGCTGCGCCAAAGCGATGCCCATGCCCTGGGCGGCGCTGCTTAGTGCCAGGTCATAACTTTCCAGTTGCAAGCCTTGTGTCATATCAACGGCAGTAATGCCCTGCGTTTCCAGCCAGGTTGGCCAGTCGTTGGCGGAAGGGTAAACCTGTAGCAAATCTCGTGGCGGGATATCCTGTGGCTTGCTCAGCGTATCGTGATTCTTTTTCAGGTAGCTGGTGCTGCAAACTGGAAACATCTGCACATCGAACAAATGGTCGTAGTGCAGCCCGGGGTTGTCCGCAACGCCAATCATTATTGCCGCATCGACATCGTCGTGTTCAAAGTCCGCATCCATTTGCGCAGTGGTCAAGCGAACCTGCATGTCTTCGTGCTCCGCTTGAAAGCTGGGTAGCCGCGGCAGAAGCCACCGAATGGTGAAGGTGGAATAGACCTGCAAAGTTAATACTGTCACTGGCGAACTGCTGAGTATGCGCTCAGTTCCCTCGGCGATACTGTCTAGGGCATTTCTAAGAATAGGGTAGTAAAGAAGTCCCTTGCGCGTGAGTTCTATGCCCCTGGTGCGACGGGTGAAAAGAACCAGCCCTAAATGTTCTTCCAGCGCTTTGATCTGGTGACTGACCGCGGACTGGGACACGCTCAGTTCGCTGGCCGCGTCCTTAAAACTGAGATGTCTCGCCGCTGCCTCAAAAGCACGTAGGGCGTTTAAGGAGGGGAGGCGACGCCGTTTGTTTTGGGGCATGCAGTCACCCTTTATTAGTCTTATAGATGTAAGGGGTTATACAGCGCGTGGATAATTGTGTCTATGTGTTGATCGCAGTAGCTTCATTCGAACGCATGATTGCAGAATCAAGGCCGAAATAGAGTGCAAGTCTTGAGAGAGTGAGAGGGCGAATGCTTTCGCCTAATACGGGGCATTGGGCTAGAATAATCGAGGTGTCCGCGTTTAGACTTAAAGCGGGCGGGTAGCGTAAAGCAGGTAGCCTAGAGCAAAAGAGATGAATCTTATGAGCCAGTTATTAGAGGGCAGGGTGGCGTTGGTAACGGGTGCTGGTGCTGGCATTGGTCGCGCGATTGCTCGCGCATTCGTTCGCGCTGGCGCTAGCGTTGTGGTTGCTGAATATAATGAGGAAACCGGGGCACAGGTAGCGACAGAACTTGCAGAACTCGGAGGCGAGGGGCTGTTCATCCGCACTGACATCATGGATGTTGCAAGCGTTACTGCAGCCGTTGAGGAGACCATCTCTCGTTGGGGTACCATCGATATTCTGGTAAATAACGCTTATCCAACCATGACTCATCGCCCAGCGGGCATTGAAGCTATTGACCAGCAACGGTTGCGTGACAGCATGACCGCAGGATTTTTTGCTGCGACTACTGCAATGCAGGCGGCTTTCCCGTCCATGAAGAGTCGCAGTTATGGTCGGGTCATTAATATTTGTTCTTTAAACGGTGTAAATGCACACAAATTCACTGCCGACTACAATGCGGCCAAAGAGGCTCTAAGGGCCTATACCCGAACAGCCGCAGTGGAGTGGGCTCCGCACGGCATTACTGCAAACATAATTTGCCCCGGGGCAGCCACGACACCTTTTAAGGCGCTGGCAGAGTTTATGCCTGGTATGGCCGATGAGATTAAGAAAACAAATCCCATGGGATATATGGGGGACGCGGAGCGGGATATTGCGCCTGTTGCAGTATTTTTGGCCTCAGATATGTCTGTCTATATGACGGGCAATACACTTTTTGTAGATGGTGGCGGTCATATAAACGGCGTACCGTGGGCACCTGAGATAGACGTTTAGGCGCTTTAAAACGACTGCTCAAAACCTGTCGACAGCCAGTCTATACTGTCCCAAAGAAGATCATAGGCACAACTCCCGAAATACAAAAATGCGAGAACTCAATGAGCACATCGAACTTCAAGGATAAAACCGTCATTATCACTGGCGCCTCGGCAGGCGTGGGTGCCGCTTGCGCAGAATTGTTTGCCAACCTGGGGGCCAGACTGGTGCTGTCTGCCAGGGGCGAGGAAGCACTGAACGTTTTTGCCGATACGCTGCGCGATAAAACCAGTGTGCTCGCTATCCCCATGGACGTCGCAGACGAGGCGGGATGCCAGGCACTGATTGAGCAAGCTGCAAGCGAATACGGTGCTATTCATGTGCTGGTGAATAACGCGGGTGCCCACCATCGCGGTGCTGTAGAAACACAAACACCTGCAAATATGGCCCAGATGGTGGACGTTAATTTACGGGCACCGATCTACCTCACAGCGCTCGCTCTCCCGCACATTCGAAACGCGGGCGGTGGTGCTGTGGTTATGGTGGGTTCTCTAGCGGGTCGCACGCCAATGCAGGGCGCAGCGACTTATGCATCTACAAAAGCGGGTCTGAAAGCCTTTACGCACTCACTTGCAGACGAGCTCATGGACAGCGGTATAAATATTGGCGTGGTATCCCCCGGCCCAATCGACACCGCATTCATTATGGACAGTATCGACGAAGTAGAAGATATCGTTTACTCGCAGCCGATGAGTACCGCGGGAGAAGTGGCCGAGGCAGTAATGGCGGTGGCCAACGGTGAAAGCGTAGAAATTTGCTTGCCTACCATGAGTGGTCGCTTAACCAATCTGAGCTACCTCTTTCCATGGCTGCGCAGAAAGTTGCGTCCGTCACTTTACAAAAAGGGCGCTAAAAATAAGGAAAAGTACCGCGACCGGCCGGTCGTTTCCTGAGCGCAAGCTCGTCGATCGACTTTTCCGAGCGAATCTATTTTCAGAAACGTATGGGGCTATGGAAGCTGATCTTGCCCTCTTAACCGAATTAACCCACGCGGCTTTGAGTTACTTCGGTACGAGATGCTACGAATTGTCTTTTCGTAGCTTTAGCAACCAAGAGCTATTGTTTTTTTCGGCGTCGTAGAATATTGCGACAGTGAAGAAAAACATCAGAATTAAAACAATATGTGCTGCCACACTGAGCCCGAAGTAAGTGATGCTTCCCAGATAAACGGCGAAGGCACCGCTCCACATAAAGGCAAGAATAGTCATGATAAACATTCTGCTGGTGGGGTCAGGGATGTGCCTCAATGGGTTTTTACTGGCATCGAAAATGTATTGATAGGCGTCGTAGATCCATAGTCCAACTTTTTTCATGTCATCACCTTTTGTTTTATAAATGCATTAAAAGATACGGATCAGCTATGTGCTTGGATTCAAAAGCAGCCTACATTTGTCTATTTTTAGACAAGAGCTTCATGGCTGCGATGCGGGGATCCCGGAAACCTAGCCCTTCAGGGGCCAACCTGGCTTAAAACGTCGGCTTTCGCCCATGAATGCACATCGTCTAGTTATCTTTATTGAGGCCTTTTTCGACTCAATCCTGATATCGGTATATCCTTGTCATAGGTCTAACAATAAGGAAATAAACCATGAACCAAGAGAGTAAAGTCGCGCTTGTCACCGGCGCTGCCTCAGGATTAGGCGAAGCCATTGCACAGCGATTGGCAGCCGATGGCATGGTCGTGGTAGTGGCCGATATCGATATGGCCAATGCCGGGCGAGTTGCTAAGGCGCTCACTGCGAGTTCGATCTCACTGAAACTGGACGTTACTCAAGAACAAGACTGGGTCGAAGCTATAGCGGCCATTGAGCAACAATTCGGGCGCTTGGATGTACTGGTCAATAATGCGGGCATCACCACCATGGGAACGGTTGAGGACTTGACGCTGGAAGCTTTTAAACACGAATTCAGCATTGATGTCGACGGTACGTTTCTGGGCTGTAAACACGGCATTGGGTTAATGAAAAAAAATGGAGGGGCTATTATTAATATGTCCTCGGCGGCGGGCATCAAAGCCAGTTCCTTGCTTTGCGCTTACAACGCGGCCAAAGGTGCTGTGACAATGCTGACCAAATCCGTAGCGCTACATTGTGCGGAACAAAAGAATGGCATTCGTTGCAATTCGGTTCATCCCGGCGCAATTCATACCGCCATCATTGATAAGACTTTGGCGCAGTCAGAAGACCCTGACGCATTAATGGAAACCTTTGTGGCCTCGCATCCGGTCGGTCATTTAGGGAAGCCAAGTGACATTGCGTCGATTGTTTCTTACTTGGCCTCGAATGAATCAGGCTTTGCTACTGGCGCGCAATTTGTGGTTGACGGGGGGATGACCTTGTAGGTTAATGAATTTTTAGCGAGTTCCAGCAGCAGTTTTTTTGGCGTTATCGAGCGTCTCTTGTTGGCACAAAGCGGCTCCCAAAAAGCCGAAGCCGGCTGATTCCTTATGACCATCTATCTACACCAAAAAATCAAAGGGTTACGTTAAACCGTAGCCCTTTTTGTATGCTTGAGTGGCTTGTGGCAACCGCTGGGCAATCGTGGCATGAGACCAAAAAAACCACTGAAGTAGGTCTGTATGCGTACGTGTGCATAGTGTTCGCTTTTGCCTAATTGCGGAAGCGACAAGGATGGATTAACCCTGTATCAGGGATTACGACAAAGGATAGTGGCTACCAAGTTTTGTCGTCAGTTTATCCTTTATAGGGGTGGACCATCCTTGGCCCTCTCATCCTTGAGCTACCTCCTTGGGGAAAAGTAATTCTCGCTTTATATGCATTCTTAGGAGATGGCCCCCTGCGCCAATTTGATGACTCTGTGCGCCACTATTCAGAAATTGGAAATGAAAAACGAGATGACCGCTAGGAGGTGAAAGCGGACATTAGCCGCGCAGGAGCGACTCATGCCCTATAACGTCGGCTTTCGCCTAAATGTAGACACAGAATGCACCAGCTTTAAACTTTCGCTTGAGAATTCTATGGGGTATCGTCCAAGACAAAGAAATAAAATAAAGCGGGGATTGAGCTGAAGGTGTCGCACTTTGAATATGTTTCAGTCGCTACAGCACTTGTATATGCACTTGCCGTGGGTCGACTGCTCAGTGGTTTATCGGTCTCACTGTCTTCTGACAAGCGGTACTGGGTTCACACAACCTGGGTGTTTACACTACTGCTAATCTGCGTTTTCTCGTGGTGGACCATGTGGAACTTAAATGAAGTCACCTGGACACCAATTCGATTTCTTTGGGTGCTTTCTCTTCCTTCGCTACTTTACCTACGAGCAAACATTTTACTTGGACGACCCGGTAATGAGCCCGACTCATACTACGACTATTTTTATGTGCAGCGGCGCTTGTTTTTCTCTCTAGGCATAGGAATATCAGTCTGGATCGCCCTGACGCCCTGGGTTCAAGGAATATACCCATGGCTGCGACTGGCGCCCATTCATATCAACGCGGTCATTCTCGCGAGCATTTCCCTGTTAGGGTTCTGGTCAGGAAGTCCTACTGTTCACGGGGCTTTGGCAATATTGAGTATAGTCGGCACTGCCAGCGGCTTTTTTATAATTCGGGTTGCTGTCTAGCCGTACTCATCTAACTAGAGTCTGCTTTGAGGTG
>ERZ1049444.400-NODE-400-length-42525-cov-34.244620_pt1 | contig 42525 bp, 29 predicted proteins | sample MGYA00383101_ERZ1049444 | MGnify/ENA primary metagenome ERZ1049444 (study PRJEB29581, sample SAMEA5548371) | metagenome | biome: marine; feature: coastal; material: water | depth 50 m | study: Short-term variability in the microbial, nano- and picoplankton... | reverse complement strand
TATGTTCTTGTGATATCAGAGGCATACCCATTGTAGGATGTCCCCGCGTCAATCAACATACTCTTCAAAGCTGTGCCTTTGAAACGCGTATGTTCATAGAATTGATAGTGTAAGACGGCGCAATGTTCATTTAGCGCGACAATCGACGAATAGGGCGTATGTTGTTCTCTATGGCCAGAGGCCATTAAAAACTGATGAGCGATCTCGTTTTCTGACGCCCCGTGAAAGAAGGCCTGCTGAGCGGCCAGGTGTCCCCGGGCAGCGGTGAGTGACGCGGCTTCAAGGCAGGCAATTTCATACGGGGTCTTACTCGCACGCTCGAAATGTAAATGGTTGAGTACTGAACTAGGGTTTATGGCCTCTATGCCGAATTCAGTCGCGACCTTTGTTTCCTCCCCAATGTAGATAAACGATCCGGGGTCACCGATCTCATTATGAGCATCTTTCAGAGATTGAATGGGTTGAATATCCCAGTGTTCTACCCAGTATCCAGTGGGTATCTCGGCAACTTTGTGCCAGTAATCTTCTGGTTGATGGAGCAGCAATTTCGGTTTTTTACCGGGTTTAATCAGGAGAAATGAATCTGGCACATCGGTTACTGGCAACCACGCCTTGAAGTGAGGGTTTACCATATAAGGATAGGTACGATCGTCGAGAAATGCGGTTTTAAGAGAGCCAGAAGAGATTAGCAGAGAATGCCCTTCAGACTGCTCAAGTGCATGCGTGTATTGGGCCCTTACATGCTGCAAATGTTCTGCGTATAAGTTTAGCCAATCAGGTGAAGTTTCTGTCATGTGTGAACCAGGTTAGAAAAGCGCCATTCTAATATGAATCAAGCGTCATTGCTTAGCCAAGTGTGTGTTTATCACGTCTTCTTCAAGTTGAATCCGAGAGATTGTAATAAGATATAAAAACGCAGTTTCCTCAGTTTACCTCTACAAAATTTTTGGCTGGATTGATTTCCATTGGAATTGTTAAGCGTCAATAAATGGATATTGAATCGCAGGAACACGACGATTGTCCTGCTTGGCGTCGTTTGGCGCTGACTTTGAACTCATCAATCGGAACGAATTCGATCGGTTGCTAAACGAACTCGACTTAGGTCGAGCGCTAGCATCAATTGACGACCAACTTGTTGGTTGGGGCGAAATTACAATAGAGAAAGCCACACGTTAAAAGTTGCGATAGACTCTGCTGTGTTGATAGTGAATTTAACGGCAGGAGCAGAGTAGCGAATGAGTGTTCATGATGCTGGAGCAGAAGCTAGCAAACAGCAGGATAAAGGTTATGCCGGTAGACTTTGGCAATACAAGCAGGCTGAGACGATTGCATTGATGATCAATGTGGGCCGAAGGCTGGGGTTGTATCCGCTGCTCGCTGGTGCCGGGCCAGTTACCGCCTCAGAGTTGGCCAGTAAAAGTGGGTTGCATGAACGGTGGTTATTAGAGTGGATGAGGCTTCAGGCTGCAGCAAAGATTCTCAATTTTGTTGCGCCAGATAGTTTCGAGCTCCCGGAAGTTGGCGCGGAACTGTTAGCAAATGACACTTCGCATTCGTTTATGCTCGACAACTTTGATGGTGGTGTATCAGCTGAAGTTCTCGAGGGACTACTTGAATCATTCAGGACCGGCATAGGCAAAACCTATGAGTCCGCAGGTCCTGAAGGCGCGCTCCGTGGTGAGGCTAGACATTGGCGTGCAGCGCGCTCCCAGGTGTTGCCAAACATGATTCCCGCGCTTGATGGTGTGCAAGCAAAACTCGAGAGCGGCTGTCAGGTGATTGATGTGGGTTGTGGTGATGGTGCTGTCCCCTTGGCTTTGGCGGAAGCCTACCCTCAAAGTGTTTTTTATGCCTTCGATCCAAATCGCCACGCAGTGGCGCGGGTCAGCCAGGTAGCCGAAGAGATGGGGCTGACAAACATCACCGCCGCTGTCTCTTCTGGAGAAGAGCTTCCTAGAAGTCGACAATACGACTTGATCATTACCTTTGACTGTATTCACGACATGACAAGACCTCAGCAAGTCATGGGGGTACTGCGCAAACTTATTAAAGATGATGGTACCTGGTTCATCAAGGACATTCGTAGCAAGTCAGATTTCCAGGACAATTTGCGCAATCCCATGCTTGCAATGATGTATGGGTTTTCATTGATGTCGTGTATGTCCTCGGCGATGTCCGAGGAGGGCGGTGCTGGACTTGGTACTTTGGGCTTTAATCCCGAGGTAGCAGAGGCAATGTGCCGTGAGGCGGGTTTTACACGTTTCAAAATGCACGACTTTAAAGATCCGGGAAATTTGTACTATGAGGTAAGTGCATAAGAGGTCAATGTCGAAGAGGCGTGTTTGATTAAGTAGCCAGTGAGATGTGGAGAAGAGTTAAGACGCTTTTGAGCCTACAATGATAGATATAAGTGACGGTTAGTGAAGCTAGTAAATATTTTGAAAGCTATGCTGCTAACGATAAAAAAAAGGCACTATGGCCAACGAAACAGATCAGATTCCGCAGCGATGTATCCAAAACCTGCCCAACTATTCGTCGCGGTAAGCGCCTTAAGCCGCTTCTTTGCCTCCGCTGTATCCCCTTCAACGTAATACCAGTTTGCAACGCCATAGGCGATCGCGGCGCCACCAGGATTATCGTCAAGGTCTTTTGTCAATTCGTTCAATGTGATGTCTCCTTTGTAGAAAAGACAAAGATTGTAATAGTTAGTGTTCTCAATGACCTTCATGTCTGTGGAAATATCCTCCAAGACTTGTTTCGCTTCCGCGTGCAGGCCCATTCTGCGCAGTATCATGTAGCGCCAGTGAGTAGTCGAAACCTGATTGTCGGGGTTTCTAGCAGCATTAAACCCTTGATTATAGGCCCGGAGAGCGTTGCCCCAATCATGCTGAAGATAATAAGCGAGGCCAAGGTGATACCATGTGTTGCCATGCAGGCTGCTGATTGGAATACCCGCTGGGTTGGGCAAACCGTCAGGTTCCGTTTCATTTTTGGTTCCCGAAATTAGTTTTGCGGCGACTTCGAGCGTGTTACTTGCCTTTTCGAATTCGCGGACTGAAATATAACGGTGACCAAGGTGCCGATAAAACCGCGGGTCATTCGGAAACGTTTCAATACCTCGAGTAAAAATTTCAATAGCGCCCCGAAAGTCTCCAGTGTAGGCCGTACGTCTTCCGAACCAGATAAGTAAATCAGGATCATCTGGTAAAGCATGATGGGCTTTTCGTGCCATGTTCAAATGTGTAAGGGCGTCCTCGGACGGCGCTGCGCTAAGCAGTGGCTTTCCTCTAAGTGAATTGGCTTGTTGGCTTCTTTCTTCGGCGCTGATGGCGAAGGATATCACTAGAAAAGACAGAAAAGAGACGTAGCTGAGGATCTTGACTGTGCGGGAAATCATTGTGGGGCTCGCGTTGGGGCATTCAAAATTTTTCACTGTGCAATTCATAAGCGCCTCTTCTTGGGTTTACCCTTTGCTTCGATATTTTGCCGAAATTGAACCCGAGTATAGGTTGTCGTTCTTTGAGATACTATTCGAATACGATGAAGTCTGGTTCAAGTTAATGGTATGCCTGTTATCAAATTGCCCCACCGCAATGTAGTCATAGAGGTAAAAAACGGGTGCCTTCAATCGAGTAATAAGTTCAACGTTGACTGACCTGTGTATGGTTAGTAAACCTTGGGAGTGCCGCGAGGACGGATGTTGAATCTTTTTTCTTCCCAGTGGTATTGCTCTGGATACGAAGAAATTATCTTTTCGAGATGTCGGTTAATTGCAGTGAGGATTTTCGTATCGCTTGCCTGAGTATCGAGTTCACACCTCTCGAGATGCAATCTGAACCCGCGACCTTCGCGAATCGCCGCGCCGAACACGAGACATGGGGATGTATTGCGAATGAGTCTCGCCAGAGTCTTGTCTGTGAGTGCGGGTTGTTCAAAAAAAGGTATGAATTCACCACCGCGTAACCTCGGTTGCTGATCTGGACAGAAAGTGACGACATCACCCGCTAAAAGTCGGCTCGCCAGTAACTGCTCCCCTTCACCTGAGCGAGTTAGCAAGGCAATACCCATTGCCGTTCGCTGGCGTCGTATGAGGAGGTCCAGCGCTTCCCTATTATGAGGTTGATAATAGTCAGCGCACTTATAGTGACGTCCTAGGTAGCGCATGAGAAACTCGCGATGTCCTAGTGCCGGTGTGAGTACCAGTACACCTTGGGTGCCGTTACGTTCAGGTAGATATTCCAATCCCTCAACTGACAGGCAATGCATGTCGAATTCCTGATCATCGCAATGCCAGATCAGTCCGGTTTCGAGTGTCGTTTTACTCGCTTCGGAGGTGCACGACGATATGATGGTTTCTGGGGACTGTCCCAAGGTATCACGACAGAGTTCGAGGTTTCTTCGGGTGACCCTGACCTTACCCGTATTGAGCAATTGCCGAATAGGGCCCAAATATTCCCCGAGTCTCTGTAGAACTTCTATGGGAAACAGATTCGAAGCTCTGCAACCTATATTCGCCAGCGCCAGATGGATGGCACGCGTGAAGGCGTGTTGCTTTTTTGTATAAAGTTCTGGTTGACCCAGTGGTCTGGTGCGAAAGCGTTTGTAAGACCATAGGTATTGCGCTGGCGCGAGCCGAACAGCCCGTTCTATCGCAAAGTTGACTAGCTGGGGGATCGAAATATCAGCTTGCTCTGGCTCAATTTCATTAAAAACAACGGTAAATTGTCCCGCTTTTGATTCACTACGCAAGCAACTCACAGTCATGAGTGCGGCGCCCGTTTTTGCCGCAAGCTTGCCAGGGAGCTCACCCGTAAGACAGTCAATGCCGAAAAATTTAGCAAATTCCCCTGTATTAATGTCGGGTTCCTGATCAGGCATCAGCCCGATCGTAGCACCTTCAGCTAAGGTCTTGAGTTGTTGTCGTATACCTCGGGTACCCACCGGCGTGAAGCGGGTTCCAGTGCGCGCGCGAAAGTTTTGAATGAGTTCGTTAATCGCTTTATTCGAAGCGGGTTGGTGCATATGTACTAACGCAAATTCTTTGCCCAACAAATGGTTAAGCACCTCCCAATTACCGATGTGCGGCAGTACCAGGACCAAACCCTTTCCATTTTTGAGGGCCGCTTTTGCTTTTGATAGCCCCCGCACCTGTGTGATGTGTGTCAAAACCTTTTGATGATCTTGGGTCCAAACATAGAGATTCTCGAAAATCATCTTACCGGTTTCAATCGAGCTTGCTCTGGCAAGCAGTGTCTGTTCGGACGGGGTTAGTTCCGGAAATACAAGCTTGATGTTGGTTCTGAGCACCGCGCTGGTTTTGGAGCTAAAAAGCCAAATCATGGAGCCTACAATGGTTCCAATTAGCTGTAATAGTGGAAGCGGCAGTGATCCGATAAGACCTGCGCCTATTCTGTATATTCTGGCTCGATGCATCCGATGCTCAGTTAAGGGCTGCGGGATAGGCTTCACCGGTTCAAACGCCGAGGCCTTTTAAATGTCCAGACTTGCAAACAATTTGGTTTGGCGTATCGAACTTTGTGAAGTCTGTTATTTTACGTAAATACGTCCGTTGCGAAAGGTCTTAGTCGGAACTGATGTGGATTTATCTGTGGACAATCTCAAAGGCCCCAGCATAATAGCAGCAACGCAATGCAATAAAAGGTTTCCTGTGGAATTGTTAACAATTGTGACTTTGCTGGCCTTATTTGAATTTGTCTGGCTCGGTAGGCGAGTAGGTATGGCCAGAGGCAAATTTGGTGTTTCTGCTCCAGCGACGACGGGTAATGAAGAATTCGAGAGACATTATCGGGTGCATTACAATACGCTGGAACAGCTGGTTTTGTTTATTCCATCACTTTGGGCGTTTGGCTACTACGTCGGTCAATTCTGGGCAGCCGGGTTAGGTGCAATTTATCTCATCGGTCGCGTGATCTATGCGCTTGCTTACGTCAAAGATCCTGCAAGTCGCGGTCCGGGAATGCTGCTGAGCGTTATTCCCTGTTACGTCATGTTACTAGGAGGCCTTGCTGCGGCAGCCTGGCAATATCTAACTGCTTGATTCCTGTAGTAGCAGGAGTGCACGATCTGCAACATCCTCATCAAGGAGTGCTGATAAAGCGTTCTGCAATTCTCGTGGGGCACCGGCAAGTTTAAGATCCTCTAGCCAGGTGTTGATGAGTGATTTTCTTTGAAAGGGTGTGTGTCGAAGAATCGAGAGTAGTTGAAGGCGGATTTGTGGACTATCTTGCGCAACCGAAAGAAGCGTGACGAAATTATCATCATTTGCTTTTTTCTGTGCAAAGGTTCTGTTAACCAGCTCAAATGCGCGTGACAGTAGTGACTTTTCGCGGTTTTCGGCTGCCATTAGCGATACTCTTTATGTCTTGCCCCGCATGGTAATACATCCTTTGTAGAAATTCACAGGCATGCCCATTCAATCGCCTTTGATGATTTCTCCTCGTCGCTTGGCTCATGGGCCGTTGCATGATATACATACGATTCTGACCAAATACTATGCGCAGCCCCGACCGCCTGTGAATAAATGCTTCACGCGGCCTACTAATGGTTAATTGCAGCTGATTTGACGGACAAGAGAAAGATAAGCAGTCTCGCTCGAGGCTAATTCAAGTAGATATTGGGAGTTATCAGATGGCGGTAGTTGATTACCAAGCGCCACAGTCAATTGAAGATGCAATCGGCATTTTACAAAAGACTGATATTAAGTCGAAAGTCATGGCAGGGGGAACAGATCTGATTATCCAGACAAAATCCCAGACTGCGGATCCGGTCAGAGTTGTTGACCTTAAACACATTGACGGGATGATGAGTTATACCTTGGACGACGGTGGTATGTCCCTCGGACCCGCGATGTCTTGTGCAGAATTCACGACGCTTGATGATGTGAAAGCCGTATATCCCGGTTTGTCTGAATCAGCCTACTTAATTGGTTCTACCCAAGTTCAGGGGCGCGCCAGTATTGGCGGTAACCTGTGTAATGCCTCACCCGCAGCGGATACGATTCCTGCATTGATCGCTAATGGAGCGCAGTGTGTCATCGAAGGTAATAATGGTGAACGCGTCGTGGCTGTTGAAGATTTTGTCACCGGTGTTGCTCAGAATTGTATGGCGAGCGATGAACTCTTGAAGCGAATTTCTATGCCGAGACCAGCGCCAGGCACTTCAGATGCCTATTTGCGGTTTATCCCACGGACAGAAATGGATATCGCTGTTGCCGGCGCGGGAGTCTCTGTCACGCTTGATTCAAGTGGTAAATGCACAGCCGCGAGGGTTGCTATTGGCGCCGTCGCAGTAACCGCATTGCTCGTGCGCGAAGCCGCCGAAGCGCTGATTGGCACCGCTGTTGATGAGCAGGCGCTCGATGCAGCCGCGGCCGCGGCCTCTGCTGCTGCAAAACCAATTACTGATAGGCGCGGTACAGCAGAGTATAGAACTCACGTCGTGGGTGTACTGGTAAAACGTGCCGCGAAAATTGCAGCAGAACGCGCTCGGGGAGTTAAGTAATGACCAAAGTTCATGTAACAACATCAATAAACGGCGACGAAACGGAGTTTCTATGTGAGCCTCATGACACGTTACTCGACGTCCTGCGTAATGATTTGAGCCTTACTGGAACAAAAGAAGGATGCGGTTCAGGTGACTGTGGCGCGTGTTCTGTCACGTTGAATGGGCGTTTAGTCTGCTCCTGTCTCGTGCTGGGCGTAGAGGCTGAAGGCGCTGAGGTTGGCACGATTGAGGGCGTCGGTGAAGCCGATAATCTTAATGTGATTCAGGAAAAGTTTCTCGAGCACGCAGCTTTGCAATGCGGTATTTGCACACCCGGTTTGATCGTTTCTACACAGGCCCTGCTAGCTGAGAATCCGAGTCCGACAGAAGAAGAAGCGCGATATTATCTCGCTGGTAATCTCTGCCGGTGTACTGGATATGACAAGATCATTCGCGCTGTGATGGATTCAGCCGAAACTATGCGTGGAGAAGTTAAATGAGTGAAGCGAAAAAATTCAATTTTATTGGCCAGCGAACGATTCGTCCGGACGGACACGATAAAGTCACCGGCAAGGCAAACTACGCTGCGGACCTTTCGCTACCGGGCATGATCTGGGGCAAGATTTTGCGTAGCCCACATGCGCATGCAAAAATTCTGAAATTGGATACCTCTAGGGCAGAAGCAATGTCAGGGGTGATGTCCGTGGCAACATTTGATGATTTACCCAGCGTCAGCAATGAAGCGATTCAGTCTGGTGAAGGGGCAATCGACTCGCTGGATCTTGGACGCAATGTGTTAGCCCGAGACAAAGTGCTCTATCACGGTCATGCAATCGCTGCTATCGCAGCAAAAACCGTGGCGATCGCTGAAAAAGCACTTGAGTTGATTGATGTTGAATATGAGGTGCTAACACCCGTATTGGATCTGCACGCAGCAATGAAGGCAGATGCTCCATTGCTGCATGAAGATATGTTCACCCAAGGTTACCCTGAGCAACCGGAGAAGCCTTCGAATATCGCGGCGAGACATGAATTAAAAATGGGTGATGTGGAAGCCGGTTTTGCAGAAGCAGATGTCATTGTTGAGCGGGATTTTGTGACGCCAACGGTACACCAAGGATATATAGAACCCCACGCCTGCACCGTAAGCTATAATACTGAAGGTCAGTCTATGGTGTGGTGCAGTACGCAGGGACACTTCGACGTGCGTGCGAGTACGGCCAAATTGTTGGCGATGCCGCTAGGAAATTTGAAAGTAATCGCGAGCGAAATTGGCGGTGGTTTCGGAGGAAAAACCACGGTTTATCTTGAGCCTATTGCCCTTATCTTGTCACGAAAATCCGGTCGTCCCGTGAAGATGATGATGGATCGTGATGAAGTCTTCAGAGCGTCAGGACCAGCTTCGGCAGCGCGTCTAACAGTAAAGGTAGGTGGTAAGAAAGACGGCACCATTACGGCGATGCAAACATCAATTGCTTATGAGGCAGGCGCATTTAAGGGCTCTCCTGCAATGATTGGAGGTATGACAGCTTTTACGCCTTACAATTGCCCAAATGTATATTGTGAAACTTTTGATGTGGTTGTGAACAAACCCAAAGTTGCAGCGTATCGTGCGCCAGGTGCACCACAAGCTGAGTTCGGTGCAGAGATGGCGGTTAGCGAACTCGCCGAAAAATTGGGTATCGATCCAGTGGACTTGCGCCTACAAAATGCCGCCAAAGAAGGCACGCAAACAGTCTATGGTCCTAAGCTTAAAGCTGTCGGTCTGGTTGAATGTCTTGAAGCGGCCAAGAACTCTCCTCATTATAAAACGGAACTGAAGGAAGGAGAGGGTAGAGGCATTGCTTCGGGTTTTTGGTTCAACATTGGTGGCCAGTCGAGTGTCACGATAAACATGAACCCTGATGGAACCGGCACAATTGTTGAAGGATCGCCAGATATTGGTGGTTCTAGGGCCTCGATGCAAATGATGGCATCGGAAGAACTTGGCATTCCGTTGAATGACCTTAAGCCAATTATTGGTGATACGGAAAGCATCCCCTACAATCAGTCAACGGGTGGTAGCAGAACAACTTTTGCAACCGGCATGGCGGTGATTGAAGCGGCCCAGGATGTTGTTCAGCAACTTAAAGAGCGGGCTGCATCTTTGTGGAATGTCACGCCTGATCAAGTGGAGTGGCGTGATGGTTCGGCGATAAACACTGCCGGTGAGGGTCAAATGACCTGCGCTGAAATTTGCGCCAAATGTGAGAAGACGGGTGGACAGATATCTGGCACAGGCAATGTTAATGCACGGGGTGCAGGTCCGAGTTTTGCTGTCCATGTTTGCGACACGAAAGTCGACATGGAGACAGGTAAAGTAGATGTGATTCGTTACACTGCTATTCAGGATGCCGGTAAAGCGATTCATCCGAGTTACGTCGAAGGCCAGTTTCAGGGCGGAGCGGCACAGGGAATTGGTTGGGCGCTGAACGAAGAATATGTCTACAACGATGATGGCGTGATGGAGAATGCAGGTTTCCTCGATTATCGAATACCGCTCGCCTCAGATTTGCCAATGATTGATACAATCATTGTCGAGGTGCCTAATAATTTTCACCCCTATGGTGTGCGTGGCGTGGGTGAGTCAGGGATTATTCCTCCTCTTGCCGCGGTAGGATACTCTGTCGGTGATGCGATAGGCGCTAATGTCTCTGAACTACCATGCTCTCCGCCGCGTGTACTGAAGTTGATTCAAGAAAAAGGTTAGACGTCTCTATGGCAATGGTGTTCTTCTCCGGTGAGCTGCAACGATTTACGGGAGAAGAAAAAACCAGTGTATTGGCACTGAACTACCGAGAGTTATTAGGCGAGTTGCATAATAAGTACCCTGACCTTAAAAACTCCGAAATCTCAGAGATGGCGATTGCGATTGATGGTGAGATCGTTCACGAGCCGTTGCTCGAATTGATTCCGGAAGAGGCAGAATTACATTTTTTTCATTTCATCGCGGGTGGATAACGCTTCAAGACGCCTGCTCAGGATCATTATTTTCAGCCGGGCCATTGTTGCACCTTCGTACCGACCGCAGACTCCATCTCTGTAAACCCTTTACTGCAGTTGCGGTTTTGATGAATTGGTGATGGATGTTCGTAAAAGGCGCGATGTCAGCAATCAAGTGTCGGCGATCGTGAGTTACTTGTGTCTAATATGAGGCGTGAAGCTGTCGCTTTAAAACTATAGATTTTTTCGATTTGCTAACGATATTAGCAATGCCAGTAATCGAGTAAAAACATGAACAGGATAAAGGAAAAGAAGCGTGAATGAGTGATTCGGACTTAATGGGAGAACAGTTAGAAGATAATCACGCATCTGAACCAAAGAGCGGGGGTCCCTATGCTCACATGGTCCTTTTTGTGCTGGTTCTGGTATACATCTTCAATTTTATCGACCGTAATATTCTCTCGATATTAGCGGAAGACATTAAAGCAGATTTGGGCATCAGCGATGCTGAGATGGGGTTTCTTTACGGAACTGCATTCGCTGTTTTTTATGCCGTATTTGGCATTCCTTTGGCTCGATTTGCCGATGTCTGGACTCGCCGCTCGCTTGTTTCGGTTGGTCTCCTGTTCTGGTCTGTGATGACTGCCTTGTCAGGACTTGCCCGCTCGTTTCCGATACTAGCAATGTTCCGGGTAGGGGTAGGGATAGGTGAAGCGAGTGCATCGCCTGCCGCTTATTCAATGCTGTCTGATTACTATGCGCCCAAACATCGTGCAACGGTGATCGGTATTTACTCCTCCGGGGTCTACATTGGCGGCGGTATAGGATTGATTCTTGGGGGCCTGATTCTGGACACTTGGGCCACTTGGTATCCCGACACGACCCTTGCGCCTTTTGGGCTCAAAGGCTGGCATGTAGCTTTTATGGTTGTGGGTTTGCCTGGGGTACTACTCGCAGGTCTTGTGCGTTTGCTAAGAGAACCGCAGCGGGGTGCGAGTGAGGGACTGGTTGCGCCAAAACATCCTGCACCTTTCAGCGTACTGTGGACAGAGCTTGCGGCAGTGATTCCTCCCTTCACAATTTGGAGTGTTTATCGTCACGGTGCTTCTGTCACGAGGAATTTACTTGCTGCTTCACTGCTGGCGGTATTTGCGTGGGGGATGATTGAGCTTACAGGGAACCTTCTACAGTGGGTGGCGCTGTCGATAGCGGGTTATGTCACTGTGTCATGGTTGCAGGGATTGTCAACGCGGGATAAAGCCTCGTTTCGTATGATGTTCCACTCGAAAGCGTTGGTATTTACCACGCTTGCGTTTCCGACTATCGCATTTGTCTCTTACGGCACAAGTTTTTGGACCGCACCTTTTCTAATCAGAGTTCATGGTGTTACCGCGGCCGACGTTGGTTGGTATGTTGGCATTGGCAATGCAATAGGTGGCCTAATTGGCGTTGTTATGGGTGGAATGCTGGCTGACAGAATGAAACTGTACTTCGTCAACGGCAGGCTGATGATCGGCATCGTGACTATTCTGCTAACAGCGCCATTGATTCTGTGGATGGTTAAGACGGAAGATCTTACGACAGCTTACTGGTTAAATTTTGCCTACCATATACCTGCCTCAATGTGGGTATCGATCGCGCCGGCCACGGTGAACGATCTGGTGATGCCGAGAATGCGCGCAACTGCAGGTGCATGGTTTCTGTTAATGAATACGATTATAGGTCTCGCGCTCGGTCCCTATGCAATGGGGCGTTTGTCAGATATGTTCATTGCTGGGGGCGCTGATTCTGGCGCTGCACTTAGCCAGGCAATCGCGTGGGGACAATGTATCTTTATCCTTACGGCGATTCTTCTGGCCTTAGCTATGCGCTATCTGCCAGGTGATGAGGCATCGAGATTAAATCGGGCGAGGGCGCTTGGCGAAACCTTTGATCAAAAATAATTTGGTATAGGGACTTCCCCTGAATTCTATGAAAAATCTTTTACTGAAATACATCTGTATAGGACTTACGATGGTCGCGCTCGCGATATCAAGTGCCTGTACCGGCGTCACCAGCAACCCGACTGAGGTCGAGCCTCGGTCTTCGATAATGGTTGCGACAGCTAATCCCCATGCCACCGAAGCAGGTCTTGAAGTCCTCAGATCAGGCGGTTCAGCTGTTGATGCCGCAGTGGCAATAGCCGCTGTTCTAAGTCTCGTTGAGCCGCAAAGTTCCGGACTCGCTGGCGGTGCTTTTATGGTTCACTTTGAGAATGATACGAAAACTGTTTCGGTATATGACGGGCGCGAAACAGCCCCTCAGTTAATAGATGAAAACTTGTTCATAGACTCAGATGGTAAAGCGTTAGGCTACTTTGCGGCAAAAAATAGCGGTTTATCGACTGGTGTTCCTGGTGCGGTAGCGATGCTTTCTCTTGCCCATACAGATCATGGCAGCCTTCAATGGTCCAGTTTGTTCGAAAGCGCGGAGCACCTGGCAATGCATGGGTTTGCAATCTCTCCCCGTTTACACGGGATGATTGAGCTTTTTAGTCCGTATATTCCCAAAACGATGGATGAAGGTCCGACTGATGCTTGGCGCTACTTTTATGATGCCAGTGGGCAGCCCCGGCCGGTAGGCTATCTCTTAAAGAATCCGGAATATGTGAGTACCCTTAGAACAATTGCCTTAGACCCAGACAATTTCTATCAGGGGAAGCTAGCCGCAGATATCGTTTCCATGGTCGGACAATCCCCAAGAGCAGGTCGCCTGTCTCTCGACGATATGGCGAACTATCAGGCCATAAAACGTGAAGCGGTATGCATGCCTTATCGTGAGATGCAATTATGCGGTCCACCACCACCCTCGTCATGGGTAACCGTGGGACATATTATGGGTATGCTTGACGTCAAAAATGCTTTTTCGGCGGATGGAGCAAATGATTCAAAGAATTGGGCGTTGTTTGCAGATGCCCAACGGTTAGCTTATGCGGACCGTGACCAGTACGTTGCTGACAATGACCATGTGCCAGTGCCTTTAAGTGGCATGATGAACCCTGACTATATCGATCTGCGAGCAAGTTTGGTCAATAGAGGAGAAGCGATACCCGCTGTGAGCTTCGGTAACCCTTGGCAGTTTGATGACTCTAGCCTGAAAACCTTTTATGGTATTGATAGATCCGAAGACACACCTGGCACTTCACATTTTGTTGTTGTGGATGCCGAGGGCAATGTTGTTTCCATGACCGCGACGGTAGAAAGTGTATTTGGTTCTACCAGGATGGTTGGTGGCATGTTTCTTAACAACGAGCTTACCGATTTTTCGCGACAACCTTACGATGTGAATGGCAAGCTTGTCGCTAATGCTCCGGGACCAGACAAACGTCCACGCTCTTCAATGACGCCAACGATTGTGCTGGACGATCAGGGGGAATTTCTGATGGCAACAGGGTCTCCGGGGGGTAGCAACATCATCGCGTATGTTGCTAAGTCGTTGATTGGTGTGCTGGACTGGGGATTAACACCCCAACAGGCGGCAGCGCTACCTAATGTTGTGGCAAGGGGAAAAGTTGTTCGGGTCGAAGCAAATACGGGCTCAGAGGGGCTGATTTCTGACCTTGAGTCTATGGGCTTTACCGTTGATGGTAGCCGAGGTGAAAACTCCGGATTGAGCATTGTTTTGCGTCACAAAAACGGCACTTTGGAAGGAGGGGTCGACCCGCGACGAGAGGGTGTTATTGGAGAAGAATAGAAAATGCAAATGGGCACCTGTCTCGATTTTCCAGTTAGTTTGATAGATAAATCTTTTAGAAGTTCGCTGTTGCGGTCAGCCAAAGCTTCTTTGTATCGACTTTTGCATAGGAGCTGTCTCCTGAACTGTAGTCAGTATATTTGAGGCTCAAATCATAGAGTCCTATTTTTGTCGCTGCTACAAAGCCGACCTCGTTTCCTAGATCGTCTTGCCCCGCCACATTGTCCACATAGCTCTTAAAGTCATGTAATACGAGCAGGAGTTTAGCGCCGCCAAGCTTCCCTCCGATTGTAAAGTACAAGTCCGTAACGCCTTCCGGTGGTGTTGCAAGGAACTGATCAGACCAGCCTTGAAATTTGTGTAACGTTGCAAGCGGCGTAATGAAGGAGGCTACGCCGTGATCGGATCCTAACTGCTCGACACCCAGAGCAAGCTTCACGCCTGAAATACCAAGAGAACCTTCTATCAAGAAGTAGTTAGCGGAATAGGCGAGCGTGTTATTGCTGCTTTCCTGTTGAGTGGCATACTCTAAGTTGTAACCAAAGGCTAGCGCGTCGGATTTTTGCTGCCCGGAAAATCTGACTCCGTAAGTATCTGTTGAAAAACGAGCAAAATCCCTGTTGTCAATGAGATACGCGTAGGCAGTAATACTGCCTGCTTCCCAGCCCGTGTATTTAGCATTTGCTAGGTCAGTCTTGCTGTCGTGATCGCCGACAGCGGAGTTCCCCCCAAATATCCGGTTTACATTATTGATGCGGGCGTAAAAAAGCGCAGTATCTTTTAGTGTGCTGTTAGTGATTGAGAAGCCATCATAGGTTTGCTCGTTCTGTCTGAAGCCGACGCCACCGACAAAGCGTTGATTATCAAGCAATATGCGCTGGCGCCCATATTTAAATTTTGTGTTCCAGTTCTGATATTGCAACCAGACCTGATTTATTTCTGTGCCTTTTGGGTCAGCAATGACTGAGTTCATGGTGGCGCCGTTGATCGTGCTATTGTAACTGTCGTTATCAAATGCAGAGACATTGTCTGCTTCAAACTGTGCACTAAAACCACTGATACTTCCTGTCGTATATGTGAACCTTGACCGCAGCGTAAGGGCGTCGCCGTCGCTGTTTGTCGGCGCGCCCTGCTTGACGTTTTCATACCTTAGTCTGAAGTTAAGTTTTGTGTCACCTGCAGAAATTGTATCAGCGATGGTTTCTTCAGCGAATGATGGCTGCGTCGAACAGAGCGTCGCAATCAATGCTGCCAATGATGCGCATCGAGCGATAGTCTTGCCTGCGGTTGTCTTTTGTATACCTTTCAATTTGTACCTCACACATGTCGTTGTCTAACAATTTGATAGCTGCGGCCGAAATACCAGATTGGCGCGCTGATGATGTGGACCAGACGAGTGTATGGAAATACGAGAATAATGCTGATGCCCACAAATACATGAAGCTTGTAGACCAAGTGGACACCTGCTATCGCATTGCTCGCTTCTATTGGGCGTAGTATCACGATGCTTTGAGCCCAATTTGCAAGCTGTAGCATGACTGATCCGTCAAGGTGATCGGCTGAAAGGAAAATAGTGCTTAAACCAAGTAATAGCTGAATATAGAGCATGATTAGAATGAAAAAGTCACTGAAGCTACTGTTGGCGCGAACTCTTTCATCAGTGATGCGTCGATACAGCAGCATGGTCATGCCGATGAGACAGAGCACGCCGAAAAAGCCGCCTGATATCATCGCTAACAGTTGTTTGTTGGGTGTGCTTATCACGTAATGATAAATCCATTCAGGCGTAAGCAGACCCACAATATGACCGGTTAAGACGAAAATAATACCAATATGGAACAAGTTGCTTGCGGCAACCATCCCTTTACCCCTCAGCAGCTGGCTTGAACCTGCTTTCCAAGAATATTGCTCTCGATCGAACCTGATGATGCAAGCTGCGACACAAACGACAATCGCAATGTAGGGATAAAGGCCAAAGAGAAGTAGATCTAAAGGCATATTCATTGTTGTTCTCCTGCGGCCTGAAGCTGAGATTCTGTGAGTGGTTCAACCCAGCGTAATGGTTGGGTTGCATCATTGTGCTTAGCCGGGTCATCGTAACGATTGCTGCAGGCCTCCGGTCCAGCGGCAGTATCCTCGGCGCCAAAAGTAACGGCGATTTCCTCCCATTCCTTATCCAATGCTTCTGGCGTATTGTCCGGTGTCTCTTCTCTCACTGTGGCCATGCTCTCGGTCATCAGTTTTTCATTTCCTGCGATGAGGAGAAGAGATGAAAACAGATTTGCATGGAGGCTTTCTCTCTCGACCAGCCTTGCACCGAGTAGGGCGAGTATGTGGCTAACATCGGCCAACCATTCGCGGGCTTTCAAGTCGGGTTGGTAAGACAAATATTCGAGAAACATAGGAATGAAGTCTGGCAATTCACGTGAATCAATTTCAAAGCCATTGGCTGAATATTCAGCCATTAGATCAACCATTGCTTGACCTCTGTCGCGCGATTCACCGTGTACGTGCTCGAAAAGATGTAGAGAAAGGGAGCGTCCCTGTTCAAACAGACCCGTATAACGTTCTTCGGAATCCATCAGTTCACCATCATAAATTTGCCGCAGCGTATCAAGTAACGCGGCCCTGTGATCAGGCGAGATTTCTTTTGCCTCGCTAATGATCAGCGCCATTTCTCCAAGATTGTCTTTAATGTCCTGCCTGGGGTAGTCCAATAAGCATGCAATTACTTTAAGGATATCCATTCCTAGTTCTCCCAGATTTGTACAGTTTTAATGATGTCTTTGCGGTTGGCCTTTTTCGCCCCGAAGATATTTACGTCGCTGTTACCGTTGCTGCAACCATTGCCGAAACTGAATCCGCAGCCGTCAGACTCATGCTGCGCATATTTAACCGCTTCCTCTCTGTGAGCCGGAGGTATAACAAATCTATCCTCATAGTTTGCAATCGCAAGGTAGCGATACATTTCTTCTGCTTGTAGCTTTGTTAAACCAACATCCTCGAGTACTTTAAGATCCTCTTCGCCCTCAACGTTTTGCGATCTTTTGTAAGCTCGCATTGATAAGAGTCGTTTAAGTGCCAGTCTCACAGGTGCTTCGTCTCCGGCGGTCAGCATATTTGCCAGATATTTGATTGGGATGCGGAGCGAATCGACATCGGGGATTACCCCACTCATGCCTATCGCACCGGCATCCGCCGCGCCTTGGATAGGTGATAGGGGAGGCACGTACCAGACCATAGGCATCGTGCGATATTCAGGATGCAGCGGCAAAGCCAGCTTCCAGTCGACTGCCATTTTGTAAACTGGGGATTGTTGGGCAGACTCAATAACTGAATCCGAGATACCATCTTTTCTTGCTTGTGCGATGACCTCTGGGTCGTGAGGGTCTAGAAAGACTGAAAGCTGATTTTCATATAAGTCTGTCTCTTTTTCGGAGGAAGCGACCTCTTCGATTCTGTCAGCATCGTATAACAGAACACCAAGGTACCGAATGCGGCCTACACACGTTTCAGAGCAAACGGTCGGTTGACCGGCCTCTATACGGGGATAACAAAAAATGCACTTCTCAGATTTTCCGCTTTTCCAATTGAAGTAAATCTTTTTATAAGGACAACCGCTAACACACATGCGCCAGCCTCGACATTTGTCTTGGTCGATAAGTACTATTCCGTCTTCATCGCGCTTGTAAATAGCACCGCTGGGGCAAGATGCAACACACGCAGGATTAAGGCAGTGTTCACACAAACGTGGCAAGTACATCATAAAGCTGTTTTCATACTCGCCGTACATTTGTTTTTCGACTTCCTCGAAGTTTTTGTCGGCGCTACGCTTTTCGAATTCACCGCCCATTATCTCTTCCCAGTTGGGACCGGTTTCTATCTTTTCCATACGTTTGCCACTAACGAGAGATCTAGGTCGAGCGGTTGGCTGATGTTTGCCCTGAGGTGCGGTGTGCAGGTGCTGGTAGTCAAAATCGAATGGCTCATAATAATCGTCCATTTCTGGCAGATCAGGGTTGGCAAAAATTTTGCTTAGTACCTTCATTTTACTGCCGATTTTGGGTTCAATTTTTCCGTTCTCTTTTCTCTTCCAACCACCATTCCATTTATCTTGGTCTTCCCAGTTATTGGGGTAACCTACTCCGGGTTTGGACTCTACATTGTTGAACCAGGCGTACTCCATTCCCTCACGAGACGTCCAAACGTTTTTGCAGGTAATAGAACAGGTGTGGCAACCGATACATTTATCGAGGTTCAGAACCATGCCGATTTGAGATCTTATTTTCATTGTATTGCTCCTTAAATATCTTGTGGCAAGGCTTGTGGCAGATCATCCGTGTCTGAACCTTCTAGCCATTCAACTTCGCTCATCTTTCGAATGACAACCATCTCATCTCTGTTGCAGCCAACAGTGCCGTAATAATTGAACCCCCATGATTGTTGCGCGTAACCACCTATCATATGCGTAGGTTTCATCACGACACGGGTAACTGAATTGTGGTGTCCTCCTCGAGTACCGGTCAGTTTAGATCCTGGTGTGTTAACTATTCTCTCCTGCGCGTGGTACATCATGACCATGCCGGTCTTGACCCGCTGGCTAACGACTGCTCTACAGGCGATCGCGCCGTTAGCGTTAAAGACGTCTATCCAGTCGTTGTCAACGATGCCGGCAGATTTTGCATCTTCCTCACTTAGCCAGACGATGGGTCCTCCTCGTGATAGCGTTAGCATTAATAAATTGTCGGAATAAGTGCTGTGAATTCCCCATTTCTGGTGAGGTGTAATAAAGTTGAGAACAATCTCTTTGTTGCCGTTTGACTGGTGGTCTTTCATTAACTCAACAGCCCGAGTCTTGATGGGAGGTCGATAGCCAATAAGCTGTTCGCCGAAAGCCTGCATCCATTTGTGGTCCTGATAAAACTGTTGGCGTCCGGTGATCGTTCTCCACGGGATGTGTTCATGCACGTTGGTATAGCCAGCGTTGTAACTCACGTGTTCGTCTTCAAGTCCTGACCATGTTGGTGATGAGATGATTTTTCTAGGCTGGCTTTGTAAATCTCTAAACCGAATCTTCTCATCCTGCTTTGGTTTCGCCAGATGAGTGTGGTCCAATCCGGTGACTTGGCCAAGCGCATCCCAGGCCTTGACTGCTACGTTGCCGTTGGTCTCCGGTGCGAGTGTGAGTATTACCTCAGCTGCGTCAATTGCCGTTTCGATCTTCGGCCTGTTCTCGCTGGTGCCTGGTTCGGTCACCGTATAGTTAAGTTGTTTAAGAAGCTCGATCTCCTCGTCTGTATTCCAACTAATGCCTTTGCCACCATTTCCGAGTTTCTCGAGTGCCGGGCCAAGCGACGTAAATCGTTTGTAGGTGTTAGGATAATCCCGTTCAATGACCGTAATGTTTGGCGCTGTTTTACCCGGGATCAGTTCACATTCACCATGTTTCCAGTCTTTTACATCAAATGGTTGTGCAAGTTCGCCCGGTGTGTCGTGTAAGATAGGGACCGTGACAATGTCTTGCTCCACGCCAAGGTTTCCTTCGGCTATTTCAGAAAACTTCTTAGCGATTCCCTTATAGATATCCCAGTCTGAACGGGCTTCCCACGCTGGATCCGTTGCTTTAGACAACGGATGAATAAATGGGTGCATGTCGGATGTATTAAGATCATCTTTTTCGTACCAACAGGCAGTTGGCAGCACAATGTCAGAGTACAAACATGTAGAGGACATTCTGAAGTCCAACGTGGTGAGTAGATCTAGTTTGCCTTGTGCTCCTTCATCAACCCAATTTACTTCCTCTGGGATTATCCCGTCGCAAGCCCCATTGTCATCATTCATCACGCCGTTGTTGGTACCTAACAGATACTTCAACATATACTCGTGACCCTTACCGGATGAACCCATTAGGTTCGAGCGCCAGATAAACATGTTTCTTGGAAAGTTTGCTGGGTCGTCCGGTGACTCACAGGCAAAGCTCAAATCACCTTGCTTAAGCCCGTTGACTACATATTCCTTAGGATCAATCCCGGCGGCAGCGGCTTCTTTTGCAATTTCAATTGGGTTTTTGTTCAATTGAGGGGCGCTGGGAAGCCAGCCCATGCGCTCGGCTTTGATGTTGTAGTCGAGCATGTGTTCGGGATAACTGTCCTTGTCGGCAAGTGGAGAAAGCACATCGTGTATGTTGACTTTTTCGTGCCGCCACTGGGAACTGTGATTATAAAAGAAGGACGTAGAATTCATTTGACGTGGAGGTCTGTTCCAGTCAAGACCAAACGCGAGCGGTTGCCAACCAGTTTGAGGTCGAAGTTTTTCCTGACCTACATAGTGTGCCCATCCGCCCCCAGTTTGGCCCACGCAGCCACACATCATGAGCATGTTGATAAGTCCGCGATAGTTCATATCCATGTGGTACCAGTGATTCATCGCTGCACCTACGATGATCATTGATCTGCCATGGGTTTTGTCTGCGGTATCGGCGAACTCTCTTGCGACACGAATCACGTGATCGCGGGTCACTCCGGTAATTTTTTCCTGCCAAGCTGGCGTGTTGGTTACCGTATCATCGTTAAAATCGTTGGCGACATTTTCGCCTCCCAGACCACGATCAATGCTATAACTTGCCATCATCAGATCGTAAACGGTTGCGACTTTTACCGCAGTGCCGTCGCCGAGTTGAATTTCTCGCATCGGGACATTCCGATACAATACGCTTTCACCTTCCTGGTGCGCCCAGTGATCGTGTTCCTCGTTCGCGAAGTTTGGAAAGCCAACAGATGACGTGTTTTCTTCACCGTCGATAAGCGATAGTTGCAACTTGGTTTCGCGTCCATCGCGTCCTTCTCGGTTTTCGATGTTCCATTTTTTACTTCCACCCCAGCGATACCCAATAGACCCTTGTGGTGAAACTAGCGAATCAGAAAGCTCGTCATAAGCTATCGTTTTCCATTCAGGGTTATCATCCTGTCCTAGGTTTTCAGCTAAATCGCTGGCACGTAAAAACTGACCTGGACGATAACCTTGCTCGAATGCCTCTAACTTGACGAGCATTGGCATATCGGAGTATCTACGAACGTAGTCGGTGAAATATTCGCTTGGATTTTCAAGATGAAATTCTTTCAGAATGACATGTCCAAATGCCATTGCTAACGCAGCATCAGTACCTTGTTTAGGGTTTAGCCAAAGATCCGTCAGTTTTGCGACTTCAGAATAATCGGGTGTGATCGCGACTGTTTTAGCGCCTTTGTATCTGACCTCGGTCAGAAAATGCGCATCAGGAGTACGCGTCTGGGGTACATTTGATCCCCAAGCGATGATGTAGTTTGAGTTGTACCAATCCGCAGATTCGGGCACATCGGTTTGTTCACCCCATGTCATTGGCGATGCAGGTGGTAAGTCACAATACCAGTCATAGAAGCTCATGCAGACGCCGCCGATTAATGACAGGTAGCGAGAGCCAGCGGCATAAGAAACCATAGACATCGCAGGGATAGGTGAAAAGCCAATAATACGATCTGGACCGTGCTGCTTAATTGTATAAACATTTGATGCTGCAATTAATTCGTTGACTTCGTCCCAGCTAGATCTCACAAAGCCGCCCAATCCCCTTGCAGATTTATATGACCGAGTATTTTCGTCGCTTTCAACGATTGCAGCCCATGCGTCGACAGGGTTGTTGTGCTGGCTTCTATACTCTCGCCATAGTTTGAGCAGCGGTTTTCTCACCTTTGGGTATTTCAACCGGTTAGCACTGTACAGGTACCAAGAGTAACTTGCGCCTCTTGGGCAGCCTCGGGGTTCATGATTGGGTAGGTCAGGACGAGTCCTGGGATAATCAGTTTGTTGTGTTTCCCAAGTGACCAAGCCATTCTTCACATAAATTTTCCAGCTGCAGGAGCCAGTACAATTTACGCCATGTGTTGAACGAACGATTTTGTCGTGCTGCCAGCGCTGGCGATAACCATCCTCCCATTCACGGGATTCACTGCTGACTTCACCATGTCCGTTAGAGAATTCATCGGTCTTTTTTTTGAAAAACTGTAGTCGGTCAAGAAAGTGGCTCATATTTTTTACTCTTTGTACGTCATCAAGGTTCTAATTTTTTGTGCTGTTTTGTTTGTTGATTGTTAAGGGTTGTGGAACTCTGCATTTTTACGGAGGTAAAACCACCAGTTGACTAAAATGCAAAGGCCGTAAAATGCGGCGAATCCATATAGCGCTATTTCGGGTGTCGTGGCTTTGATTTGTTCACCGAATGCTTTAGGAATGTAGAAGGCGCCATAAGCAGCTACTGCTGATGTCCATCCCAGGACAGGTCCCGCCTGTTCTTTTGGAAATACCTGAGAGATGGTTCTAAAGGTTGATCCGTTGCCAATGCCAGTAGCCGCAAACAACAAAAGGAAAAATAGGAAAAAGGGCACAAAGTACTCTTCAGGCGTTGCGGAGTTGTATGCCGCCTTCATGTAGTGAGCGACCGCAATCGAGCTGACTAACATGACAACTGAAACGATTTGAGTGACCAATGCGCCGCCGACGCGATCGGCTATCCATCCGCCAACAGGTCTTATCAGCGCGCCTATAAAAGCGCCCATCCATGCATACATGAGGGCGCTTGGTCCGTTCGGGTTCACGGCATCGTGTACCATGACACCATCTGGACCCATTACATGGGTGTAGCCGAAGATGACTTTAATCGCGAGGGGAAAAGCAGCAGAGAAGCCGATAAAAGAACCAAAGGTCATGGTATAAATGACGCTCATGACCCAGGTGTGCTTGTTATCAAAAATTTGATATTGGCGTTTCAGGTTTGTGCGAATCTGACCCGGAAATAGCTTAAGCAAGTAGACGGTTGCAGCGATAACGATCACAAGGACAATTTCCTTGGTTACGTTAAAACCAGAGCCGTTCGCGTTTTCCGGGAGCAATAGCCACAGGCCAGCAATTGCGGTCACAAACCCGACAGATAGCATCGCTGACATCATTCCGAAGCTGCTTATGCTGCGAGGCTGATTAGGTGTTACCTCTTGGGTAGATATATTGTTCATCCTAAACCAAGCCAAAAAAACAAGCGGCACTAGTGCCAAAAGCCAGACAAAACCTGAATTCTGGATCCATGTTTCTGTGCCAGCAGAAATTTTTCCGATCAGCGTGCCTGAAGTTGATTGAAGAATCATTGGGTCGCCTGTAAGCGCACCGAAAATACCAAAGGTCATCACCAGCGGTACAACAATTTGCATTGTTGTGACACCGAAATTGCCGAGTCCTGCATTCATGCCAAGGGCATAACCTTGCATTCTCTTTGGGTAGAAGAAATTAATGTTTGACATGCTGGAGGCAAAGTTTCCGCCGCCAAAACCTGAAAGTAGCGCTAGCACCTGAAACACCCAAAGCGGCGTATTGATATTTTGCAATGCTATGCCTGCGCCAACCGCTGGTAATATCAGTAGTGCAGTTGTAAAAGCGATCGTGTTACGTCCGCCACACAAGCGAATGAAAAAACTTGAAGGAATTCTTAAGGTGGCACCGGTCAAGCCCGCGATGGCCATTAAAGTGAATAGTTCTGATTGCTCGTATGGAAATCCGAGATTTAGCATCTGTACCGTTAGTACACCCCATTGCAACCAGACACCGAACCCGCAAAGCAAACACGGGATGGATATCCAGAGGTTACGGGTTGCAACTGAACTTCCGGTGGTTTCCCAGAATTCATTGTCTTCTACATCCCATTTTTTTATGTCTGACATTTTCATTTCCTTTTGTCACCGTATTTCACGATGAGCATTTGGTCTAAGTATCAAAGCGATACTGTTATGGGTTTTTTCGTAACCGTTAGGCTACGTTTATCTCAAGTTCTTTACCCCGAGCGCGTCTTAGATTTCTGATTGCAACATTCATAGAGATCATGCAGATCGCAACGACGCCGAATAGCAACATGAAGCATGAGCTGCGTATATCGAGCAGGTCGGAAGCGAGTCCAAAAAAGATAGGTAGCGTGAAACCGCCAAGGCCGCCAATCACTCCAACCATGCCGCCTACAGAGCCCATATTGCTGGGATAATAATCATGAATAATCCGATAGACGCTGGCTTTACCAATGCCCATGGCAATCCCGATTACAAAGATCAGTGCGGTAAAGCTCCAAACATCAATGCCGAAGGTTGCTTGGTGATTGCCACTGATACCTTCAACGATGTAGGTAGTCTTCGGATAAGAAACGACAAATAGGCAGGCAAGACAGATCCAGAAAACGCCCCAGTTAACGTTCCGGGCGCCATACTTGTCAGCCATCCATCCCCCTAGTGCGCGTATCAACCCGGAAGGCAGAGTGAAGCACATGGTTATTAGAGATGCTGTTTTTAGATCCATACCATATTCACCGACGTAATATTTGGGCAACCACAGCGCGAGAGCCACGAAGCCACCAAAAACAAAGTAGTAGTACATGCCAAATCGCCAGACTCTTAACTCTTTTAAGGGGGCAAGTTGTGTGGCTATAGACAGATGAGTACCTGATGTCTGACGGGCTTGCTGTGCAGGATCGGGATAAGTGAACACCCAAAATACGAATGCCATAATGACCATGGCGAGTGAATAAATTTGGGGAACCATACGCCAACCAAAAGCGACTAAAATTAGTGGTGCCACGAGGTTAGTGATCGCAGCGCCGGCATTGCCCGCGCCAAAAATACCCATCGCAGTGCCCTGGCGTTTGTCTTCAAACCAAGCGGAAGTGTAGGCGATACCTATTGCGAATGAACCGCCCGCGAGCCCAACAAACAGTCCGATAAAGAGGTATTGCCAGTATTCAGTTGCATAGGCGAGACCATAGGTTGGTATGGCAACAAATATCATTTGTATAAAGAACACGACACGTCCACCAAAACGATCGGTTAATAACCCAAGGGGTAATCTCGTAATTGATCCGGTCAGTATCGGTGTGGCGACAAGTACGCCAAATTGAGTATCTGACAAGTTAAGTTCCTGCTTGATTTTGATACCGATAATGGAAAACATGGTCCAAACAGCAAAGTTGCAAGCAAATGCCAATGTGTTCATTGACAGAACCGACCATTTTTTTTGTTGGCGACTTAACATGTCCCCGAGTTCCTAGTAATTGCGACAGGCGCGATAATGTCAGGTCCGAGAGGAATTCTTTTGACGCAGGTCAACAGATACTTTTTAGTACTCCTTTATTGCTTGATAGATACCACTAAAGTGGTAGCCTCAATCGCAGGTAAATAGGTTGACTCAACCTGTTCCTATACATTTGCTTATTTAATTTGTATGCAAGCGGGTCAATGGCAGGCGACGTTAGACAATCACTGATTAACAGAATGGGACTGACACTAGGTGCAGTGCTTCTGTTAGCAACGTTGAATATGTTGGGCTCTTTTCTGATCGCAGAGAGCGTGGAAAATGACGCGGTGAGAATTAATTTGGCCGGATCTCTGCGAATGCAATTGTATCGAATTGCTGGTGGACTGCTGAACGAGGACCGAGCTGGCATTAATGAAAATCATCCAAGCATGCTGGAAGATCGGATAGTAGAGTTTGATGAGAGATTCTATCAACCAGTATTGAATACTTACTTGCGTAATGTAGACGATAAAGAGTTGGCAGGAGAGTATCTAAAGTTGGAGGAAAGCTGGAGCGATCTGAAAACTAAGCTAAGGCATTCAGAGCCAGATCTGGATACATTGCTGTTGGATATTGACACGTTTGTTGTTGATGTCGATGTGCTTGTTGGCCGCCTCGCAGTTCGCACAGAAAGTAAGTTTAAGTTGTTGCGATTGTTTCAGGGACTCAGTCTGCTGTTGACCATTGTCATCGTTGTACTAGGTTACTTTGATGTAAATGCCAATGTCGTTGCTCCGCTTAAAAATTTGGTGGTTATAGCCAATCGGGTTCAAGAGGGAGATTTCAGTAAGAGGATCAAGGTTGAAGGAAATGACGAGTTGTCATTGCTTGCAGGCACCTTTAATCAAATGTCTGAGGGGCTCGAAGCGATGTACCAGAATCTTGAAGAAAAGATTCTGGAGAAGACAGAGCACCTGGAGCATGCACGGGATGAGCTTGCAGTACTTTATTCAATTTCAAGAATACTAAGTAGTGACAATTCGCTGAACGAACGCGTCACGCAAGCACTCGATCACATCAACAGCTACATTCAACCCGCGAAAGCGTCTCTCGACGTTGTCAATGTAAACGAAGATCTTAGGTTGAATGTGGCGGTGGCATCAATGGAATGCAAGGACGCTCCTACGAGTCAATTTAATATAGAGCGTCAAGGATATCTGTATGGTCGACTGATAGTTTGCTCGAAACAACCTCTAGCCGAAGTACCGTTATCACTACTGCAGGCTGTTGCTGATAATTTAGCAGCGGCACTGGATGCAGATCAAAGACAGGATCAACATCACCGATTAATTTTGATGGAAGAGCGTGCAGTCATAGCACGGGAGTTACACGACTCTCTTGCTCAGTCGCTATCGTATTTGAAGATCCAGTTTAGTCGAATGCAGATGCTAAAGGCCAAAGGGGATAACAACAATGAGCTCGATGCCACCATGATCCATATTAAAACCGGCATTGATGCTGCATATCAGCAGCTACGGGAGCTTCTTGCAACCTTCAGGTTGCAACTGTCAAATGAGGGCTTAAAAAGCGCTCTAGAGAAAACAGTTTCTGAGTTTTCCGACCGTAGCGATATCTTAATCACGCTCAGCTATCCAGACGCGCACCTGCCGATAACGCCGAATGAAGAAATACATGTGTTACAGATTGTACGCGAGTCGTTATCTAATGTTGTCAGACACTCGGGCGCGGCTAATTGCGAAATAGGACTTGCAGTGACCGAACATGGTGAGATTCGTGTCATTGTAGAAGATGATGGTATTGGGTTTAGCAGCAAAGTTGCGGGCGCGGATCATTTTGGTAAGGTCATTATGAGAGAGCGAGCAAACGTGCTCGGCGGTAACGTTAGCTTTCACGACAACAAGCCCAGGGGTGCAATAGTCGAGCTAGTTTTCTGGTCAAGTGTTCAGAATTTGCCCCAAAAGGCTTTGGAGCTCGTGTCTTGATTAAAATATTGCTGGTAGATGATCATCCGATGCTTCGACAAGGCGTTGCGCAATTGATCGAGATGGAAGAGGGGCTTCGTGTTATTGCTCAGGCCGGTGATGGTCAAGAGGCGATAGATAAGACCCTCGATTTGCGTCCTGATCTCGTGTTGTTGGATCTTAATATGAAAGGCATGAGTGGTATAGAAACGCTTAAGGTGCTCAAGCAAATGAGCGCGGCGACAAAAGTAGTGATATTTTCTGTGTCTGATAGTCAAGCGCATGTCACTGCAGCGCTAATGGCGGGTGCTGACGGCTACTTGTTAAAGGATAGCGAGCCTGAGTATCTACTAAAAGCCATTAAACAAGCTGCATCAGACGAACAAGTTTTTAGTCCCGAGCTTGCAGGGGTTTTGGCTCGCGCTTTACGTAATAACAAGGGTGAGGAATTAACAGATCAAGTGGAGCTGACGCCTAGAGAGAAAAGCATTGTAGGACTTATTGCTGAAGGTAAGCCCAACAAGCTGATAGCCAGAGAGCTAAACATTGCAGAGTCAACAGTAAAGGTTCACGTAAAGCACTTGCTGAAAAAGCTCTCCCTTGGATCAAGGGTGGAGGCAGCACTTTGGGCTGTGAAAAATAATCTGCAGGGTGACGTTGGCTAGTGCTGCGTTCATGATGCTTCTAGCCTAAATTGACCGGGTAAGTGACTTAGCGATGACTGATGCGCCAAGCAAACCCAGTTGTGGGTGTTGAACGAGCAGCGTCGGAATTTGCTCCATGATGTGGCGATGGCGGCCCTTGTTTTCGAAACTCGCTCTGAAAGAACTTTGATGTAGAAGTAGCGGATACCTTTGCACAATGCCTCCGGCGATATAGATGCCATCATAGGCACCGTGCGCCAGCGCAAAATTTCCGGCAACCTGCCCAAGAATTTCAAAGAACAAGTTGATTGACTCGGTGGCGATCGCGTTATCGTTCATTTGCTCGAAAATCTCGGCCGCCTCGAGGTGCACGCTCGGTTCATCGTAAATTTCTGCTAGCGCAAAATAGATGTTTTCAACACCTTTACCTGATATCAGGCGCTCGTCTGAAACGCGACCGAATCTGTGGCGAAGTACTTCCCATACCGCTGTTTGAAGTGCAGTTTCTGGGGCGAAACCGACGTGACCCGCTTCGGTGATAATAGGCATTGTGTAGCCATCCCGACGAATGAGTCCCGCAGCACCTAGGCCTGTACCTGGTCCAATGGCGCCAACATTAAAGTTTGGAGAAGAGAGGTCATGTGCTGACTTGAGCCCTACAGTAATAAGATCCGATGCCGTTAAGGTAGGTAGACTGTAAGCGATAGCTTCGAAGTCGTTGAGTAATCGTGCATGAGCGACATCGAATTTCTTTTTTAAAGATGATTCACGGAGAAGCCAGTGATTATTGGTTAAATCCACTTCACCTTCTTTGGCAGGACCAGCGGCCGCCAGACAAATCACTGTTGGTGCTGGTGCTTTTGTCATTTCAAGGAAAGCTGAAATAGCAGATTCTGACGATTCATAATCTGCACACTTTAGAATTCTCTCTTCGTGGTAACCCTCCATATCGTGGTTCGTTAACGCAAATCGAGCGTTGGTGCCGCCAATATCGCCGATCAGCAGACTGGTCTCAGACATGGGTAATCTCGACTGCAGCACGCGACATTTCCTTTATGCGAGCGAAATCTCGCTCGATTAGCAAAGCCTTGGGTATAAACCAACTGCCGCCAATGCAAGTCACACATTCAAGCTTTAGATATTGTGGCGCTAATTCAGCCGTGATGCCGCCAGTGGGGAAAAATCGCACCTCGGGTAAGGGTGCGGAGAGCGCTTTTAGCGTTTGAGTACCACCAAGTTGTTCGGCTGGGAAAAACTTCTGCAGCATGTATCCCTCGTTCATTAGTGTGAGTATTTCGCTTGCGGTCGCGGCCCCGGGCACAAAAGGCATGTGGATTTGTTTCGCCATAGATATCAGGGGGCCGGTTGCGCCAGGGCTAACCGCAAACTGCGCACCGCGATTCAAAATTTCTTCGAGTTGTGCGACTTGTCTGATACTGCCGGCGCCAACGGTCATTTCGGGGACGCTATTTGCAACCAATTCAATGGCATCCAACGCATCTGCCGTGCGCAGCGTGATCTCGATGGCTTTGATACCGGCATCAAGCAAGGTCAGCGCAAGATCAACTGCGGTCGTTTTGTCTTCGATAACCACGACTGGAACGACATTTACATTCTTTAATAACTCGGTTGCATCCATTTTTTTAACCTAAAATATACTGGCGCCAGATTCGGCGTTGCTCACTTCTTTTCGGAATGAGGAAAAGAGCTCGCGGCCCATTCCCGTGTTGTTTGCACTGGTGTCTTGTGAGCGGTGTTCTCGAGTCGACAGATCTGCTTCAACCATCATTTTACCGGCTTCAGCATCGATTGTAATGATGTCTCCGTCTGCTATGCGTCCTATCAATCCGCCTGTTTTTGCTTCAGGAGTGACTTGAATGGCAGCAAGAATTTTTCCAGATGCACCGGACATTCGACCATCGGTCATCAGCGCAACCTTGAATCCTTTGTTTTGTAACACGCTGAGGTAGGGTGTGAGTTTATGTAGTTCAGGCATCCCGTTCGCTTGCGGACCCTGGAATGGTACTACTGCAACAAGGTCCGAATTTAACTCACCAGCATCGAATGCCTCAGCAAAAGCTGACTGTGAAACAAAAACTCTCGCTGGGGCTGTTATGCTGCGGTGTTCCTCGTTGACCGCTGAGACCTTGACAATCGCTCGGCCTATTGTACCTTCAACAACCCGAAGCCCTCCTTCCTTTTGAAAGGGTGCGTCAGGTGATCTAAGGATGCTGCGGTCTAACGACTTGTCGGGCACCTGATGCCAATTAATCTTTCCCTCCTCCAACTCGGGCGAGTTTGCAAACCGAGACATGCCGGTTCCGAGAATCGTCATGACGTCATCGTGCAGTAATCCATGCTGAAGTAATTGATTGACCATATAACCAAGCCCCCCAGCTTCATGAAAATGGTTAACATCTGCCATGCCATTTGGATAAACCTGTGCCATCAGCGGAATGACAGAGGAGAGGGCGGCAAAGTCCGACCAATTGATGTTGATACCTGCTGCTTTGGCGATGGCGACGAGATGCAGCGTGTGATTGGTTGATCCTCCTGTGGCCATCAGACCAATAATGCCGTTTACAATCGTTTTCTCGCTGATAACAAGACCCAGCGGAGAATAATTTTTACTGTCTTTGGTGATGGATAAAACCTGGCGAGTCGCTGCTTCCGTCAGCGCATCTCGCATGGGTGTGCCTGGATTGACAAAAGAGCCGCCCGGTAGCTGTAAGCCCATAAATTCCATCAACATCTGATTGCTGTTCGCTGTGCCATAGAAGGTGCACGTACCAGGGCTGTGATACGAAGCTGACTCTGCAGCGATAAGATCATTGCGATTCGCGGAACCGTCGGCGAACGCTTCGCGAACAAGTGCTTTTTCTTTGTTCGGTAATCCCGATGGCATTGGTCCGGCGGGTATGAATATCGTGGGCAGGTGACCAAACGATAGCGCGCCAATGAGTAGTCCCGGCACAATCTTGTCACAAATGCCGAGACAAACTACAGCGTCGTATAAGTCATGGGAAAGTGAAACCGCAGTAGATAGTGCAATAACATCGCGGCTGAACAAGGACAAATCCATGCCATCCTGACCTTGTGTTACACCATCGCACATCGCGGGAACGCCGCCGGCGACTTGTACTGTAGCACCTTCTTTATTGGCTGCAGCACGAATAATCTTCGGGTAATTTTCGTAGGGTTGATGTGCACTCAACATATCGTTGTACGCAGTGACAATCCCGATATTAAGATGACCTGCCTGCTGAATTGACAACTTATCCGCGGCGGAGCAGGCGGCGATACCATGGGCTAGGTTGCTGCAGGGCATTTGCGATCGATCGCTACTATTTTGTGACGCGGAATCAATTTTATTCAGGTAAGCCTGCCGACTCTCCTTGCTTCTAGATGATATATCTTCTGTAACTTTTTGTATCAGTGGGTGCATGTTTGTTCTCAATTACTAAATTGGCTAACGTTTTGTGGTTGTTTGCATGTTCAGAGGAGGCTAGTTCCTACGGCGCCCAAAATATCTGCACAGGTGTACGGGTTTGTGCGAGTAGCTTCTGTATCGGATAGCCATCGGGAGACTCTGCGATCTTTCGTTTGGCTTCGCCAAAAATCAGTAGAACAATTAAGTCACTTTCCGTAATGGTATTCAGCGTCGCACTGATGCGAGAATAATCGCTCGAGGGTGTTGAAACGCTAATCGCGCCAGCACTAGACGTAAGCCCTTCATCTAATTCTGGAGAGTCGGGAAATAAAGATGCAAAGTGCCCATCCTCACCCATACCAATGAGTACACAGGCGAAAGGTTGCAGCGGTTTATCAGTCTGAGGCAATAATGGTGTGAAAATGCTTTCCTGCGCAAAATTCACCAGTAATGTCTCCCTAAGCATTCGTTCGTTACTCGCCGGGTGATCAGAGGGGACGTCGCGTTCGTCGCTGAGGGAGATGTCAACTCTGGCCCAAGGAATTTGTGCATTAGACAAAGCCTCAAAGCACTGACGGGGAGTGTTTCCACCACTGACCATTAGCGAGGTTCGCTCTTGAAGGGACAGTTTGTTTGTCAGCTGCTCAACGATTAAAGCGGCTGCCTCAATCGATGCTGATGCCCTGTCTTGAAAAATTTTCACGATTTGTCAGTCTTGTTGCCAGGCGCGGTCGTCTCGGCCCAACATGGTGGATGAGGCGGTGGGTCCCCAAGAGCCTGCAACATAGCTGTCCAGTGGTTGTCTTGAATTGCGCCACCCGGCGATTATGTTATCGATCCATTTCCATGCAGTTTCTATTTCGTCACGACGCATAAAAAGTGCGGGGTTCCCACGCATGACTTCAATGATCAAGCGCTCGTAGGAATCTGGGTAGTGGACGCCGAAGGTTTCTTCGAAACTAAGATCAAGCGAAACTGGTTTAAGATCAAATCCGCCAGGACCAGGTTGTTTCGCCATAATTGTCAGCTTAATACCCTCGTCAGGTTGTAACATGATTGACAGACGATTGGGTACGGTGTCATAAGACGCTTCATCAAAAATCGCGTGTGGTACCGGTTTAAATTGGATGACAATTTCTGAATGTTTGATGGGCAGCCGCTTACCGGTTCGGAGATAGAAGGGGACACCAGACCAGCGCCAGTTTTCTATTTCGACCTTAAGTGCGACAAAGGTTTCAGTTTGAGATTTTGTTTTGAGTTGTTCTGCATAACCTGGGACAGCCGTACCGTCTATTGCGCCAGGCGCGTAGCGAGCGCGTACCGTATTTGATTTTACCGTCGCGTCGGTCACAGGCTTGAGTGCTCTGAGAACTTTCAGCTTTTCGTCGCGAACAGCTTCGTGATCGAGGCTGCTTGGAGCTTCCATTGCTACCAGACAGACGAGTTGCAAAAGGTGATTTTGAACCATGTCGCGGAGGGCACCGATTTCATCGTAAAACTCAACTCGATTATCAACGCCTAGATCTTCAGCGACTGTTATTTGAACATGATCAACGACCTCGCGACGCCATAGAGGTTCGAACAGTGAGTTTCCAAAACGTAATGCGAGTAGATTCTGAACAGTTTCTTTTCCAAGGTAGTGGTCAATGCGGAATATCTGATTTTCTGGAAAACAGGCACCTACCTCATCGTTGATCGCTTTTGCCGCTGCATAATTATCACCCACTGGTTTTTCGAGAACAATTCGCATGTTTTCAGTCATGAGGCCGTTTTCTTTGAAACCTTGTGCTACTGGCCCAAACAACGAAGGTGGTGTAGCAAGATAAATCGCCCTAATGATATCTTCACGACCCTGTAGCAGCTTAGACAGCGGAGACCAGCAAGAAAGATCGAGTACATCGAAGTGCAGGTAATTAAGTCTGTTAGCAAAATTGCTGAATTTGATTTCGTCAATCGAGCCTAGACTGCTGAGTAGGGCTGCACGCACGCTGTCCACATATTCGTCCCGCGTCATTTCTGCCCGGCTTACAGCAATTATTCTGGATTCGGCAGTGATCTGCTGGTCGCAATTTCGGTGGTAAAGTGCGGGTAACAACTTCCTTAATGCAAGGTCACCACTACCACCGATAATAATTAGGTCGAAAGTATCTACCGGAACAAGTTGAGCCATAATCCCCTCTCTATAATGTAATTAAACTACATAAAATGCTTTTAAACAATAGAAATAGTAGTCATCTCTTATTTTAGTTGGTAAATTAGTTACATAATTACTCCTTGCCGGTTGCGACACGTCATGCAAGAAAACAATAAAAGAAAAAACAAAGAAGGTCAGGGGGGCAATTCTCTGGTCAAAAGAATTGAACGCCAACTGGGTCAGCTCTCTCGATCTGAGAAACGGGTAGCGCAATGGATCATTGAGAATGTAGCGAGTGCGGTCGACGCGTCTATTAGCGAGGTCGCGGAAGCGACGCAGGTCTCCCAGCCAACGGTGATTCGGTTCTGTCGGAGCATGGGTATGACGGGTTTTCGTGATCTGAGGACCCACTTGATTGCGGCGATGCAGAGACCAGATAATTATCTTCACAACGATGTTGCTATTAATGACGATACGGATGATGCCGTTGTCAAAGTTGTTGAAAGCTCGATTCGCGCACTGGTAGATTTGCGAACACTGCTCTCCGGTATGCCTTTTCAGGCTGCAATAGACAAGATGGTGAACGCCCGACAGTTGATATTCGTTGGATTGGGTGCCTCGGGGTATGTCGCACGTGACGCTTGCCATAAGTTTTTTCGCCTTGGTATACCCTGCGGCACGGCACTTGATTCGCAGACGATATTGCAGCAATCGGCAATCGCGCGTTCCGACGAGGTTTATGTTGTTATCTCTCACATGGGTGAATGGGCAGAGATGGTCGATGGCATGCGATGCGCCCGAGACAGAGGCGCAACGATTATTGCGTTAACGGACCCGGTTTCAAGCTTGGCCAAAGTGGCAACTTGGGTGTTTGATTGTCACCCGCCGGAAGACACTAATGTTTTTACTCCGATGAGTTCTCGTCTTGCGCAACTGACGCTCCTGGATGGTTTGCAGATTGGGTTAGCGCTCGAGTTAGGTGAGCAGGCTGAAGAAAACCTCAAGCTCACGAAACAAGCGTTGTTTTCAAAATGGTCACAAGATCCTTGAGCGCAGGGTCAAGTTTTTAATTAGGGTCGCTATTTGATGGCGCCCTCGACCTACTGCTGTGATTTGCATCGGTGGTTACGCCTCTTGTTGTCTACGCTGTTCTAACTGGGCACGTATCTCATGGGCTTTTTCCTCTGTGATAGGAAAGCCAACGATAGTCCAAATCGCGATAGCTGAAAACAATGCAGGAATGAAGGCGTCAAAGATCCGCATGAGTAAAATGCTATTTTCGCTTTGCATGCCGCCCAAGCTAACGTCGAATCCCGTTGCGTTCAGTAGCACGCCGCCGGCGGCCAGCGCTGCTGCCATACCAAGCTTGACTACCCACCAGAAGATAGAGCCGAACATGCCTTCTCTCCGTTCCCCTGTTTCGAGCTCATCAAGATCACAGACATCGGCAATCATGGCGCTAACGATTGGAAACAGTCCTCCTAAACCAAAGGCAATGAACGGTGCCGGTATCAAGAGCATCAGAGGATATTCAGGATCGTAGCAAAACCACTTTAAAGCATAGCCGAACAGGGAAATCCCGGTGGAGCAAAAGAATGCCCTTCGCTTTCCTATTTTAGTGGCCAGCCAAGTGACAAAAACGATGATGCAAAATGTGGCGATAGCCCCGATTGTACCGACATAGCCGGCATAGACAGCGCCCTCGGCTTGATCGCCGCCAAATACGTAGTAGATGATGACGTAGAACTGAAAAGAAGATACCAGCATGAATCCGTTGAAGACGAGAAACGTCGCAATACACAAACGCATGAAAGGCCCTGACTTTAGCGTCGTACTGAAGCTGTTAGCGAAATCCTTGATGTTCTTAGCCAGAGACCCCTTAGCCAAGTTTTTCTTTTCTTGCAGTGCAGTCTCGTGTTCTGTTGCAAGACGAACTGGTTCGGGATTGTCGCTAAACCTTTCTTTTAGGAATATAGCAGGCAAGATACCTAAGCCAATGGTGGCGATACCGACGGCGATAGCAAGCCAAGACGCACCCTCAGCGAGATTGTCAAACAGTAAATCCCATTGCATAAACCAAAGGAACCATGGTGCTATCAAGTAGGCCGTTTGCGCCATAAAACTTTGCACACCCATTAACCGTGTGCGTTCATGGTAGTCAGGGGTCAATTCATATCCGAGGGCAACCCAGGGTGTTGCAAAAATTGTGTAGCCCAGATAAAAAAGCACTGAACCGCCCAAAAAATACCAAAAATAGAAAGATTCACTCTGGTTTTCGGGTAGCTGCCACAGCATGGCAAAAAAGATACCTGCCAATATTGCGCCTATAAAAATGTACGGTTTACGCCGCCCCCAGCGCGATTGCGTGTGGTCGGAAATATACCCCATTAGCGGATCGGTCAGCGCATCAGTTAGGCGGGGAAGGGCGCCCAGTAAGCCAACCAAAGCCGGGTTCATGCCCAGCCCAAGATTCAACACAATCATCATGCCGCCAGCAGCGGCTGCCAGCAAATTATTTACAAAGCCGCCAATGCCATAGATCAGCTTGCTGACGAACGGTATTCGATCTTTTTCAAGCGTTTCATAGTGCGTTGGCTTATTCATGTTTTTATCCCGCGTTTCTATACTCTGGCGCATGTTCTGTGGAAGTTAAGTGAGACTGCGCTTGGTCGGCATCGTCTCTGTAATTTAAGCCAAATCCATATTTGAAGCGCGGTGTGTAGTCGTCATCACCGCGATTGAAATTGTCCGTAGCATTTTTCGGCCAGGAGAACGAAAGTCGACCTTCAAAATCATATTCGCCGAATATAACATCAGCAATTCCCTGACCCTCTGAACCGGGTAGCCATGCGGCGACAAAAGCGCTTGACTCATCTAGCTCAGCTTCAACAACAAGCGGCCGTCCCGAGATCAGCACGACAACAGCAGGTATGCCAAGCTGAGTCACTTTCCTGATTGCTTTCAGGTCCTCTGGGTGCAAATCCGCTAAAACTAATGTGCTGCCATAAGGATCGAGTGGCGAAATCAACCCGTTAATATCTGATCCTGCTTCTACGAGTATGTCATCTCCCTCTCTGATGTCTCCCAGACCCTCAGCGTAGGGTGTTTCACCGATGACGATTATTGCGACGTCGTGAAGTTCTGAATTTGCATCTGAGCCGTCTTCGCTAAGTATAGCGTTAGGCGCAACAGCCTTAATGCCTTCCCAGACAGACGAGCCCCCTTCGATATGATCGTTACCGCTTTCTCCTTGCCACGAGACTGACCAACCGCCGCATTGATGACCGCGATCATGGGCGTTCTTTCCTGTTACAAGAATTCTACTTTCATTGTTGAGGGGCAGTATGGCGTCCTCATTTTTAAGCAATACGAGGGATTTTCGAACGGCTTCCCTCGCGATGTCACGGTGATCAGAGCCACCAAAACTCCGTTGATATGCCTTGGCTCTTGTCGAGGGCTTGGTCTCCTCGAATAATCCGGCAGCGATTTTGACCCTAAGAATTCTGCGTACGGCATCATCTATACGGCTCATTGGTACAGCCCCGGACACAGCAAGGTCGTGCATTAGGGCAATAAACTTCTTCCATTTTTCCGAGACCATGAACATATCGATGCCGGCCATCAGCGCTATTTTTATGGCGTCTGAATAGTCTTCGGTCGTGTAGTCGATGCCGTCCCAGTCTGAGATGACAAAGCCTTCAAATCCTAATTCGTGCTTTAGTTTATCCGTGATTAGATATTTGTGTCCGTGGCACTTATCGTCATTCCAACTACTGAAAGATGCCATGACGGTGAGAACGCCTGCGTCAAAGGCAGGGAGGTAGGGCGACATATGCAATGCGACTAATTCACTTTCAGACATGACCGTGTTCCCTTGGTCTAGCCCGTGGGAGGTGCCGCCATCTCCGAGCCAATGTTTCGCGCAAGCAACGACGCCACCGGCTTTTTGTAGTCCATGGATTGCCTCTGGTGCAAACCGTTCGACTATTTCGGGGTCTTCACTATAGCTTTCGTAGGTTCTTCCCCATTTGTCATCACGCGCAACTGACAGTGCAGGGTCGAAGGTCCAATTAACCCCGGTGGCTAGCATCTCGCGTGCTGTAGCTTGAGAAATTTTAAAGACAAGCTCTGGGTCGTTAGCTGCACCTAGTCCAATATTGTGAGGAAAGAGTGTCGCACCTCTTACGTTGTTGTGGCCGTGCACCGCGTCAACACCGTACAGAATAGGTATTGCTATGTGCTCACTATCTTCTTCCATTGAAGAAGCCCAATATTCGTCACACATTGCTAGCCAGTCAGTTGGCTGGTTTTTGCCTGGCGCCGACCCACCGCCGCTCAGCACAGAACCAAGATGGAAGGACTTCACCTCCTCAGGTGTCACGGTCATCCTTTCTGTTTGGGTCATCTGGCCAATTTTCTGTTCAAGATTCATACGAGACAGCAATTGCTCGACCCGCATGTCATCTTCTTTGCTGAGAAGTGGTTGTTTCATTGTTAGAACTCCATATTTGTGGCGCCATTCATCCGTGATCGGACCTTTAGTGAGGCTGCAATGCTTATGTCAGCTCAAGTACCGCACGTTATCTGATGCTTTTAGTTTGTTCGCAAGTTTGGTCAGGCGGACAAAAATGTTAATTAGCTTTTGTTTTGTAGATTGCTGTTAGCGCGCTTGCCTGATCCTTAAAGTGGTCGTGGCTGTTATTTGCTCAGCTTTTTCTACCTTTGGCCGGTAATTCCTTGTGATTTGTCTATAAAATTTTGGCGCAATTTAATGTTTGTATGACAGCGTTGTCAATCTGTATTTGAAAAATTCTAATTTGCCGCTAAATACACAGGCGTTTTTATGACTAGATAGAGGAAGTTATTCCTTTAGAAAGGCTTCTGGTGGCAGCGTTGAGTCACGTACGACTAGTTCAAATTCAAAACTTCGATGTTGCGCATTCGGGGATTTGTCCCTGATATCGTTCATGAGTAAGCCGGTGACTGCAGATGCCATTTCTGAAATAGGCTGTTTAACAGTAGTTAACTGTGGCCACAGTCGTGATGCAAGTGGCGTATCATCAAATCCCGCAACTGAAAGTTGACCGGGTAATGCCATACCCAATTCGTGCGCCACTTGGATCACACCGGATGCCATGTCATCGTTACTGGCAATAATTGCTGTAGGGGGAGCTGGCAATGAGAGTAGTTTTCGCGCGGCTTTCTGTCCTGACTCAAAATCGAACGAACCGGATTTTACGAGTGTTTTTTCAAAGGCAATGCCGTGTTGCTTGAGGCAGTTGCGATAACCCTGATATCTGAAATTCGTCGCGCTATGATTGGGTGGCCCTTTAATAAATCCGATTCTGCGATGACCCAGTGATACAATATAATCCGTTAGCATTTCACTTGCACCAAGATCATTCGAGCTAACCCAAGTACTACGAGGCGATTCGTCGCTAGGGGAAATCTGAGCGAAAGGCGTATTGTTAAGTTGGAGAAGGTCCAGTAGCTCCGGCACGTCACCCAGTGGTGCAGTGAGGATTACGCCATCTACCTGAGTTTGCTGTAAAAATTGAGTTACCTCGTTTAGCAGTGCGGTCACGGGAAAGTGGCAAGGCCGTAATAACAGCGAGTAACCGTCTTTCGTACAGGCATCGAAAACGCCATCGAGGACGCCTTTCATATAGTTAAATTCGTGCGGGTTCTCGTATAGTAAGCCAATTGAAAAAGATCGGTTTCCAGCCAGTTGCCGGGCAGAAATGTTAGGTTGGTAGTTGAGCAAATCAATTGCAGTTTGAACTTTTTCGCGAGTTCCGTCAGATACATTGGCTTCTTTGTTGACGACTCTGGAAACTGTCTTAATCGACACGCCAGCTTTTTTTGCAACGTCCGTTATGGTCGGTTTTTTATTGTTAAGAATGTTCATCTGTTATGAAGTTGCTTTTGTTCCCGAGTATGTAGTGGACCAGCCAAGTCAGCGCACCTATGAAAAACTTTTGCTAAAAAGTAATTGTCAAAGAGCTTATCAAGAAATCTAGTTGCAATGGTACGGCATTCTAAACTGCAGATTTTCTGCTTCAAATTGACAACTAATTCCCGCGTTATTGAATGTTGCGTGCAGGATAGTATCAGTTCTGAGGGGCAAGGGGTTGTACTAACTGTGTTTCTAATTCTAACAATGGACATCGATGACTTGTTAGATGTTAATCTATTTTAGCTCGGTGATGTGTAGTCGAAGGCTGTGTACTCCTTGGATCATGGCGCATTTGCGCCATTTAATCCCCGATCAAGCCATGTATAAAATTATAAGAATACTGGGAGTGAGAAGGCGTCAGTCTGAGTAAGGGTTAAAGATACTGAGAAATTGGGGTTGACAAATCGTGACGAAGCGTCAGAATGACAACGTTGTCAGTTTTTTCGTGGAGTTCCGGAAAAGCGTCTGTGTGATAAACACGCCGTCGGCTTTACGATGATTAAACTGCGTGTATAGTCCGTTTTCAGGCAACTTTCGTAAAATATTTGATTAAAAGCTGTTAGTTACAAGAAAAAACGAATAGTGATGACAGCGTTGTCATTTTGATCTATTCAGTTGTAGGTAATTGTGTAGGTTTACCTTGAGGCATGGTTAATGCCTTAACATACAAAAATAGAGTTCCAAGAAGGGGTTAGCGAATGTTCACAGTGTCACGAGCGAGATCATGGTGCGGGCAGATAGAGACAAAAGTCGCAGTCATTGCAGCAGTGTTGTTTTTAACTGGCTGCGGTGGGGCGAGCGACAGCACGCCGGCGGGAGAATTCAACCCGCCAGTTGTAGAGTTTGTCACTGTATTTGAGGACAACTTCGACGGGACAAGCATCGACCCAAACCGTTGGAACGTCATCACCGGTGATGGTTGTCCAGAGCTATGTGGCTTCGGGAACAACGAAGAGCAGGTTTACTCGGCAGATAATATTTCATTGGCCGACGGCGTCTTGAGGATAGAAGGACGAAGAGAAGCAGATAGTTCTTTTACTTCAGCCAAGCTTGACACGAACGGCAAATTTGATTTTCGTTACGGTCGAATTGAGGTGAGTGCTAAGCTACCAGGTGGGCAGGGTATTTGGCCCGCAATTTGGCTGTATCATAGCGACCCGACTGTTTATGGTCCCTGGCCTTTGTCTGGTGAAATAGACATCGTCGAAGGTTTTAACCTCGGTGTAAATGGAAATACAGCAGTGCGTAGCACGACCCACTATGGGCTCCCAACCCTACCATTTAACGGTACGGGTTCGGCTTTTGATGACGGTACTGATCCCACACAGGGGTTTCGAGAGTATGCCGTGGAGTGGGAACGAGACAAAATTCGATTTTTCGTTGATGGTGTTCATTTCCAAACCCAAACATCGGATGATTGGTATACCTATTTCCCTGCTGATGAAGAGGGGTTTTACGATCCACTAGGCGCGTTCAAAACGGGACCTAGAGACGCACCCTTTGACCAGATGTATCATTTGATACTGAACCTTGCGATCGGGGGTAACCCAGTAGGCAGCCCTGACGGGACAACTGCATTCCCGCAGGTGATGGAAATAGACTATGTTCGCGTAATGGAGTGTGTCAACGCTAATCCAGATACAGGTCGAGGTTGCGGGAGCGGTGATGTCAATATTGTTCCGCTTGAGGACAACGATGGTGGACCTCTGGCAGATGTCGAAACTGCGCAGCCTTATATCGAGCGTCTTGACCTTTACGAAGATGCACCCGCCGTTTTAACCCTCAGCGCGGGCGGTGTAGAGTCTAGCAACACCCTGGTTCCAGACGGCTTTACGGGTGATGGAGCAACCGTAGTGAGCGATCCTCTTTTTCAGGATCCAGATGACGCGGAAAATACAGTATGGCGAGTCGAAATATCAGGCGCTACCTCTAACGTTTATCTCGGTTCTGAAGTCTTCGACGACGAGTCATCGGTGTTGAAAACCGGTTTTAATTTCTCTGATAATCGACTAGGCGGGGAAGGCGGTGACGGTGTTGGGGAATTAGCTTTTGACATGAAAGTTAATTCGCTCTCAGATGGCGCCAACATTGTCATAAAGATCGACAGTGGTTTTCCTAATGTCGGAGAATTTACGTTACCAACGGATGAAATCGCAGTCGGTGAGTGGAAAACTTACTCTGTTAAATTCAGTGACTTAGTTGCGAATCCGGGTTTTGTCGATTGTTGCGGGGGTACGGGCGTTGATTTGGCCGCGGTTATCAATCCGTTTGTGCTTGAGGTACAGGGCGGTAGCGCAGATTTGTATTTAGACGATATTTACGTCACTAACGCATGTAAGGTCGTTGGTGCTTGCGGCGTGGATCTCCAAAGTAATGTACCAAACCTGAACGTATTTATTGATACTGTAAACCAGAGTGCCTGGGCAACGGGTATCGCTGCTTCTGACTCTGGTTCAGGGTTCTCTGATTACACCGCTACATCCGATCCCGCGAACAAGGTTAACTGGGAGATACTCGCAGATGACGATACAGCGCGCGGCGATGTGGTTGAAGTGCGTTTCAATGATAGTAGTGCCTTCGGCGTCTGGTTCGTAAAAAGCCCAACGCCGGTAAATATGTCTGCGTATAGCGCTGGCGCCTTGGTTTTCGATCTCAACGTATCAGATTATGGCAACAATACGACCGGCATGACCATGAAGGTAGATTGCTCGTTTCCTTGTACCAGTGGCGATCAAAACCTCGGTGTGATTGCTGATGGCGTATGGGAAGAGATTACAGTGCCGGTATCACGATTAGTTGCTGGCGGCCTTGACTTGGCTGCGGTTAACACAGGTATCGTGTTGTTCCCGACAGCACAATCCGGAGATATTACTTTTAGGGTCGACAATATTCGCTGGGTCGCTGAGACTGAAGCTCCGCCCCTTGACCAAATCGATTTGCCCTTAAGCTTTGAGGGTGACACGACAGCATTTGGACTGACTGATTTTGGTGGTGCGTCGTCGTCCTTGGTCGCCGATCCTCTCGATGCGGACAACACGGTTGCTCAAACGGTTAAAAGTAGCACAGCAGAAACTTTCGCTGGCACC